>Ga0308166_1001574_pt1 | contig 23839 bp, 17 predicted proteins | sample PhyCR2_2_FD_202137 | JGI IMG/M metagenome (GOLD analysis project Ga0308166, IMG submission 202137) | Phyllosphere microbial communities from UC Gill Tract Community Farm, Albany, California, United States - DLSLCC.R2 | ecosystem: Host-associated > Plants > Phyllosphere > Unclassified | place... | reverse complement strand
CTCGTCCACTTCGCCGTCTGCCTGCTGGTCAATGCCGCGTTCACTCGCTTCGTCTCGCCCGAGCCGGAGCCGCAAGCCTTCGGCATGCTGGTTGCCTGGGCCGCCAGCCTGTGGGCCGGCGCCGCGTTCCACCGCTGGGTGGAAGTGCCGTTGGGCCGGTTCGTGCAGTTTGTCACGGGGCAGGTCGTGGTGCGGCCGGCGGCCGTGCAGGCGGACCGCTTCGTCTCCGCCCGCTGAGGCTTGTAGTTGTCATGTTAGTATCGCGGGTTTCACCGAGACCCGCGCCATGGCCGCCATCCTGCTCCTCAAACTCACGCTGGTCCCCCTGCTGATCTTAGCCGTCACGCTGGCGGGGCGCCGCTGGGGGCCTGCCGTGGCCGGGTGGATGTCGGCGTTTCCTATCGTTGCCGGTCCCATCCTGCTGACCTTGACACTGGAGCAGGGCGCAGCATTTGCCGCTACCGCCGCGGAGGGCACGCTGACCGCCGTACTGGCCATCCTCGTGTTCACACTCGCCTACGCGTGGGCTGCCGTGCGTCACGGCATGTGGGGTTCGATGATGCGGGCATTGGCCGCGTACGCCGTCGCGGTGGCGCTACTGCGGCTGGTTGAATTGCCGCTGCCGGCCCGCTTCGCCCTCGTCATCGCCGGCCTCGTCATCACACCGCGGCTGTTGCCCCCGGTGCAGCCGGCCGCGGCAGGGAAGGGTACGGGCGCGGACCTGGCCTGGCGCATGGCTGCGGGCGCGCTGCTGGTGCTGACGGTAACGTTCGGTGCCACGCAATTGGGCCCCCGGCTGGCCGGCTTCTTCGCCATGTTCCCGGTGATGAGCACCGTACTGGTGGGATTCTCGCACGTGCAATCGGGCCCGGCGTTTGCCGTCAATCTGCTGCGTGGGATGGTGACGGGCTACTACGCCTTTGCCGTGTTCTGCACGGTCCTTAGCGTGGCGTTGCGCACGCAGCCGGTCGGCCTGGCGTTCATGGGGGCGTTCGGCTGCGCGCTAGTGGTGCAGTTGCTGGCCCGGCGGCTTGGCGGCGTGGGGCAAGTCGCGCCGCGCCGGGCATGATTACTTCCGTTTGCGCCGGGCGGTCAGGGCAATACCGGCCAGTCCCAACGCCAGCATCGCGTACGTGGATGGCTCCGGCACCGACGTCACGGTGGCATAGACACCTGTCGTGAAGCCGTAGTTGCCGCTCAACTCCTCCGCGCCACTCGACAACGCTACCGTCAGCGCGCGGGTTTCCGAGTTGCCCTGGTAGGTCGACAGGCCGTCTTCCAGATAGAATTCCTCATCATCCCACGTGAAGAACACCGCGGCAAAGCTGATGCCGGCGCGAGTCTCCTCCCGGGTGCCGTCCACGTGGGCGTCGGCATGCAATACCAGCCGGCTGTTGGGTGTCAGCGTGAAATTGCGGCCCCACAGTGCTTGGGAAAACAACTGGCCGTGGTCGCCTTGCAGCGATACCGACGTGTTTGCCGACGTCGGGGTCAGCGTGCCCGCCGCGCTGCCCGCGGCCACCGTTACGTCCACGGTCCCTTCCGCGTTCAGGTAGTGGAACGGATCCGGCGTTGCGCTATCCGGCGTGGCGTAAAAACCTGCCATGACGTTAAGGCCGTTATCCTCCAGTGTCAGCTGGGCGGCGATGCCGTCATTCAGGTCCAGGTCGATCAGCTCATAGCGGAAGCCGCTAAGGTAGGCATTGGCCGTGGTTTGGGCTTCGGCGGCAAAAGGCAGCGACAGCGACAGGGCGGCAGCAGCAAGGGCCAGCAGTTTCATGGGAACCCCGGGTTGTCAAAAGAGCACCATGTTACCGCTTTGCGGTTAACTAATTGTCGTAAATGTATCTCTTGGTGGCGCGTACGGCCAAACTTCAAAGCCACCGCTGGCGACCGTCCTGGGCGTGTCCGGCCTTCAGGCGACCGTTGCGGGCACACTGCCAATCAGCTTGCATCCACATTCCGTCGTGCATCCTTCGACCGCCACGGGTATGCCGTCGACCGTAAGCGTGTCGTGAGCGGTAACGATCTTGTTGATACCGTGCGGCTTGCCGCCGGGGTAGAGCAGCGGGCAGGTGACTTTGTCACCCAGTCTGGCGATCGCTTTGCCGCGGATGTCGTGGTTGGACGAACCGCTGATGACTGTGCCGCCGTGGTCGGTCATGTCGCCGACTGTGATGATTTTTAATGACATTACTTTTTCCGGTGAAATGCTGACGTTCATAAAACGCCGGGCTTTTCGGGCCTGGCTCAACTGAATTTTGCGTGCCCTTCCACGGTGGTAGATTCAACAGTGCGAGTGGCAGGGTGATCGTCCCGTCAGCCCAGTTAGTTGCCAAGGATACGACCGCTAACCCTAGAGACGCAGCGCTGCATTGTAAAAGCGGCGCTGTCGACATGCCATACCCAAGACTGACTGGACTGCCGATGGCGCCGGTTGGGTGAGCAGCACCATATGCGTTGTTCTATATGCTTGAGCCAAAACTCATTCGTACAACCAACCTTCCTGCCGAGCACCCCACCGAGTTAACATAAAGATGCTCACCTGCAGCGCGCGTACGTCATAGCTCACTTCAAGCTGTCCCCAATGGAAGTGCCACGCACGGGTCCCATTGCCTTTTTTGTTAGGCCCATGTCCAACGCTCTGCTTTACAAAGTTTATAAGCAGTCGATATTCGTCTCTCAGGGCGTCTTCATTTACGTCATCCCACCCTTTAATAGGACTGTCTAACCATTGCAATCGTAGCCAGCCGAGCTTGTTATCTCGCAGGCTCATAAAAACGCCAAACCTCATATCGTCTAACATGGCTTCAACGTAGAAATAAAGCTTTCCTCTTCCTGTTTCTCGCTTTTCGATCAGGCCTTCCTCAGCTAGAGCATTGAGTTCATTTTCGCCGGAGATGGCACGAATATTCTTCCCACCTAGATTGATCTTTCCTTCAGTAAGATTGATTGAAGAGGTTTTAGAATCCATGGGTGCGTCTTTCAATGGTTACTCATGCCCATATGAAGTCATCAATATTAGCCATTGGGCTGTGGATTCACCTGATCTGCGCTCGAGTCTAATGTCTAAGCTTAAGTCGCCTTACCTCGGGTCGTAAAAAAATATGGCTTGCCCCTGTTCGCAGGGGTCCGAGAAGGCAGTTCTCGGGTGAGTGCTAATAAACATCGACCTCCAAGAATGCTCGCACGCCCTTATTATCTTCGATTCCAGAATGCTGGTATCGAAAAACTCTACTAAATCGAATAAAAAGGTTACGCAGATTGTCCGCCCATCCGTAATTTCTATCAAGCCATCAGCCGAATGTCCGCAAACGCTGACTTTCCTTAATAAGTGGTATCGCTCACAGCCATGATCCGTGCGAGGCGGGCGCGCAGATAGTTTTGCGATAGAACTTACGAGAATGCAATTCTCGGCTGTCTCAATAAGCGTTGAGCCAATTTAAACGGAGCCTTACATCGGATCAAATCGAATGATATCCATTATATTTCTTACTACAAGATTCGCGTCTTACTACCGGAACTCGATAACTGAGCCACGATCGTGAAAGTGTTTCTGAATAGCCTTAACAACATCTCGCTTCTCAGCTTCAGTCAAGGCGATGTCCAGCGGAACCTGCCAGTGATGCAGCGAGTTCAAAAAAATAACGTAACTTGGGTCAGTTGATGCCGTTGGCATCAGAGCCTCGCCGAGAACACGTACTAGCCTCCAATCACTCGTCAAGCGTATGTCTCCCCGTGAGACGTTAACGACTGCAAAATTCATAGCTGATCTCTCGAAAATGGCTCTCCGGGTTCCAGGCTTACGGCCAGCGATATAGATGTGATTTGCCGCTGGGGGCTTCAACTTGCGTGCCAGCTAACCTGCACTCGTGGGTGCATGATCGAACTCATCTGTATGATCCTCTTCCACCACGATCGTGAAATTCTCCAACGGCTGCTGGGTTGCACGGAATCGCTGCAACGTTTCTTGGTGCTTTGAACTGGGATGGACTTCGCACCACAAATTAATCAGCTCGTCGCTAATAGATTCTAGAGATTAAAATGCGTGTAATCGTCAATTGTTTCCCCATCATCGTCCAAAAATTTGGAATTCGTGTTTTTAGATATAAATCCGTTTAGATTTTTTATGTCGCTGACTATTGAGGGTGGGTGGCTGCTAACTTCCAAAAGCATATCTCGGGAGCGCATGTATATCCGTGCCCCATAATCCCAATCTCCGCCCGCTTCCTCTCCTCTCAGCCAATATTCCTGGTCGTCGACATTTTTCGCGAAGGTCGCGAGTGACTGGATAAAAATTTGCAAGGTGGCTCGATTTTGTTCATACCACGCTGGATCGTCGAAAACAATATAGAATTCAGCCGACATGATAGATCCGTCTTAGTTCAGATTTGCTGCCATGGGGATTAGTCGATACAGCACGGTATAAGTAAACCTGACTCAGGACGCGGCCAATAATTTGGGATGCGTCCCTCTTGGGCGTCACTTAGCGATACCGGTCGGGGAAAAGATACTTGTCCTTCCAGCTGGCCTGTATGGCTGCCCCGAGCTGTGCCTTCGATCATCTAGCCGGACGGCCGTAATTCATAGTGCGCAGTGCAGTAGGCCGTTGACGCGCGCGGCCGGTCTTTAGTGCAGCCATCGCGCTTACATATCGGCACCGACACCTCTGCATTTTTTATAGATTACCTGACCCCTTGCTCCTTGGTAATTGTCCATTTTTCTGCAGAGACGAAGTAAGTTACTGAGCCTGGGATCCAATTCGCTGTGCCAAGCCCTCTTGTTTTTCCAGGTAAGAGTTTTCCCATGAATGTCACGACATACACTTCATTGCCGTGGTTCTCGGTTTTATCATTTTCTTTAGATATACTGAGAGTAAAATCTTGTATGTCCTTTCCACTTTTGGCGAACTCATCGTAAGCAATCTTTAATGCTTTCATGATGATTCCGTCTATGGAAAGTTCAGATGGTGAGCGCACTTGGGATATTGGTGCTGCATGTGCATTTTGCATAAAAACTCCGACCAAAATAATGAGAAAAACGGTTATTTTCATAGCTTATGAACCTGATTGGTCACCGCTGTCTACTTCAGTCAAGCTTAAAGCCTTGTTCTGCAACATATTTTGCTCGGGGTCTTTGTTTTCCAGAAAATTCAATCCTCTGCTTTCAGAGCGCGCAGATCATGGTAGGCTTCAAGTTATCTCTGCTTTAAGAACCAAATAAGCTACTTTTAATTTTATTTATGGTTGGGTGTCCGGCGTTGCTGTCGAGTAATTTCGATGGTTGATCATATTCATGTTCAGGCTGCAGCCTGCCGTTAAGTCTATTGATCGAAGAAATTCGTCATTCAAAAAGAAGAAGGTTAACCTATGGATTTGTATTCCATCCGAAGTGCAGGTACTGATTTCGTGCCGGACTTCATAACGAATTCGCCCCCGAGTAACCTATCGCAAAGTAGGCCTTCGGTGCCAATGCGCGGCAGCCCTTCGGCCACGATCTGATCAGTGCGATTTCCCTGAACAAGCATGACGGTATTGGTGCAACGCCAGTAGTGTTGTCAGCTTCTTCAAAGTATGCAACAAACCATGTCTCAGTTACAAAGTAGAGCGTCCGAGAAGTACTTAACGAACTCCGTTTCTATATCGTCAAATATACGGATTAGATGAAAGAAAAAACTAAATATAAGAGTGTCCTGCGCGACGCGCTCTAGATGCAAGTATAGTCATTGAGCCTCGGGCGATGCACCGCGCTCATGGCTTATACCAAACCTCAATACCGCACCACGTCGACTTAAGATCGGCTCTCGATACTACGCCGCCCCAGGAGAATTCGAACACGTCGGCGCCTAGTGATGTCGAGGAAGGCCCACATGTCAAGTGCTTTGTGAGCATCGTTGTGAGCGTTTTCTTCTCGGCCAGCATGTCTTTCTCTGTCGCATCATAACCCAAGGCGGCCACTCGACTTTGTTCTAGTGTCAGCGTGATTCCGTGCACGGCGTCTTTGAAGAACCTGAGGCCCAGCCCAAAGCGCTGCCCCCATAAGAGAATCGAAATCGGGCCGTACACAAAAAAATCCGGAGCCGACTGTCTTCCATTCAAGCGCTGTCCGAGGCCAGAGTCGAATTTTGAGCGTGTAAGCCCGGGAAAGACCAGCACCTCATCGTCGGTACGTAGTGTACCGGTGTCTGGTAAAAAATAAACGTTCAATATTGTCATTTTGAGAATTTTACAATTGGGCCAGCGGTTAACTTCGGTTTGTCGCTATTTTCAATAAAATATTGGGTTCCTCCGCCTGCGCCTAGATGCGGATTTGCAAGCGAAGTGCCCGTTGCAACGCAAATATCTTCTTTGACGACGAAAGCTTGTACTTGTGTGCGCATAGGCCATCCACCCGCTGTATTGCCTGCATGCGCCACTTGGACAGCGTCGTTGTACCCTCGTGCCGAACCTCTCTTTAACACCGTAGCGGAACCTGCGAAATAGTTTCCTGGTTTCTGCCCGTAAGGATATAAAGTGTACAGCACCGTTCCTTTTTTTAGGACGGTATTAGTATATGAATCGACACCTACATAGGGCGCGTTGGTGGGCCCTTGCCAAGATCGAGCAATAGCGGCTGGATTCTTACCTGCACAAGGATCGCACTTCGGACAATTCTTTCCAGTTGTGTTGGCTTTGGGTTTCTTGGGCGACAGGCCCAGCGGGTCAGCCCACTGAATCGGGTTCGGTGCGAACGCATGTGTATTGATTCCGCCGAGCAATCCGATCGGGTCTTTGGAGACGAACCGCCCGCTGCTGGGATCGTAGTACCGATGCCGATTGTAATGCAGCCCCGTTTCATCATCCAGATACTGCCCCTGGAATCGAATCGGATTGCCGATACCGGCCTTGGACGCCGCTTCGCTGATCGCTTCCTTCGCTTGCCCCCACGCTTTGTACTGCGCCGACCACGCCACGTTGCCGTCGCAATCCGTCAACTCCTGCGGCGTACCAAGCTGGTCGCACTGATAGAACGCGATCTCATCCTTGCTAAACGGCTCGGCTTCCTGCTCGGCGTTGCCGTTCCATAGCGGATCGAGCGCGATGTCATACTGGCCGCCGTTCCCAGCCATCAGCGCTTTGACATCGGTGGTGGGCGCAAGTTGCAAGGCGCGGCTTCGCGTGGCCTGCACCAACGGCACGAAGCTACCGCGCTCATAGACATAGTGTGCTGTCCGTTCGCCTGCCGAATGGCCATGATGCACGCTGCTTTCCAGCGCCAGCGTATCGCCATCCCAGCCGTACATGGTGCGGGTTGTCTGCCGAAGGCCGGTGCCTTGCACTGCCTCGCTGTGCTTGGCAATGCGCCTTCCCAGCGGGTCGTAGGCAAAGGTGGTGACGCCGTGCTGGGTGATGGCACGGGCCATCCGATTGAAGGCATCCCATTCAAACGTGTCGCGCTCTGCATTCCGCCTGCGCTCGACAAGGTTGCCGCGCTCGTCGTAGCGGTAGCTGGTGCCGGCGTATTCCTTGAGCAGGTTATCCAGCACCTTCGGCAGCGGAGGGCGCGTAGTAATGCTCTGCTGCGGAGCAGGATTCGGCACCTGGATATTGCCGGCCGGGTCGAAAGCGAAGGTTTCATGCCCCATTGCGCTGTTTGCCGCCAGCAGCCGTCCGACCGGGTCGTAGCGGTATTCAATGTGGCCGCGCCGAGTGTCGTCGAGGCCGGTCAGTTGGCCGGATGGGTCGTAGCGGTAACGCCGGCGTATCGCCGCTTGCATGCCGACCTGGGCGTCGGGACGGGACATCGTCGGGATGAACTCCCGGTCCTTCGAGCTCAACTGTGCGATCGCGCCGAGCTGCTGTTCGATCAGTCGGCCCGCCGGGTCGTACTTCATCGTTTGCAGCAGGCCGTTCGCCTGCGTTCGGCCGGTTTCCTGGTACAGGGCGTCACGCTCGAAGGACACGAGCTCCTGACCATCGAGCAGCAGGCCGTGCACGTGTCCGGCGCCGTAGGTCAGCCATTCGATGCGGTGGCCGTCGGGGCGGGTGGTGCCGGTGCGGCCGTTGAGTTCGTCGTAGCGGTGGTGCCAGACGGCGGTGCGTTTATCCGGATGGAACGCACCCTGGTACTGTTGGTGCTCGCGGATGAGGTTGCCGGCGGGATCGTAAAACCATTGCAGCCGGGCGTGCTCATTCTGCGCGTCGGCCAACTGACCGTTGGCGTTATAGGCGAAGGTTTCGATCTGTTTCGGCTGACCGGGTGCCGCTGCGCGGCGTTGCAGAAGCCGGCCCATCGGGTCGAACTGCAGCCGTGTCGTCACGCCGGCTTCAACCGTTTCCGCCAGCACGCCCGTCGCTTCGTCATAGCGGTACTCGGTTGCCTTGCCGTCAAAACCTTGTTCCTGCAGCAGGCGTCCAACCGGGTCGTACTGGAAGTGGTACGTGCTGCCGTTTTCGTTTTCCAGCGCGGACAGGCGGCCCAGCGCATCCCAGCGATAGCGCAGGCTTTGTCCCAGTGCATCGGTGCGCTGGGCGATCAGGCCGGCCGCGGTGTAGCGGTAGGCGGTGCTGCGTTGCATTGCATCGGTGTGCGCCAGCAGCCGGCCTTCGGCGTCGTGGCGCAGCAGCTCTTCGGTGCCGTCGGGGTGGATGACGGCTTCAAGTTGACCGGGGTGGTTACCGCTGCCTTCGCTATGCGCCAGCGCGAGCGTCTCGGCACTAAGCGGCGTGTAGCGGTAGCGGGTGACATTGCCAGCGGCATCTATGCTTTTGATGAGCCGCTTGCGCTCGTCGTATTCCCACTGGCTGCTGTGTCCGGAACAGTCGGTATAGCTGGCGAGTTGACCGTCCGGGTTATAGGCGAGCTTCTTGACGCCGCCCTTGGCATCGGTGACTTCGACGGGCCGGCCGACCTTGTCGTAGGCGTATTGCGTCTTGTTGCCGCGCGGGTCCGTTTCCTCGACCAGGTGGCCCTGGGCATTGTAGTCCCGCTTCCAGGTGCCGCCTTCGGCGTCGAGAATCCCGGTGATGCGGTGTTGGCCGTCATATTCGAAGTGCACCTGGCTGCCGTCGGCGCGGGTGTGCGTGAGCAGGTTGCCGTGGTCGTCGTAACGGAAATGCTCGCTGGTGCCGTCAGTGTGGATGTGGCGGACGACGTTCTTTGCGTCGTCGCGGAAGAACCATTCCTCCAGCCCGTCCGGATACACGGTGCGGTAGGTGTAGCCGGCAATGTCGTAGTAATAGCGGGTCTCGTTGCCCAGCGCATCCGTGACATAGGTCAGTCGGATGGTCTTGTCCCATTCGAGCCGGGTGTCGTGGCTGCCGTCGTCGGCCCATTCGCGGATCGCTTTGGCATTGGCGCCGCTGTCGATGCTGGTGTCGTAGGCGAGGTTCATGCCGCGCCCGGTGCGGTCGGTGTAGCGGGTGACGAGGTGGTGGTCGTACTGGTAGTGCCAGGCAGCGGCGTTCTCGTCCTGGGCGCCGACCAGGTCGCCGTGCTCGTCGTAGTCGTAGGCGGCCAGTTGGCGCACAAGCTTGCATTCCCGGATTTCCCACAGCGCGACGATGTAGCCGCTGTCGGCGTCGACCTGGGTGCCGACATGGGCGACGATGGTTTCGCCTTGCTTGCTGACGATGTCGCTCAGCACTTCCTCGCCCGCCACGACATGGTCGTAGCGCAAGCCCAGGGCGGCGCCGTCTTTGGCATGCAGGGAGATCAGGCGGAAATGCTGCTTGCCCATCTCGGCGACCTTGGCGCGCACGGTGTCGGTCAGTTCATAGGTTTCGCGCCAGGGACTCGGTTCGGCTTCGGCCAGCGGCTTGCCGAAGTCGAGCGTGAGCAAGGTCATGCTCATGCGGGTGAGCGTGATCTGCTCGACCGGGTCGTGGTGCCGCTCGCCGACGGCGAGGAACGGATAGCGGTGGCTGCGGCCGTCGGCAGCGTGGTAGAGCAGGGCCGTGGGCTTGCCCTGGCCGACGACGTCGATGCGAGTGCTGTACGGCGTCAACCAGCGCGCGCCGAGATTGCCGCGGTCATAGGCGGTCAGCTGGCTGCGGTAGGTGCGGTGCCACTCGATCGGCAGCGGCGCCTCCAGGACGAAGTCGGTGTGTGTAAACGTTTCGGCACCGGTGGCGAAGCTGATCGAGTGCGCGGTGCCGCCCTTGGCGGGGCACAGCTTGCAGTTATTGGCGTCGCCCTTGGCCGGGCTTTGCCGGCTCGTGGCGCCCAGCTCGTGGCCGGGGTTGTTTTTCTTGTGCTGTGCGCCCTTGGCGGACGGCACCAGCGCCGGATAGCGCTTCTTGTGCTTGACGACGGCGTCGCGCAGGCGCAGCAGGAGCCACTTGATGCTCATCTGCGCCTGTTCGTCGGCCAAGGCAGCCAGCTTGCCGCGAAACGCCGGCTTGAAGACGGTCAGGTGCGTGATGATGGCCGTCACGCCAGAGACCGCGCTCTGCGGCAGGTGGCTCGCTGCCGTGGCGGCAGCGTAGTTCGCGGCCCGTTTGTATTGCCGGTCCAGGGCGCCCAGCATGCGGCGCCAGCTGCTTTCAATCTTGGGGTCGTGCAGCTTACGCTCCGCGTCCGCCGGGGAAGCGATCTCGAACAGCGGCTCCTTGCCGATGCAGCGCTTGAGGACCTTGATCAGGTCGTCGGCAATGCCGTCGGCAACATTGGCGCATTCGTCCAGGATGCCGGACAGTTTGGCTGTAGCACTGTCGACAAAGGTCTCGATCTCGCCGGCCAGCCTGGCGTTGAGGTGCACGATCAGCACCTCGATCAGCGCGGCGCCGATATCCTTGACGCCCAGCGCCAGCTTTTGCCGGACCAGGTGCAGGGCAGGGCGCAGGCTCATGCGCGCCGCGCTCATCGCCGGAGGGACCGGCACGACGCCGATCAGGTTGATGCCCAGGCTGACCCATGCCAGGAATTCGATCTTCTCCTTGGCGATGCTCTTCTGGATGACCCCGACGACGTCCATGACGGCATCGATCAGCGCCATGATGTTGCCGATCACCGGCAGGCTGCCCGCGACGGTGCTCAGGCGCTCCAGCGTGACGTAGTCATAGCTGATCTTGCGCAGCCATTTGTCGAAGGCGGCGGCAGCGGCGCCGACGTCTTGCTGGTCGATCGTGTTCAGTGGTGCGACGGCGACTTCGGGCGCGCGCGCTGTGGGCTTCGTGGGTTCGGTCATGGCGCTGTTAAACGATGGATTTTTTCAGAGGCGTCGGTGGGATCTCGGCACCGATGCGGGGCAGCGATCCGGGCAAGCCGAGGGTCGACGCGACGGCGGCGGCAGGCTTGCCTGCACTCAGCGCGCCGTAGGCATTCAGGGCCGCCGCGCCGCCGGGGAGCTTGCCCGCGACATCGGCCATGGCTGCCTGTCCCACTGGCGCCTGCAAAGCTTGTGCGCCGCCTTTTTTCAGCGCCTGCGCGGCGCCTGACGCTTGCTGCGCGGCTTGCGCCAGCGTGCCGATTTTGCCGGCTGCGCCTTTGAGGCTGCCTGCTGCTGCGGCACCGGACAGCAGTCCGGCTCCCGCCGCCAGCGCTTGCGGACCGGCCGTTGCCGCCGTAGCAGCGGCGCACGCTTGGGGCAGTGCCGCGGCTGGCCATTCGTCTCCCTGGCCGAGAACGCTGCCTTCATCCCACGGGTCGCGCGGGTCCTTGCCGTAGGTGACAGTGGCCATGCCCATCGGCAGGCCGGCCACGCTGGCAAAGCCGTCGCCATCGAGCGTGCCCTGGTGGACGCCACCCTCGGCGTCGACGACGGTGTAGTCGCCTTGGCGGATGCCTTGCTTCTTGCTGCCTGCCGTATTCACGTACTGGTGATGCAGGTCGAGTTGGCCCGGTGCCAGCTGCATGGGCTGCGGCAAGGTTGGCGTGCCTTCGCTCTTGCCGGGCACAAAACCGTGGTGCGCCGCATGTTGGATCCAGTTGCCGCTGGTGCCATGGACGATGCCCGACGCGTTCCAGCGGCTGAAGCTGGAGCCGCCGTTGATCACCACCTCTTCCTTTGCCGTGATCGTGATCTTGTTGGCGGTATGGGTGATATTGAGTTTGGCCAGGATGTTGACGCTGTCCTTCAGCGCGGCAATGTCGATGTCGGCGCTGGCCGCCACGAGCTTCATGCCGGCCTTGTAGGCAAACATGCGCACCGCTTCCTTCACGCTGACGAGCAAGCTCTTGCCCGCGCTCAGGCTGGTGTGGCCGCCGCTGGTCACGGCGCTGTGCTCCACGCTCATCAGATGGGTGGAACCCTGCGTGGTCGATTCGATGCCGGCCGGGCTGGCCAGGGTCAGGTGGGGCGCCTGAAACTCCGGGAACTCGCCTTGCGCCGGCGTGCCGCCCTGGCCTTTAAGGGCGTCGATCTGCGCCTGCAGCGCGGCGATCACCTGGTCCTGGTCGCCCGGCTGATGTGCCTGCGACTGTTGCGCGGCTTGCGACAGGCTGTCGTGCAGCTCCTTGCCCTGCGCCATGCGCGTGACCGTCTCCTCCATGTCGGTGATATGGGCGCGGGCGTTCGGCCGTCCCTCGGTGCTGAGCAGCAAGCCCTGCTGCGCGCGTACGGCGCCATGGCCGTCGGTGCGCAGCTCGAAGCCCTGGCCGCGCGCGTCCTTGCGGCCGGCATTGTCTTCGATGCGACTGATGTGACCGAGGCTGAGCTGGCTGGCAAGATGGTCGCTCCTGAGCTGAGCCTGGATCTGCCCTTGCGTGTCGTCCAGCACCAGGTGGTTGCTGCGTCCGCCGGGCGCATTGCCGCCGTCGGCGGTCAGCTCCCGGCTGCGGAGCCCCGTCAGCGCCCTCTGTTCGGGCAGCTTCCATGGCGGCATATAGCCCTGGTTGTAGACCGCGCCGGTGATGATCGGATGGTCGGGATTGCCGTCGAGCCATTGCACGATCACTTCCGAGCCGACCCGCGGATGACTGGCTAACCCTTTTTCGCCGCCGGCCCAGTTGCTGCCAACCCGTACCCAGCAGCTGCCGCTTTCGTCGCGGTCCCAGTGGAACTTGATCTGGACGCGGCCGTACTCGTCGACGTTCAGGCTGCCTTGGCCATCCGCGCCGACCACGATGGCGGTCTGCAAGGTCAGCAGCCTGGTCTCCGTGCTGTTGAACCCGCGGCCCGGCCGCCAGGGCAGGGCCTTGCTCTGGCACAGCAGGCGGTTCTTGTACTCCGAGACGGCTCCCTTGCCCTGCAGGTAATTATTGCTGGCTTCGTGGTGCACTTGCAGAATCAGGAATTCGCTCCCTTCGCTCTCGCTGAAATGGTCGAGCAGGTTGAACCACCTGCCAGGCGCGACGCGGCGGTTGTTGCCTTGTGCCTCGTACCGCTTGCCGCGGGCTTCGATTTCTTCCATGCGCAAGCGCGACAGTTCATCGGCGCCCGACTGGTGCCGGAAGCCGTAATGCCCTTCATAGCTGTGCACCTCCAGCGGCAAAATGTCGCCCTGCTGCTCGATAGTGACGCTGTCCGCATGCACTGGACGGGGATTCTTGAAGTCGAAGCCGCTCACCGCCGTCTGCGCGGACGCCCACTGGCGCAGCGGGCTCCAGTCCCCGATCGCGTCCTCCTCGGCCACGCCGCCGGCGCGCTGGAAGCGAATGCCGGGCGATTGGCCGTCGATCGGCGCGGTCGTGCGGGTGTCGTCGCATACCTTGAGCTTGTGGCCTTCACTGCTGTGCTCGAACCAGTAGCTGTACCCAGCCGCTTCCCAGCGCCGGCACAGGTAGTTGTGGTCGGTCTCGTCCCACTGCGTGGCCATCGTGAACTGCGGCTGTTCGCCGGCGACTTCCCATTCCCACGCGGGCAGGCCGCCGTAACCGGCGAAGATCGCGTCGGTCTGCTCGCTCAGCCTTTGCCCATGGAACAGCCGGTTGTTCCGGCGCAGACGCAGGTAGGCCAGCCATGGCCTGAGCACGGCCTCGTAGAAGGCGACGCCGCCGTCCGTCCTGACCAGCTTGAAGGACGTCACGTAACCGGTGAACGGACGCAGGCTGCCGTCAGCCAGTACCAGCGACACGCACAGCAGCTTGCCGTGCATCGCCTCGAGTTCGATCCTGGCGTCGTCGCTCAGGAGTTCTACCTTGAATTCGAAATCGCGCGACAGGTATTCCGTGCCTTCGAACCGATTTACCATCAGTTTGGCTTGCGGGCCGTCGTCCTTCGGGAAGGCCAGGCGCAGCAGGCGCGTGCTCTGGTGGGCTTCCAGCAGTGCTTGCAGGTCAGTCATCGTCATTGCTCATCAGTTGAGCTGGGCAGTTATTCAGGATTGGGTTAGTGGCTGCGAGAACAACTCACTTGCACGTTGCAATGGGCCACATTGATTCGGGCAATCGAGTATTTTATTGCATCATTGCTTTTTTGTCATCTCGCGCCGTTCGCACCGGGTTGGCGCGTGCGCGTACCTGCAGCGACCTGTTCGACTTTAATGAAGAAATTTCGCGTAGCTGATGACAAAGCGCAAGTAGGGCTTGCGCACTCGCATTTTCCACCTGGCTCTGTGGTGATTGGGTCGTACCGCTGGGAGGGGGGCGCAGGAGCGGGAATCCGCTATGCGCCGAGAAAGCAAAAAAGGCGTCACGATTGCTCGTAACGCCTTTTTTGGTACTGCGAATTCGTGGTAGGCCGTGCGGGATTCGAACCTGCGACCAACGGATTAAAAGTCCGCTGCTCTACCAGCTGAGCTAACGACCCGAAAGAGGCCGTATTATATACAGGCCGATTGCGCCCTGCAAGGGCGGCGCGACATTATTTCAATGTCATGATAGCGCGGCCGTGGCCTTCAGCACTTCCTCCACCGTCGTCACGCCCTCGAGGATCTTGTAGGCGCCGGCGATGCGCAGCGGCTTCATGCCGTCCGCGACCGCCTGGCGGCGCAGCACGCCGATTTCCGTCTCGTCCTGGATCAGACCGTTGAAGCCCTCCGTGACCGTCAGCAGCTCATAAATGCCGGTGCGGCCGCGGTAGCCCGTCTGCCGGCAGTCGGGGCAGCCGATGGGGCGGTAGACCTGCTGCGGCTTCGGCAGGTTCCAGGCGCCGCCGATGCCGGCCCAGATGTCGTCGGCAATCTCGCCGTCCGGCGCCTTGCATTCGGCGCACAGCGTGCGTACGAGGCGCTGCGCCATGATGCCGATCAGCGTCGCCTCCAGCAGGTAGTACGGCACGCCCAGTTCCAGCAGGCGCATCACGGCCGATGGCGCGTCGTTCGTGTGCAGTGTCGACAGCACCAGGTGGCCCGTCAGCGCCGCCTGGATCGCCATCTCCGCCGTTGCCAGGTCACGGATCTCGCCCATCATGATGATGTCCGGGTCCTGCCGCATCAGCGCCTTGACGCCGTCCGCGAACGACAGGTCGATGCCCGGCTGCACCTGCATCTGGTTGAACGACGGTTCCACCATCTCGATCGGGTCTTCCACCGTGCAGACGTTCACTTCGCTGGTCGCCAGCGCCTTCAAGGTCGTGTACAGGGTCGTCGTCTTGCCCGAGCCCGTTGGACCGGTGACGAGGATGATGCCGTGCGGGCGCTGCGTCAGCGCGTCCCAGCGCGCCGCGTCGTCGGGCGGGAAGCCCAGTTCCGGCAGCGTCTTGACCACCACGTCCGGATCGAAGATGCGCATGACGAGCTTTTCGCCGAACGCCGTCGGCAACGTGGACAGGCGCAGCTCGATCTCCTGGCCGCCCGCCGTGCGCGTCTTGATGCGGCCGTCCTGCGGCCGGCGCTTTTCGATGACGTCCATCCGCCCCAGCAACTTGATGCGTGCCGTCATCGCGATCATGACGACGGCCGGCACCTGGTACACCTGGTGCAGCACGCCATCGATGCGGAATCGGATATTGCCGATGTCGCGCTTGGGCTCCAGGTGGATGTCGGAGGCACGCTGTTCGAAGGCGTACTGCCACAGCCAGTCGACGATATTGACGACGTGCTGGTCGTTGGCATCCACCTGGCGGTTGGTCTTGCCCATTTCCACCAGCTGCTCGAAGTTGTTGCGCAGTGCCAGGTCCTGGCCGGTGGATTTGTTCGCGTCGCGGATCGATTTCGCCAGCGTGAAGAATTGCGACGTGTACTGGGCGATGTCGAGCGGGTTGGCGATCACGCGGCGGATCGAGCGGCGCGACACCTTGGCGATCTCCGCTTCCCACTCCAGCGCGAACGGGTCGGCCGTGGCGACCGTCAACGTGTCGCCCGAGATTTCCACCGGCAGGATATTGAAACGGGCCGCGTAGCTGGCCGTCATCACGTCCGCCACGCGGGTGAAGTCCACTTTTAGCGGGTCGATCCGGAACAGCGGCAGGTTGACGCGCTGCGCCAGCCATTCCGTCAGCACGTCCAGGGTCAGCAGCCGGTGCGGCGGTTTTGTCGACACAAGCTTGCAGTGGGCCACGGCGGACAGCGGATGCATCGACCCGGCCGTGTTGCGCAGGATGCCCTGCGCCTGCGTGAAATGCGCCTTGACGTGCGCCTTCTCGACCATGCCGTCGGCCAGCAGCCAGGAAAAGATCTGTTGCAGGTCGAGCGATTGCGGCATGGACTTCTCCGTGTCAGGGCTGGCTGGCCAGCACGCCTTTCACCCACGATTTCGCGGGCAGTTTGGTCTGCGCGACGATCTGCGCGGCCCGTTCGGCCAGCGCCGCGGCGTCGATCGGGCGCGGCGTGCGGAACGCGATGGCGACGACGTTGCCATCATGGACCTGCGGCAGGCTGACCACTTGCGGGAACGCGAATTTCATCGCCTTCAGGTTCTTCGCGTAGCTGGGATGGTCGCCGAACAGGTTCACCGTCATGATGCCCGTATCGTTCAGGCAGGCCGCGCACGCCTGGTAGAACTCGGGCGTGTCCAGCACGGGGCCGCGCGCGGTGGCGTCATATAAATCCACCTGCAGTGCATCCAGCGAGCCGTGGTTGGCGCGGTCGGAGACGAAGTCGAGCGCGTCCATTTCCAGCACGTGCAGGCGCTCGTCATTGTCGGGCAGCTTGAACATCGACTGGCAGATGGCGATCACGTGCGGATTGAGTTCGATGGCGGTCACTTGCGCCTGCGGGAACGTTTTATAGCAGAACTTCGTCAGCGCGGCGGTGCCGAGACCGAGCTGGGCGATGGCGCGCGGCGCGTCGTTCCACAGCATCCAAGCCATCATCTGCTGCGCATATTCCAGTTCCGGCCAGTCGGGCTTGCGGATGCGCATCGCGCCCTGCACCCATTCCGTACCGAAATGCAGGTAACGCACGCCATCCTGTTCGGACAGCGTGACGGGAGCGTAGCGAGGCTTGCGCGGCGCCGCCTTGGCGGGCGCTTTCGACGCCGGACGCGACGATTCTTCTTTTTCGATGGATTTGCGTTTGATGAGCATAAGGACACGAGAGGCAGGGCAGTGCCCCATTATCCCGTGTGCGCTTGCTCACTAGCAAGCACGCACCAAACAAAACTGCCGGCACAAGGCCGGCAGTCGGGGGAGAACAGCGTCGTTCAGCGCTGCATCGGCTCGACCGACACGCGCAGGCGCACCCGTTCGCCCGGGTCGAACGACATGATGCTGGTGTAGTTGCGGCCGCGGTAGTCGTACACGACTTCATAGCCGTTGGTGCGCGATTCCCAGCTGTCGACCATGCGGCACTGGCGTACAGCCTGTTCCTGCACGCCACCCGAGCCGGCATTCTGGTTGCCGATGCGGTCGCCCGCGATGGCGCCGGCAATGGCACCCGCGGCCGTTGCAGCCGTGCGGCCGTTACCGCTGCCGATGTTGCTGCCCAGCACGGCGCCGGCAATGCCGCCGATGATCGAGCCGCCCGCGCTGCGCTGCGGCTGGGTCTGCACCTGCTGGTACTCGGTGCGGCATTCCTCACGGGGTTGATTGACGCGCTCCACCTGCGGCGTGACGCGCACGACGCGGCCGTAATCCTCGAAATCCGCCGCCTGGGCGACAGACAGGCTACCTATGCACAATGCCGCCGACATCAGTTTGGCTTGCAGCTTCATTTGAAATACCTCGTTCTTGAGAGTGAACTACTTTGATTGCCCGGTGGCGGTTCGCTGTATCAAGGAACCGCACACCTGAATGGTAACGCCGGCGCTGACGGAATGCCGAAGTGCATGGCAACAATTTGTAACCCCAGGCAGCGTCAACCGGTTGGAACAGGGACGAAATTCTCGGCAACGATGCTTAAAATGAGCTGAAAATGGGCGGAAGATGCTCGGTTTTTAACAAATCTTGCGTGCAGAACCACATTCAAGTTGATTCATGCTGTACAACACGTTACCCTTATACCCTAGGGATCGAATTGACGGAGAGAAACGTACCATTGGGTCAGGGTTATCCGTCAAAGTGTCAGTGTCCGCGTATAGGTGCCTTCACTATAGCAAAAAACACAACATTACCTAACATAATAGAGGGGACGCTGGAACAACCGCTGCGCAAGCGTTTTCGGGCATCCCACAGGTCGATTTGAGGGAAAAATGAGTTTGTTCTTAACCGTGCCGCCCAACCTCGTCCAGTCCATCAGGGCCTTCCGGGTCACTGAACTGCAAGAGGAGGCCGGCCGCCTGGGTCAGCATTTTCTGTATGCGCACTGCAACGCTGGCCTGACGAAGCAGCAAGTCCTGGGAATCATTGCGGAATCGTTCGGGTTTCCCAAACCTTGCGGCAAGAATTTCGACGCGCTGCGCGAGACGCTGACGGAGACGATGTTCAAGGCCGGTACCCAGACAGGTTTTGTGATCGTCCTGGAGCAATTGCCGAATACCCAGAAATTCGACCGCGAAGCCCGTGAGACGTTGCTGGACGTATTCCGCGACGCCGCCGATTACTGGACTGAAAAGAAGGTCCCGTTCCGGGTATTTTACTCCTTCGAGTAACGCTTCCCCCGCCGGCACACGCGTCGTGCGTGTGCTGCGCCGCAGCAATTTTCCCCGGTCGACCGACCCGCTTTTGTGGCCCGCTCAGCATGCAGCAGGTACAATGTCGGCCATGAAAAACATCGTCATCCTCATTTCCGGACGTGGCAGCAATATGGAAGCGGTCGTCCGCGCGGCCCAGGCCGAGCGCTGGCCGGCCCGCATTGCCGCCGTCATCAGCAACCGTGCCGATGCCAAAGGCCTCGAGTTTGCCGCCGCGCACGGCATCGCCACCGCTGTCGTCCCGAACAAGGAGTACGCCACCCGTGAGGCGTTCGATGCGGCGCTGGCCGACGTCATCGACGGCTATGCGCCGGACCTCGTCGTGCTGGCCGGCTTCATGCGTATCCTGACGCCGGGCTTTGTCGAGCGTTATGCCGGGCGGATGCTGAACATCCACCCGTCGCTGCTGCCGCATTTCCCCGGGCTGCACACGCACGAGGCCGCATTGACCGCCGGTCACGCGGAGCATGGCGCCACCGTGCACTTTGTTACGGCCGAGCTCGATCACGGTCCCGTCGTGGACCAGGTCGCCGTTCCCGTGCTGCCGGGCGATACGGCGCAGACGCTGTCCGCGCGCGTGCTGGAACAGGAACACGTGCTGTATCCGCGCGCCATCCGCTGGTTTATCGAAGATAAACTGGCGGTCGAGGATGGCCAGGTCTACGGCCCGCACAACCCTCGTCCGGCGCATTGATGCTGCCGGACTCGCTTTTTAATCTGTACTCAACACCAGGATTCACATGAGATTGCCACCAGCTGTTCTTGCCAGCGCCGAAGAGGTGCTGCGCGAGATTCTGCGCTTTACGGCGCCGGCCGATACCACCCTGTCGCGTTACTTCAAGGACCACCCCCGGCTGGGCGGCCGCGAGCGCGGCGCCATCGCCGAGTGCATCTATGCGGTGCTGCGTAACAAGAACTTCTTCACCGACTTCTCGGAAGCGGGTGGCGGCTCGACGATGCGACGCCTGATGCTGCTGGGCATGGCGGATGCCGTCGGTGTCGACGCGCTGCCGGGCCTGGCGCCGGAAGAGGTGGAATGGCTGCAGCGCATGAAGGGCATCGACCGCAAGCTGCTGCACAAGTCGCTGCGCAGCAACCTGCCGCTGTGGCTGTACGAAAAGCTGGTGGCGCAGTATGGCGAAGCGGAAGCGCTGGAACTGGCGGACGCGCTGAACACGCCGGCGCCGCTGGACCTGCGCGTCAACGCGCTGAAAGCCGATCGCGACAAGGTGATGGCGCAACTGGCCGAAGCGCCGATCGCCGCCACGCCGACGCCGTTCGCGCCGCTGGGCCTGCGCGTGCTGAAGAAGCCGCAGATCCAGAACCTGCCGCTGTTCAAGGACGGCGCCATCGAAGTGCAGGACGAAGGCAGCCAGGTGCTGGCGCAGATCCTGGGCGCCAAGCGCGGCGAGATGGTCGTCGACTTCTGCGCCGGTGCTGGCGGCAAGACGCTGGCGCTGGGCGCGCAGATGCGCAATACGGGTCGTCTGTACGCGTTCGATGTGTCGGAAAAGCGCCTCGCGAAGCTGAAGCCGCGGCTCGCCCGTTCGGGCCTGTCGAACGTGCATCCAGTCGCCATCGCACACGAAAAAGACGCGAAAATCAAGCGGCTGTCCGGCAAGATCGACCGCGTGCTGGTCGACGCGCCATGCTCGGGCATGGGCACCCTGCGCCGTAATCCGGACGTTAAGTGGCGTCAGCCGGAAAGCGCGATTGCCGAGATGCACGACAAGCAGGTTGCCATCCTGGACGGCGCCGCGCGCCTCGTCAAAGCCGGCGGACGCCTCGTGTATGCCACGTGCAGCCTGCTGAACGAAGAGAACGACGCCGTCGCGGAACAGTTCATCGCCACGCACCCGGACTTCCAGCTGGTGCCGATGAACAAGGTGCTGGCCGAACAGAAGATCGAGCTGGAAATGGGCGACTACCTGAAGCTGCTGCCGCACCGTCACCAGACGGACGGCTTCTTTGCCGCCGTGTTCGAGCGCAAGCCGATGGCCGCGAAAGCCGCCAAAGTCGAGCAAGCTGACGAGGAAGCCGAAGGCAGCGACGAAGCGTGATGAACCAGCAGCGCCTGACCAATCTGCTGGACGACCTGCTGGGAGATTTGCAGGACCCGGGCCTGATGTGGCAGCTGGGCGCGATTGCCGCGTCGATGCTGCTGGGCTGGGGCCTGTCGCGGCTGCTGCGCAAGTGGATGCGTGGCGACGCGGCGCATACCGGTGTGCGCCAGTTCGGCCTGGAGAGTTTCGGCCGCGTCGTCGGGCCGCTGGCGATCGTCTGCCTGCTGGCGCTGTCCGAGGTGGTGCTGGCGCGCTGGCACCATATCAACCTCATCAAGCTGGCGCTGCCGATCTTCGGCTCGCTGGCGGCGATCCGCTTCGTGTTCTACCTGCTGCGCCGCGTATTCTCGCGCCATGGCGAAGTGGGCGCGGCGCTGCTGACGTTCGAGAAGATATTCCAGCTGGTTGTCTGGGTGGCCGTGGCGCTGTACATCCTCGGCTATTGGGACGACATCCACCGTTATCTCGATCATATCGTCATCCATCTCGGCAAGAACAAGATGACGCTGGCCGATATCCTGCAGGCCGCGCTGTCCGTCGTCGTGACCCTGGTGCTGGCGATGTGGGCCGGTGCGGCGCTGGAAGAGCGGCTGATGCACGTGGAAACGCTGCACTCGAATTTGCGCGTCGTCATGGCGCGTGTCGGCCGGGCCGTGCTGATCGTTGTGGCCGTGCTGTTCAGCCTTAATATGGTGGGGATAGACCTGACCGTGCTGTCCGTCTTTGGCGGCGCGCTGGGTGTGGGCCTCGGCTTCGGCTTGCAGAAGATCGCCAGCAATTACGTGTCGGGCTTCATCATCCTGCTCGACCGCAGCCTGGCGATCGGCGACATGATCACCGTCGACAAGTTCAGCGGCCGCGTCGCCCGCATCAACACGCGCTACACGGTACTGCAGGGGCTGGACGGTATCGAGTCGATCGTCCCGAACGAAATGCTGGTGTCGGGCGTCGTGCAGAACTCGTCGCTGACCAGCAAATACGTATGGATCGGCACGCGGGTGGCGGTGTCGTATGAAACCGACCTGGATTCCGTGCTGAAGCTGCTGGAAGAAGCGGCCGCTTCCGTACCGCGCGTGCTGAGCGAGCGGCCGCCGTCGGCGACCTTGCTCAACTTCGGCGCCGACGGGCTGGAACTGCAGCTGGGCTTCTGGATCGCCGATCCCGAAAACGGACGCGGCGGTGTCACGTCGGACGTCAACCGGGCGATCTGGAAGGCGCTCAAGGAGCACGGTATCTCGGTCCCGTTCCCGCAGCGCGAGATGCGTATTGTCGGTCCGATATCGACCGCCGGAACGCTGCCGGAAATACGACAGAATGAGGCGTAACGAACAGGTATCGTGCCTCTCGTCATCGCGGAATGGGCGTACAATGGCGGACAGAACACGTCATACAACCGGTTGCGCCAGATTCCCGCGCGCCGAGGCAACAGAATCGGGAATCACTCTTGGAGCTTGAATGGAATTTAGCTTGAATGCTGTCCTGCAGTTTTTGAACGATGGTCTCACGGGCCTGTCGCCATGGAAGACCGTCATTTACACCCTGATCGTCACGCACATCACCATTGCCGCGGTCACGATCTACCTGCACCGCCACCAGGCGCACCGTGCACTGGAGCTGCACGCCATTCCGTCGCACTTCTTCCGGTTCTGGCTGTGGCTGACCACCGGTCAGGTGACGAAAGAGTGGGCCGCGATTCACCGCAAGCATCACGCCAAGTGCGATACGGAAGAAGATCCGCACAGCCCCGTCACGCGCGGCATCAAGAAAGTGTTCTGGGAAGGCGCCGAGCTGTACCGCGCTGAATCGAAGAACAAGGAAACCATGGCGAAATATGGCCACGGCACGCCGGACGACTGGATCGAGCGCAACCTATACACCAGGTACAGCTGGCAGGGCGTGGCGCTGCTGCTGATCCTGAATGTCATGCTGTTCGGCGCCAAAGGCATTACGGTCTGGGCCGTACAGATGCTGTGGATTCCCGTGACCGCCGCCGGCATCATCAACGGCATCGGCCACTACTGGGGCTACCGCAACTTCGACTGCTCCGATGCGGCCACCAACATCATCCCGTGGGGCATCCTCATCGGTGGCGAAGAGCTGCACAACAATCACCACACGTATGCCACGTCGGCCAAGCTGTCGTCGAAGTGGTACGAGTTCGACATCGGCTGGGGCTACATCCGCATGATGGAAATGGTTGGCCTGGCCAAGGTCAAGAAGCTGCCGCCGAAGCCGAAGTTCGCGACCAACAAGCCGCATGCCGATTTCGAGACGCTGCAGGCAGTCATCGCCAACCGCTACGACGTGATGGCGAAGTACGCCGCATCGGTCAAGCATGCGTGGGCGGAAGAAGTGGAGCACCTGAAGCACAAGGCCCAGCTGGAATCGACGTTCCTGAAGTCGGCCCGCAAGCTGATGCAGCGCGAGCCGGCCAAGCTGGAAGCGCCACAGCAGGCGCAGCTGTCCGAGCTGTTCCAGCACAGCAAGGCGCTGGAGACGATGCACACCATGCGCGTCGAGCTGGGCGTGATCTGGGAGCGTTCGCACTTCACCCGCGACGAGCTGGTGCAGAAGCTGCAGGACTGGTGCCAGCGCGCCGAAGCGTCCGGCATCAAGGCCCTGCAGGACTTCTCGATGCGCCTGCGCAGCTACGCCTGACGGTAGCGGACACAACGAAAAACGGCCCTTCGGGGCCGTTTTTCGTTGTGTATGCCGCTCATTACGACATGTTCAGGTCCAACCCAAGCTTCGTGGCAAGCGTGAAGGTGAGGTATCCCAGGCACACCAGCGCCAGCACGAAGATGACGGCCACCTTGCCGGCCGCACGCAGTACCGCGCGCGCTTCCTTGCGGCTGTCCTCATCCTTCTTACCCTGATCGTAATGCCATTTGATAGCGAAGAACATG
>Ga0308166_1001572_pt1 | contig 23846 bp, 17 predicted proteins | sample PhyCR2_2_FD_202137 | JGI IMG/M metagenome (GOLD analysis project Ga0308166, IMG submission 202137) | Phyllosphere microbial communities from UC Gill Tract Community Farm, Albany, California, United States - DLSLCC.R2 | ecosystem: Host-associated > Plants > Phyllosphere > Unclassified | place... | reverse complement strand
GCAGGATTTGTCGGACCCGGACGTGATCGCCGCCTTTGCCGGCGTGGTGAAGGACGAGCGCCACCTGACCGCCCTGTACCTGCTGACCGTGGCCGACATCCGCGGCACCAGTCCCAAGGTGTGGAATGCCTGGAAGGCCAAGCTGCTGGAAGACCTGTACCGCATCACCCTGCGCGTGCTCGGCGGCGAGCCGCATTCGGCCGACCGCGAGCTGCGCATGCGCCAGCACGAAGCCCTGGCCACGCTGCGTTTGTTCGGGCTGCCGGCGAACGCCCACGAGGCGCTCTGGGACCAGCTCGACGTGGTCTACTTCCTGCGCCACGACGCCTCCGACATCGCCTGGCAGACGCGCTGCCTGTACGACAAACTGGGCAGCGCGCGCCCGGTGGTCAAGGCGCGCCTGGCGCCGATCGGCGAAGGCCTGCAGGTGACGGTCTACGTCAAGGACCAGGCGGATCTGTTCGCGCGCATCTGCAGCTATTTCGACCGCAAGAACTTCAGCATCCTGGACGCCAAGATCCACACCACGCGCGACGGCTATGCGCTCGACACCTTCCTGGTCACCGACGCGACTTTCGCCAAGCACTACCGCGACATCATCAGCCTGATCGAGCACGAGCTGTGCGAGCTGCTGGTCACGCAAGCTCCCCTGGCGGCGCCGGTTCGCTCGCGTCTTTCGCGCCTGTCGCGCCACTTCCCGATCACGCCGACCGTCGAGATGCGCCCGGACGAGCGCGGCCAGTACTACCTGCTGTCGATCGCGGCCCACGACCGCACCGGCCTGCTGTACGCGATCGCCAACGTGCTGGCGCGCCACCGCATCAATCTGCACACCGCCAAGATCATGACCCTGGGCGAACGCGTCGAGGACGTGTTCCTGGTCGACGGCCCCAACCTGAACAACCCGCGCGTGCAGGTCCAGCTCGAGACCGAGCTGCTGGACGCGCTCTCCAATTAATCTTTTTCGTATCTGCCTCATGACCGAACCGCTCCGCCTTTCCAAACGTATGTCCGAACTCGGCCTGTGCTCGCGCCGCGAAGCCGATGAATGGATCGCCCGCGGCTGGGTGCGGGTCGACGGCAAGGTGGTGTCCGAACTGGGCAGCAAGGTGCTGCCGACCCAGCGCATCACGGTCGAGCGCCAGGCCGCGGCCGAGCAGTCCAAGCGCGTCACCGTCCTGATCAACAAGCCGGTCGGCTATGTCAGCGGCCAGGCCGAGGATGGCTATACGCCGGCGGTGGCCCTGGTCAAGGCCGAGAACCGCTGGGCCGAGGATCCGTCGCCGGAACACTTCCACCCGACCCAGCTGCGCTCGCTGGTGCCGGCCGGCCGGCTCGACATCGACTCGGTCGGCCTGCTGGTCCTGACCCAGGACGGGCGCATCGCCAAGCAGCTGATCGGCCAGGACACCAGCATCGAGAAGGAATACCTGGTGCGGGTGCAGTACACCAAGCCGGGCAAGCTGCCCGACGCCGACCTGAAGAAGCTGAACCACGGCCTGTGGATGGACGGAAAACCGCTGCTGCCGGCCAAGGTGCGCTGGCAGAACGAGGACCAGCTCAGCTTCACCCTGAAGGAAGGCAGGAAGCGCCAGATCCGCCGCATGTGCGACATGGTGGGGCTGAAGGTGGTGGGCCTGAAGCGGGTGCGCATCGGGCGCGTCAAGCTGGGCGACCTGCCGCCGGGGCAGTGGCGCTACCTGGGGGCCGACGAGGCGTTCTGAACGCGCCCGACCGCGGCGGCAAACGCCGTCGCCGGCCAGGACCGCGCCACGCCGGCCCGGTGTTTTGCCGCAAACACCACACTCGGTCACACTTTAGTTGCCACCGGGAACTAATAATTTCCGGCTGTGCTAAACTTGTCTTCCGGTGTCTTTACCGGCACCCGACCCTCTCTCCGATTCCCCGACATCATGCGTACGACCTTCCGTGCAGGCCTCGCGCTGCTCCTCTTCCCGTGGCTGGCAGCCCACGCCCACCCGACATCCGCGGCGCCGCCGGTCTATAATTTTTCGCCGGTCAACCAGTACAACCTGCAGGTCTCGGCCAGTTTCTGGAACCCGATCGTGCGCTACGTCTCCAACAAGAGCGGCGTGCGCCTCAACCTGAAGCTGGGTCGCACCTCGGCCGACACCACCAGCTACGTGCTGGCCAAGGAAGTCGACTTCGCCTTCACCAACCACCTGTTCAGCCCCGAGCGCGCCAAGATGGGCTGGACCGTGTTCGGGCGCCGCAACGCCGAGCCGGTGCGCGCCCAGATCGTGGTGCCGGCCGATTCGCCCATCCGGCACCTGGCGGAGCTGGCCAACAGCACCGTTGTCTTCCCCGGCCCGGAGGCGCTGATCGCCTACAAGGTGTCCTATGCCCAGCTGCTGCGCCAGGGCGTGCCGGTGACGGTCGCCTTCGGCGGCAACATGGACGCCGCGTTTACCCAGATGTTCAGCGGGCGCGCCAAGGCCGCGGGCGCCAACTCGCAGCTGGTCGCCAACTACGCCGGGCGCGAGGACAAGCGCTTCCGCGTGCTGTGGAGCTCGGCCCCGTTCAACGACCTGGCCCTGATGGCCTCGCCGCGCGTGCCGGCCGCCCAGGTACGCGCCGTGGCCGCGGCCTTCCTCGACATGCACAAGGACCCCGAAGGCCGTCGCATCCTCGAGAACGCCTCGGAACTGATCCACGCGGCCGAGCTGCTCTCGTTCGTCCCGGCCAGCGACGCCGACTACGCCGCCTACCGCAGCTTCTACCAGACCGCCCCGGCGGAACTGCGCTGACACCATGCCCGCCCTGCCTGCGATCCTCGCCCGCCTGCACCAGTTCCTGCTGCCACGCTCCCTGGTCGGCCGCGTGTTCACGCTGTTCGCACTGAGCATGCTGCTGTTCGTGACGGCGGGCCTGGGCATGTTCTACCGCCACCAGTTCCTCCAGCACGTCGACGAAACCCAGGACGCGGCGAGCACGCTGGTGGAGGTGGCGTCGCAGGCGGTCGAGGACAGCGCCGTGATCGGCGACTACGATACCGTCAAGCGCACCCTGTCGACGATGATCGTGCAGTCGCCCTTCCACAGCGCCACCTTCATCGATCTCGACGGCGGCGTGATCCGCGTCGAGGCGCCGGCCGACACCTTCCACACGCCCGCGCCCGACTGGATGACGCGCCGCGTGGGCAGCGCGCTGTTCGACGTCAACCGCGTGGTGTCGGTCGGCGGCAAGGACTACGGCGTGCTGCGCCTGACCTTCGACGAGCGCAAGCTGGCCGCCCAGCTCTGGTCGCTGCTGCTGCAGTCGGCCGGCCTGGCCACGATCGCCCTGCTGGTCAGCCTGGCGCTGGCGCGCTACCTGCTGGCGCGCTGGCTGGAGAACCTGGGGCGCCTGCGCTTCTATGGCGACGAGGCGGCCGCCGGCGCCGGCCTGGAAGAAGCCCTGAGCGAGGACGCGCCGCTCGAGATCCGCGAGGCGATCCAGGCCGTCAACCGCGGCGCCGCCAGCATGCGCGACCAGTACGGCCAGCGCATCGCCGCGCTGATGAGTTCGCTGGTCCAGCACAAGAGCGCGCTCGACCAGGCGGCCATCGTCTGCGAGCTCGACCGCGAAGGCCGCATCACCGCCGTCAACGAACAGTTCGTGCGCCACGCCGGCTACACGCGCGAGGAATTGATCGGCGCCGAGCTGGCCCGCGTCGGCGCGCCGCTGACCCAGGGCGGGGGCGCCTGGGCGCCCTCGGACAGCGTCTGGAACGGCGAAGTGGCGGTGCCCTCGCGCGAGGGCGAACGCCAGTGGCGGCGCACGGTGGTGCCGATCTTCGACGGCGCCGGCCTGGTGGAGAAATACATCTGCATCGATTTCGACATCACCGAGCGCAAGGAATTCGAGGACGCGATCATCCAGAACGCCAAGCGCCAGGGCCTGCTGGCCCGCCTCGGGCGCAAGGCGCTGGAAGCCGGCCCCTTGCAGGAACTGTTCGACCTGGCCACCCAGCTCGCCTGCGAAGGGCTGCGGGTGCGCCACGCCGCCGTGTTCGGCTTCGACGCCGAGCGCGGCACCGCGGCGCTGCAGGCCGGCGCCGGCATCCCGCCGGGCGCGGCCGCCGCGCCCTTCGTCCACGTTCCCGGCCCGGCCTCGTCCGAGTACCTGGCGCGCTGGGGCCGCGGCCTGCTCGGCGCGCACCAGGCCGGCAGCAGCATCGAGGTCTTCATCGTCTGCCACGACCGCCTGTACGGCGCGCTCGGCGTGTATGCGCCCCAGGAGCGCACCTTCCAGGAAGACGAGGACGGCTTCCTGAACGGCCTGGCCAACATCCTCGCCACCGCCATCGAACGCGAGGACGCGAAGAGCCGCCTGACCTACCTGGCCCAGTACGACGCCCTGACCGGCCTGCCGAACCGGCACCGCCTGTCGAGCTGCCTGGAAGAAGCCGTCGCCGGCTCGGCGAGCGGCGCCCATTGCGCCGGCGTGATGTTCATCGACCTCGACCGCTTCAAGAGCGTCAACGACATGATGGGCCACAGCGTCGGCGACGAGCTGCTGGGCCAGGCCAGCCGCCGCCTGCAGGACTGCGTGCGTCCCGGCGACGTGGTGGCGCGCCTGGGCGGCGACGAGTTCGCGGTGGTGCTGCCGCACCTGGCCGGCGCCGCCGATGCCGAGGCGATCGCGCGCCGCATCGTCGACCAGCTGGCGCGCCCCTTCCTGCTGCAGGGCCAGCAGATCTTCGTCTCCGCCAGCGTCGGCGTCGCCCGCTACCCGCACGACGGCCTGGACGCCCCGACGCTGCTCAAGAGCGCGGACACGGCGATGTACAGCGCCAAGAACGGCGGCCGCAACAACTTCCGCTTCTTCGAGGCCGGGATGCACGCCACCGCGGCGCGGCGCCTGCAGACCGAGACCGATTTGCACCTGGCGCTGGAACGCGGCGAATTCGAACTGCACTACCAGCCCAAGCTGCGCCTGGACAGCGGCGCGCTGAGCGGCTTCGAGGCCCTGCTGCGCTGGCGCCATCCCGAGCGCGGCCTGGTTTCGCCGCTGGAATTCATCGCCATCCTCGAAGACACGGGCCTGATCCTGCCGGTGGGCGAATGGGTGATCGCCGAGGTCTGCCGCCAGCTCGGCGCCTGGAGCGACACCCTGGACAAGGTGCCGCCGGTGGCGATCAACCTGTCGGCGCGCCAGCTGGCGCATGCCGGCCTGCCCGAGACCGTGCGCGCGATCGTGGCCGCCGCCGGGGTCGATCCGCGCCTGCTGGAATTCGAGCTGACCGAGTCGATGCTGATGACCGATCCGGAAGCGGCGGTGGCGATCCTGTCGAACCTGAAGGCGCAGGGCATGCGCCTGTCGGTCGACGACTTCGGCACCGGCTATTCGAGCCTGGCCTACCTGAAACGCTTCCCGCTGGACGCGCTGAAGATCGACCGCACCTTCGTGCGCGACCTGCCGGCCGACAGCGACGACGCGGCGATCACCAAGGCGGTGATCAGCCTGGCGCACAGCCTGAACCTGAAGGTGGTGGCGGAAGGCGTGGAGACCATCGGCCACGTGCGCGCGCTGGAGGCCTACCAGTGCGACGAGTTCCAGGGCTATTACGTCAGCCGGCCCTTGCCGGCCGATGCGGCGGCTGCGCTGCTGCTGGAGCGGGCGACGGCGGCCGCCTGAGGCAGCGGTGGGTTCGAGAACCCACCCTGCCAACGCCTTTCGCCGCCGAGGCGCGCAGCGCCGACCCACCAGCATTGACCGTAGGGTGGGCCGGGCCGCGCTAGGCACTCTGTGCCCACGCGGATTCAACACACCGATACAAGTGCAGGCAACAGCCCCGAAAACGCCCGCACACCCACCTGTCAGCACACCCACCACCATTGCAACTTCCGATTCCCTGGCGTAGCATGCAACGCTTGCCTCTGGTCACGAGCCGGTGGTGACAAGTCCAACCAAGAAGGGAATTACATTGAAAACGGAAATCCTCCCGTACAGCCAGACCCGCTCGTTCATGACGGTCGCCCTGATCGAACTGTGGGAGCGCTTCGGCTACTACGGCATGCAGGCGCTGATCGTCTACTTCATGGTGCAGCGCATCGGCTTCGAAGACAGCCGCGCCAACCTGGTCTGGGGCGCCGCCGCCGCCCTGATCTACGTCGCCCCGGCCATCGGCGGCTGGATCGGCGACAAGGTGCTCGGCACCCGCCGCTGCATGGTCCTGGGCGGCATCATCCTGACCCTGGGCTACGCCCTGATGGCCGTCCCGACCGAGAACACCTGGTTCCTGTTCTCGGCCCTGGGCGTGATCGTGGTCGGCAACGGCCTGTTCAAGCCGAACACCGCCAACCTGGTGCGCAAGATCTACGAAGGCGACGACTCCAAGATCGACTCGGCCTTCACCATCTACTACATGGCCGTCAACGTCGGCTCGACCATCTCGATGCTGGCCACGCCGGCGATCAAGGACTACGTCAACGCCGCCTACGGCAACGAACTCGGCTGGCACGTGGCGTTCGCCGTCTGCTCGGTGGGCCTGGTGGTCGGCCTGCTGACCGTGATGACGATGCGCGCCACCATCCGCCACGTCGGCTCGCAGCCGGACGAACTGCCGCTGGATAAGGCGAAACTCGCCATGGTGCTGGCGGGCGGCGTGGTCGCCGTCGGCGTCTCGGCCGTGATCCTGCAGTACCAGAGCCTGGCCCGCATCTTCGTCTACCTGGCCGGCATCGTGGTACTCGGCATCTTCGTGCACTTGATCCGCAAGAGCGAAGTCAGCGAGCGCGCCGGCCTGATCGCGGCCCTGATCCTGACCCTGCAGACCGTGTTCTTCTTCATCTTCTACCAGCAGATGTCGACCTCGCTGTCGCTGTTCGCGCTGCGTAACGTCGACCTCGAATTCAACGTGCTCGGCGCCCACCTGTGGACCTGGTCGCCGGCCCAGTTCCAGGCCCTGAACGCGATCTGGATCATGGTCCTGAGCCCGGTCCTGGCATTCATGTACGCCCGGGCCGGCCGCACCGGCTCCGACCTCTCGATCGCCGGCAAGTTCGCGCTCGGCTTCTCGGTGGTGGCGCTCGGCTTCTTCACCTACGGCTTCGCCGGCGCCTTTGCCGAAAACGGCCTGACCTCGTCGTGGATCATGATCGCCGGCTATGGCCTGTATTCGCTGGGCGAGCTGCTGGTGTCGGGCCTGGGCCTGGCGATGGTGGCGCGCTACGTGCCGGCGCGCATGGGCGGCTTCATGATGGGCGCCTACTTCGTGGCCACCGGTATCTCGCAGTACCTGGGCGGCGTGGTCGCCAACCTGGCCAGCGTCCCGCAAGGCATGACCGATCCGCTGCAGACCCTGCCGATCTACACCAGCCTGTTCAACAAGCTGGGCATCGCCGCCGTGCTGTGCACCCTGATCGCGCTGGCCGTGCTGCCGCTGATGCGGCGCCTGACCGCGACGCATCATGCGCACCAATAAGCGCGCACCAATAAGCGCGCACCAGTAAGCACCTGACGTCACGAAGGCCGGTTCATCAACCGGCCTTTTTTATTCCAACGAGACCATGACCATCCTGAGCACCGCGCGCCTGCGCCTCGAACCGTTCGACGACCACCATTTCGACGGCCTGCAGGCCATGAACCGCCTGCCCGAAGTGATGCGCTACCTGTCGGGCCAGCCCGAGACGCCGGAACAGACCCGCGCCGGCATCGCGCTGGTCAAGGAGCGCTGGACACGCTTCGGCTTTTCCTGGTGGGCCTTCATCGAACGGGAAAGCGCACGCCTGGTCGGCGCCGGCTGCATCCAGTACCTGGGGCGCGACCCGGCCAATCCGCACGAGATCGGCTGGCGCCTGGTGCCCGACAAACGGGGCCAGGGCCTGGCTTCGGAAGCGGCGCAGGCGATGGCGGCCTTTGCTTTCGACACCCTGCAGGCGCCGCTGCTGGTGGCGGTCTGCAAGCCGGACAATACCGATTCGGCGAAAGTCATGGCGCGCCTGGGCATGCGCTACCGCGGCGAAGAGAACTGGTACGGCAGCCCGCACGCGGCCTGGGAGATGACGCGCGCCGAGTGGCACGCCGCCCGGCAGGAAGCGCCGCGCGCCGGCTAGTCCGGATCGGGGATCAGTACCAGCAGGTCGGTCACGCCGATGTCGACGCCGGCCTGGGTCAGCAAGGTGCTGGCCTGGCCGCGATGATGGGTCTGGTGATTGAAGACGTGCAGCAGCAGGCTGCCGAAGTACTTGCGGAATGCCTGGCCGCGCGTATTGCGGTAGACCAGCACCTGCTCGAGGTCGGCCGGGCGCAGCTCGGCGGCCATGGCGTCGATGATGGCGTCGAGCCGCAGCCGCCGCGCCCGCAAGTCCTCCAGGGTCGCCGCAGGCAGCCATGTGCTTGCGTCTAGTGGCGGCGCGCCGCCACCAGCGCCAGCAGGACGTCGGGGCTGACCGGCTTCACCAGGTAGTGGTCGAAGCCGGCCGCCAGCGCGCGCGAGCGGTCCTCGGCCTGGCCGTAGCCCGACAGGGCGATCGCCACCGGCTGCGCGCGCTTGCCCGAGGCGCGCAGGCGCGCCACCACTTCCAGGCCGTCGATGCCGGGCAGGCCGATGTCGCACACCACCACGTCGAAGTCGCGCGACAGCAGCGCCTCCAGCCCGGCATTGCCGTCGTGCGCCATGGTCACCTCGTGCGCTTCGAGTTCGAGGAAGGCCTTCAGGGTTTCGCAGGCGTCGATGTTGTCCTCGACCAGCAGCACGCGGCAGCGGCCCGCCGGCTGCTCGGCCGCGGCTTGCGGCGGCGGCGCGCCGCCCGGCAGCGCGCACGCCGGCAGGCGCACCACGAAGCGGCTGCCCTTGCCGGCGCCGTCGCTCTCGGCCTTCACCGTCCCGCCGTGCATCGAGACCAGGTTGCGCACCACGTTCAGGCCCACGCCCAGGCCTCCCTCGGAGCGCGCCAGCGAGCGCGGCCCCTGGGTGAACAGGTCGAAGATGTGCGGCAGCACCTCGGGCGCGATGCCGGTGCCGTTGTCGCGCACCGACACCACCACCTCGCCGGCCTCGGTCGCGACGTCGACGTGGACATTGCCGCCGTCGCCGGTGTACTTCGAGGCGTTGCCGATCAGGTTGGTGAACACCTGGGTCAGGCGCACGCGGTCGCCGCGCGTGCCGACCGGCTCCGGCGGCATGTTCAGGAACAGGTGCTGGCCGCGCTCGCGGATGCGCGGCAGCACCGTCTCCAGGGCCTGGTCGATCGCGTTCGAGACCGGCATCGGTTCCAGGCTGAGGGTGATCTTGCCGCTGCTGATGCGGGCGGCGTCGAGCAGGTCGTCGAGCAGGCGCGCCATGTGGTCCACCTGGCGCCGGATCACCTTGGAAAAATTGAGCAACTGGGGCGAGGCGTCGGCCGAGCGTTCCAGCAGCATGGCCGACATGCTGATCGGGACCAGCGGGTTGCGCAGTTCGTGGGCCAGCATCGCCAGGAATTCGTTCTGGCGCCGGTTGGTGGCCTCGGCGTCGTCGCGCGAGCCCTGGGCGTTGATGGCGGCCACCACCAGGTGCTCGTTGGCTTCGCGCAGGCGCGTCGCCGTCGCTTCCAGCGCCTCCTTTTCGCGTAGCGACTCGCGCAGGCGCGCCACCTCGTCCTCGAGGGCGCCGATGTGGCGCAGCAGCGTGGCGCTGAGCGGGTCGGTTTGGAGCTGCTCCGAGCCGGATTGCAGGGAACGCTGCATCGAATCGCTTTCGTCTTCGTGGAACATTCCTCGCTCTCCCCTGTGTGTTTCGCTTCGGTTGGCTTAACGACCCGAGCCGCGCGTGGCCGCGCCGCCGGTAAACGTGCCGTCCACCTCGGTGGCCAGCTCCTCGACCTCGATGCCGTCGTCGGTGATGCGGTAGCCGCGCACGTCGGTGCTGTGGCCGCTGCCGCGCACCTTCACCACGGACATGAACTTGCACAGCTGGCCCTCGACTTCGGCATAGCGCAGCGCGACCACGGCGTCGGTCAGGTAGGAGATGTTGGCCTGGCTGAAGCGCAGTTCGGTGAAGTTGTCGTCCAGGCCGATCGTCACCACCGCGCTGACGCCGAGCTTGGCCACCGCCGACAGCATGCGGAACACCGCCTGGCGCAGGTCGGCGTGGAACTCCGGCGCCATGTAGAGTCCGAACTCCGACAGCGAATCGATCACCAGGCGCTGCGCGCCGGTGCGCTGCAGGGTCTGCACCAGTTCGTCGATCAGCTCCTCCACGGTGAGGTCGAGCAGGCGGCTCTCGACCACCGACACCTGGCCGGCCTGCACCAATCCGGCCAGCTCGGCGTTGCGCAGGCGCGGCGTGCCCTTCTCGAAGAACATGGCCACGCCTTTCTCGCCGCGCGCCGCGCCCTCCTGCAGGAAGCGGGTGCCGAGGATGGTCTTGCCCGACCCGGTCGGGCCCACCACCAGCATCGTGTGGCCCTGCGGCAGGCCGCCGAGCATCATCCTGTCGAGCCCCGGCACGCCGGTGGAGATGCGCTGCGGATCGCGGTCGACCGCCACGCCAGGCTGGTGGTCGGCGCCCAGCGGCGGCAGCACGCGCGGGTAGACGCGCAGGCCATCGTCGGTGATGCGGAAGTTGTGCGAGCCGGACAAATGGGCGCGCCCGCGCATCTTCACCACGCGCATCTTGCGCACCACGGTGCTGTGCTCGTGGGCCTGGGTCAGCGACAACATGCCGTCGGCCACGGTCATGATCGGATTGGCTTCCGGATCGGCGTGCATGTATTCGCCGATCAGGAAGGTGGTGGCCTGCCAGGTTGTCATGCGGGTGCCGAGTTCCTGGATGAAGTACTGCAGGTCGGCCACGCCTTCGTTGCCGCTCTTCGCGGTCTGCACCACCGAGCGGAACGAGTCGACGAACACCAGCGAGGGCGAGAAGGCCTCGACCTCGGCCATGATGCGCTCGAGCACGCCGCTGAAGTCGCCGGTGCGCAGGTTCTCGCCCAGGTTCACGTAGCGGATCGCCGGGCCGACCTTGGCCACGTCGAAGAAGGAAAATTGCTGCTGGTAGCGCAGCATCTTCAGCGGCGGCTCGCCCAGCACGGTGAAGAACAGCGCGCGCCGCTCGGGCGTGGCCAGCGCAAACATGATCTGGTGGGCGAGCGTGGTCTTGCCGCTACCGGGCGGACCCGCAACGAGGTTGAACGAAAACTCGGGCAGGCCGCCGCCGAGTTGCGTGTCCAGACCCGGCACGCCGGTGTTCAGCAGTCCCAAGGCTACTTTGTCGCTCATTTACTTCTGCTCCTGTTCATACTTCTGCCCGTCTCCGCCCAGTGCGTCGCTTATCAACTGTTTCGTCAGCGCGCTGCCGATCAAGGTGCCCAGCTGTGTGGTGAAAGTGTCGAGCAGCGCGGCATTCGCCAGCGCTGCCTGCTCCGGTCCTAGCTCGTTCAGGGTTCTGGTCAGGGACGCGAACAGGTGGGAGGTCGGCTTGGATGCATCGCATCCGTGCAGGGCGCCGAAGCGCGCCGACGCCAGCCGCGCCGCGCGTCCGAAAAGCACGCAGAAGCCGCTCTCGCCAATCAAGGGCGTGAGCTGCTCGCCCAGGCGTAGCCAGGGCTGCAACCGCGCATCGGGCGCCGGTGCGGTTCCGGATTCGGGCGTGGGCAGATCGTTCCTGTTCATCATGTCGGCATTGCTAGACGGCGGAAGTTCCGCGTCCTCGTTCTGGTCCATGCTTGCTGATCAGCTATCGTTGTGTATGTGCACGGCCTGCCGACTGGCTGGCTAGTCCCGAATTATAAGAGGTAATACAAACAATTTTATGGAATCGACAGCGAAATGTGTGAAATCGCTAGCATCTGTCGTCCCTTGCCGAAAAAACCGCCCCGTCCGACGCGGCTGGGACATAATGCTAGTTAGCAATTGTTCAGTTTTCGACAAGCATCGAGGAGAAACATGAAACACACGCTGGTCGCGGCCCTGGCCGCTGCAGGAATCCTGGTAGCAACGAATTCAGCGCTGGCGGCAGCGCCCGCCCCCGCGACGGCGACGGCCGATGCCCGCTTCGAGCGCATCTACAAGGCCGAATGGCAATGGCGCGTCGGCGAACGCCTGGCCAGCGACGACGAGACGCGCGGCAGGGTGCGGCCGGAACTGCCGCGTGTCGATGCGAAGACCCAGCAGGCGCGCCTGGCCCACTTCCAGGATGTGCTGCGCCAGCTCGACGCCCTGCCCCAGGCCGGCCTGGGCGCCGCCGCGCGCGTCGACTTCCAGGTCTACCGCGCCCAGATCGCCGCCTTTGTCGAGGAACTGCGTTTCCGCGAATACGAGCAGCCGCTGAACGCCGACAGCGCCTTCTGGACCGACGTCACCTACGGCGCGCGCCAGGGCTTCGCCAGCCGCGAGGACTACGCCAGCTACCTGCGCCAGCTGGCCAGTTACCCGCGCTACTTCGGCGAGCAGCTCGACAACATGCGCGCCGGCCTGGCGCGCGGCTTCACGCCGCCCAAGGTGACGCTCGCCGGGCGCGACGCCTCGCTCGCCTCGGTGGTCGACGCCAAACCCGAGGACACCGTCTTCTACACGCCGTTCAAGAACATGCCGGCGGCGATCCCGGCGGCCGAGCAGGCGCAATTGCGCGCCCAGGCCGTGGCGGCGATCCGGGAACAGGTGCAGCCTTCCTACGCCCGCGTGCTGAGCTTCATGCGCGAGGAATACATGCCCGGCGCGCGCGAAGTGCTGGCGGCCGAGCGCCTGCCCGACGGCAAGGCCTATTACCAGTCGAAGATCGTCGAGTTCACCACGACCGCGATGAGCGCCGACGAGATCCACCGCATCGGCCTGGCCGAGATGGCGAAGATCCGCGCCGAGATGGCCGACGTCATCCGCCAGACCGGCTTCAAGGGCGACTTCCCGGCCTTCCTGCAATTCCTGCGCAGCGACCCGCGCTTCTATGCCAAGACCCCGGAAGAGCTGCTGATGCGCGCGGCCTGGGTCGCGAAGAAGTTCGACGCCAAGGCCGGCCAGTACTTCGGCTACCTGCCGCGCCAGCGCTTCGCGATCCTGCCGGTGCCGGACGACCAGGCGCCCTACTACACCGCCGGCCGCGGCGGCCCGGGCGTCTACCTGGTCAACACCTACAACCTGCCGGCGCGCGCCCTGTACAGCCTGCCGGCACTCACCCTGCACGAATCGGCGCCGGGCCACGCCTTCCAGATGCCGGTGGCGCTCGAGCAGAAAGGCTTGCCGCGCTTTCGCCGCGCCTACATCTCGGCCTTCGGCGAGGGCTGGGCCCTGTACACCGAGCGCCTCGGCACCGAGATGGGCATCTACGAGACGCCCTACGAGGTCTTCGGCATGCTGAGCTACCAGGCCTGGCGCGCCTCGCGCCTGGTGGTCGACACCGGCATCCACGCCAAGGGCTGGACGCGCGAACAGGCGCAGGCCTACCTGCGCGAGAACACGGCGCTGTCCGAGCACGAGATCACGACCGAGGTCGACCGCTACATTTCCTGGCCGGGCCAGGCGCTGTCGTACTACCTGGGGCAGATGGCGATCATGGAAGCGCGCGCCAGGGCGGAGAAGGCTTTGGGCGACAAGTTCGACATCCGCAACTTCCACGACACCGTGCTGCAGCTGGGCTCGGTGCCGCTGCCGGTGCTGCAGGAGCGCATCGACCGCTTCATTGCCGAGGGTGGGAAAAGCCCTTACCCGGCGGGGTAAGGGCCCACCCTGCATCATTCAAGAACCTTCAGCTTCAGCTGCAGCGAAATCCCGCCGTACAAGCGGTCCTTGTAGCTCGGGACGATGCCGAGGTTGACGCCCACGCGCCGGTAATCGTAGGTCAGCGTGGGAACGATGGCCGGGAACCAGCCGCCGTGGCGCGTCTTCGGGTAGCCGTCGAAGGCGGCCAGCACCGCGCCGACGCGTACCGGCCCCACCGCGTAAGGCTGCCAGACCACGCCGGCATAGTTCGACCACGCACGGTCGCTGTTGTGGAAACGCCCCGCCACCGCCGCCATCGTGCCTGAAAAGCGGTATTCGACGCCGAGGCCCTTGTTGTTGCCGTTCAGGCGCCTGTCGCTGTCGAAGTGGCTGGTCAGGAAACCGGAATCGATCCAGACCTCGCTTGCCGGTTCGGCCGCGATTTCGGTGAAGAACGCATCGGCGTGGGCGAGCGGCGCCGCCAGCGCCAATAGCAACGGCGGCAAAGCCAGCAAAGGCAGCTTGCTCACCGCCGCCGCAATCAATCGTCCGCTCCCGGATCGAGGTCCGGGAACATCACCTCGGTGAAGCCGAAGCGCGAAAAGTCCTTGATGCGCATCGGGTACAGGATGCCGAGCAGGTGGTCGACTTCGTGCTGCACCACGCGCGCATGGAAGCCGTCGACCTCGCGCCGGATCGGCTTGCCGTACTGGTCGACGCCCTCGTAGCGCAGGCGCGTGTAGCGCGACACGCTGCCGCGCAGGCCGGGCACCGACAGGCAACCCTCGAAGCCCTCTTCCATCTCGTCGGACAGGGGCGTGAGCACCGGGTTCAGGAGCACGGTTTCGGGCACCTGGGGCGCATCCGGGTAGCGCGGATTGCTCTTGAAGCCGAAGATCACGAGTTGCAGGTTGACGCCGATCTGCGGCGCGGCCAGGCCGGCGCCGTTGGCCGCATGCATGGTGTCGAACATGTCGCCGATCAGCGCTTCCAGCTCGGGCGTGCCGAATACACGCACGGGTTCGGCCACGCGCAGCAGGCGCGGGTCGCCCATCTTCAGGATCTCACGGACGGCCATGGCCGTTCTCCTTTGCCAGCTGGGCCAGGAAGTCCTGGAAGCCGGCCGCGGTTTCGGGGTGCTTCAGGCCCATCGCCGCCGTCGCCTGCAGGTAGCCGAGCTTGGAGCCGCAATCGTAGCGCTGGCCGGCGTAGCGGTAGGCCAGCACGCGCTCGGCGCGCATCAGCGCGGCAATGCCGTCGGTGAGCTGGATCTCGCCGCCGCTGCCGGCGCCCAGGTTCTGCAGGTGGTCGAAGATCGCGCCGCTGAGCACATAGCGGCCGACCACGGCCAGCGTCGACGGCGCTTCTTCCGGCTTCGGCTTCTCGACGATGCCGGACACCAGTTCCAGGCCGGTGCGGTAAGGCGTGGCGCTGACGATGCCGTACTGGCGCGTGTTCGCGCGCGGCACGTCCTGCACCGCCAGCAGGCTGCACTTCTCGTATTCGTACAGTTCCGTCATCTGGGCCAGCACCGCCTTGGCGCCGTCGCTGTCCATGAAGTCGTCGGCCAGCAGCACGGCGAAGGGTTCGTTGCCGACCACCGGGCGCGCGCACAGCACCGCGTGACCCAGGCCCAGCGGCGCCGACTGGCGGATGTAGATGCAGGTGACGTTCTTCGGGATCACCTTGCGCAGCACCTCGAGCAGCTCGTGCTTGTTGTGGGCTTCCAGTTCGGATTCGAGTTCGTAGGCCTTGTCGAAATGGTCCTCGATGGCGCGCTTGTTGCGGCCGGTGATGAACACCATCTCGGTGATGCCGGCCGCCACCGCCTCTTCCACCGCGTACTGGATCAGCGGCTTGTCGACGATCGGCAGCATCTCCTTCGGCTGCGCCTTGGTGGCGGGAAGGAAGCGGCTGCCGAGGCCGGCCACGGGAAAGACTGCCTTGCGAATCAGGGTCATGCGTCGCGTCCTTTTGCGTTGAGATTAGTTGCCCAGCAGCGCCAGCAGGCCCGCTTCGTCCAGCACCGTCACGCCCAGCGCCTCGGCCTTTTCCAGCTTGCTGCCGGCTTCGGCGCCGGCCACCACATACGAGGTCTTCTTCGACACCGAACCGGATACCTTGCCGCCGGCCGCCTCGATCAGGGCGCCGGCCGCGTCGCGCGACATGGTCGGCAGCGTCCCGGTCAGCACGAAGGTCTTGCCGGCCAATGCCCCTTGCGGCGCCTCGGCTTCCTCGGGCAAGGCCGCGAGCAGTTCGCGCCGCAGCGCCGACAGGTGCATCAGCGCGGCGCGGTTGGCCTCGACCGCCATCCACGACTCCAGCGACGCCACCAGCGCTTCCGGCAGGCCGAACACGCCGAACACCTTGAGGAAGGCCAGGTCTTCCAGCGTGCGGCCGTCGAGCAGCTGGCGCGCGCGCGGCTCGGTCAGCTTCGGGATGCCGAGCGCGGCCAGCAGCGCCACCTCGTCCAGGCGCTCGCGCAGCGCCGCCTTGGGCGCGTGCTCGCCCTGCGGCGCGACGCCGGTGGCCAGCAGCGCGTTCAGGGCGATCTGGTTCTTTTCCTCGGCAAAGAAGTCGGCAATCGACTCGGCCACGGTGCCGCCGATGTCGGGCAGCACGCGCAGCAGCGCGGCGGGCGCACGGCGCACCAGGGCCAGCGAGCCGAGCCAGTCGGCCAGGGTCTTGGCCGTGGATTCGCCGACGTGGCGGATGCCGAGCGCGAACAGCAGGCGCTCCAGAGGCGGATGCTTGCTGGCGGCGATCGCGGCCAGCAAATTGTCGGCCCACTTGGTTGCCACCTTGGCCACCTTGCCCTGCTTGACCGTCTCGGGCGTGGTGCCGTCGCGCTCGTCGGCGGCGCGCTTCATCTGCAGCAGGTCGTCGAGCGTCAGCGTGTACAGGTCGGCCACGCCGTGGACCAGGCTGCACTCGACCAGGCTGTCGATGTAGCGGTCGCCCAGGCCCTCGATGTCCATCATGCGGCGGCCGGCGAAGTGGCGGATCGCTTCCTTGCGCTGGGCCGCGCAGGTGAGGCCGCCCGAGCAGCGGGCCACGGCCTCGCCCTCTTCGCGCACCACGTGCGAGCCGCACACCGGGCAATTCGCCGGCAGCGTGTAGACCATCGGCTCCGGCGTCGGGCGGCGCTCCAGCACCACCGACAGCACCTCGGGGATCACGTCGCCGGCGCGGCGCACGATCACGGTGTCGCCGATGCGCACGTCCTTGCGCCGCACCTCGTCCTCGTTGTGCAGGGTGGCGTTGGTGACGGTCACGCCGCCCACCGACACCGGCACCAGGCGCGCCACCGGCGTAATGGCGCCAGTGCGGCCGACCTGCACGTCGATCGCCGAGACGACTGTCAGCGCTTCCTCGGCCGGGAATTTATGGGCCAGGGCGAAACGCGGTGCGCGCGAGACGAAGCCGAGGGCGCGCTGGTCTTCCAGGCGGTCGACCTTGTACACCACGCCGTCGATCTCGTAGGGGAGCGTCGGGCGTTTTTCCCCAATCGCGCGGTAGTAGGCCAGCAGGCCTTCGCTGCCGCGCACCACGGCGCGTTCCTTCGACACCGGCAGGCCGAGCCGGTCGAACCAGTCCAGCACCGCCGAGTGCGACCCGGGCATCTCGGCGCCTTCCAGCAAGCCGATGCCGTAGGCGAAGAAGCGCAGCTTGCGCTGCGCCGTGATGCGCGCATCCAGCTGGCGCAGGCTGCCCGCCGCGGCGTTGCGCGGATTGGCGAACTCCTTCTGGCCGGCCTCGCGCTGGCGTTCGTTCAGCTTCTCGAAGTCGGCCTTGAACATCAGCACTTCGCCGCGCACTTCCAGCACCGCGGGAACATCGTCGCCGTGCAAACGCAGCGGAATCACGCGCACGGTGCGGATATTCGCCGTGACGTCTTCGCCGGTGTAGCCGTCGCCGCGGGTGGCGGCCTGCACGAACACGCCGTTCTCGTAGCGCAGGCTCATCGCCAGGCCGTCGAACTTCAGCTCGGCCGCGTACGCGACCGCGCCGGCCGCCGCGCCCAGGTCCAGGCCTTCGCGCACGCGGCGGTCGAAGTTGTCGACGTCCTCGTCCTGGAAGCCGTTGTTCAGCGAGAGCATCGGCACCGCATGCGTCACCTGCTTGAACTCGGGAATCGGGGCGCCGCCCACGCGCGAGGTCGGGGTGTCGTTCGACACCGCTTCCGGGTGCGCCGCTTCCAGCGCCTGCAGCTCGCGGAACAGCTTGTCGTACTCGGCGTCCGGAATCGTCGGCGCGTCGAGCACGTGGTAGTTATAGATGTGGCGGTTCAGTTCCTCGACCAGCCAGGCCATGCGTTCGATGTGGTCCATGCGTCCGGTATCGTCCTGCGCTTCGCTCATGCCCACCTCAGCTGAACAGGCGCAGCGCGCGGGTCGAACCGGCCGGGATGTCCGACGCTTCCATCTCCTGGTAGAACTCCTTCACCTGGCCGGCGATTTCTTCCAGGCTGGCGTCGAGCAGCGGCTGCTCGAAGTCGTCGACGATGGTCGCATCCAGGCGCCCCACCAGTTCCCTGGCGCACTTCACCATCGCGCCGAAGCCGTCGCGCTCCGGCGCCACGCAGGGCACGTCCAGCAGCAGGGTCAGGCGGTCGGTATTCTCGGCGCCCATGTTGACGTTGGTCGACAGCGTGAACAGCACGCCGCCATGACCGTCCGGCATGGCGAAGCGGCCATCCGGACGGACATCGAAGCCGACCTTTTCCAGCGCGCCGATCAGGGTGCTCATCGGCCAGGCCGGGCCGTTCGACTTCAGGTTCACGCCCAGCTGGGCATCGTGGCCGGCGACGAACTTGTGCAGGGTGCGCGCTTCGCTCATCACCTCGATCATGTCCGGCACCGCCGGTTCGGCGCCGATTTCGTCGGCCACCGCGCGCAGGCGCGTGACCAGCTCCGAGTATTCGAGTTCGTTCAGGGCCGTGGTGCGGGTCGCCATCTGGACCCCGGCCTGCAGTTCCGTGTACACGCCGCCGTGCACGATCGGCTCCCAGTCGCCGCTCACGGCCAGGCCGATGAAGTGGATCGGCTTGTTGCCGACGCGGCGCAGTTTCAGCAGCGACGGCAGGATCTTGTCGCCGCGCGCCGCGCCTTCCAGCGCCAGCGGGATCATGCAGTCGATCAGCGGGTCGACCAGGCTCTCGGCCACTTCGGCCGGCGGCGTTTCAGGCGCCACGCCAGGCAGCGGCGCGGTCGGTTCGAGTGCGGCCGGGGTGGAAGCGGAGGCGGAAGCGACGGCGCCGGCCACGCTGCCACCCGGGTTGCCACCCGAGTTGCCACCACCTGCGCCCAGGTCCGGCGCGGCGGCCGGCGGCGCGCCGAAGCTCGGCTCCATGGCTTCGGCGCCGGGCATGCCGACGTCGAGCACCGGCTCCTGGCGGTCGACGCCGACCGCACCGCTGCGCATTAAAACGTCGTCATGGTCGGAAGCAAAGGCGCGTTCGACCGTCTTGCGCGCCTTGTACTCCTGCCACTTGTTGTAGGTGATGACGCCGACGACGAATACGCCGCCGGCCGCGATCAGGCTCATTTGGAAGTCTGTCATGCTGCTTGTGCCTCTTGTGCGAAGTGGGCGGCGGACTCCATGTCCACCGCCACGATGCGCGATACGCCCTGCTCCTGCATCGTCACACCGATCAGTTGATTGGCCATCTCCATCGCGATCTTGTTGTGCGAGATGAAGAGGAATTGGGTATGGTCCGACATGCGCTTCACCATGCGGCAGAAGCGCTCGGTATTCGCGTCGTCCAGCGGCGCGTCGACCTCGTCCAGCAGGCAGAACGGCGCCGGATTCAGGCGGAACATGGAAAACACCAGCGCGGTCGCGGTCAGCGCCTTCTCGCCGCCCGACAGCAAGTGGATGGTCGCGTTCTTCTTGCCCGGTGGCTGGGCCATGACCTGCACGCCGGCATCGAGGATCTCGTCGCCGGTCATCACCAGGCGCGCCTGGCCGCCGCCGAACAGGATCGGGAACAGCTCCGAGAAGTGGTTGTTGACGCGCTCGAAGGTGTCCTGCAGCAGGTCGCGCGTTTCCTTGTCGATGCGGCGGATCGCGTCTTCCAGGGTGGCGATGGCCTCGTTCAAATCCGCGTTCTGCGAATCGAGGAAGCGCTTGCGTTCGGTGGCGGTGGTCAGTTCGTCCACCGCCGCCAGGTTGACCGCGCCCAGCGCGGCGATGGCATTCGTCAGGCGCGTCACCTCGCCCTGCAAATACTGGGGCTTGAGGTCCGGGTTCAGCTTCTCGCCCAGCTGGGCGACGTCGGCGCCGGTGGCGGCGAGGGCCTCGGCGAACTGTTCCTGGTTCAGGCGCGCGGCCTGTTCCTTGAGCTGCATTTCCGTGATGCGGTCGCGCTGCGGCTGCAGGCCGCGTTCGTTGCCCATGCGCGACTCTTCCGCGTGGCGCAGCTGCTGGGCCACCTGGTCGAGTTCGTGGCGGGCGTCGGCCAGCGCGCGTTCCTGGGCGCCGCGCCGTTCCAGCAATTCCTGCAGGCCTTCGTGGGCGGTGCCGGCTTCCAACGCCGTCAGTTCGTCCTGGCCCGAGACCAGGCTCGCCGCCACCTGGTCCGCCTGCTGGCGGGCGGTGGCGATGTTGCGCCGCAGTTCCTCGATCTTCGCGCGCCCGGTTTTTTCGGCGAACAGGGCTTCCTGGGCGCCGCGTTCCAGCTCGCGCAGCTTGTCGCGCGCCTCGGCAAGCGCCGCTTCGCGCTGCAGGAACAGGGTCTGGCCATCCTCGTGGCTGCCTTGCAGCTCGGCCAGTTCCATGTCGAGCTGCTCGAACTGTTCCTCGGCCTCGGCGCGGACTTGCTGCTGCTCGGCTTCCTGGGCGCCGATCTCGCTCAGGTCGAGGTCGATCTGGTGGCTGCGCTGGTTGAAGCGCGCCTCGACTTCGCTCTGGCGCACCACCTCGATCTGCAGCGCATGCACCTCGCGCGTGAGAGTGCCGACGCGCGTGCGCGCATCCTGCAGGCGGCGCTGCAGATCGGTGACGGCGGCATCGGCGCGGGTGGCGCGGCTCCGGGCTTCGTCGAGCAGCAGGGCTTGCGCGCGCAGCTGCTTGGCCGTGTTGTCGATATCGTGCTGGCGGCCCAGCATGCCGTCCTGCTCGGCGTCGGGCGCGAAGAAGCGCACGCTCGACGGCGACACCATGTGGCCCTGGCGCGTGACGAAGGCGCCCCCCTGGGGCAGGCGCGCACGCTCGGCAAAGGCCGTGGCCGCATCCTCGGCCACGAAGACCAGGTGCAGCCAGTCGTTCAGCACGCCGCGCAGGCCGGGGTCGTTCAGTTTCAGGAGGTTGGCGAAGGGCTTCAGGCCTGGCGCTTCGGCAGCGGCGGGGGCAGCGGGCGCCGGCGAATACAGGGCCAGGCGCGCCGGCGGCGCATCGTTCAGGAAAGCCTTGGCCCAGTCGATGTTCGATACTTCGAGCGCGCCGGTACGCTCGCGCAGCACGGCCTCGAGTGCGGTCTCCCAGCCCTCTTCCACCTGCACCTGCTGCCACAGGCGCGGCAGGCCGCCCAGCTCGTGCTTCTGCAGCCAGGGCGCGACCTTGCCCTGGCTTTGCACGCGTTCCTGCATTTGCTTTAACGCCGACAGGCGGGCTTCGAGCCTGGCATTCGACGAGGACTCGGCCTGGACCTGGGCATGCGCTTCGCGCCGCTCGGTTTCCACGCGTTCCTGCTGTTCGCTCGCCTCTTCCTGCAGCATGGTCTGTTCTTCCAGCGCCAGCTGCTTTTCCTCGAGCTGCATGCGCAGGTTGGCCAGGTGGGTGCTGTCGGGCGGGCTGAGGGCGTTCTTTTCCTGTTGCAGGCGCTCGCGCCGCGTGGCCAGGCCACTCAATATGTTCGCGGCGTTGCGGCCATGCGCGGCGGCCAGTTCGATGCGCTGCTGGACCTGCATGATGCGGGCGCGCGATTCATCGGCCTTGCGCTGGGCTTCGCGCCAGGCGGCGTCGAGCTCCGGCAGGCGCTCGCCGGCCGCTTCCACCGCGATCTGCGCACCTTCCGCGCGCGCCGCCAGTTCCTCGACGTGGAAGCCGGCCTCCTCGACCTGCTCCTCGTATTCCTGCGCTTGCGCCAGCCACCCGTCGCGCTGGGCGGTGAGCGTGCCGAGCTGGTTCTGCAGGCGCGTGCGCGACTCGATCACGAACTTGATCTGGGCCTCGAGGCTGCCGATCTCGGAGTTGGTCTGGTACAGCGCGCCCTGGGCCGTGTGCAGGCGGTCGCCTACCGCGAAGTGGTGCTGGCGCAGGTGCTCGAGTTCCAGTTCGACGTTGCGCAGTTTCGCGGTCTGCTCTTCCAGGCTGTTCTGCGCTTCCTCCATCTCGCGGAACCAGCGCTTCTGTTCCGCCTCGGCCTCGTTCCTGCGCAGCAGCCAGAGCAGCTTCTGCTTTTCTTCCTGGTCCGCTTGCAGCTGGTGGAAACGGTTGGCCACGGCCGCCTGGGCTTCCAGCTTTTCCAGGTTGGCGTTCAGTTCGCGCAGGATGTCTTCCACGCGCAGCAGGTTTTCGCGGGTATCGGACAGGCGGTTTTCGGTCTCGCGCCGGCGCTCCTTGTACTTCGAGACACCCGCCGCCTCCTCGAGGAAGACGCGCAGTTCTTCCGGGCGCGACTCGATGATGCGCGCGATCATGCCCTGGCCGATGATGGCGTAGGCGCGCGGACCGAGGCCGGTGCCGAGGAAGATGTCCTGGATGTCGCGCCGGCGCACCGGCTGGCCGTTGATGTAATAGGTCGAGGTGCCGTCGCGCGTGAGCGTGCGCTTGACCGCGATCTCGGCGTACTGGCCCCACTGGCCGGCAGCCTTGCCCAGGCTGTTGTCGAACACCAGTTCGACCGAGGCCCGGCCCGAGGGCTTGCGGTGGGTCGAGCCGTTGAAGATCACGTCCTGCATCGATTCGCCGCGCAGTTCCGACGCTTTCGATTCGCCCAGCACCCAGCGTACGGCATCGATGATGTTCGACTTGCCGCATCCATTCGGGCCAACCACGCCAACCAGCTGCCCAGGTACCTGGAAATTGGTGGGATCGACGAAAGACTTGAATCCCGACAATTTAATTGAAGATAGTCGCACCTGCTTCGGCTACTCGGGAATCGATGAAGCTCGCATCATACCATTTGTTGCTTGCTTTTCGGCCAAGTTTGCAGGCTGTACCAAGCGAGTATCCGCCCCGGGGTTTTCTCTCGGGACTTGGCCATTTCAGGACAACATGCAAGGAGCGCCAATTGATCATTCCAATAAGCAATATGCTTTGCTATCATCATGCGAAATCGACAAGCAGGTGCGTTCCCCCTGCGATTTGCCGCCCGTCTTGATTCCGGCCCACCCGCTGTTAGGAAAACCCCGTGCCCGACTTGAATCCGCTTCTCCTGCGCCGACTGGCTGCCGCCTGCGCCGCGATCTGCATCAGCCCGGCCCTGCTGGCCGCCCCCCTCGAGGACCCGGAAACCGACCGTATCGCCGGCCAGATCGTCGACAGCGTGCGCCTGTCCATCGCGGCCGGCAACTGCGACGCGGCCGTGTATCACCTGAAGAGCGGGTTGAAGTCGAACCGCCCCAAGGTGGCGTTGCTGGCCGGGACCATGTATGAAACCGGCCTTTGCGTGAAACGCGACTGGGAAGCCGCTGTCGGCTACTACGCGCTGGCCTACGATGGCGGACTGATGAAGGCGGCGCAGCGCCTGGCGGCAGGCTATGCCGAGCCGGCGAATGGGCCCGATACGGCCGCCGCCCTCTGGTGGGGGCGGCAAGGACATGGCGTGCGCCTGGCGTATTGCGAGGTCGGCCAGGACGCAGCGGCCGATCCGGACCGCTTCGTCGCCGAACTCGGCACCTGGCAAGCGTCGCGCCTGGCCGCCTGCAACTACATCGTCGGCGTCATGTCGACGGTCGGGGCGGAAGTGGTCTTCCCCGAGCTGGCCGGCGACTTCGGGCTGGGCGGCAATGTTTCCTTGCGTTTCGTGCCCAGCCAGGCGAAGTTCGAGATCAAGATGGGGGAGGCTCAGGAATACGCGATGCTGGGTGTGCTCGACGGCGATGCAGTGCGTTTCCGCCATACGAAAGACAAGACGGGCGTCTTTGAAAAGGCGGTCAGCGATGTGGCGAACCGTGCCCTGGCACGCTATCCGCAGCCGAAAGGCATTCCTGCCGGCCTCACGGTGGACACCCGGTACACCTTCAGCATCCAGCACCGATAGATCGCTGCGGGCCGGA
>Ga0308166_1001571_pt1 | contig 23857 bp, 22 predicted proteins | sample PhyCR2_2_FD_202137 | JGI IMG/M metagenome (GOLD analysis project Ga0308166, IMG submission 202137) | Phyllosphere microbial communities from UC Gill Tract Community Farm, Albany, California, United States - DLSLCC.R2 | ecosystem: Host-associated > Plants > Phyllosphere > Unclassified | place... | reverse complement strand
GATTTTATGTCTCACTATGACCCAGAATTAGCTGAAAAGTTTAGGCTGCGAGCAGTTCTTTCGCATTAGCCAGCGTGTTCCGGGTGACCTCGCTGCCGCCCAGCAGGCGCGCCAGCTCCTGCAGCCGGGCCTTTTTATCCAGCGGCTGCATGTGGGTTTCGGTCATGGCACCGTCGGTCTCTTTGCTGACGTAGAAGTGGTGGTGGCCACAGCCCGCTACCTGCGGCAGGTGCGTTACGCACATCACCTGGGTGGATTCACCCAGCTGGCGCAGCAGCTTGCCGACTACCGCTGCGGTCGGGCCGCTAATACCCACGTCGACCTCATCGAAAATCAGCGCCGGGGTTTCCATCTTACGGGCGGTGATCACCTGGATCGCCAGGGCAATACGCGACAGTTCCCCGCCGGAGGCCACTTTCGAGATTGCCTGCATCGGCTGTCCTGGGTTGGTGGTCACGCGGAACTCAATGCGGTCTGCCCCTTCTAGCGTCAGGTGACGCTCATCAAAACTGACGTCGATATGGAAGCGACCGTGCGGCATTGACAGGGCGTGCATGCTCTCGGTGATCAACCCGCTCAGCTCCTGGGCATACTTCGTGCGCTGCGCATGCAGCTGTTGCGCGGTCGCCAGCGCCTGCCGATGGTGCTTCTGTACCGCCAGGGAGAGCGTCTCCTGGGAGTCGGCCTGATCGTCAAGCTGCTGCTGCTCGTCAAGCAGCGCCTGGTAATGCGCCGGCAGCTCTTCCGGGGTGACGTGATGCTTGCGCGCCAGCGAAATCTGTTTGGCGATGCGCTGCTCCAGCTCGTAGAGACGGTTCGGATCGAGGTCCAGGCGATCGCAGTAGTGGCGCAGCTCGTCGCTGGCCTCGCTCAGTTGAATGGCGGCCTCTTCCAGCATATCGAGCACGCTGGAGAGCTTGCTGTCCATGCCCACCAGCTCGGTCACCATCTGGCGCGCGGTGTAGAGCTGGCTCTGTAGGTTGGCGTCGTCGCTGTCGGCGAGCAGCGTCAGGGCGTGTTGGCTGGTGCTCAGCAGCTGACCGCTGTTGGCGAGACGCTTGTACTCTTCGTCGATACGCTCAAACTCGCCCGGCTGCGGACTGAAGTCGTTCAGCTCTTTCAGCTGGTAGTGCAGCAGCTCGGCGCGAGCGCTGCGCTCCTGGCTCTGCTGCTGATGCTGGGCCAGCTCGCGGCAGCTGTGGTTCCACAGGCGATAGTGCTCTGCCATCTGCTGGAGCAGGGCATATTCACCGGCATAGCCATCGAGCAGGGTCTTCTGGTGATCGGATTTGGTCAGCAGCTGGTGGGCGTGCTGGCCGTGGATCTGAATAAGAAGCTGGCCCAGCTCACGCAGCTGGGAGAGCGGCACCGCCGTGCCGTTGATAAAGCCGCGGGAGCGTCCGTCGCTGCTGATGACGCGGCGCAGCAGGCACTCACGGCCATCTTCAAGCTGGTTCTCTTCCAGCCAGCGCTGGGCAGCAGGGGTATCTTTCAGGGAAAAGCGGGCGCAGAGATCGGCGCGTGCGGCGTCGGTGCGAACCATGTCGGCTTCCGCGCGCCCGCCAAGGCAGAGCCCAAGGGCATCAATGGCAATGGATTTACCCGCGCCGGTTTCGCCAGTAATGGCGGTCATGCCGCTGTGAAAATCAATTTCCAGCTCGCGAACAATTGCAAAATTACTGATGGTCAGTTGTGCCAGCATAGCCGCTTTTCCTGTATGAAAAACCATAACTGTGTTTTCGTACAGTATAAACAGGTTTTATATCCAGTAAAGCACCCGCCGTCGATTTCAGAACAATTTTTTTGACCAGCCGAGCTTGGAGCTTAGGGTATTAAAATAGCTATAATCTTTCGGGTGGATCAGGTTGAGATGGTAGTCGCAGCGGCGGATTAACACATCCTCACCCTCCTGGATCGGCAGGGCAATCTGGCTGTCGCAGCTGATCTCCAGATCGTTGCGCCGGTGGGAAAAACGCAGGCGAATGGTGCTGCTGCTGTTGATCACCAGCGGGCGAGCCGACAGCGTGTGCGGGAACATCGGTACCAGCGTAATGGCGTCCAGCGACGGGGTCAGAATGGGGCCGCCCGCCGACAGCGAGTAGGCCGTGGAGCCGGTGGGCGTGGAGATGATCAGGCCGTCCGAGCGCTGGGAGAAAGCAAATACCTCATCGATATAGACCTCAAACTCGATCATATGCGCCACCTTGCCCGGATGGAGAACCACCTCGTTGATGGCGGTGCTGATTCGCTTCTGGCAGTCGTGCTGGCACACCTGGGCCTCCAGCAAAAAGCGCTTTTCGCTGATGTAGTGCCCTTCAAGCACATCAGCCAGCTGCTGCTGGGCGTTATCGGGATCGAGATCGGTGAGAAAGCCGAGGTTGCCACGGTTGATACCGATGACCTTAATATCGTAACGCGCAAGGGTGCGGGCCGCGCCGAGCATATTGCCGTCGCCACCGACCACCACCGCCAGATCGGCCTGCTGGCCAATCTCCGCCAGCGTGCCGGTACGCACGTTGGTCAGTTTTAGCTCCTGGGCGATCTGCTGCTCAACGATAACGTCATATCCCCGGCCAGACAGCCAGCGCCAGAGCATCTCATGTGTGGTCAGCGCCGTAGGGTGACGCGGGTGGCCGACAATCCCAATACAGGTGAAATGAGTACTCATTATCTGGAGTCCTTTTGCCAAATGAAGGGTGACAATCTTAAGGCTTCTCTTGAAACCGGAAAACTGATCCCCATAATAAGCGAAGTTAGCGAGATAAATGCAAAAAAACGCGGAGAAATTCATGAGTAGTAAAGAACAGAAAACGCCTGAGGGGCAAGCCCCGGAAGAAATTATCACGGAGCAGCATGAAGAGGTTGAGGCAGTAGAGTCTGACGCTTCTGTTGAGCAGGTGGATCCGCGCGATGAAAAAATTGCGAACCTCGAAGCGCAGTTAGTCGAGGCGCAGAATCGCGAGCGTGACGGTGTCCTGCGTATCAAAGCCGAGATGGAAAACCTGCGTCGCCGTACCGAGCTGGACATTGAGAAGGCGCACAAGTTTGCGCTGGAGAAGTTTATCAATGAGCTGCTGCCGGTGATCGATAGCCTGGATCGCGCGCTGGAAGTGGCGGATAAAGCTAACCCAGAGCTGGCACCGATGGTGGAAGGTATCGAGCTGACCATGAAGTCGATGCTGGATGTCGTGCGCAAGTTCGGCGTTGAAGTGGTTGCCGATACCAACGTGCCGCTGGATCCGAACGTTCACCAGGCGATTGCCATGGTTGAATCTGAAGAGGTCTCGGCAGGCAACGTGCTGGCCGTGATGCAGAAAGGCTACACCCTGAACGGCCGCACCCTGCGCGCCGCAATGGTCACCGTCGCGAAAGCGAAAGCCTAATCAGCACAACAGTAAGCACGGTGTAATTTGTAGGCCCGGTAAGCGAAGCGCTACCGGGCTTTACTGTACTGAGGCTGCTATGCCGGGCGGCACTGCGTTTGCCTGGCCTACTACTCGGTCACACTCTCCCGCAGCGGTTTGACCGGCAGCACCTTCACCTGCTTAATCATGTTGTCCTGCACGTCGAGAATATCGATGTCGTACTGAGCAATGCGTACCCGCGTTCCCGCCGCAGGGATCTCCTCTAGCGCCTCCAGCAGCATGCCGTTAATGGTGCGTGCCTCCTCTTCCGGCAGCTGCCAGTTGAAGGCTTTATTGAGCTCCCGCACGTTGGCCGTGCCGTCGATGATCACCGATCCGTCGTTCTGCGGAGTGACCTCTTCCGCGAGGGTAGGGGACATTGAGGTGGTAAAGTCGCCGACGATCTCTTCGAGAATATCCTCCACCGTCAGCAGGCCCTGCACGTCACCATACTCGTCGACCACCAGTCCAACCTTTTTCTTGTTGCGCTGGAATTTCACCAGCTGGACGTTGAGAGGCGTGCCTTCGGGGATGTAGTAGATCTCATCCGCCGCCCGCAGCAGCATCTCTTTGGTAAACTCCTGCTTCTCGGTCATCAGGCGGTAGGCTTCGCGCACCCGCAGCATGCTGATGGTGTCGTCCAGCGATTCGCGGTAGAGCACGATGCGTCCGTGCGGAGAGTGGGTCAGCTGGCGCACAATGGACTTCCAGTCGTCGTTGATGTCGATGCCGACAATCTCATTGCGCGGCACCATGATGTCGTTAACGGTGACCTTCTCCAGATCCAGCACCGACAGCAGCATGTCCTGATTCCGCCGCGACATCTGCGAGCGGGATTCATGCACAATGGTGCGCAGCTCCTCTTTGCTCAGCGCGCTGCTCACCACAACGTCGGCCTTGATGCCGACCATCCGCATCAGCAGGCGAGTGACGGTATTGAGCAGCCACACCAGCGGCATCATGACGATCTGCAGCGGCCCGAGCAGAACGCTGCTGGGGAAGGCGACCTTTTCCGGGTAGAGCGCGGCGATGGTCTTCGGCAGCACCTCGGCAAAGACCAGTACCACAAAGGTCAGCACCCCGGTGGCAATCGCCACCCCGGCGTTGCCGTAGAGACGCATGCCGACGATGGTGCCGAGTGCGGAGGCGAGGATGTTAACCAGGTTGTTGCCGATCAGCACCAGGCTGATGAGACGATCGGGTTTACGCAGTAATTTTTCTACGCGCTTTGCTGCGCGGTTGCCTTGCTTCGCCATGTGACGCAGTCGGTAGCGGTTCAGCGTCATCATGCCGGTTTCGGAGCCGGAGAAGTAGGCGGAGATCACCACCATGACGATCAGCGTGATAATCAGCGTGGTGGTGGAGATGTGTTCCAAGAGAGTTCCTTACGTACTTTACGTTTGTGCTTAACCAGCAAACTGCTGAACAACGCGGCTACCGAAGTAGGCCAGCGTGAGAAGACCTGCGCCCGCCACGTTAAACCAGACCACCGGGCGGCCGCGCCACCCTTTATGATAGTGCCCCCACAGCAGAACGATATAGACAAACCAGGCAATGATAGAGAGCACCGCCTTATCGATGTTCTCCATGCTGAACAGGTTGTGCATAAAGAACAGGCCCGTGCAGAGCGTCAGCGTCAGCAGCACTACGCCGATCTGGGTGATGTGAAACATCTTGCGCTCGATGCTCATCAGCGGCGGCATTTCGCTGCTAAAGGCCAGGCGCTTGTTCTTCAGCTGATAGTCGATCCACGCCAGCTGCAGGGCATACATGGCGGCAATAATCAGCGTCGCATAGGCAAACAGCGACAGGCCAATGTGCACCATCATTCCCGGCGTCGCCTCAAGGTGCGTGATGAACGCATTGGGCATAAAGGTGGCGAAGGCCAGGTTGATCAGCGCGAAGGCGTAGACGATAGGCAGCAGCAGCCAGCCGCGATTCTTTGACGCCACGATGGACATCACCGTACAGATCATCAGGCTGACCAGCGAGCCGACGTTGAGCAGGCTCAGGTTTTGTCCCGTATCGCCGTCGGGAAAAATGCGCGCCTCCAGCGCCAGCGCATGGCTTACCAGGGCAATGACCGCGGAGATGATAGCCATCCGCCGCCAGCCGCTGTTTTTTTGCAGCAGGCCGGGAATAATCAGCGCAAGGCTGACAGAGTAAGCAATAAGCGCAAGCAGGGCAAAAACGGGCATAGTAATGTCGACAGTTGCAGGAGATAGAAGAGAGGCAGTATAGCGTTACGTGACCTTGCCTCCAACCGTTGCATCACACCCCTGACATCACAACCCCTACATCACAACAACAGCGGCTTCTGTTATACTGCCGCAAAATCGTATTTATGTGTCGCTCAGGCGGCCACCGTTTCCACCCCAGGTGAAAGACAATGTTTGATAATTTAACCGATCGTTTGTCGCGCACGTTGCGCAATATCAGTGGCCGTGGACGCCTCACCGAAGAGAACATCAAAGAGACGCTGCGCGAAGTGCGAATGGCACTGCTGGAAGCGGACGTCGCCCTGCCGGTTGTACGCGAGTTCATTAACCGCGTAAAAGAAAAATCGGTTGGTCATGAAGTGAATAAGAGCCTGACCCCGGGTCAGGAGTTCGTCAAAATCGTACGCGGCGAGCTGGTTGCGGCGATGGGCGAAGAGAACCAGGTGCTTAACCTGGCCGCACAGCCGCCTGCGGTCGTGCTGATGGCAGGTCTGCAGGGGGCGGGTAAAACCACCAGCGTAGGTAAGCTGGGTAAGTTCCTGCGCGAGAAGCACAAGAAGAAGGTGCTGGTGGTTTCCGCCGACGTCTATCGCCCGGCGGCGATCAAGCAGCTTGAGACCCTGGCCCAGCAGGTCGGCGTCGATTTCTTCCCCTCCGACGTTGCTCAGAAGCCGGTTGATATCGTTAACGCGGCGCTGAAAGAGGCGAAGCTGAAGTTCTACGACGTGCTGCTGGTGGATACCGCCGGTCGTCTGCACGTTGACGAAGCGATGATGGATGAGATCAAACACGTCCATGCCGCCATTAACCCGGTAGAGACGCTGTTTGTGGTTGATGCCATGACCGGCCAGGACGCCGCCAATACGGCGAAGGCGTTCAACGAAGCGCTGCCGCTGACCGGCGTGGTGCTGACCAAGGTTGACGGCGACGCCCGTGGCGGTGCAGCCCTCTCGATTCGCCATATCACCGGCAAGCCGATCAAGTTCCTCGGCGTGGGTGAAAAAACCGAAGCGCTGGAGCCGTTCCACCCGGATCGTATTGCCTCCCGTATCCTCGGCATGGGCGACGTGCTGTCGCTGATCGAAGATATCGAAAGCAAGGTAGACCGCGCTCAGGCAGAGAAGCTGGCGAACAAGCTGAAGAAGGGCGACGGCTTTGACCTCACCGACTTCCTTGAGCAGCTCAAGCAGATGAAAAACATGGGCGGCATGGCCAGCCTGATGGGCAAGCTGCCGGGCATGGGCCAACTGCCGGACAACGTGAAATCCCAGATGGACGACAAGGTTCTGGTGCGTATGGAAGCCATCATCAACTCGATGACGCTGAAAGAGCGCGCCAACCCGGACATCATCAAAGGCTCGCGCAAGCGTCGCATCGCGGCGGGCTGCGGCATGCAGGTGCAGGACGTAAACCGTCTGCTGAAGCAGTTCGATGATATGCAGCGCATGATGAAAAAGATGAAGAAAGGCGGGATGGCAAAAATGATGCGCAGCATGAAGGGCATGATGCCGCCAGCCGGTTTTCCAAAGCGTTAGTCGCTTTAGAGATTGCTTTTTGCCCCGAAACGAGTAAAATTTTCGGGCTTTTAATATGACACCGGGCTCCGTTCCTCGACGGGGCCTGTTGTTTTATTCACACAAGAGGATGTTATGGTAACTATTCGTTTAGCTCGTCACGGCGCTAAAAAGCGTCCGTTCTACCAGGTTGTTGTTACTGACAGCCGTAATGCACGCAACGGTCGCTTCATTGAGCGCGTTGGTTTCTTCAACCCGATCGCTAGCGAAAAAGAAGAAGGCACCCGCCTGGATCTGGATCGCATCGCTCACTGGGTTGGCCAGGGCGCTACCGTTTCCGATCGCGTTGCTACGCTGATCAAAGAAGCAAACAAAGCAGCTTAATCTGTCACGGTGGTCATGATGAGCATTAAAGCACCTGTTGAACCGATCGTATTGGGAAAAATGGGTTCTTGCTACGGGATCCGTGGTTGGCTCAGAGTGTTTTCCTCCACTGAAGACGCTGAAAGCATTTTTGATTACCAGCCCTGGTTTATCCAGAAGGCCGGTAAGTGGCAGATGGTCGAGCTGGAAAGCTGGCGTCACCACAATCAGGACATTGTCATTAAGCTGAAAGGCATTGATGACCGTGATGCCGCGAATGCGCTGACTAATTGTGAAATTGTCGTGGATTCGTCGCAGTTGCCGCCGCTTACTGAGGGTGACTACTACTGGAAAGACCTTATGGGTTGCCAGGTAGTGACCACAGAAGGCTACGCCCTGGGGAAAGTCATCGATATGATGGAAACCGGGTCAAATGACGTTCTCGTCATTAAGGCAAACCTGAAAGATGCGTTTGGTATCAAGGAGCGGCTGGTTCCGTTCCTCGATGGACAGGTTATCAAGAATGTCGATCTCACTACTCGCACAATCGAAGTAGATTGGGATCCTGGTTTTTAAACCTCCGGATAAACGGTAGGCACGGCACGATGGGGATTGGCTTGTGTTCATTGGTATAGTTAGCCTGTTTCCTGACATGTTTCGCGCCATTACCGATTACGGGGTAACTGGCCGGGCCGTAAAAAATGGCCTGCTGAGCATCCAGAGCTGGAGTCCACGTGACTTCGCTCATGACCGGCACCGTACCGTGGACGATCGTCCTTACGGCGGCGGACCGGGGATGCTGATGATGGTTCAACCCTTGCGGGATGCCATCCACGCAGCGAAAGCCGCGGCGGGTGAGGGCGCAAAGGTGATCTATCTGTCACCTCAGGGACGCAAGCTTGATCAAGCGGGCGTGAGCGAACTGGCAACGAATCAGAAAATGATTCTGGTGTGCGGGCGCTACGAAGGGGTCGATGAGCGTGTGATCCAAACCGAAGTCGACGAAGAGTGGTCTATCGGCGATTACGTGCTCAGCGGTGGTGAGTTACCAGCAATGACGCTGATTGACTCGGTTGCCCGGTTTATTCCAGGCGTACTGGGGCATGAAGCTTCGGCAACGGAAGATTCCTTTGCCGATGGGTTGCTGGACTGCCCACACTATACCCGTCCTGAGGTGTTAGAAGGCATGGAGGTGCCGGCGGTTCTGCTGTCGGGTAACCATGCCGAGATACGTCGCTGGCGTCTGAAACAGTCGCTGGGCCGCACCTGGCTTAGAAGACCTGAACTTCTGGAAAACCTGGCTCTGACTGAAGAGCAAGCAAAGCTGCTGGCGGAGTTCCAAAAAGAGCACGCACAACAGCAGCAAATACATGATGGGATGGCGTAAGCCTCCAAATATCAGTTTACCCAGGATAAGAGATTAAATTATGAGCAACATCATTAAGCAAATTGAACAAGAGCAGATGAAGCAGGACGTACCTTCCTTCCGTCCGGGTGATACCGTGGAAGTGAAAGTATGGGTTGTTGAAGGTTCCAAAAAACGTCTGCAGGCATTCGAGGGCGTGGTTATCGCTATTCGTAACCGCGGTCTGCACTCTGCATTCACTGTTCGCAAAATTTCCAACGGCGAAGGCGTTGAGCGTGTCTTCCAGACTCACTCTCCGGTAGTTGACAGCATTGCTGTTAAACGTCGTGGTGCTGTACGTAAAGCTAAACTGTACTACCTGCGTGAGCGTACCGGTAAGTCTGCTCGTATCAAAGAGCGTCTGAACTAAGGTTCGCTGTCGCGACATCCGAATTAGTCTTGTAGAATCAAGGGGTTGGAATTTTCCAGCCCCTTTTTTTTGGCCTTGTGTCCATCAAATGCCCACCATAAGGTGAGTGTGTTCAGTAAATTACATGACTGGGCCAATGTTTTACGGGGCAACAGTGAGGGAAAATGGCATTTTATTTATCTGTCCAGTGCCCCGCTCGTGCAGAATCAATCAGCATCTGAATGGTCAGAGGCTTTTCAGCCTTACCATTATCGTCAGGAAAATATCTAGCAAAATTAATATCTTTTGGGTCAATAGAAAATTTCTCAGTGAACTCATCAAGCAGATCATAAGCATCTAACGGATCCATCCTGAAGTCTTCATTAAGATCGGTATCATGCTTAAGCTCAAACCGCCGAAAGGTAAATAGGCTGCGCCCGTTATAAGTCTCAACAAGATCAAACACGGCCTTTTCCGTTTTGTCCATTACCATATCTTGTCCTCCTTATTGGCAATCTGATTATATCGCACAGTGGTTTGATAACTAATCTGTGCAACATCACTAGCCAGAACCGCCCAGCCAATAACCGGTATCGTACGGCCCGTAAACGTTGCCAGTTTTAGCGTCATTATTGTTTTTATTTTGAAAGGCCTGCCAGGCTGTGGGGAATGGATGAAGGTTGGAAGTCTGAATGGGAGCATAATATCCTTAAGCAGCCGACGGGAATATTTAGAGGCATAACTGGTTCCCTGCGTCGCATTGCCGAATTTACCGCTGACATCTATCTGATTACTGCCAGCATAGATAGACGCTGCCGCCATGATATCCTTTGCCCCAGTAAAATGTTCAGCTGTTATATCAACCATGATCCAAAAAAAAGCTCGCTGGCGGTAAGGTTTGTGAGGCCGCCATAAAAATAAGTCCCGTTAAGCTGTTCGGTAGTATCCATCATCAGACCCAATGATTAGTAACATAATTAAACTCTAACAGTCTCTTCTGAAATTTTCCATTCCCTGTCCTGTCTCAAAAAGCGCTACAAAGGTCGTATACGATCTGCGCCATCTCAATCGACAACCATAAAGAGAGGCTGGCCCCTTTTTTTATGCCTGTGCGCTCGATCTGTTAACCCCCGCGTTATAAATCCTTTACAATGTCCTCTCTCGAACGGAGGGCTAGTGGCGAATCTGATGCATTACTCAACATGGAAACGCGCAGCGGCATTAACCGCGCTGTTTGCGATCCTGCTGATCGTGATTGCGCCGCTGATCTCCGTCGCGCTGCAAAAAGATCCCATGAGCGCAATGCCCGGCATGCACCACGAGATGTCGATGATGCCGGAGCATCATGCTATGCCTGGACATCAGGTCATGCCTGACCATCATGCGATGCCCGCGCATCCGCCCGCACCGCAAAGCATGCCGGTCGACCATGCCGAAGCGTGCGGCTACTGCGTGCTGTTAGCCCATGTGCCAGGCGTTATCCTTGCGCTTATCGTTCTGCTCTGTGGCGTGCTGCTCAGGCTGCGGGTAACGCCACCGCGGCCTGCCGTCTGCCACTGGCACTTCTCTCCCTGGCTCTGCCCCGATACCCGCGCCCCGCCGCGCCTGTCTGCTTTTTCCCTTTAAAAAAATCAATCAATAACTTTTTGCCTTAGAAAGGAAAAGTATGACTACCTGCACTTCGCGCGCGGCATGGGTAAACCTGCTGCGACGCCTCCATTTCTACATCGGCCTCTTTGTGGGACCATTTATTTTCATCGCCGCCCTTAGCGGGACACTGTATGTGGCCACCCCGCAGCTGGAGAGTGCGCTCTATCACGATGCGCTCTACGGCACCCTAACCGGGGAGCATCAGCCGCTGGCCGAACAGGTAGCGGTGGCCGAGCGGGTAACCAGCGGAACACTGCGTCTGCATGCCGTCCGCCCTGGGCTTATCAATGGAGAGACGACGCGGGTGATGTTTGCCGATCCGCAGCTTGGCGTCTCGGAGAACCGGGCTATCTTTATCGATCCCGTGACCCTGGCGGTAAAAGGCGATATGACCGTCTACGGCACCAGCGGTATTCTGCCTCTGCGCCAGACTATCGATTACCTGCACCGCTCCCTGCTGCTCGGCGATGCCGGGCGACTCTATAGCGAGCTGGCGGCATCGTGGATGTGGATTGCTGCCCTCGGCGGCATTACGCTGTGGTGGTTTACCCGGCCGAAACGACGGATTAACAATCGGGTGCAGAACAGCCGTCTTCTGCACGTGAGCTTGGGCTGGGTGCTGCTGGCAGGCATGCTGCTCTTCTCCGCGACCGGCCTGACCTGGTCCCAGTGGGCGGGAGGAAACGTCGATAAAATGCGTGCGGCGCTGGGCTGGATGACACCGCAGGTCAATACCCAGCTGCACGGAGCCGCCCAGCCTGCCGATCCCCATGCGGAACATTATGCCCATCACGAGCACCATGAGGGAATGACAATGCCCATGATGGAGAGCGACGCTGACAGCGTGCAGTATGATGAGGTGTTGCAGGTTGCCCGTCATGCCGGGATCAATGCTGCCCGTCTTGAGATCCGCCCGCCGCGCAGTGCAGATCAGGCGTGGACGGTCACAGAGATCGACCGGGCCTGGCCAACGCAGGTTGATGCCGTGGCGATCGATGGTCACACGACGAGCGTCATCGACCAGACTCGCTTTGCTGACTTCCCGCTGATGGCGAAGCTAACCCGCTGGGGCGTCGATTTCCATATGGGCGTGCTGTTCGGCCTGCCAAACCAGCTGGCGCTGATCCTGTTTGGCGGTGCGCTGTGCGTCAGCATTGTCGTGGGCTACCGGCTGTGGTGGATCCGCCGTCCGGCGCAGGGCGGCGTGAGTCCAGTGCAGACCCTGGTGCAGAGCTGGCTGGCGCTCAGCCGGGGAGGTCGGCTAATTACCCTGATCCTCGCTCTGCTGATTGGCCTTGCGCTGCCGGTGTTGGGGATTAGCCTGCTGCTGTTTATCGCTATCGATGTTGTGCGCTGGCGGTGGGCCAGCGCCGCCCAATTGCAGCCGGAACAGGAGTCAGGGCGTCTTTGAGTGGCGCTGTTTGACCTTGTACATGTTTTTGTCCGCTAGCTCCAACAGGCTCTCGGCGCTGGCGTGCTCCCATGCCAGCGCATAGCCAATGCTGAGGGTCATCATGGTGGTAGAGCCGTTATGTAGATCGAAAGGGCGATAGAACTGCTGGGCTAGCGCGCCTGAAAGACGCTTTACCTCGTGCTCGGTGCGTACGCCGGTCAGGATCATCGCAAACTCATCTCCGCCGAGGCGGTAAGCCGTATGCTGCTTGCCGCCAAAGGCGGATAACCTTTTCGCCACCTCTATAAGAACGCTGTCGCCGACGGCGTGTCCCCATGTGTCGTTGATGTATTTAAAGTTATCACCGTCAAGAAACAGCAACGCCGAGCAGCTTTGGGGAGTCTCATCCTTCATCAGGGCGGTAATGGCGTTGCGAAACGCGGCGCGGTTAGCCAGTCCGGTCAGCGGATCGTGCAGGGCGGTACGCAGTAGCAGGGCGTTGCGCGCCTGTAAACTCAGCTGCCACTCCTCCATCTCATCCAGCAGGCTGTTAAAGTCCTGACCAAAGCGATGAAACTCGTCAATACGCTCGTCGGCGACGCGACGGGAAAAATTGCGGTAGGTTCGCACGTCGTGCACCACGTCAGTGATATTTTGCAGCGCGTTGAACACGCCGTTATGCAGGTAACGACTGATGGCGAGCGCCACGGCCGAGGCAAACAGGATAGATCCGGTCAGCACGCCGAGGGAGAGCAGAATAAAGTGGCCAATCAGGCTGGCCTGGGCAGTGAGATGCAGCTCGCCGATCTGGGTACCGTCGTGCATGATCGGCTGCCTAACCGGGTCGGGAAGCAGCCCCTGGCGGATCAGATCGCTGGCTTTGTCATAGCTGCTCTCCGGCATCGAAGACCAGCCGGCCACCACATGCTGTTTTGCATCCCGTACCTCTGCCGCGCTATAGAGTCCCCGCTGACCAAGCGTAGAGAGCGTATCCGCAGCGGCGGCCGCATCATGGCGGGCAAGAGCAAATTCCAGATTGCGGCTCATGGTCGCGCCCGTCAGCTCTAAGTTACGTAGGGCGTACTGTTTTAACGTCAGTACTGACGTGACGGAGATAAGAAACCAAACCAGCGTCATCGTAATAATCACGTTAATAATATTGATTCGACGTAGGGTACGTTTAAAAGTTGGGCGTGAAAGATCCCTATTCATCATTATTTCCCCGCAACGACGGCTGATAATTACACGTAGCAGAAAAACAGCGTTTACCTGCATATACCCTGTTAAGATCGTGGTTATATTACCCTGGATAGATCAGGGGTGATCTCGACGTATTCACAGATTGAATAATATTCCGGCAGTTAATTGAGAACGGCGTCGCGGGTGCCTTCGTCCATCCCGGCTTGCCAGGCGCTACGCAGCTGTGCGGCGCTCTCCTGCGTGTCGCAGCCAGCAGGGTAGATTTTACCCGCACGACCCCAGGCGTAGAGAAAATCGTCGTGGCAGATCCTTTTCAAGCCTGCCTTATAGCCTTGTAAATAGCGATTTCGATCAACGTCGGGGTCATTGTGCACGGCAGCCAGGACCTTGTTCTCTTTGACCACCGCGCCAGAGAGGGCGTCGTCTTTCCCGGCGCTGTACCAGTCGGTGCCGGTCCATGTGGGAGCGTGTGTATAGGGTTCAACCGAACAGCCAGACAGCAGAATGGCTAAGAGTGCGTACATTCCAGGTTTCATTATCGTGCTCCTTTTTCTTTTATTATAGCGTAGCCTGGTTGCCGCCATGTTGCGCAATGTACATTTTACTTTACGTAAAAAACGCAATTAAATTGCATTTTAAGGGCTTATGTAAACAATTGTGTACGTATTATGGATTGAAATCTTTACCGGTTGTGATACTGTTAGATTACTCTCTACTGAGAACACTATCGCTAAAGACTATCGCAACGAACGACCAGGATCGCCATCATGCAAAAAGACGCGCTGAATAATGTCCATATCGCCGACGAGCAAATTTTAATCACTCCGGAACGCCTGAAGGCGGAGTTTCCGCTGACGGAGGAGCAGGAGGCGCAGATCTCTCAATCGCGCCAGACCCTCTCCGACATCATTGCCGGGCGCGATCCGCGCTTGCTGGTAGTATGCGGACCGTGCTCCATTCACGATCCACAGGCGGCCATTGAGTACGCTCACCGCTTTAAAGCCCTTGCCGAGGAGGTCAGCGATAGCCTCTACCTGGTCATGCGCGTCTATTTTGAAAAACCCCGTACCACCGTTGGCTGGAAAGGGTTGATTAACGATCCGCACATGGACGGTTCGTTTGATGTCGAAACCGGGCTGAAAATTGCCCGTAGCCTGCTGGTGGAGCTGGTCAGCATGGGCCTGCCGCTGGCAACCGAAGCGCTGGATCCCAACAGCCCGCAGTACCTGGGCGATCTCTTTAGCTGGTCTGCCATCGGCGCACGTACTACCGAGTCCCAGACCCACCGTGAAATGGCCTCTGGTCTCTCAATGCCCGTCGGGTTTAAGAACGGCACCGACGGCAGCCTGGCGACGGCGATCAACGCCATGCGCGCGGCGGCCATGCCGCACCGTTTTGTGGGCATTAACCAGGCGGGTCAGGTGTGCCTGTTGCAAACCCAGGGCAATCCGGACGGACACGTGATCCTGCGCGGCGGCAAAGCGCCAAACTACAGCCCGGCTGACGTGGCGCAGTGCGAGAAAGAGATGATGCAGGCGGGCCTGAAGCCAGCCCTGATGGTAGACTGCAGCCACGGTAACTCCAATAAAGACTACCGCCGCCAGCCTGCGGTGGCGGAATCCGTGGTGGCGCAAATTAAAGATGGTAACCGGTCGATCATTGGCCTGATGATTGAGAGTAATATCCATGAAGGTAATCAGTCGTCGGAGCAGCCGCGCAGCGAGATGAAACACGGCGTCTCCGTCACCGATGCCTGCATCAGCTGGGAGACCACCGACGCGCTGCTGCGTGAGATTAACCAACATCTGCGTGGGCATCTGGCAGCACGTCTGGCTTAAGAGGTTGTTATGGTTGCTGAATTGACCGCCCTGCGCGATCAAATTGATGAAGTAGATAAGGCGCTGCTGGCCCTGCTGGCGAAGCGTCTGGATCTGGTGGCCGAGGTCGGCGAGGTTAAGAGTAAATATGGCCTGCCGATTTACGTGCCAGAGCGTGAGGCCGCTATGCTGGCTTCTCGTCGTCAGGAGGCCGAGTCGCTTGGCGTGCCGCCGGATCTGATTGAGGACGTGCTCAGGCGTGTGATGCGTGAATCCTACTCTAGCGAGAACGATAAAGGGTTCAAAACCCTCTGTCCGACGCTGCGTCCGGTGGTGATTGTGGGCGGTGGCGGCCAAATGGGCCGGCTGTTTGAGAAGATGCTGACCCTCTCCGGCTACCAGGTGCGAATACTTGAGAAAGATGACTGGGCGCAGGCGGGCAATATTGTCGCCGACGCCGGGATGGTGATCGTCAGCGTGCCTATTCATGTCACCGAGCAGGTGATTGCCTCGCTGCCGCCGCTGCCGGAGGATTGCATCCTTGTCGATCTGGCCTCGGTAAAAAGCGGGCCGTTGCAGGCCATGCTGAGCGTGCATAAAGGCCCCGTACTAGGGCTGCATCCGATGTTCGGCCCGGACAGCGGCAGCCTGGCGAAGCAGGTGGTGGTCTACTGCGACGGACGCAAGCCGGAAGCCTACCAGTGGCTGCTGGAGCAGATTCAGGTTTGGGGTGCCCGTTTGCACCGTATCAGCGCCGTCGAACACGATCAGAACATGGCGTTTATCCAGGCGCTGCGCCACTTTGCCACCTTCGCCTACGGGCTGCATCTGGCGGAGGAGAACGTGCAGCTGGAGCAGTTGCTGGCGCTCTCCTCGCCCATCTATCGTCTGGAGCTGGCAATGGTCGGGCGGCTGTTTGCCCAGGATCCGCAGCTCTACGCAGACATCATTATGGCCTCGGAGAGTAACCTGGCGCTGATCAAACGCTACTACCAACGCTTTGGCGAAGCGATTGAGCTGCTGGAGCAGGGCAACAAGCAGGCATTTATCGATAGCTTCCGCAAGGTTGAGCACTGGTTTGGTGACTACGCCCAGCGCTTCCAGAGCGAAAGCCGGGTGCTGCTGCGTCAGGCAAACGACAACCGTCAATAGGTTAAAAGCTGTATATACTTTAAGGCCAGTGGGTTACCCGCTGGCCTTTTTTACTGTATGGGAGTCTCTATGGCTGAGCCGCAACTGCTGTTTGATTACACCGGTCATCTGCCGGAATGTCCTGTCTGGAGCGAATCGGAACAGGCGCTGTACTGGGCCGATATTCTGGAGGGGGAGATCCACCGCTACCATCTGGCCTCCGCTGAGCATACCGTGCTGCGGTTTCCGGAAGAGGTGGGCTGCTTTGCCCTGCGCGAGAAGGGCGGTTTCATCGTTGCGATGCGGAGTGCCATCTGGCTGGCGGACAAGCGTGGCCTGCTGACTCAAAAAGTGTGTGATAACCCCTCTAATCCGGAACTGGCACGCTTTAACGACGGTGGGACCGATCATGCTGGACGTTTTTACGCTGGCACGTTCTGGGCACCGCAGGATTACAACGGTGCGCTGCTGATGCGGATCGATAACGATCTGACCCCAAAGGTGATCCAGTGCGATATCCGTGGGGCCAACGGATTAGCCTTTAGCCCGGACGGGGAGTGGATGTATACCTCCGACACGCCGCAGGAGGTGATCTACCGCACACCGCTGGATGAGCAGGGCGAGCCCGGCACGCGCGAGGTGTTCCGCACCTTTAAAAAAGAGGAGGGGCAGCCGGACGGAGCGGCAACGGACGTTGAGGGCTGCTACTGGAGCGCGCTGTACGACGGCTGGCGCATCGCGCGTTTCTCTCCCGAGGGCGAGCAGCTGGAAGAGTATCGCCTGCCGGTGCGCTGCCCGACGATGGTGTGCTTTGGCGGCGAAGATATGAAGACGCTGTTTATCACCACCACCCGGGAGAATATGAAGCCGGACGAGCTGGCGAAGTTTCCGCTCTCCGGGGCCATCTTCACCCTGCCGGTGAACGTGGCAGGCGTGAAGAAATCCCCTTTTATTGAGCGTTAAGCCGGATCGACCGGCACAACGTTTTCGCCAGGATAGCAGCCCAGCACTTTCAGCGAGCGGGTGATCTCCCCGAGCTCGCGCAGGGCTTTCTGCATGGATGCAGACTCCAGGTTAGCCTGGATATCCAGATAGAACATCTCTTCCCACGGGTTACCGTGAATGGGCCGCGACTCCAGCTTGGTCATAATCAGGTTGTGGTTACGCAGCACCAGCAGCGCCTCAACCAGCGCCCCGGCCTGCTGGCCCGTGGCCATCAGCAGCGTTGTTTTAGCTGGCACCTGATCGGAGACGTTAATCGGTTTACGCGCCAGCACGATAAAGCGAGTAATGTTTTGCGTCTGGTTTGCCAGATTGCGCTCCAGCACCTGCAGGCCATACAGCGCACCGCCCGCCTCGCTGCCCAGCGCCGCTACATGCGGCGAATTCGCCTGGGCCACTCTCTCCATTGCCGCCGAGGTGCTCTCGGTGTACTCGATTTTCCACTGTGGATAGCGGTTTAAAAACTGGCTGCACTGTTGGAAAGGCTGCGGGTGGCTGTAGACCGTATCGATTTTGCTTAAATCGGTCGTACCCGAGACCAGCACGCAGTGATCGATCGGCACGGTCATCTCCCCGACGATCGCCAGGCTGGTGTGCTGGAGCAGATCGTAGACGTCGTTGATCGCCCCGGAGCTGGTGTTCTCCAGCGGCACGACGGCATAGTCGGCCTGGCCGGTCTCCACCTGCTGAAAGATGTCGTGGAACTTTGCGCAGCCGCTCTCAATAAACTGCTCGAAGTGGCGCGCCGCGTACTGACGTGCGGCCAGGTGCGAATAGGAGCCTTTGGGACCAAGAAACGCAATCCGCGCCGAGTGCGGATTGGTTTTATTAAGATGCTGCTGAAGCAGGGCCTGTTGCGTAAGGACGGAGTCTTCAATAATCAGCTGAAACAGGCGGGTAATGTAGTGCGCATCGAGGTGGTGTGTTTTACCAAGCTGGATCAGGTGCTCCAGCAGATCGCGTTCGCGGTCGATATCGCGCACCGGACGATGAGAGGTCAGCTTAGCCTGGCCCACCTCAACGGCAAGCTGTCGGCGCTCGGCCAGCAGCGCCAGCAGTTGCTCATCCAGGGCACTTATCTTTTTACGCAGATCCAGCAGCGGGTTTTCCGGGGTCATAGTGTTGCCTTAGTCATTATTGTTATCTGTCTCTCAGCCATAAAAAAAGGCCCCCCGGTTTGGGAGGCCTTGCTGTTCGTCTTCGCACATACTCTTACACGACGAAACGCCTCCCGTTCAGGGGAAGGTAAAAAAGCGTGCGAAGAAAAACGGCGTCTGTTTCATGGGATAGTCCTGTCTGTGTCTACAGGTAAAGTAACCGTACTGTTTTCACCCTGTCAATAAAAAACGCGCCCGAAGGCGCGTGGGTGAGACACTCAATGTAAAGGACTACTCTTCGTAAAGGATTACTCTTCGTCTTCTTCAACGAAGCTGGCGTCTTTCACCGACGTAGCGGCGCGACGGGCTTCACCTTTGTGCTGCACTTTATTGAGCTGCCGTTCCAGCTTGTTAATCAAGTCGTTGATAGCGGTATACATATCATCGTGTCGGCCACTGGCAACCAGCTGGCCATTAGGGGTATTAATGGTTGCGTCGGCAACAAAACCCTGCGGCTCCTTCGAGAGGATGATATGGGGATTAATCAGATGAGTTTGCCATTTTTCAAGCTTGGCGAGACGGTCTGCGACATGCTGGCGAATTGCCGGAGTAATTTCCATTTGTTTACTGGTAATGTTCACTGTCATAGATGTTACCTCTTGTCTTTCCGTCCAGGTGATCTCAGCATACCTGTCTGAAGGTCAAAAAGTGTGATTTCTATCACGTATTTTTGTCACTTTTTGTCAATGACGACATTTTGTGAGGCAGGACAGGAAGAGTTGCGATTTCACTTGAAGGATAGGGGAAGGGGAGTCATAGTTGATAGGTTATGTCGCGGCATTACTTCTTTAGAGGCAGCCGAAACCGCATAAAAAAACGGCAGCCCGAGAGCTGCCGATTGTGTTTTTGACCGTCAGGTTTTGACTATCAGGTATTGCTGCTGTTGGACGCGATAATCTTCGCGACTTTATCTGCCTGAGCACTCATCTGCATCTGGCGATAGGCATTTTCCATCAGCGGCAGGGCGTTACGCGTTGCCTGCGTGTCAGGGAAGTCACGCAGCATGCCTTCTACTCGGTTGACTACCGCTACCCACGCGCCGCGTTCGGTGTAGTATTCCGCCACGGAGTACTCATACTTCGCCAGGCGATCCTTCAGGAACACCAGGCGTTTGGTGGCATCGGTAACGTACTGGCTGTTCGGATAGCCGCGTACCAGCTTCGAGAAGTCATTAAACGCATCGCGGGCATGCTGCGGATCGCGGTCGCTACGATCGACGCCGAAGAAACCCTGTAGTGCACTGTCGTCCAGCGCCATGTCGGTCAGGCCGCGCATGTACATCACGTAATCAATGTTCGGATGAGTCGGGTTCAGACGGATAAAGCGATCGATCGCGGCCTGAGCCAGCGGCAGATCGGCATTTTTATAGTAGGCGTAGATCAGATCCAGCTGAACCTGCTGGGAGTAAGGGCCAAACGGATAACGGTTATCCAGCGCTTCCAGTTGCGTTATTGCCTGTTTCCAGTTACCGTCCTGCAACTTTTGCTGAGCAGTCGCATAGATTTCATTAGGCGGATTATCAGGTACCTCTTCCTTTGAACTGGAGCAACCCACCAAAGCCAGGCTCAACGTGGCGGCTGCCACCAGATATTTCATGCGCGTCATGACGTTTTGACTTTCCTCAAAATGTTTATGCGGGAGGATTCTCTGTTCCTGCTCCCGATTAAGACCAGCTACAATAGCACACTATATTAAACGGCAAAGCCGTAAAAACCCAAGGTTAACGAAGAAGCTGTCTATGGCACAACTAGTACAACTCACCGCAACGGTGTCCGAAAATCAACTCGGTCAACGCTTAGATCAGGCATTGGCCGAAATGTTCCCGGATTATTCACGTTCGCGCATAAAAGAGTGGATCCTTGACCAGCGCGTGCAGGTCAACGGCAAGATTTGCGACAAGCCCAAAGAGAAAGTGTTGGGAGGCGAGCGCGTCGCTATCGATGCCGAGATCGAAGAAGAGGCGCGCTTTGAGGCGCAGGATATCCCGCTCAACATTGTCTATGAAGATGACGATATTCTCGTGATCAACAAGCCGCGCGACTTCGTGGTGCATCCAGGCGCAGGTAACCCTGACGGCACCGTGCTGAATGCGCTGCTGCACTACTATCCGCCGATCGTTGACGTCCCGCGTGCCGGTATCGTACACCGTCTGGATAAAGACACCACTGGCCTGATGGTCGTTGCCAAGACCGTTCCAGCCCAGACCCGGCTGGTAGAGTCTCTGCAGCTGCGCGAGATCACCCGTGAATATGAAGCCGTTGCCATTGGCCACATGACGGCGGGCGGTACGGTGGAAGAGCCAATCAGCCGCCACCCGACCAAGCGTACCCATATGTCGGTGCATCCGATGGGCAAGCCAGCGGTGACCCACTACCGCATCATGGAACATTTCCGTGTGCACACGCGTCTGCGCCTGCGTCTTGAAACAGGCCGTACCCACCAGATCCGTGTTCATATGGCGCACATTACCCATCCGCTGGTGGGCGATCAGCTCTACGGTGGCCGTCCACGTCCGCCGAAGGGTGCATCTGACGAGTTTATTACTGCCCTGCGCCAGTTCGATCGTCAGGCGCTGCACGCCACCATGCTGCGTCTCTATCACCCGATTACCGGTATTGAGATGGAGTGGCATGCGCCAATCCCTCAGGATATGATCGATCTGATCGACGCCATGCGCGCCGATTTCGAAACGCATAAAGAGGACGTTGACTGGCTATGACATCGCTGATTGTTCCGCAGTGGCCGCTGCCTGAAGGTGTCGCAGCCTGTAGTTCGACCCGCAACGGCGGCGTGAGCCTTGCCCCCTGGGACTCCCTGAACCTCGGTGCACACTGTGGCGACAACCCTGAGCATGTCGAAGAGAACCGTCGCCGGCTGTTTGCCGCAGGCGGTTTGCCCTCTAAGCCCGTCTGGCTGGAGCAGGTGCACGGCAAAACGGTGCTTACGCTCTCTGGCGAGCCTTACGCCTCTAAACGCGCAGACGCCTCGTATAGTAATACCCCCGGCACGGTGTGTGCCGTGATGACCGCCGACTGTCTGCCAGTGCTGTTCTGCAACCGTGCGGGAACCGAAGTCGCCGCTGCGCATGCAGGCTGGCGCGGTCTGTGTGCGGGCGTGCTGGAAGAGACGGTGGCCTGTTTTGCGGATAAACCGGAAAACATCATCGCCTGGCTGGGGCCAGCCATTGGTCCCGATGCGTTTGAAGTGGGTCCGGAAGTTCGCGATGCGTTTATTGCCCAAGATTCGAACGCTTCAGCGGCATTTCGTGCGGCAGGCGAAAAATATTTTGCCGATATCTATCAGCTTGCCCGTCAGCGGCTGGCACGCGTCGGCGTAGACGCCGTCTACGGTGGCGACCGTTGCACCTTCAGCGAGCAAAGTGAATTCTTCTCTTATCGCCGCGACAAAACCACCGGGCGCCTGGCAAGTTTCATTTGGCTGATATAACCTAAAGAATCAAGACGATCCGGTACGTGTAATATTCTTTGTACATAATTTAGATCATTAACCTTGAATAATTGAGGGATGACCTCATTTAATCTCCAGTAGCAAATTTGACCTGTATTATGGGAGGAGTTATGCGTCTGGATCGTCTTACTAATAAATTCCAGCTGGCTCTTGCCGACGCTCAGTCACTCGCGCTGGGGCAAGACCATCAATTTATCGAACCACTTCATCTTATGAGCGCCTTGCTGACACAGGAGGGGGGTTCGGTACGTCCGTTACTCACCTCTGCCGGTGTCAACGCCGGTCAGCTCCGCACCGCCATTGACCAGGCGCTAAGCCGCCTGCCGCAGGTAGAGGGTACCGGCGGGGACGTACAGCCGTCGCAGGATCTGGTGCGGGTGCTCAACCTCTGCGACAAGCTGGCGCAGAAACGTAACGATAACTTTATTTCGTCAGAGCTGTTTGTTCTGGCGGCGCTGGAGTCGCGCGGCACGCTCGCCGATCTGCTGAAAGCCGCGGGGGCGAATACCAACAATGTGACCCAGGCAATTGAACAGATGCGCGGAGGAGAAGGCGTGAACGATCAAGGGGCCGAAGACCAGCGTCAGGCCTTGAAGAAATTTACCGTCGATCTTACCGAGCGTGCCGAGCAGGGCAAGCTCGATCCGGTGATAGGCCGCGACGAAGAGATCCGCCGTACTATTCAGGTGCTGCAACGTCGCACCAAAAATAACCCGGTGCTGATCGGTGAGCCTGGGGTAGGTAAAACCGCTATCGTTGAAGGATTGGCGCAGCGTATCGTTAACGGTGAAGTGCCAGAAGGGCTGAAGGGCCGTCGGGTGCTGGCGCTGGATATGGGCGCGCTGGTGGCAGGCGCAAAATATCGCGGTGAGTTCGAAGAGCGCTTGAAAGGCGTGCTGAGCGACCTGTCAAAGCAGGAGGGCAATGTCATTCTATTTATTGATGAGCTGCACACGATGGTGGGCGCAGGTAAGGCCGATGGCGCAATGGACGCCGGGAACATGCTGAAACCGGCTCTCGCCCGCGGTGAACTGCACTGCGTCGGCGCAACCACGCTGGATGAGTACCGTCAGTATATTGAGAAAGATGCGGCCCTGGAGCGGCGCTTCCAGAAAGTATTCGTTGCTGAGCCGTCGGTTGAAGATACCATCGCCATCCTGCGTGGGCTGAAGGAGCGCTATGAGCTGCATCACCATGTGCAGATCACCGACCCGGCCATCGTAGCGGCTGCGACGCTGTCCCATCGCTATATTGCCGACCGCCAGCTGCCGGATAAAGCTATCGACCTGATCGATGAGGCCGCATCCAGCATTCGAATGCAGATCGACTCCAAGCCGGAAGAGCTGGACCGTCTGGACCGGCGCATTATTCAGCTCAAGCTTGAGCAGCAGGCGCTGATGAAAGAGTCCGATGACGCCAGCATCAAGCGTCTGGAGATGCTGAACGGCGAACTGGCTGATAAAGAGCGCCAGTACTCAGTGCTGGAAGAGGAGTGGAAGGCAGAGAAAGCCTCGCTCTCCGGAACCCAGACCATTAAAGCTGAGCTGGAGCAGGCGAAGATTGCGATTGAACAGGCCCGCCGCGTTGGCGATCTGGCCCGCATGTCTGAGCTGCAGTACGGGAAAATCCCCGAGCTTGAGAAACAGCTTGAGCAGGCAACGCAGTCGGAAGGCAAAACCATGCGCCTGCTGCGTAACAAAGTGACCGATACCGAGATCGCCGAAGTGCTGGCGCGCTGGACCGGGATCCCGGTCGCCCGCATGATGGAAGGCGAGCGCGAAAAAC
>Ga0308166_1001570_pt1 | contig 23877 bp, 27 predicted proteins | sample PhyCR2_2_FD_202137 | JGI IMG/M metagenome (GOLD analysis project Ga0308166, IMG submission 202137) | Phyllosphere microbial communities from UC Gill Tract Community Farm, Albany, California, United States - DLSLCC.R2 | ecosystem: Host-associated > Plants > Phyllosphere > Unclassified | place... | reverse complement strand
GAGGGAGCTCGCAGACCGGCTGAGGCCGCTAGCCTGAAAGCGGATCACGCGTCGCATCGGGTGGCGCGAGCAGGGGGACGACACGATGGTCGACGACGCGAACGCGCACGGTTCGGATGCGGATGCCGTCATCCCACCGCCTCCGGCCGTACCCCCGGGCGACCTGGCATCGTCCGTTCCTCTGGCGCCGCCCCTGAGCGGACCGCCGGTTCCTCCCGCGCCGCAGCCGCCGGCATCCGGTGGCGCTTTCGGACCGCCCGCGCCGCCGCTGCCGCCGTATGCTTCGAGTGCGCAGGCAGGGCAGCATCATCAGCCACAGCAGCCCGGGCAGTACCCCGCGCAGCCCGGGCACTACCCCGCGCAGCCCGGGCAATACCCGGTCGGGCAGCAGCCCTCGGCTCCTTACGGCTCCGAGTATCCGTACCCCACGGCGCCGCCGAACCGTCCGTCGAGCTCCGGGCGGACCGTCGGGATCGTCATCGCGGCCGTCGCAGCGTTCGTGCTGATCGTCGTGGTCGGCATCGGGGTGGCCGTGAGCCTTTTCTTGAGCTCGAGCGGCGAAGCCGTCTCCGCTCCGCTGCCGTCGGTGACGGCCGCTCCCACCGCACCATCCGACGACTCGACCGACGACGAGCCGCCGTCGGACGGAACCGGCGATGCCGATGCGTCCGGGATCGCCGATGTGCTGCAGTCCAAGATCGACGAGTACAAGCAGCTGCGAGACAGCGGAGCCCTGTGGGAGAAGATTCCCGACAGCGAGTTCAACCGCACCGCCGTGGCCGCCTTCCTGTACTTCCTCATCGACATGAAGTCGGCGACCGTCTGGGGTGTCGATGAGGCGCAGGCGCAGGAGTATCAGGAGCGGATGACGATGCTCGAAGAGCGTCTGCTCGCTCAGCAGCCGCTCGGCGATGACATCAAGATCACCCTCGAAGACAAGGTCTTCACCTACGACGGCGAGACGGGCGAGGGCGGCTACACCGCCGAGTAGCGGAGCGTTACGCTCGAAGCATGAGCGACTGGACCAGCACCGCGATCGCCCTGCTGGAGGCCGACGCCAATCGCAGTGCCGACACGCACCTGCACCTCTTCCCGTTGCCGCCCGAGTGGGGCATCGATCTGTATCTGAAGGACGAGTCGGTGCACCCGACCGGGTCGCTCAAGCACCGCCTGGCGCGCTCGCTGATCCTGTACGGGCTGGTGAACGGACGGATCACGGAGCACTCGACGCTCGTCGAGTCGTCGAGCGGGTCGACCGCCGTCTCGGAGGCGTACTTCGCGCGGATGCTCGGGCTGCCGTTCGTGACGGTCGTGCCGCGGTCGACCAGCCAGGAGAAGATCGACCTCATCGAGTTCTACGGCGGACGATGCCACTTCGTCGATCGCGCGGAGGACATGTCTCCTGAGGCGCAGCGCCTGGCCTCCGAGTGCCACGGGCACTACCTCGACCAGTTCACGTTCGCCGAGCGCGCGACCGACTGGCGGGGCAACAACAACATCGCCGAGAGCGTGTTCAGCCAGTTGTCGCAGGAGCGGCATCCGATACCCCGCTGGATCGTCGTCGGCGCGGGCACCGGCGGCACGAGCGCGACGTTCGGCCGCTATGTGAAGTACCGCCGCCACGAGACGCGGATCGCGGTCGTCGACCCCGAGGGCTCCGCGTTCTACGACGGGTGGGCGGGAACCGTCGACGCGCCGGCCGGACGCCCCAGTCGCATCGAGGGCATCGGCCGACCGCGCGTCGAGGCCTCGTTCGTGCCCAGCGTGATCGACGAGATGATCCGGGTGCCGGACGCCGGGTCGATCGCCGCGATCCGGATGCTGCGCCAGCGCACCCTGCACCTCGCGGGCGGCTCGACCGGCACCAACCTCTACGGCGCCTTCCAGCTGATCGCACGCATGCGTGCGGCAGGCGAGACCGGCAGCATCGTCACACTCATCTGCGACAGCGGTATCCGCTACGCCGGCACGTACTTCAACGACGAGTGGGTCGCAGAACAGGGCTGGGACCTCGCCCCGCACCGCGCACGCCTCGATCACCTGCTCGAGACCGGGGTGTGGATCGACTGACCGCGTCGATCTCTCCCCTGCCGGCCCGGGGCGCCTGCGTCAGGCGGTGACGTAGCCGCCCGATGAAGTGTCGCCGCTGAGGCGGTAGAGCGGGGCGCTCCCCCTCCCACCCGTGCGGCTCCACACCCGCGTCGGCCTCGCCTGCTCGGCATCCGTCTCTCCGTATTCGAGCACCAGCGCGGCCGGGATCCGACCGTCTGCGCACTCCACGACGACGAAGCTCGGACGGCCGAGTCCTCCTGATTCCACGCGCCCCATGACCCGCGAGAGGTCGGTGATGCGGGGCGGCGTCGGGAGCAGATCCGACTCGGTGATGTGCTGCACCGCGGGACCTGCGCCGAGTGCTGCGACAGGAAGCTGAACCATCGAAGCGATCGACACTCAGATCACGCTCACGGACGCGTCATGTTCCGTCGACCGTTCCTGCAGGGTCCCGGCCCACGCCTTCGTATCCGCGAGGTCGTGTTCATCGAGATAGGCGCGGACGACGTCGTGGACGAGGCGGATCTGCGCTTCGGACCCCATCGCGGCCTGCATCATGTCGACCGTCGGCGCCGGCGCTCCGTCGATGCGCTCCAGCGCTTCGCGAACGATGCGCTCGCGCCCGTCGCGCCCCATCGATCGGTCCATCGGCAGTGATCGGCTATCTTTGGCGTGTTCGTGACTCATGTGAGCCTCCTCAGTCAGGGGTGGTGGTGCTTCACGGACAGTGGTGCCGGGGCTGCAACCCCGGCACCACGTTGTCCCCCCAGCGTACCTTGTTTTGAATTACTCAAAACAACTCGCCACGCCCGAGGGACGAGAATCGTCAGTCGCGCGCGTTCACCCGAGCGCGGCGGGCGGCGGTGATCTGGATGTACTCGATCAGGAGTGTCGGGGTGTCCAGCTTCACCGCCATGCGGAGGTCGTCGCTCACCGTGAGCGACCCCGTCACCCTGTCGTCCTTCGTGTGCACGAGGGGGAGCTCGAGCTGGTCGCCATCGACGAGCGCTTCTCCGGTGAACCGGTAGCTGTCGAAGCTGCGCCCCCAGACGGGCAGCGACAGTGGGAACGCGAGGCGTGCGGCGAAGTGCTCGACGTGGAAGGAGTTGCGGGGGATGTCCTGCACCGCAGCCTCACTCCGGCGGGTGTGCGTGTAGCCGTCGAAGTCGTCGACCAGCTCTCCGTCGGCTCGGTGGAGCGTGTAGACGAGGTCCCTCGGCGACGCATCGAGGACGAACTGCTCGACCGGCGCGTCGACTCCCACCCGGAGTGAGACCCGAGCTCGACACGAGGGGATCAACGGCCCGGACATCAGCAGGGTCATCGCACGTACGAAATGTTCGCCGACATCGGGAACGGTGTCCTGCGGCTCCATCCGTCCACACTAGCCGCGCGCATTCGCCGGGAATCGGGAACGCACCCTACGCTGGCCGCATGACTACTCTCATCCTCACTGTCGCGGGTGCCGACCGCCCCGGTCTCGTCGCAGCCGTCGCCGATGTCGTCGATGCCCACGGTGGCAACTGGGAGAACAGCTCGCTCGCCGAGCTCGCCGGAACCTTCGCGGGCGTGATCGAGGTATCGGTCGCCCCCGAGCATTCGGAGGGCCTGCAGACCGCACTCCGCGAGCTGCAGGGGCAGGGGCTCCTCACGCTCGCCGTCCTCACCGGCACGCCCGCGGCGGACGCCGAGGCGCAGGTGCTCGAGATCCGAGTCCTCGGCAACGACCGCTCGGGGATCGTCCGCGAGGTGTCGAACGTGCTGAACGCGCACGAGCTCAGCATCGAAGAGCTGGCGACCGAGACCCGGGATGCCGCGATGGCCGGCGGTCGCCTGTTCGAGGCATCCGTGATCGCCCGGGTTCCGGCATCCGTCGATCTCGATGCGCTGCGCCGAGACCTCGAGCGCATCGCCACCGAGATCCAGGTCGACATCACCCTCGCCTGACTGACGCTCATGGTCGACGGACTCAGCATCTCGATCGCGGAGCACCTCACCCAGAGTGACCTGCAGCGGATCGAGGCCCTTCTTCCCCAGCTCTCGTCGAGCGCCCGATTCGATTCCGAACGCGTGCTGTCACTGATCGATGCTCCGAACACCGACCTGTTCATCGCGCGCGCGTCTGGTCGGATCGTCGGGATGGCCACCCTCGCCACCGCGCCCCTCGTCACCGGCTGGCACGGCAGCATCGAAGACGTCGTCGTCGATCAGAGCACCCGCGGGCAGGGCGTCGCACGCCTGCTGCTCGAGACGATCATCCACGAGGCGCAGCGACGAGGGCTGGACAAGCTCGATCTGACATCCCGTCCGTCTCGCGAATCGGCACTGCGCCTCTACGAGTCGGTCGGCTTCGTGCGTCGAGACACGAACGTGCTGCGCTTCGCACCTCGGTCCAGCTGAGAGGCCGCCCGATCAGCGGACCTCGTCCCGGGTCAGCGGGCGGATCCGCAGCCCGGAGTCGCAGCCGCGCTCCGGTCGCACTTCGTGCCGCCACTCCACACTCCGGTCGCACTTCGTGCCGCCACTCCACGCTCCGGTCGCACTTCGTGCCGCCATTCCACACTCCGGTCGCGCTTCGTGCCGCTATTCCACGCTCCGGTCGCGCTTCGTGCCGCTATTCCACGCTCCGGTCGCACTTCGTGCCGCCAGAATCGATCGAGAACGGCACCAACTGCAACCGGAATGCTTGGCCGTCTGGTGAAGACGGCACCAACTGCGACCGGGACGGCCAGGCGACCGGGACGGCCAGGCGAGCGCGGCGAGTGCGGCGAGCCAGCCAGCCAGCCAGCCAGCCAGCCAGGGTCACTCAGACTCAGAGGCAGGCGCAGGCGCAGCCACGGGCGCCGGCGCATCCGTGTCGGTGTAGCGCCGCACCCAGTACTCGGTCTGTGCGACGTGAGCGGATGCCGCAGCCGAAGCCGCGACCGGGTCCGCCGCCGCGAGCCCGCGGAGGATCGCCCGGTGCCCGGCATCCGAGTGGAGTTTCAGTTCGGCGGCATCGGCGGCATCCGGGATCCGGTAGGCCCGCGACCGTGAGCGCAGCACGTCGATGAGGCTCGTGAGGGCGTCGTTGCCCGCGACCTCCGAGATCGTCATGTGAAAGGCGTGGTCGAGTCGCGAGTGGTCCTCGAAGTCATCACTGGCCTCGATCTCGTCGAGAATGCCGCTGAGCTCGTCGATCGTCGATGCATCGATGCGGGCTGCGGCGAGCGCGGCCGCGTGCGGTTCGAGCACACGACGCAGCTCCGTGAGTTCGAGCACCCCCGCCATGGGCAGCAGCCCGACCGTGAGCGACAGGCTGCCGATCAGGTCGGCGGCGCGCAGCTCGCTGACGTAGCTGCCCGAGCCGTGCCTCGTGTCGAGCACACCGAGGGCTGCCAGCATGCGGATGGCCTCCCGCAGAGATCCGCGAGAGACTCCGAGCGTCTCGCACAGCTCGCCTTCGCTGGGGAGGCGATCACCGGGGCGCAGAGCGCCGTCGGCGATCAGCGTGCGCAGCCCGTGCAGAGCCGTGTCCAAAGCGCTCATGGTCATCCTCCCGACACCGCCCGATCCCCCTGCTGAGTCTGTCTGATGCAGAGCCTTCATCAAATTCGTATGACAACTATGTTTCATACTCGCCTTTTCGTAGCCATTTCGAAAGCCGTGTGGCAAAGTTGTGCAACAACTCCCCCTGACGCACCGACGAGGACCGATGCCCACACCCGCTTTCCCCGCACCGCTCACGCTGAATTCCGGCATGCGAGCCCGTGACGCGTGGCCCCTCGATCGCGACGTGATCCATCTGAACCACGGCTCGTTCGGCGCCGTGCCCACGGTTGTCGTCGAGCAGCAGGATGCTCTGCGTCGCCGCGCCGACCTGAGCCCGGTCGAGTGGTTCCCCCGCATCGCCGAGCGGGTGCGCGCCGCCCGCGAGCACACCGCTCCGTTCGTGGGCGCCTACGCCGAAGACAGCGTCTTCGTTCCCAACGCCTCCGCCGCGGCGACGGTGGTCTACAACGCCCTGCGGCTCGATCGCGGCGACGAGATCCTCGTCACCGACCAGGGCTACGGTGCGATCACGATGGGCGCGCAGCGCCTGGCACGCCGCTTCGGAGCATCCGTCCGCGCGGTCGAGCTGCCCCTGCTCGCCTCTGACGACGAGGTCGTGCAGCGCTTCGCCGATGCCCTCACGCCGAGCACGCGCCTGATCGTGGTCGACCAGATCACCTCCCCCACTGCTCGGATGCTGCCCACCCGCCGCATCGCCGAGCTCGCCGCCGAGCGCGGCATCCGCACGCTCGTCGACGGCGCCCACGCCCCCGGGCTCGTCGCCGATGCTGCCGCGGTCGCGGGCGGCGACTGGTGGTTCGGCAACCTGCACAAGTGGCCCTGCGCCCCGCGCGGCTCGGCGCTGCTCGTCACGAACGCGCCCGACCGCGATGACCTGTGGCCGCTGATCGACTCCTGGGCCGCGAACGAGCCGTACCCCGAGCGCTTCGACACCCAGGGCACCATCGATGCCACGACCTACCTCGCCACACCCGCATCGATCGACTTCATCGAAACCGAGTTCGGCTGGCACAACGCCCGCCAGGCGATGGCGCAGATGGCGGATGCCGGAGCCGAGATCATCGCCGAGGGGCTGCGCCCCTACGGCGACGAAGACCCCCTCACCCCGCTGCCCTCACCCGTGCCGTCGATGCGACTCGTGCGCCTGCCGCTCGGGCTCGGATCGACCCGAGAAGAGGCCGACGCACTGCGCATGGACCTGCTCGACGAGACCGGCGTCGAGACCGCCTTCACGAGCTTCCGCGGCATCGGCTACTTCCGCCTGTCGGCGCACCTGTACACGGAGGCCTCGGACTTCGAGACATTCGTCGAGCGCTGCATCCCGCAGATCCTTCTCCGAGCCGGCATCCGCACGAGCGCCGACTCCGTCATCGTCCCCTGACCCGACCCACCCGACCCACCCGACCCACCACCATCACCAACTGAGAGGCACCTCGTGAAGAAGAACAGAATCTTGACGACCGCCGCGGGATTCGGCACCGTCGCCGTCCTCGCGCTCACCGGCTGTTCCGCAGGCGGCGGCGAATCCGCCGACGGCACCGTCACCCTGCAGATGGTCGAGAGCCTGACCAACCCCGCCCGCACGGAGCTGCTGCGCGGTCTGCTCGACGACTTCGAGGCCGACAACCCCGAGATCAAGGTCAACCTCGTCTCGCCGCCCACGGAGCAGGCCGATGCGAAGATCCAGCAGATGCTGCAGTCCGGAAAGGGCGTCGACGTCCTCGAGGTCCGCGACATCACCGTCGGCCCCTTCGCGAACAACGGCTGGCTGCACGACATCTCGAGCGATCTCGAGAAGTGGGACGGCTGGGACGCACTGACCGACAACGCGCAGTCCGCCTCGGTGGCGGCCGACGGCAAGAGCTACTTCGTGCCCTACGGCTTCTACGGCCTGTCGCTGTTCTACCGCACCGACCTGGTCGAGGAGGCCGGCTTCGACGGCCCGCCGCACAGCTGGAAGGACCTGCTCGAGCAGGCCAGCGCCATCCAGGATCCGTCGAACAACATCTACGGCTACGCGTTCCGTGGCGGTCAGAACGCGAACAGCAACGTGGTCGCGGCGATCGAGGCGTACACGATCGACGGTCTCGACGTCGATGACGCCTTCCTGATGGAGGACGGCTCGACGATCTTCGCCGCACCGGAGGCGCAGGAGGCGGTCGACGACTACTTCGACCTCTTCAAGGAGGCATCCCCGCCCTCTGCCGTGTCGTGGGGCTACCCCGAGATGGTCGCCGGCTTCACCAACGGCACCACCGCGTTCCTCCTGCAGGACCCCGAGGTCATCGCCACGGTGCAGGACTCGTCGCTGACGGAAGACCAGTGGGACACCGCCCCGCTGCTCGTCGGCCCGTCGGGCAAGGCAGCGCAGCCGTTGGCCGTCGCCGGCTGGGGCGTCGCCGAGAACAGCGAGCACCAGGATGCCGCGGTCAAGCTCGTCGAGTTCCTCTCCTCGGCCGAACCCGCCACCGAGTTCGCGCAGGCGAACAGCCTCGTGCCGATCATCTCGGAGGCGGCGGATGACGAGTTCTACTCGACCGGCCCGTGGACGAGCTACGTCACGATGACCGAGGACCCCGAGACCTACGTCAACGTGCAGCAGCCGCGCGGGGTGAGCTGGTGGACCGAGTGGATCCAGAAGTCCGACCAGGACGTGCAGAACGTGCTGCTCGGCAACATGTCGACCACCGAGCTGCTCGAGTCGTGGGACACCTTCTGGACCGAGAAGTACGCTGCGGAAAAGGGCTGATCCGTGACCCGGACCGCACTCGAAGGGGGCTCCGTCGGCACCGCCGGCGGGGCCTCCCCGGCATCCCGCCGGCGCCGCCCCTTCCGTGGCCGCCACGCGCTGACGCTGCTGGCCTTCATGGCCCCGGCGATCGTGTTCGTGTGCTGGTTCACCTACTGGCCCATGCTGCAGGGCGCACGCATGGCCTTCCACGACTGGAACCTGTGGGACCTCACGTCGACCCCCTGGGTGGGCTTCGACAACTTCGTCACCGTCTTCCAGGACCCGGCCTTCCCCACCGTCGCGTGGAACTCGGTGCTGTGGGTCGTCGGCTCGCTCGTGCCGCAGCTCGTGATCGGGTTCCTCATCGCGCTCGCACTGCGCAAGCGGTTCCGCTTCCGTGGGCTCTACCAGGCGCTCGTGTTCTTCCCGTGGGCCGTCTCGGGCTTCCTGATCGGCATGCTGTTCCGCTGGATGTTCAACGCCGAGTTCGGCGTCGTGAACGACCTGCTCATGAAGGCGGGCCTGATCGACGCCCCGCTCCCCTGGCTGGCCGACCCGAAGCTCGCGATGTTCGCGGTCATCGTGGCCAACATCTGGTACGGCGTGACGTTCTTCGCGATCATGATCCTCGCAGCGCTCCAGTCGGTGCCTGACGAGATGCTCGAGGCCGCCAGCCTCGACGGCGCAGGCAAGGTGCGTCAGCTGTTCTCGATCATCATCCCGTACATCTCGATGACGCTGCTGCTGACGATCCTGCTGCGCATCATCTGGATCTTCAACTTCCCCGACATCATCTACGCGATGACGAACGGCGGGCCGGCGAACCAGACGCACATCATCACCACGTGGATGATCAACTACACCCAGCAGGGCAACTACGGCATCGCGAGCGCGATCGGACTCATCGTCGTCGCGTTCCTGTTCGTGTTCTGCGCGTTCTACCTGATGGCGATGCGGAGGGTCCAGCGATGACCATCACCGGAACCACGGTCACCGAGACCCGGCGTCTCACCGTCCCCGACATCGCGAAGGCTCCGCGCCCGAAGCGCAAGGCTTCGATCGGCGGCGTCGTGCGCGTCGTCGGGCTCGGCCTCTGGCTCGTGATCACGCTGTTCCCGCTGTACTGGATCGCGCTGACGTCGTTCAAGTCGCCGGGAACGATCAACTCGTTCCCGATCGAGTACTGGCCGTCTGAGCCCTCGTTCGACAACTACGTGAGCCTGTTCCAGCAGAGCTCGTTCGGGGTCTTCCTCGGCAACTCGGCTCTCGTGGCGACGATCGCGGGTGCGGTGGCGACGCTGATCGCCCTGCTCAGTGCCTACGTGATCGCGCGGTTCGAGTTCCGCGGCAAGGGCACGGTGCTGGTCGCCTTCCTGCTCACGCAGATGATCCCCGCGTTCATCGCGCTGGGTCCCCTGTACTCGATGATGACCGACCTGGGCCTCGTCGACACCAAGCCGGGGCTGATCCTCGTGTACATCGCGGTCTGCATCCCGTTCTCCACGGTCATGCTCCGCGGGTTCTTCGAGAACGTGCCGGACGCGCTCGAAGAAGCGGCGATGATCGACGGATGCTCGCGCTTCGGCGCCCTGTTCCGAGTGCTCGTCCCCGTGATGACCCCCGGCATCATCGCGGCGTTCATCTTCAACTTCGTCAACTGCTGGAACGAGCTGTTCCTGTCGGTGGTGCTGATGAACACCGACGCGAACCGCACGGTGCCGTCGGCCCTGAACGGCTTCATCTCCACGTTCAACATCGACTGGGGTTCGATGAGCGCCGCAGCCGTGCTGACGATCCTGCCGACCATGGCGATGTTCGCTCTCGCGAGCCGCTGGATCGTGCAGGGTCTCACCGCGGGAGCCGTCAAGGAGTAAGCGGTCGCGCACATGACGAAGGCCGCCGTTCAGCCCGAACGGCGGCCTTCGTCATGCGAGCTGTCAGACCATGCGCTCCTTCGGCGACCGCGAGTAGGTGACCTCGACGTCGCGGTCGACCGTGTCACCCAGCGCGGTGTCGATCGCGGCGAGCGTGTCGGCGTCGAGCGTCACACCCGAGGCCTTGACCGTGTCGGCGAGCTGCTCGGGGCGCGAGGCGCCGACCAGCGCGGCGGCGACGTTCGGGTTCTGCAGCACCCACGCGATCGCGAGCTGCGGCATCGACAGGCCGGCCTGCTCGGCGATCGGCTTGAGCCGCTGCACGGCGGTGAGGATGTCGTCCTGCAGGAAGCGCTTGATGAAGTCGGCACCGCTGTTCGAGTCCGTCGCACGCGACCCGTCGGGCACAGGCTGACCCGGCAGGTACTTGCCCGACAGGACGCCCTGCGCCATGGGCGACCAGACGATCTGCGAGATGCCCAGCTCTTCGGAGGCCGGCACGACCTTGCCCTCGATCACACGGTGCAGCATCGAGTACTCCGGCTGGTTCGAGATGAGCTGCACACCGAGCTGCTTGGCGAGAGCATGCCCCTCGCGCAGCTGCTCGGCCGTCCACTCCGAGACGCCGATGTAGAGGGCCTTGCCCTGGCGGACGACGTCGGCGAACGCCTGGAACGTCTCCTCCAGCGGGGTCTCGTAGTCGAAGCGGTGTGCCTGGTAGAGATCGACATAGTCGGTGCCGAGTCGCTTCAGCGAGCCGTTGATCGACTCGAGGATGTGCTTGCGGCTCAGCCCGGTGTCGTTCGGTCCCTTGGGGCCGGTCGGGAAGTAGACCTTCGTGAAGATCTCGAGGCTCTCGCGACGCTGACCCTCGAGCGCCCTGCCGAGCACGACCTCCGCCGCCGTGTTCGCGTAGGTGTCGGCCGTGTCGAACGTCGTGATGCCGGCGTCGAGCGCCGCGTGCACCGTCTTGACGGCGGCGTCGTCGCCGACCTGCGAAGCGTGCGTGACCCAGTTGCCGTACGTGATCTCAGAGACCTTGAGACCGCTGTTGCCGAGATAGCGATAGTTGACCATGCGACAACGCTACCGGCCGTCGCCGACGTCGGGACGGGTTCTCCTGACGCTCGGGTATTCTTCTGTGACTCTCCACGGAAGGCAGGTAGCACCCATGCGCCGATACTCCTCCCTCCTTCTTTTTGCCGCGGTGACCATCGGGGTCACTGCGTGCACTCCTGCCACCCCCCAGCCGACGGAGACGACAGTGACCGACGGAAACGCAGAGAAGCAGGGCGATGGTGTTCTGCGCACAGACCTCGCTCCCATCGCGAAGCGCTACCCGCAGCTCAGCGCAGCCGAATCGGTCGAGTGGATGGGTGGCACGACCGGGTCGAGTGACATCGGCCCGACCACGTACTGGGTGGATGTCGTCGCGACGCTCCCCGAGTCCGAGATCGAGGCCCTGCGCAGCGCCGCCGGTCTCGAGCAGATCGACGCTCCCGCCCTGGTGCCGGGCATGGCTTCCCAGGTGCCCGCGGGGCCCTTCGAAGGCTCCGCCGAGCTGGATGCCCTGTTCTCGGCCGAAGGTTACAGCGCCTCAGTCGCGATCGATGCCGCGACCCGAACGGTGGTACTGACGGGCCTCTTCGAGTAGTCGCCGATTCGCGTCGACCGCAGTCATCCGGGTATCCGCGCGGCCTGCCCCCTCACCGCGGCTTCCGGTCGCAGTTGATGCCGCCTGGCGCGAGCGTGAGCGGCACGAACTGCGACCGGAACCGCACGACAGCACCACCACGCAGCCCGAACTGCGACCGGAGCGCACTCCGCAACATCAGACGCGCGGCTCGACCAGCTGCTCCTGCTCCTCGAGCGTCTGCGCCTGTGCGCGCTTCTCGGCGAGCTCGCGCTCCTGTGCCGCCTCGCGCTCCTGCGCGGCCTGCTCGGCCTCCTTGCGCTCCGCGCGCGTCTGCGGCTCGCCTGATCCGGCATCGGCCTGGATGCCCTGCGACTGCACGTTCACTATCGCCGCGCGGTCGCGGAACCCCTCAGCGGTGACCTTGTCGAGCGCGACCTGCTTGCGGATCGCCGCGGCCTTCTCATAGAGCGACGGATCGCCGTAGGACGTGAGCACCTTCACGAGCACCGGCAGCAGCTCGATCATGAAGAACAGCGCCGCGATCAGGATGTGGGCCCAGAGGATCGTGGGCTCCTTCTCGCTGAGCCTGTTCAGTCCGCTGATCTGGCTGAGCAGGCCGATCGCTCCCGCGTTGCCGGATGCCACGGACTCGGCGCGTGCGTTATAGGCGGCGAGCGCGGTGTCGTAGCTGTCACGTGCGGCGGGCAGCTGAGACTGCGCCTCCTCGCGGTTCTGCGTCTCCGAGGTGCTGGTGTTCTCCTTCGCGGCGGTTCCCGCGGCGGCGAGCTCCTCGTTCGCGGTACGCAGCTGGGCGGCGAGCGCGTCATACGTCTGCTGCGCCTCGGCGAGCTGCGCCTGGGCGGCATCCGAGCTCGCACCCTCGCCGTTCACACCGGTGCAGCCGGGAACCGTGCCCGCCCCTTCGCCGGTGAGCTCGCACTGGTACAGGACGCGGGCCTGGTCGATGACGGCCTGCTGGGCGGTCATCTTGGCGGTGAGGTCGTCGACCGTGGTCTGCGCGGCGGATTCGCTCGCCGACGACGAGTCTGTGCCGGCGACGATGCCCGTGGCCGCCTGATTCTCGAGCTCGGCGACGCGGTCTGACGCGGCATCCAGAGCCTTCTTCTCAGGGCCGGTCTCGAGCGCATCCTGATCGGCCTGCGCCTGGGTGATGTTGGTCGACGCGACCTCGCGCGCGATGTCATTGTGGAAGATCTGCAGCACCAGCGGTTCGGCGACGACGAAGCCGATGATCGCGGCCATGATCACACGCGGGATGGCGAGGCCGATGAGCCGCCAGACGTTGCGGGTCGACGACATGGTCGAGGTGAGGAAGCGGTCGAGATTGAAGATGATCAGCGCCCACACGATCGCGAGCGGCACGGCCAGCCAGATCGCGGCCTGCACACCCGTGGTCAGCGCGAACAGCATCGAGATCGCCGAGACCAGTGCGGTGCCGGCGAGCACGAAGAACATCTGCACGAATCGCGGGGTCTCACCGGGAACGCGGTCGAGGATCTCGCCCTCGGCCCCACCGAGGATCGCCAGCGTGCGCAGACGCGACCCCGGCGCCCGGGGAGTGCGCTCACGCGGCTGGCGGCGCGGCTTCGGCTCACGCACCGGACGAGCGGATGCCGGGGCATCCTGCTCCTGCTCAGCCTCCGACGCCGGGGTCGGGTCGGCCTGCTGCGGCTCCTGCAGGTCGGCACCCGTGGGCTCGTACGCGCGCAGGAAGTCGAGGTCGTCCGTGTCAGCGTTCGGGTCGCTGTCGAGGATGATCCGACCCTGCGAGTCGAACCGTCCTGGGCGGTGAGCGGAATAGGGCATCCCGACAATCTACGAAAGGTCGCCTGTGGATAACGTGGACGAACCCTGTGTTTCCGCCTCTGCTGTGCGCTGCGAAGGTCAGCGCGGGAGCATGCGGGTCAACGCCTCGGAACTTGCGGCGAGCGCATCGTCGAGTGAGAAGTGCCCCGCGGCGCACAGGGTTCCGAGCCCGTGCACGAGCCCCCAGACGCCCGTGACGCCGCCCTCGCTCTCGAGGCCTGCGGCGACGGATGCGGTCGACAGCAGCTCTTCGAGCTCGGCGATCAGCGGCGCCATGGTCTCGCTCGGCTCACCGGGAATGCATACGGTCGGGTCGTAGATCACGTCGAAGCCGTGCGGATGCTCGACCGCGAAGCGGATGTAGGCGGCTCCGCCCTGGATCGCGGCGGAAGCGGGGTCAGAGGATGCCTCGATCGCCGTGCGCACAGCCGTGACCAGATCGGCCATGCTCCGCTCGGCCAGCACCTTGAGCAGCCCCCGACGGTCGGAGAAGTGGTGGTAGGGCGCGTTGTGGCTCACATCTGCGGCGCGTGCGACCTCACGGAGGCTGATGTCCTGGGCCGGCTTGTCGACGAGCAGCTGCATCGCCGCCGCCTCGAGAGCGTGGGCGAGGTCGCCGTGGTGATAGCCGGATCGGGAACTTGACACAAGCAACATTGTCTCCTATCTTGACAGTGTCCACCAGTTCTTGACACTGTCAACATAGGAGTCCGCATGTCTTCCGCCTTGATCATCGACGGCCACCCTGATGCGCGGTCGCTGACCGCCGAGCTCGCACGGCGCTACGCCACGGCGCACGGCGATGCCCGCATCCTCGCCCTGCGCGATCTCGACTTCGACCCCTCGCTCCGCTTCGGCTACCGCCAGCGCATGCAGCTCGAGCCGGATCTGATCGACGCCAAGCGCGCGCTGGCCGAGGCCCGGACGGTCGCGGTGTTCACACCACTCTGGTGGGGGTCGGTGCCCGCGCTGCTGAAGGGATTCTTCGATCGGGCGCTGCTGCCGCAGCAGGAGTACCGCTACTCGAAGCTCGGCATGCCCGAGGGGCTGCTGACGGCAGCGAACGGCCGCCTGTTCCTGCTGGCGGACACCCCCTGGTTCCTGACGCCGCTCACAGGCCTGCCGGCGCAGACGCACGTCGCTCGCGGGACGATGAAGTTCTGCGGCATCCGCTCGGTGCGCACGACGAGGATGCTCGGCGTCAAGGACGCGAACCCACAGCGCATCGAGTCGTGGCTGTCACGCGCCGAGTCGCTGGGTCGTCGAGACGGCCTCCGCGATCGGAGCCGCGATCGGAGCGGTGTCGCTGCGCCTCAGGCCATCGCGGCGGAGGCGGCCTCGTCTTCGGTCGTCGCGACGAGCTGACCGCAGGCTCCGTCGATCTCCTTGCCGCGGGTGTCGCGGAGGGTCGTCGGGATGCCGGCGTCGTTGAGACGGCGCACGAACTCGTTCTGCACCGAGGGCTCGGACGAGGTCCAGATCGAGCCGGGCGTCGGGTTCAGCGGGATCGGGTTGACGTGCACCCAGCCGCGACCGCGCTCGTTGAGCTTGTCGGCGAGCAGGTCGGCGCGCCAGGCGTGGTCGTTCATGTCCTTGATCAGCGCGTACTCGATCGAGACACGGCGGCCGGTCTTGGCGTAGTAGTCGTAGGCGGCATCGAGCGCCTCATCGACCTTCCAACGCGAGTTCACCGGAATGAGCTCGTCGCGCAGGTGGTCGTCCGGTGCGTGCAGCGACAGCGCGAAGGTGACGGGGATGCCCTCCTCGGCGAGCTTCTTGATCGCCGGCACGAGTCCGACGGTCGACACCGTGATGCCGCGGGCGCTCATGCCCAGCCCGTCGGGCTGCGGCGCGACCATCGAGCGCACCGCATCCATCACGCGCTTGTAGTTGGCGAGCGGCTCGCCCATGCCCATGAAGACGATGTTCGACACGCGCTCCATCGAGTGGTCGTCGGCCTTCTTGCCGCCGAGGCCGCCCTCGGCGATCAGACGGTTGGCGCGGACGATCTGCTCGATGATCTCGGCGGTCGACATGTTGCGCGTGAGACCCGCCTGGCCGGTGGCGCAGAACGGGCAGTTCATGCCGCATCCGGCCTGCGACGACACGCACAGGGTGATGCGACCCGGGTAGCGCATGAGCACCGACTCGACCAGTGCGCCGTCGTGCAGCCGCCACAGGAACTTGATCGTGTCTCCGCGGTCGGTCTCCAGGCGACGCACCTCGGTGAGCAGCGGCGGCAGCATGCCGGCGACGAGCTGCTCGCGAGTGTCGGCCGGGAGATCCGTCATCTCTGCGGCATCCGACGTGTAGTGCCGGAAGTAGTGGGTCGACAGCTGCTTCGCGCGGAATCCTGGCAGGCCGAGTTCCTTGACCTTCTCGACGCGCTCCGCCGGGGTGAGGTCGGCGAGGTGCACCGGCGGCTTGCCGCGCTTGGGGCTCGCGAACTGCAGCAGCGGCCGCCCCTCGGCATCCTTCTGCTGGGTCCAGCCCTCGGTCGCAGGGCGCACCTGCGGGGCGCCGGTGGAGCGGACGGCCCCCGAACGGGACGACGCGGGTGCCGTGGCGGGGCGCGTCTCGCGCGTGCGGGGAGTCTCGGTCATACCTCCAGGGTACGCGGTGCCGGGTGGGAAGGCCCTGGGGCGGCGGGGCGGGCGTCCCTAGACTGAGCGGATGGACATCATCCTCGCTCTCGGCGGAGTCATCCTCGTCATCGCCGTCGGCGTGCTGGTCATCGGCGCCGCACTGCGGTCGATGCGCCCGAAGGCCCCCGAGCCGCACGTGTTCACCCCCTCACCCACGATGGCCAGGTCGGTGGCCTCGACCTCGACGTCGACCGCGTCGGCCTCGCAGCTGACGCCGGCCGCGATCGCCGAGATCGACCGCCTCGTCGCCGCGGACAGGAAGATCCACGCCATCAAGCTCTACCGCCAGCACACCGGCGTGCGCCTGCAGGAGGCGAAGGACCGCATCGATCACTGGTCGGTCAGCACCACGGCACCGCATCTCGCTGCGGTCTCGAACGCGGCAGCGGCCCACTCCTCGATCACGGCGACGCCGTCTTCAGTGCGCGGCGTGCTCCCGGCATCCGTCGCCGCAGAGGTCGACCGCCTCGTCGCCGCCGATCAGAAGATCCACGCGATCAAACTCGTGCGCGAGCACACGGGTCTCGGGCTCAAGGAGTCGAAGGACGTCATCGAGACCTGGCCGCACCCCCGTCGCTTGTAATTACAGGTTGTCGTCCGGGAGAATGGGGACGACCCCCACTCGAAGGAGCCCTCGATGCCCGACCGTCTCTCCCGCGCCCGCGCCACCGGCGTTCTCGCCGTGCTCCGCGCACCGTCGCCCGAGCTCGCGCTCGAGGCCTCCGAGGCGATCATCCGCGGCGGGGTGACCGGCATCGAAGTGACGTTCTCGACCCCCGACGCCCCCGCAGTGATCCGCGAGCTGATCGCCCGCCACGGCGATGCCGCCTACATCGGCGCCGGCACCGTCACCACGGCAGAGCAGGCCACCCTCGCCGCGGATGCCGGCGCGGAGTTCCTCGTGAGCCCCGGCACGCTGCCGGCGCTGACCCGCACGATGCTCGACACCGGTCGCGTCGTGATGACCGGTGCCATGACTCCGACCGAGGTCATGGGCGCACTCGACCTGGGCGTCGACGTGGTCAAGATCTTCCCCGCCTCTCTCGGTGGCCCTTCCTACCTCGGTGCGCTGCGCGGCCCCTTCCCGGACGCCCCGCTGATGCCGACGGGCGGCGTGACGCCCGACAATCTCGGCGACTGGTTCCGCGCAGGATCCGTCGCCGTCGGCGCGGGCGGCGACCTCGCCAACAGCGCATCGCTCGCCGCCTCCGACTGGGCCGACATCGAGCAGCGCTCGGCGCGCTTCGCCGCAGCGCTCGCTGCATCCCGCAGCTGATCAGATTCCCATGCGGGTTTGGTACACCAGAGCGCATGGGAACTCGAAGGATGCTGGTCGCCGCCACCCTCGCGGCCATGCTCGCTCTCGGCGCAACCGCCTGCGCGGCGTCGCTCGACACCCCACCGTCCTCTGAGGAGTCCTCCATGTCTGACAGCACCCGTGATCTCTTCGACGCTGCCCTCTCGGATGACGCGGATGCTGTGCGTGCAGCCCTCGACGCCGGGGCAGACATCGGGGCCCGCGGCGACGGCGGCATGACCGCACTCGTCGCCGCGACCAAAGCGAACCATGTCGAGGCGGCCAGAGTGCTGATCGAGGCCGGAGCCGATGTGAACGCCCAGGACGACATCCAGGACTCGGCGTATCTCTACGCGGGCGCCCGGGGGCACGACGAGATCCTGCAGCTCACGCTCGAGAACGGCGCCGACCTCGCCAGCACGAACCGCTTCGGAGGCACGGCGCTGATCCCGGCATCCGAGCGCGGATTGCTGTCGACCATCGGCATCCTGCTCGAGGCGGGAGTCGACCCGAACCACATCAACAACCTGAACTGGACGGCGCTGCACGAGGCGATCGTGCTCGGCGACGGATCCGACACCTACGTCGAGGTCGTGCGCGCATTGCTCGACGGCGGTGCCGACATCACGATCCGCGACGGTGACGGAGTGCTGCCCCGCGACCTCGCCGCCGCTCGCGGCTACGACGACATCGTCGCCCTGCTGGAACGCCGATGATCCGGTGATCGAACTCGCACCCCTCGCCTGGGCGGCACTCGCACTTGCGGCCGTCACGATCGGCATCTCGAAGACCGCGCTCCCCGGCGGCAGCATCCTGGCCATCGCCCTCTTCGCGAGCGTGCTGCCCGCTCGCACGTCGACCGCCGCGATGCTCCTGCTGCTCATCGTCGGCGACGTGTTCGCGCTGATCACGTATCGCCGCCACGCACACTGGCCGACCCTGCTGCGCCTCGCTCCCGCGGTGATCGCCGGCCTCCTCGCCGGATTCGCGTTCCTGGCGCTCGCGGGCGACGGCATCGTGCGCCGAGCGATCGGCGTGATTCTGCTGGCGATGATCGCGATCACGCTGTGGCGACGGTGGAGGCAGAACAGGGCAGCGGATGCCGTCGCACCGGCGCCCGGTGGACTCGTGCTCGCGGGCGCCTACGGCACCCTGGGCGGGTTCACCACCATGGTCGCGAACGCCGGCGGACCTGTCATGTCGATGTACTTCCTCGCGACGCGAACGCCCGTGCAGGTCTTCCTCGGCACCTCGGCCTGGTTCTTCGCGATCATCAACCTCGTGAAGATCCCGTTCCTCGCGGGCCTCGGCCTGTTTGACGGGCACGTGCTGCTGATGGATGCCGTGCTCGCGCCGCTCGTCGTGATCGGCGCCCTCGTCGGCATCCGCCTCGCGAAGCGGATGAACCAGGTGCTGTTCGACCGGATCGTGATCGTGCTGACGATCGCCGGCGCGGTCTATCTGCTGTTCTGACTCGTCCGCCGCGGCCGGTCGCCGTCAGTCGAGGAAGATGTCGGGGAACAGCCGGTCGTCCGGCGTTCCCGGCACCGCGGCGTAACCCGAGAAGTCGGTCACGCCATCGGCTTCGAGCACGTCCTCGACGATCAGCGTCTGACCCGTGTACTCCCCCGCAGGCTTGAGCAGCACCGCATAGGCGGCGTCGGCGTAGATGTCGGGCGTACGGCTCGCGGCCATGACCTTGTCGCCGCCGAGCAGGTTCTGCACAGCCGCAGTGGCGATCGTCGTGCGCGGCCACAGGGTGTTTGCGGCGATGCCGTCGCGGGCGAACTCCGCCGCGAGGCCGAGGGTGACCATCGTCATGCCGAACTTCGCGAGGGTGTATCCCGTGTGCGCGCCGAGCCACTTCGGCGTGGGGTTGAGCGGCGGCGACAGCGAGAGGATGTGGGGGTTCTCGGCATCTTTGAGGATCGGGATGGCCGCACGCGACAGCATGAACGTGCCGCGGACGTTGACGTCCTGCATGAGGTCGTACTTCTTCGCGCCGAGGTCGAGCGAGCGCGAGAGGTCGATGACGCTGGCGTTGTTGATGACGATGTCGATGCCGCCGAACTCGCCCTGCGCCTTGAGCACGGCCTCGGTGATGTCGTCGTCGTCGCGCACGTCGCCGACGATCGGAAGCGCCTGGCCACCGGCCGCCCGGATCTGCTCCGCCGCAGAGTGCACCGTGCCCTCGAGCTTCGGGTGCGGGGTGTCGGTCTTCGCGAGCATCGCGATGTTCGCGCCGTCGGCTGCGGCACGCAGGGCGATGGCGAGGCCGATGCCGCGGCTGCCGCCCGACATGAGGATGGTCTTTCCTGCCAATGACATGGTTTCTCCTGAGGTCTGAGGCTGCGGTCTACTTCGGCGCCATGCGAATAGCGCCGTCGAGGCGGATCGTCTCGCCGTTGAGGTAGCCGTTCTCGATGATCTGCTGCACGAGGGCGGCGTACTCTTCGGGGCGGCCAAGTCGCGAGGGGAACGGCACCTGCTGGCCGAGCGAGTCCTGTGCAGCCTGCGGGAGCCCCATCAGCATCGGGGTCTCCATGATCCCGGGGGCGATGGTGCAGACGCGGATGCCGTGGCGCGCGAGCTCCCGCGCCACCGGAAGCGTCATCGCATGCACGCCGCCCTTCGACGCCGAGTACGCGGGCTGGCCGATCTGCCCGTCGAAGGCAGCGACGCTCGCGGTGTTCACGATGACGCCGCGGTCGCCGTCGGCAGTCGCGTCGTTCTTCGCCATCACAGCGGATGCCTGCGAGAGGACGTTGAACGTGCCGACGAGGTTGATGCGCACGATGCGTTCGAAGTCGGCGAGCACCGCCGGGTTGCCTTCGCGGTCGAGGACCTTGGCGGGCGGGGCGATCCCCGCGCAGTTGACGACCACGCGCAACGGGGCCGCGGCCTGGGCCGCGGCGGCGGCCGCGGCCGCGTCATCCGCGCTCGTGACATCGCCGGCGGCGAAGACTCCACCGAGCTCGGCGGCGATCTCGGCGCCGGCCGAGGAGGGGAGGTCGAGGATGGTCACGACGGCGCCGGCGGCTGCCAGCCTGCGCGCGGTGGCGAGGCCCAAACCCGACGCACCGCCGGTGATGAGAGCGCTCGAGCCCTGGATCTGCATGCGGTTCTCCTTCGAAACGTGTGCGACTCAGTGTCAGTTTAGCTGATTCCGAGTTTCAGAAGATGCGCGACGTCGTAGACCGCCGACCGCATCGATCACGAGCCTACGCCGCACGCGATGCGGAGGGAGAGCCGCACACGACGAAGGGAGAGAGCCGCAAGGCCCTCCCCCTTCGTCGACGCTGCGCGGTCAGACCTCGATCTGCGCCGCGATGCCCTTCAGCTTGTGGCGGGCGAGAGCGAGGTTCGCCGCCGCCCGGTTCAGCACGAGATAGATGAACAGCCCGTTCGCGCTCTGCGTGTTGAGCACGTTGATCAGGTGGTACTGCGAGCTCAGCGTGATGAGGATGTCGTCGATCTCGTCGGTGACGCCGAGATCGCGCATCGTCGCCAGCTTCGCGCGGACGACATTGGAATTGCCTGCGGCGGCGATGCCGAGGTCGAACGACGCGTTGCCTCCCTGGGCCAGAGCCATGCCGCTGCCGTAGTCGACGATCGCGGCGCCGGTCGCGCCGTCGATGGCCAGCAGCTGCTGCAGGGCGTCGTCAAGTGAACTCATGGTGTGCTGCTCCTCTGTGGTGGTGCGTGCGTCCGCGATGGACTCGTCTGCGATGGGCTCGTCTGCGATGGATGCGCGGGCGTCTTCGGCCGTGATCCACTCGACGAACCGGTCGAGGTCTCCCTCGTCGGGCTCCCGTGAAGAGATCGCCCTGGCCCGCGGCAGATCACTCGCGATGCCCGCATCCCTGTCCGCAGCGCCGTCCGCGGGTGCGCTCGCCGACACGTCGGCATCGCTGCCATGGCGTCTCCACCACTGCGATCGGGAAGAAACGCGCACGAAGACCTCGGTGTATCGGAGGGAGGGGATGAACGGTCGCCGACGGCGACCCGGATCGACACTAGCCGCGCCCGAACCCGCAGAACCGGGAGAATATGTGCATATCGATATACGTTCCGAAGGGGGGCGACGGATGAGCATTCCGGACACCGCGGTCGAGATCCCGGCTGTCGTGCGCACGCTCGCCGAAGGCGCGGCCCTGACGCCTGTCTGGCGCAACGGCATCGGCGGGCTCACCTTCCGCACCGACGACGGGCGGTACATCAAATGGGGGCCGCACGACGCCGAGGCCACGATGCGCGACGAGGCCGAGCGGATGCGGTGGGCTCGGCAGTGGATCGCGGTGCCGGAGGTCCTGGAGCAGGGCCAGGATGCCGAGCACGAATGGCTCGTCACGATGGCGCTCGCAGGTCGCAGCGCGGTGGACCCGTGGTGGCGTGACGATCCGGAGACCGCCGTGCGCGCGGTCGGCGTCGCGCTGCGCACGCTGCACGACTCACTGCCCGTCGAGGCGTGCCCGTGGACCTGGGATCCGGCATCGCGGATCGCGAACGCCCGAGATCGGGGTGTCGATCTGCCGGACGACCTGCGCACGCCGCCACCCGTCGACCGCCTCGTCGTGTGCCACGGCGACGCCTGCATGCCGAACACCCTTCTCGACGACGCCGGTCGCCCGGTCGCCCACGTCGATCTCGCAGCTCTCGGCACGGCAGACCGCTGGGCGGACATCGCCGTCGCCTCGATGAGCACGATCTGGAACTTCGGCCCGGGGTGGGAGGACCTGCTCATCGAGGCCTACGGCGTCACCCCCGACCGCGAGCGGCTGGAGTACTACCGGAGGCTCTGGAACGAGAGCTGAGCGTCACTCCCGCGCGTCGAGTTCGGCATCCTCATGCAGGGCGACCCGGATCTCCGCGATCCGGCGGCGATCGACGGCGGTCACTCGGATGGTCGCACCGGGCACCTCGACCGAGTCGCCGACCACGGCGAGGCGTCCGAGCATCTCGGTGACGAAGCCCGCGACCGTGTCGGACGCGCCGCGGGGCAGATCCACGCCGGTGATCTCGGCGAAGTCCTGCAGGTTGAGACGACCGTCGAGTGCGCCGCCGGCATCCGGCATCCGCTCTTCCGTGTCGTACTCGTCGAAGATCTCGCCGACGACCTCCTCCACGAGGTCCTCGAGGGTCACGATGCCGTCGGTACCGCCGTACTCGTCGACGACCACGGCGATCTGGTGACCGGCAGCGCGCATGCGGGTGAGCGTCGGCAGCACCCCTGCCGTCGACGGGATGTACTCGACGGGACGCATGAGCCCCAGCACCGGGCGCGTCGCATCGTCGACTGCCGCCTCGAACAGGTCACGAACGTGCACGAAGCCGACGATGTCGTCGAGCGAGGCGTCGATGACCGGGTAGCGCGAGAACGGCAGCTCCCTGACCTGCGCGATAGCTTCTGTCAGAGTCGCCGTGCCGTCGAGCGCGACGACTTCGGGGCGAGGCCGCATGACCTCGCTGACCTGCCTGCCGCGCAGCGACAGCACGTCGTCGAGGATCCGGCGTTCGTCATCGGGCAGGCTCTGGTGGGTCGCGACGATGTCGCGCAGCTCCTCCTCGCTCAGCACGTCGGCAGCCTTGTGCGGATCGCCGCCCAGCAGGCGCACCATGGCGTTCGTCGACACCGAGAGCAGCCAGATCACGGGGCGCATGACCGTGGCGAAGCCGTCGAGCACCGGCGCGACCGCGTACGCGAACTGCGCGTTGCGCTGGATCGCGAGGCGCTTGGGCACGAGCTCTCCGAGCACGAGAGACAGATACGCGATCACCAGCGTCAGCAGTACCGTGGCGAGGGTCATGGCCAGCGGGGCCGCGACGCCGAGGTTCTCGAGCAGCGGGGCCACCGAGGGTGCGATCGAGGTCGCGCCGTACGCCGCCGAGGCGAATCCGGCGACGGTCACCCCGATCTGCACGGCCGAGAGGAAGGTGTTGGGGTTGCGGGCGAGCCCCGCGACCTTCTGACCGCGCTTGCCGCGAGCCGCGATCGCGTTGATCTGACTCTCCCGCAGCGTGACGAGGGCCATCTCGGTCGCGGCGAACACGCCGCCGACGAGGACGAAGACGAACACCAGAGCGATGTTCACCACGAGGTCGCCCATCAGCGGGTCACCTCATGAGATGCAGGGGCGCCCGAGGTCGTTCGGGCGCCGGGTCTGTCAGGGTCTGCGGACGCGTCGGAGCGGCGCGACTGGTTCACGAGTGTTCCTTCTGGGTGTCGGTGGTGAGACCTGTGTCGGTGGTGAGGGCTGCAGAGA
>Ga0308166_1001569_pt1 | contig 23892 bp, 21 predicted proteins | sample PhyCR2_2_FD_202137 | JGI IMG/M metagenome (GOLD analysis project Ga0308166, IMG submission 202137) | Phyllosphere microbial communities from UC Gill Tract Community Farm, Albany, California, United States - DLSLCC.R2 | ecosystem: Host-associated > Plants > Phyllosphere > Unclassified | place... | reverse complement strand
TCTGGTCGAGGATGGGGCAGAGGGATGCACCAAAATATGTCAACTATGCATGAATGCCGATTGTGTTGGCAAATACCATTTTTCTGGGGTATTTATATCTTCACGCAATAAATTCGCGCTAGACTTTAGCCATGCATATGTCCGCGTTGACCTTGTGCAAACAAATGTTTAATATGAAAAACAAAAGTTTAAACCATTCGTCATCGTGACAGAACCGTCGAAGAAACAACAGCTCTACGAGGCCATCCGCGCGAATCCTTTCATTTCGCAGCAGGAGCTCGCCAACCAGCTCGGGCTGTCGCGCTCCGCGGTCGCCGGCTATATCGCGGGCCTGATCCGCGAGCGCAAGCTGCTCGGGCGCGCCTACGTGCTGCCGGACCACCGCCCCGTCGTGTGCGTGGGTGCGGCGAACCTCGACCGCAAGCTGCGCTCGACGGATACGATCGCCCTGCGCACGTCGAACCCGGCCAGCCAGAGCGAATCGTTCGGCGGCGTGGCGCGCAACATCGCCGAGAACCTCGCCCGGCTGGGCACGACGGTCGCGCTGCTGACCGCGATCGGCGCGGATTCCTCCGGCGCCGCCCTGCTCGACCACGCGGACAGCCTCGGCATCGACGTGCGCGGCGCGCTGCGTCTCGACGGCTGCTGCAGCGGCACCTACACGGCCGTGCTGGACCGCGACGGCGAGATGGTCGTCGCGCTGGCCGACATGGCGCTGTACGACCGCATGGAGCCGGCGTTCGTCGACGCGCGCCAGGCGCAGCTCGCGGGCGCCGCGCTCGTCGTCGCGGACCTGAACCTGCCGCGCGACACCGTCGCCTCCCTCGCCCACCAGGCGCGCCGTAACGCGACGCCGCTCGTACTCGTCGCCGTGTCCGAACCGAAGATGGCGCGCCTGCCCGACGACCTGTCCGGCGTGCGCCTGCTGATTCTCAACGCCGGCGAGCTGGCGGCGCGGGTCCAGCGTCCGCTGCCGGACGACGCTGCGCTCGCGGAGGCCATCCGCGACGTGCAGGCCCAGGGCGCGCAAGACCTGATCGTCACGCGCGGCGCGCGCGGCGTCCTCGTCAGCGCGGGCGATGCCATCGTCGACCTGCCCGCGCCGCCGGTCGACGTCGTCGACGTGACGGGTGCCGGCGACGCGTTCGCCGCGGCCGTCTGCTGGTCGCTCGTGCAGGACGCCGGGACCGAAGACCTCGTGCTCGCGTGCCGCCGCGGCCTGCATTTGTCGGCCCTCACCCTGGGCGTGCCCGAGACCGTGCATCCTGGGCTGGGGCCGGACAGCCTCGCCACCGAATCCCCTCCGCTTTCACAGGACTGAACATGCAAGCCTTCCTCCAGTTTTCCCCCGAAGTGCAAGCCGCGCGCGCGGCCGGCAAGCCCGTCGTCGCGCTCGAGTCGACGATCATCTCGCACGGCATGCCGTACCCGCAGAACGTGCAGACGGCGCGCGAGGTCGAGCAGGTGATCCGCGACGCCGGCGCGGTGCCGGCCACCATCGCCCTCATCGACGGCCGCATCTGCGTGGGCCTGGCCGACGACCAGCTCGAACAACTGGGCAACGCCAAAGATGCGTTGAAAGTGAGCCGGCGCGACCTCGCGTACGTGCTGGCCGAGAAGAAGCTGGGCGCGACGACGGTCGCCGCCACGATGATCTGCGCGGCGCTGGCCGGCATCGAAGTCTTCGTCACGGGCGGCATCGGCGGCGTGCACCGCGGCGCGGAGACGAGCTTCGACATCTCCGCCGACCTGCAGGAACTGGCGCGCACCAACGTCGCCGTCGTGTGCGCGGGTGTGAAATCCATCCTCGACATCGGCCTCACCCTGGAATACCTGGAGACGCATGGCGTGCCGGTGGTCAGCGTCGGCCAGCCCGGCTTCCCCGCGTTCTTCACGCGCGAATCCGGCTTCGACGCCGACTTCCAGCTCGACACGCCGGAACAGCAGGCCCGCTTCATCCGCACCAAGTGGCAGCTGGGTTTGACGGGCGGCGTCGTCGTCAGCAATCCGGTGCCGGCGGAATCCGCCATGAAGAACGAAGAGATCGGCGGCATCATCGCCCAGGCGCTGCGCGAAGCCGATCAACAGGGCGTGAAAGGCAAGGCCGTGACGCCGTTCCTGCTGGCCCGCATCAAGGACCTGACGGGCGGCCGGAGTCTCGCCACGAACATCGCGCTCGTGAAGCACAATGCCCTCGTCGGCGCCCGCCTCGCGGTGGCGCTGCACGCGGCGGCCCACGTTTGAGACCATCATGTCGATCGACCTGAAGCAACTGAAATACTTCCTGGCGGTGGCCGAAGAAAAAAGCTTCAGCCGCGCCGCCGAGCGCCTGCACATCTCGCAGCCGCCGCTGTCGCAGCAGATCATGAAGCTGGAGAGCGAACTGGGCGTGCGCCTGTTCGCGCGCACGACGCGCAGCTTCGAGCTGACGGTGGCCGGCAAGGCGCTGATGCACGAAGCGGCCGACCTGCTGGGCCGCATGCGCATGACCATCGACACCATCCGCCAGATCGACCGCGGCGAAGTGGGCCGCCTGCGCGTGGGCATCGTCGGCTCGGCGATGTGGGGCCCGATCCCCGGCCTGCTGGAACAATTCCAGAGCCAGTTCCCGCGCGTGACGTGGACCATCCACGAACTCGGCCCGAACGACCAGTGGGACGCGCTGCGCGGCAAGCAGATCGACGTGGGTTTCTGGCGCGAGCCGAAGATCGACGAGGACATGCTGAGGAACGCCGGCCTGCGCCAGGAACTGGCTTTCCGCGAAGACGTGTGCGTCGCGATCAATGCCCAGCATCCGCTCGCGCAGCAAGATGCGATCGAACTGATCGCCATCGCCGACGAGCCGATGCTGACCCTGCACCTGGACCAGTCGGCCGAGCCGCGCTACCTGATCCAGTGCTGCGTCAACGCGGGCTTCCAGCCGACGATCTTCCAGGAAGCCGCGGAGCCGCAGACCCTGCTCGCGATGGTCGGCGCTGGACTCGGCGTGGCGCTGATGCCGGCGACGACGAGCCGCATCGGCTGGCCCGGCGTACGCTTCCTGCCGGTGCGTACCAATCCACCGTCGGCCAATCTGTACATCACGTATCCGACGCAGGACGATGCGCCCGTGGTGCGGGCATTCCTCAAGATCCTGCATCCCGCCGGCGAGTGATCGCCTAGCGCAGCGAACTGTAATTCAGCGGCGCCCACGCGTAGCCGCTGCCGCTGCGCTCGACGTGGCCGAGGCCGGGGAACGGCGTGTGCGCCGCCGCCACGATGTAGCCGCGTGCGGCCGCGTCGGCGAACAGCGTCTCGCGCTGGCGCCGCGCCGCGGCGGCATCTTCGTCGAAACGGATCGTCACCTGCGGTTCCGCCATCTGCACGTCCTTCGCATGCACCGCGTCGCCCACGAAACGGATCGTCTGCCCGCCCGCCGTCAATTCATACATCGTGTGGCCCGGCGTATGCCCCGGCACCGGCACCGCCTGGATGCCGGGCACCACCTCGCCGGGACCGTCGAACGTCCGCACCCGGCCCGCCTTCCGGTACGGCGCGAACGCCGCCAGCGCTTCGTCGATCACGTGGACGCTTTCCGGCCGCACCTTGGCGCGGTTGGCCGGATCCAGCCACGCATCGGCATCGCGCCTGGCCACCACCACCTCCGCATTGGGCAACACGGCCTTGCCGTCTATCGCCAGGCCGTTCGAATGGTCGCCGTGGATGTGCGTGAGCAGCACGGCGTCGACGTCCTCGGGACGATAGCCGGCGGCGCGGATGCTGTCCGCCAGGTGGCCGCCGTGCGTGCCGAAGCTGGCGCCGGCGCCGGTATCGATCAGCACCAGCTGCTTGCCGTTGTTGACGAGGAAGGCATTGATCGACGTCTCGACCTGGGTGCCGAGGTGGTGGAACGCCAGCACCTCCTTCACGTGGGCCGCGCTCGTATTCGTCAGCAGCTTGTCGAGCGGGATCGTCACGGTGCCGTCGGACAGCGCGGTGATCTCGACGTCGCCGAGCAGCACGCGATAAAAACCGGGCGCCTGGGTGCGCACCTGGGGCGCGGCCGCGTGCGCCGCGGGCAGCCATGCAGGTGCGGCCAGCAGCACGGTGGCGGACAGGAACAGGGGTGAAAGCTTGATCATGGTGAACTCCTCTGGCGTTGAACGATGCATCCATGATCCAATGGCGCACGACATCAATCAAATCGATTATCGAGATTATGGGAATCAGCGAAAATGATTTCAGGGGCGTCGACCTGAATTTGATGGTGACATTCCTCGTTCTGATGCGCGAACGCAGCGTATCCGCCGCCGCCCACAAGCTGTTCCTCGGCCAGCCGGCCGTCAGTGGTGCGCTGGCGCGGCTGCGCCAGTTGTTCGGCGACGAATTGCTCGTGCGCGGCACGCGCGGCATGGAACCGACGCCGCGCGCGCTCGACCTCGCAGCGGCCATCGAACCGGCCGTGGCGCTGCTGCAAAAGGCGATCGCCGTGCCGCCGGCCTTCGACCCGGCGAGCAGCGAACGCCTGTTCGTCGTCGGCATGCCGGACTGGGTCGAGCACTGGCTGATGCCCGGCCTGCTGACGCGGGTGCGCCGGCTGGCGCCGCGCGTGCGCATCGTGCTCAAGGAAAGCAATCCGTTCGCCGTCGGCGACATGCTGGACAAGGACGAGATCGAACTCGGGGTGGCGGCGCTGCGAACCGGCCCGCGCTGGCAGCATCAGCGCCCGCTGCGCGAGATGGGGTTCCGCTGCGTGTACGACCCGCGCCAGCTGCCGTTCGCGGGCGCCGTGACGCTGGCGCAGTACGTCGCGGTGCCGCACCTGCTGGTGAGCTACCGGGGCGCCGTCGAAGGCACGGCCGACGCGGTACTGGCCGGGCTCGGGCTGCGCCGCGACGTGTGCTGCACGACGCCGCGCTTCTCGGCGGTGCCCGGCGTGCTCAGTGCGAACGCCATCGTGTCGACGGTGCCGGAAGTGCTGGCGGACCGCTGGGCCGCGGCGGGCCTACTGGCGTCGAGCGCACTGCCCATCGCGATGGACCGCTTCACCGTGTCGATGGCATGGCATGCGCGGCGCGACGACGACGCGGCGCTGCACTGGCTGATGGGTGTGATCGAGGACGAGGCGCGCGCGGCCCCGTGACGGCGTCAATGCGTGGCGCCGCCCGCCTCGTGGGTATCGTTCTCCGTCACCACCGCCACCTCCACCGCGATCCTGAGCGCATCGACGATGTCGCGCAGCGCCATCGACGGCGGCCGCTCCGGACGATCTGCCGCCTGCTCGGGCAGGAACGGCACGTGGATGAAGCCCGCCTTCAACGGTTGCCCGACCGCGTGGTGCATCAGGCCGTAGAACACGTGGTTGCACACGAACGTGCCGGCCGTCTGCGACACGCCGGACGGGAAGCCGCGCAGGCGCAGCGCCTTCACGATGGCCTTGACGGGCAAGGTGGTGAAATACGCGGCCGGGCCGTCAGCCACGATGGGCGTGTCGACGGGCTGGTTGCCCGCGTTGTCGCGGATCGACGCATCGTCGACGTTGATGGCCACCCGCTCCAGCGACATCTCGGAACGGCCGCCGGCCTGGCCGACGGCGATCACGATGTCGGGCTTGACGCCCGCGATGGATTCGCGCAGCACGTCGAGGGCGGTGCCGAACACGCACGGCAGCTGGCGCGCGACGACCGCGAAGCCCGGCCCGGACCAGCCGTCCAGCGCGCGCACGGCTTCCCACGACGGGTTGATGGCGGCGCCGTTGAACGGTTCGAATCCGGTCAGCAGGACGGTCCTGGTGGGTACTTGAGTGGTGGGTGCGGTCATGGTCGGCTCATCGATACATCAGGAAGTACAACAGGACGATATTCGCGCCCAGCAGCGGCAACGCGGTCGGCAGCTGGGCCTTGATCACGGCATTCTTGTCGGGCAGTTCGAGCAGTGCCGCCGGCACGATGTTGAAATTCGCCGCCATCGGCGTCATCAGGGTGCCGCAATACGCGCTGAACATGCCGATCGCGGCCATCACGGCCGGGTTCGCATGGTACACCCCGACCAGCACGGGAATCCCGATGCCGCCCGCGATGACGGGGAACGCGGCAAAGCCGTTGCCCATCACGACGGTAAATAATGCCATGCCCACGCAGAACGCGGCGCAAGCCAGCAGGCGCGAATCGAGCGGGATGTAACTCGTCGCGACGTGGGCCACGGCCTTGCCCACGCCCGCCTCGGAAAACAGCAGCCCGAGCACCGCGAGCATGTGCGGCAGCACGACGGCCCAGCTCATCGCGTCGATCAGGCGCCGCGCCTCGCGCACGCCCTGCAGCGGCGTCGCGCGCGTGAGCCAGCACGCGAGCGCCAGCGCGGCGATGCTGCCGCAGCCCATGCTCACCAGGGTCAGGTTCTTCGGATCCAGCAGGTAGCGCATGCCGACGTGGACGTCCTTCAGCACGACCGAACCGAGCATCGTCACGACGGGAATCGCCAGCGCCGGCACGAGCAGGCGGTTGCCGAGGCGCGCGGCGGTGGATTGTCTTTGATCTTCCGGCAGCACGTCCGCCTTTCCCGGCCGCACGAAACCGAATCCGGCGACCAGCGCCATCACGATCATCAGCACGCCCGCGACGCTTGGGGGCAGGCGTTCGCCCAGCAGGTAGACGAGCGCGTACAGGCCCCAGAACAACGCCGTCGTGTAGCGGCGCGGATTCGTTTTGTCGCCCAGCGTCATGAGCGCGCAGGCGGCGAACAGCAGGCCGACGAGCAGGTAAAAGAAGTCGAGAGATACGAGCATTACGCAACCTCGCGCGCGGTCTCGCGGCGGATGCGGGCGTCGAGCCGCCGCAGGTTCCACGCGTGGATCACGAATGCCGTCACCGCCGTCGGGATGCCCCACAACGCCATGTGGATGGGATCGACGTCCAGGCCCTCGGCTTTCAGGATCGTCTGCATCAGCACGATGGCGCCGAACGCGACGAACACGTCCTCGCCGAAGAACAGGCCGACGTTGTCCGTGGCCGCGCTCATCGCCCGGATGCGCTGGTGCAGCGGTTCGGGCAGGTGCCCGTGGCGTGCCTCGGCCGCCGCCTCGGCCATCGGCGCGACGAGCGGACGCACCATGTTCGGATGGCCGCCCAGGCTCGTGAGGCCGAACGCGGCGGCCACCTCGCGCGCCAGCAGGTACACGGTCAGCAGGCGCCCCGTCGTGGCCGAGCGGATGCGCGCGATGCTGGCCTGCGCGTGCTCCTTCAGGCCGAAGCGTTCCAGCAGGCCGATCGCGGCCAGCGGCAGCAACAGGATCAGCGGCAGGTTGCGGGTCTTGATGAACGCCGTGCCGAGCGATTCCAGCAGGTGCAGCAGCGGCAGGTGCGCGGCCCAGCCGGTGACGCCGCAGGCCACGATCACGACGAGCACCGGATTGGCGCGCAACACGAATCCGGCGGCCACGGCCGCAATGCCGAGCAGCGGCCACAGGTTGACGGCAGATTGCATGATCCTCCAGCGGTTGTGGTTGCGTGCGGAATCTTAACCTAGAGCTAGCTCTGCGCCGCTCGTGTCTTGTGCATCCGGTGATGTCGTCGCTTCGCCACGACGCCCCGCCGACCTGCACACAAGCGGCCGGCACGCTTTGCGCGCACGCATGGCCTACGGGGCGATGCGCGCTAAGCTCGATGCCGTTTCCATTCGGGGTAAGGCCATGACAGTCTTCGAACGCACGCTACGCTGGTTTGTGTCTGGCGTCCTGCTGCTGGGCTTGTCCAGTTGCGGTGGCGACGTGGGCATCGGCATCGGGATCGGCTGGTTCCACGAGCCCGACCATCCATGGCCCGACCATCCCGACTGGCCCAGCTGGCCCGACCGGCCGCAGGGCGCCACGGGCCTGTTTCCGATCGCGGGCGACGTCTGCGGGCAATGCGCCGGCTCGCAGGACGGCACCGGCGGCGCCGCGCGCTTCAACGGTCCGCAGGGCGTCGCAGCGGACGCGGCGGGCAATCTATATGTGGCGGAAAGCGCCAGCGCCACCGTGCGCAAGATTTCTCCCGACGGCGTGGTGACGACGCTGGCGGGCACGCGCGGCGCCCTCGGCTATGCGGACGGCACCGGCGCGGCGGCCCGCTTCAACGATCCGAGCCGGCTCGTCGCGGACGGCAACGGCAATGTGTACGTGACGGACAGCGGCAATTCCGTCATCCGCCGCGTGGCGCCGGACGGCACGACGACGACCATCGCCGGCGACGGCACCTGCGGCAGCGCGGACGGCAAAGGCACGGCGGCGCGCTTCTGCAAGCCGCGCGGCATCGCGCTGGACCGCCTGGGCAATGTGTGGGTGGCCGATACCGGCAACCACATGCTGCGCCGTATCGACGCGGGCGGCAACGTCACGACGGTCGCCGGCGCCCCGGGCGTGTGCGGCAGCCGCGACGGCAACGGCGGCCAGGCGCAGTTCTGCGAACCGCAGGACGTGGGCGTCGACAACTGGAACAACGTCTACGTCGTCGACACCGGCAATTCGACGGTCCGCATGGTGAACGACAAGGGCATCGTGTCGACGCTGGCGGGCCAACCGGGACGCTGCGACGCCGTCGACGGCAGCCCGGGCGTTTCGCGCCTGTGCGCACCGGGCGGCATCGCGGTCGACGGCAACGATCTCTATATCGCCGACACGGGCAACTCGACGATCCGCCGCATCAACCTGGACAATGTGACGAGCACCGTGGCCGGCGTGCCGGGCCACGCGGGCATCACCCTCGGCGCCCTGCCCGGCAGCCTGGACCGGCCGATCGGTGTGGCCCTGGCCCCCGACCGCTCGATCGCGCTCACGACGCACAACCTCATCGTGAAGCTGTTGCCGGCGAAATGATTACTCCGGGCGGACCGGGGTGCTGGCGTCCTGGCCAACCACGGTGATCCAGGGCCGCACGTGCCACTGCGTGACGAGACCGTGCACGACATACGGATCGGCACGGGCAAAGCGCTCGGCGGCGTCCGACGATTCGCCGCTGAACAGCAGCACGGCCTTGTCGGCAGGATCGGCCAGGGCACCGGCGATGACGATCTCGCCCCGTTGCTGGGCGTCCCAGGCCAGCTTCAGGTGTTCGTTGCGGAATGCGCCGCGGCGTTCAAGGTAGTCCGGGGCCAGGTCATAGATCAGCAGAAAGTGCACAGGAGGTCTCCGTAAAAAGCGATGGTGCGGGACATGGTAATCGCTTCGGCGCGGCGGCGCCGTGTCAAGACGGTTTGCACAACGTCGACCACGGTAGCGCGTGACAGCATGGGAAGATGAAACGACATCACATCACACTGGGTGCGGCCACCACCGCCGGCGGCACCGTGACCTCCGCGAGCGCGCTGGTTTCGATCAACGGCGTCCGCGTTGCGCTGGAGGGCGACACGGTCGCTTGCCGGACCTGCGGCAGCACGGGCGTTATCCGCTGCGTCGGCCCGCGCGTTCCGGAGCGCTACAACGGCAAGCAGGTCGCGCTGGAACACGACTTGTGCATCTGCAACTGCCCGAGGCCGCCCAGGCTGGTGGCGAACCAGACGTTCAAGGCGCAGTTCATCGACGATGGCGATACGCCATGAATGTACCGTGCGTAGCCAATCGCCAGCCAGGATGCTGCCGGGCGACGAACGCATCGACCACGCGCTGCACGACGCGGAACGTCACGCCCCCTCGTCCGGCTCCAAGCTGCACTAGCGCTGGCCGGGTCCGCGGCGGACACCGTTATTGGGCGCGCCCGGCGTCGCCAGGTCGCCCGTCGCCGTCATCACCGTGCCCGCCGGATGGGCCTTGGCGAGCGGGCCGGCAAGGGTGATGCCGGTGCCCGATACGCTGGCGCCCGTGTCATGGGCGCGGGCCAACGGCGCCTGGAGCGTCAGCTTGCCCGTCCGCCAACCCGTTTCCACCGCGGCGACGACACCTTGCTCTTCATCCGCGCCGCTGCCGACGATCACCGGCTGGCCGGCCACGAACTGGCGCGCGTCGTCGACACGGACGACCGTCGCGCCCTTGTCGGCGGGCGCCGAGGCACGGGTGAGCCCCGATGAACCGACCGTGGCGACGGTCACGGTTTCCGCATGGTCGCCCGCATCGATGACGACGGACTGGCCGGGCGCAAAGTGCGCGACCGTGGCGGCCCTGACGCTCGTCGAGCCCACCGCCGTCGCGCCCGTCCGGATCGAGACGGACGTCACGAAATCCGTGCAATCGTTGTCGTTGTCCTGGCCGTCGGGATAGCGTCCCGTGCTGCCCTGGGCCGCGTCGACTTGCGCGACGGCGCCGCTGAACGGAATGCCCGGGAGCGCGCGGTCCCACGTCGGCTCGTTGGCGATGCCCGGCGCTGCCGCGTGACAGGTGGCGGCCTTGCCGGCGGCGCCGCGGAATCCACCGGATGCCCATGGATCGACGAGATCCCCGTAGTTCAGGCTGTCGACGACGTGCCCCGCCGCATCGCGCAACACCATGCTGCCCGCTTCGCGCGACGGCGCCGGGCCGCCGAACCACTGGTTCGGTGTGCCCTGGAATCCCGCGGCGGTCACGGTGTCCACGCGCACGACGGCATCCGTGTCATGCGCACGCGCCAGGGCGCGGTCGAGCACGATTCCGCTGCCCGCCGGGCGCACCGGTTCGTTGCTCGAGTGCGCATGGCGGGTGGCGGGGGTGAAGGTAATGCCCGTACCGCGCACGCTGAACGGCAGGTTGGCGGCATGGCCGTACTTCAATGGCGCCGCCAGGTCGAGGCCCGTGCCCGGTTCCACGAACGGTTCGTTGGCCACGTGGTCCTGGGCGAGCGCCGGAGAAATGATCAGCGTGAGGTTGCCGCCCGGCGTGCCCTCGACGCGCACGATGTCCACGGTCTGGAGCTTGCCCGGCGCGCCGATCACGGCCTTGCCGGGCGTGTAATCGACGTTCTTCTTCGTGGGGAAGCCGATCGCGCCATGCACGACGATCGTCGTGGCGCCCGCAGCGGCATCACGGGCCAGGCTCGTACGGCGGGCGGCCGTGCCCACGTGCTTGACGGTGACCGTATCGATGCCGTGATCGGCGCTGTCGATGTCGAGACGGATCCTGTCGCCGGCGGCGATGCCGGCGGTCGACGTCACCTGGATATTGGTGGAACCTGGCGCCGCATCGAGACCCAGCCATGCCTGGCTGCCCGCGGTACCGACGCCGGTGATGGTCACTTTTTCGTAGTGCTCGGTCGCGCGCCCATCGACCGGATACGCGGTGCCGTAGCCGAGGGCAAGCGTATCGCCGACGGCAAAACCTTCGGTGGTGGTCACGGGGACGGTCGTCGAACCAGCCGGGATGGTGATGATGGGACCGTCCGGCAGCGGCTGCCACAGCGGCGTCGCCTGGCCGGCCGCCGTGCCGACGCGGACGACCTTGCGGGTTTCATCGCCGACAACGATGGTGTCGCCCGGCTTGATGCCATCGACGTTGCGCACGTGGATGGTCGCATCGCCCGGCTGGGCAGGCAGCACGAGGCCCGAATTGGACAAGCCCAGTACATAAAAACCGTGCGGCGCCAGTCGGGTCCCGGCAGGCATCTTCACCTTGGAAAACAGGGGCTCGCGCGTCGCGTGTTGCGCGAACGTCCAGTTCGAGATATCGACTTCTTTCTCGCCGGCGTTATATAACTCGATGAACGCATTGGTCGCGTTGGTGCGCGCGCCGTCGCTCAGGCGGAATTCGTTGATTTTTACCGGCGCCACATTGCGCACCTTCGCGGCGGCCGATTCGGTGCGGCCAGCCCACGTCGCCACGCCTTTCAGATCGCCATTGAACGGAGCGGCGCCGGATGTCACCTTGAAAACGGCATGCACGCTCTGACCGGGCGCGATCGCATCAGGGATGGTTTGCGCGGCCGCATCGACATGCCAGCCCTTCGGCACCGCCAGCGACAGCGCGACGCCCCGGACGGGCTGGCCCGTCGTATTCGTGAACGTGACCGTCAGGTCCCTGGACGCCCGCGGCGCGAACGTGTGCAGGCTGGCCGGGACGTCGGACGCCGGCGTGGTCCCGACACTCACGGCCGCCACGTCGTAGCGGGCCGCCGCCACGTTCCGGGCGACCAGCTGGTCCGTCTCGTTGGACGGATACGTCCGCGGCGCCGTCATCGCGCCTTCGTAGAACGTGCCTTGCGACGCGGTACTGTTGTCGCCGCCATTGCCGAGAAGGACGCCGCCCTGCTTGCGCATGGGGTCGTACGACGCATCGATCCGGCGGCCTTCGTACATGACGGCCAGTTGGCCCCGCTGGGCATCGCCGCCCAGGGTCGCCCAATGCCCGGGCTTGCCTTTCGTGACGGCCGTGATGAAGCGCGAACCGAGGGTGGGCAGGTTGGCGCACAGCTTCGATTTGTCGTCGTTGACGCAACCGACGAGGTTGTTTTCGTGGTCGGCCATCACCCAGGGCCCGGCCCCGCTGCCCCGATACCACCCTTTCGCGTTGCCGAAATAGATCGCTTCCATGGTGCCGTTGTCGTCATCGATGCTGTCGATCTCGCCGTTGCCATAGTCGAAGCAGCAGGCACCGTTGTAGTGATCGCCATTGATGACGGCATATTGCCCACCCGCCTGGTCATCCACGGGCACGCCGTGCGTATCGTTCAGGCGCAGGCCCATGCCGGGCGCGATGTACACGCCATAGACCTTGTGTCCCATGATGGTGACCGGCGCCAGGTCCGCGAGCGGCAGGTTGTCCATGCCGCCCAGCGCGGGGCCGGTCCACGTGCCGCGCGGCGCCTGGACCAGGTGATTGCGCTTGCCCGACTGGTCGTACAGGATCGTGATCCAGCAATAGGTGTCGGCGCAAAATGCGTCCTGCGCCGCCGCGTTTGCATAGCCGGCGCCTCGCACGACGCCGATGTCGCGCGTCTTGCCGTCCGACTGGCGCATGACCTGGTACAGCGGGCCGTCGTACGCGGCATAGAGCGCGCGCGTGGTGCTGTGCGCGGCCACGCAGGGCGCGCCCGCCTTCGCATAGATGTCGCAGGGGCCTTCCGGCCGGGCCGCCTGGGTGGATGCCCAGGCCGGCAGTCCACTCAACAGCAGCGCCAGGCTGAAGAACAATTTTAGAATATTCATGTTATCGATCTCTCCAAGAATCTCCCATCGTAGAGTCGATCACATGACCTGAACCAATTACTTTTTTTCCTTGATCGATATCGGTTTTGCAATGCCTCGCTGGTCCGCCGCGCGGGCGACGATCGCATCGGCATGCGCCTGCGCACGCGCCTTCTGGTCCGGCGTGAGGCCGGTGCCGATCTCGTCCAGGAAAGGGCCGTTGAACGGGATGGCCTGCTGCTCGGGCACGCCGTCCAGCTTGACCATGATGTCGCGCAGCGCCATGCCGTAGGCCAGCGCGCTCTGGCGGTCCGCGGCGATGGCCGGATGGCCGAACCAGAAACCGGTAAAGAGCTGGTACAGGCTGGCCCAATAGCCCTGCTCCGCCTGCTCGTTCAGCATCCCGTTGATCCTCTCCTTCCATTCCTTCACGAGCGGATCGTCGGGTCGCGTCGTGAGGGCGGTCGGGTCGCCGAACGGGCCCTCTTCGACCAGTTCCGCCAGCGCACCGTCCACGCCCCCGCGCGCGGCGCGTTCGAGATGGTCGATGCGCGCCATCTTCATTCTTTCGTTGACGGTCGCGCAGCCATGCGCGGGATCGGCGATGGCATCCGGCTCGGTCCCGTCACGTTCGGGCAGATGACCGGTGCGCCCGAACACGACGCAGGCATGCAACAGCCACCACGCACGATACGCGTCACGCGGATCGCCGCTCGCCACCAGCCGCTCGATGCGCTGCGCCAGCGGTTCGACAGGCGCCGGCAGCGGGACCGGTGGCGCGCCGAGGTCGGACAGCCAGGCCGGCCCGGCCGCCGCACCGGTCGTCGACGCGGGCGGCACAGGCGCCACCGCCGGCGTGACGGCCGGCGGCGTCGACCGCCACGCCGGCACCATCAGCACCGCCAACAGGCCCAGCCCGGCACATGCCGGCACGACCGCTTTCCACGTCATCCCGCCTCCACATCCTGTCTTCATGGACAGCCTAACAAAGCCTGTCACGCGGCGACAACGCCCGCGCTGTAACAGGATGTTGCAGCAAAGCTACTCTTCGTGAATTCGCACCATAATGAAGGTGTATTTGATGGGCAGCGCACAGACTTCATCCGTAGCCAGAGGTAGACTGTATACATGAGCACACATAAAAAATTGGCGGCAGGTATGGCTGGCTTTGCCAGCATGTTGTGGCTGGGCCTCACGGCCGCGGTCGCGGCGAACCAGCGCCGTCTCGTGTTCAATCCCACCGTCGAGCGCGAAGTGGCGCATCCACGCAGCAGCGGCCACCGCACCCGCCCCGTCGTGCTGCGCGCCAAGGACGGCACGCGGCTGTCCGGCTGGCTGATGACGCCGAAGATGCCCGGCCTGCGTCCCGCCGTCGTCTATTTCGGCGGCCGGTCCGAGGAAGTGTCCTGGGTCGTTCGCGATGCCGGCAAGCTGTTCCCCGGGATGGCCGTGCTGGCCGTGAACTACCGCGGCTATGGCGACTCCCACGGCGATCCTGCCGAGGCGCACATGATCGACGACGCCTGCATGCTGTTCGACTGGATGGCGGCGCACCATCACGTGGACCCGAAACGCATCGCCGTCGTCGGCCGCAGCCTCGGGTCCGGCGTGGCCGTGCAGGTCGCGAAAGAGCGGCCCGTGCATTCCGTCGTGCTGATCACGCCGTACGATTCGATCCTCGCCCTCGCGAAGCGCAAGTTCCGCGTGATGCCGATCGAATACATGCTGCGCCACCGCTTCGAGTCGATCAAGTACGCGCCCACGCTGAAGGCGCCCACGTTCGTGCTGCGCGCGGCCAGCGACGACATCGTGCCGCACTCGCACACCGACCAACTGGTCGCCAAGCTGGCCCGGCTGATCGGGGACGAGACCGTGCCCGACTCGGACCACCTGAATATCCCGTACCTGGAAGACACGCAAACCCGCATCGCGCGTTTCCTCACGTCGCAGTTCGCCAAACCGATCGACATCCCCTCGTCTGCGCCAATTCCTGCGCCGGCCGCGGACATCGTCATCCCGACCGCGACGACAGCCACCACCCCCACCGCCGTCGCCAGCATCGCCGTTCCGCCCGCGCTCCCGCTCGCCGACTGAAACGGCGCTATTTATATGTCAACGAAATAAATAGCAAAGTAAAATCGTATTTGCCACGAATAAACTGGCTGATGCATAGTTCCGAAAATCCCCCTCCCTGCACAGCCGTTGCGCCGGTAAAATACGGGATCCAGGAGCCCAAATCGATGAAATTCAAGCAACTTTGTACGATGATCGCGGCGCTGTGCATCAGCGCCGGCGCCAGTGCCGACATGGCGGGCGCGAAACTGGCGATCGTCTACGATGCCGGCGGCAAGTTCGACAAATCCTTCAACCAGTCCGCCGCCGAAGGCGTCGCGCGGTTCACGAAGGAAACCGGCGTCAAGGTGTTTGAAGCCCAGGCCAACTACGACACCCAGGCCGAGCAGGTCCTGCGCGCCCTCGCCCGCAAGAAGCTGAAACTGATCGTCTCGATCGGCTTCTCGCAGACGCAGCCCGTGCAAAAGATCGCGGCCGAATACCCGAACGTGCACTTCGTCATCATCGACGGCAATGCGCAGGGCAAGAACGTCAACTCCGTCCTGTTCAAGGAAGAGGAAGGCTCGTACCTCGTCGGCGTCGCCGCGGCGATGGCGTCGAAGACGAAGACGATCAGCTTCGTCGGCGGCATGGACATCCCGCTGATCCGCGCGTTCGCCTGCGGCTACGTGCAGGGCGCGCGGGCGGTCAATCCGAAGGTGCAGGTGCTGCAGAACATGGTCGGCACGACGGCCGCGGCCTGGAACGACCCGGCCAAGGGCGGCGAGCTGGCGCGCGCGCAATTCGAACGCGGCTCCGACGTCGTCTTCGCGGTCGCGGGCGGCTCCGGCATGGGCGCGCTGCAGATGGCCAAGGAAAAGGGCAAGCTGGCGATCGGCGTGGACTCCAACCAGAACTACCTGTACCCGGGCACGATGCTGACGTCGATGGTCAAGCGCGTCGACAACGCCGCGTACGAAGCGTTCATGAAGGCGAAGAACGGCCAGTTCACGTCCGGCATCACGTACGAAGGCCTGAAGGAAGGCGGCGTGGACTGGGTGCTCGACAAGGACAACCGCATGGTCGTCACGCCCGAGATGGAAAAGCGCGTGACGGGCGCCCGGGCCGACATCATCGCCGGCAAGATCAAGGTGGTCGACTATCGCGCGGCCAATTCGTGCCCAGTGCAGTAACACGGCATCGAACACAGTTTGACAGTGAAGCGCGCCGCGCCGGTTTCCATGCCGGCGCGGCGCGCTTTTAAATGAATGGACAGACCGCTATGCAGCCAGCCGTAGAATTTCGCAACATAAGCAAAGCCTTCGGGGCGGTGCAGGCGAATGCCGACGTCAGCTTCGCCATCGCCAAGGGCTCGATCCATGGCGTGATCGGCGAAAACGGCGCCGGCAAGTCGACCCTGATGAGCATCCTGTACGGCTACTACAACGCCGACAGCGGCCAGGTCCTCATCGACGGCCGGCCCCAGGACATCCGCACCAGTCACGAGGCGATCGCGCTCGGCATCGGCATGGTGCACCAGCACTTCATGCTCGTCGAGAACATGACCGTCCTCGACAACGTCATGCTGGGCAACGAGGGCGGCTTCAAGCTGGCCGCGAAACGCGGCGCCGTGGAAGCGAAGCTGCGCGAGATCTGCGACCGCTACCGCCTCGACGTCGATCCGCTCGCGACGATCCACGATTTATCCGTCGGCGCGCAGCAGCGCGTGGAGATCCTCAAGCAGATCTACCGCAGCGCCAACATCCTGATCCTCGACGAGCCCACGGCCGTGCTGACCGCGCAGGAGACGGCGTCGCTGTTCGAGATCCTGCGGCTGTTCAAGGAACAGGGCAAGACCATCATCCTGATCACCCACAAGCTCCAGGAAATCATGGAGATCACGGACGAGGTGACGGTGATGCGCGCGGGCCGCGTCGTCGGCGCGGTGAAGACCGCGGAGACGTCGCGTGAAGAACTGGCCAACATGATGGTCGGCCGCCCGATCCAGAGCGAGCTGCCGCGCGCGCCGTACAACCCGGGCGCCGAGGTGCTGAAAGTGTCGGACCTGCAGCTGCAGGATGCGAACGGCGTCGCCCTCCTCGCCGACATCGATTTTACGTTGCGCGCGGGCGAAGTCGTCGCCATCGCGGGCGTGTCGGGCAATGGCCAGAGCGAGCTGCTGGAGATCCTGTCCGGCATGCGCCTGCCGACGTCGGGCAAGGTCGAATTCGATGGCCGCGCGCTGCCGTACGGCGGCCGCACGAACGCGGACGGCCTGCCGGCAGAGTTCCGCGAACTGGGCATCGGCCACGTGCCGGAAGACCGCCTGCGCGACGGCGTGATCAAGGATTTCTCCGTGATGCAGAACACGGTGTTCGGCTACCAGGACAAGGTGAAGAACCGCTGGGGCCTGTTCGACCATAAAAGGATCGCGCAGCGCTGCGCGCACCTGATGACGGCGTTCGACGTCCGCCCGAACAATCCGGACCTGCGTATCGGCCTGCTCTCGGGCGGCAACCAGCAGAAGGTCGTCATCGCGCGCGAAGTGGCCGCGAAGCCGAAGCTGATGCTGGTCGGCCAGCCGACGCGCGGCGTGGACATCGGCACCATCGAAAGCATCCACACGCAGCTCCTGCGCCTGCGCGACGAAGGCGTGGCGATCCTGCTGTCGTCCGTGGAACTGGAAGAGGTGCGCGCGCTCGCGGACCGCATCATCGTGATGTCCGGCGGCCGCATCACCGGCATCCTCCCCATCGACGAATTCGACACCACCCGCATCGGCCTCTTGATGGGCGGGATGCACAAGCACTGACATCATGCCAAAGACTGAATTGCCACGCTGGGCCACCGGTTTCGTCCTGCCCATCCTGAACCTGATGTCGGCGCTGCTCGTCGCGGGGCTCGTGATCCACCTGCTGGGCGAGAGCCCGTCGGAATCGCTGCGCATCCTCGTCGACAGCGCCATCCTCGATCCGGAAGGCCTCGGCTACACGCTGTTCTACGCGAGCACCTTCATCTTCGCGGGCCTCGCCGTGTCGATCGCGATGCAGGCGGGCCTCTTCAACATCGGCGCGGAAGGCCAGATGTACGTGGGCGGCCTGGGCCTGACGTGGGCCGTGCTGGCGCTCGACGCACACCTGCCGGGCATCCTCATGATCCCGCTCGCGATGATCGGCGCAGCCGTCTTCGGCGCGCTGTGGGCGTTCATTCCCGGCTATCTGCAGGCGAAACGGGGCAGCCACGTCGTCGTCACGACGATCATGTTCAACTTCATCGCGGCGAGCCTGATGAACTTCGTGATCGTCAAATACCTGATCCCGGAAGGCCAGCAGAACCCGGCCTCGCGCGTGTTCGCCGACAGCGCCGCCCTGCCCCTGCTGAACAAGGTGCTGCCCGTGTTCGGCGATACGCCGCTGAACATCAGCTTCATTCTCGCGATCCTCGCACTGGTCGTCTACGGCGTCGTCGTGTGGCGTTCGTCGTGGGGCTACCAGCTGCGCGCCACGGGCCTGAACGCACACGCCGCGCACTACGCCGGCGTAAAAATCAGCCGCACGATCATCGTGACGATGCTCGTGTCGGGCGCCCTGGCCGGTCTCGGTGCCGTCAACTCCGTGATGGGCTCGACGCACTATTTGTCGCTGAATTTCCCCGCCGGCGCGGGCTTCGTCGGCATCGCGATCGCGCTGATGGGCCGCCAGCATCCGGTCGGCATCTTCCTGTCGTCCGTGCTGTTCGGTGCGCTGATCCAGGGCGGCTTCGACCTGTCGCTGGAAAAGCCGAACATCCCGCAGGAGACCTTCATTTTCATCCAGGGCCTGATCATCCTGTTCTGCGGCGCGATGGAAAACTTCTACGCCCCGGCCATCCTGAAACTGCTCAACGTCACCCGTACCAACAAGGGGATCTGAATGGAAGACTTCCAACTCGCCAGCATCATCGTCTCCACGGTCCGCAATGCGCCCGTGCTGATGTTCGCCGCGCTGGCCGGCCTGTTCGCCGAGCGCTCGGGCGTCGTCGACATCGGCCTCGAAGGCAAGATCCTCGCATCCGCGTTCGCATCGGCCGCTGTTGCGTACACGACGCAGAACCCGTGGTACGGCATCCTGGCCGGCATGGGCGTGTCGGTCGCCCTCGCGATGGTGCAGGCATTCGTGTCGATCACGCAGAAGGGCAACCAGCTCGTGGCCGGCATCGCCATCAACATCGCGATGAGCGGCCTGACGTTCGTGCTCGCGCAATTCTTCTTCCAGCAGGGCGGCCGCACGCCGGACCTGCGCAACGCGCGCCTGTTCGACGTCGTCCTGCCCGGCACGGCGGCCGTCGAGCACATTCCCGTCATCGGCTGGCTGTACGGCCACCTGATCGGCGGCCAGTCGGTGCTGGTCTACGTCGCGTTCCTGCTGCTGCCCGTCGTGCACTGGGTCGTGTACCACAGCCGCTTCGGCCTGCGCCTGCGCGCGTGCGGCGAGAATCCGCATGCGGCCGACGCGGCCGGCGTGTCCGTCGAGCGCACGCGCTATCTCGCCATGTTCGTGGCGGGCGTCCTGTGCTCGTTCTCGGGTGCGTACCTGACGCTGGTCCAGAGCGGCTTCTTCCTGCGCGACATGTCGGCCGGCGCCGGCTACCTGGCGCTGACGGCACTCGTCTTCGGCAACTGGCGCCCGCTGCACACGGTGCTGGGCTGCCTGATGTTCGGCCTGTTCGGCGCGATCCAGATCCAGCTCGAAGGCGTCGACCTGCCTGTCGTCGGCCGCCTGCCGGGGTCCCTGATCCAGGCGATTCCGTATATCGTCACCGTGGTCGTGCTGGCCGGCCTGATGGCCAAGTCGGTCGCGCCGAAGGCCATCGGCAAGCCGTTCGTCAAGTCGCGTTAAGCATCACTCGTTGGCGCGCTTGCTCGAGCGCGCCAACGTCCACGCCAGCCCCACCCCGGCCGACGCGCCGACATCCTTCCTGAACAGCGGACTGTCCCGATTCGCATTCCCCGCATAGCTGTCGAGCCGCACGAACGCGAACGCGCGCACGTCCGGATTGACCTTGACCGTACCGAACACGCCTGTCCGCACGAGCATCAACCCGCTGCCGGCCCGATACGCCGGGCGGTCCGCCGTCGCATACTGCGGCGCGACGTCGAAGAAATAGCCGTGGATGCGGCGGTCGCCGAACACAGCCCCGACCTGCGCCTCCATCGTCCAGCGGCCCCCATCGCCGCGGCGCTCCCACACGAAGCGCGGCTCCGTCGTCCAGCCCTGGCGGCGCAGGCCGCCGCGGGCTTCGATGACGGCGCGCACGGGCAGTTCGAAACGCAGGCGCCCCGCCTCGCCCAGGTCGGCGAATTTATACTTCACGCGCGGGCCGAATTCGACGAGCGTGCCGAGGTCGGGCATGCCGCGGCGCGCCTCGACGTCGTCCGATCGCGACGGCAGCGCGCCCGCGAAACCGATGTCGAATTCGACCTTGTCCGTGTCCAGCAGGCGCGCGCCGACGCCCTGCTGGTCGGCGCGCAGCACCTTGCCGCGGTACAGCAGGAACGGCAGCACGAGGCCGCGGTTGCTGCGGTCGGATGCGCCCGGATAGGCCGGCGTGTTGAACACGGCGGCGCCGATGCCGGCTTCCCACAGCGGCAGGTTGGGTTCGGCGGCCTGCGCGGGAACGACTGCCAGCAGCGCGGCGGCAGGGACAATGAGACGAAGAATGGTGGGCATGGTGGTGGTCCAGGTTGGGTTGCGCCGGATTCTAACGCATAAAAAAAAACCGCCGCGGCCTTGTGGGCGCGCGGCGGCTTGCGGAAGGCTGGCGCCGGGATTACGGCCAGATCGCCTTCAGCAGCGCGGCCAGGTTGTAGCCGCCCTTGATCATCTGTGTCTTTGCGAGCGCGGAGCTGGGCACCGGATAGTCGGCCGGCACTTCCAGGGTCCACGTGTAATAGGTCTCGCCCTTCTTGCTCACCTGCGGCACGATCTTGCCCGCGGTGACGCCGGCGAATGCGATCTTCGAGACGGCCAGCGTATCGTCCGCCCACTGGTACGGCCACGTGACGGGATCGCCGCTGTTCTGCGCCACGTTCGGCTTGCCGTCGATGGCGGCTTGCGCGAACTGTTCCGGCGTCTTCGTGCGGATGCGGCGGAACGCGTAGTCGACCGTCGTGCTGTCCCAGTACGAGTGGAACGGCTTCGTCAGCGCCTTCGGCACGCCCGGCTTGGCCGGCGTCGGTTCGCCCGGCGGAATCAGGTTGGCAGACATCTGCTCGATCTTGGCGTCGTCCATCAGGAAGTTGTTGCCGCCGCGCGAATCGAAGACGACGGTCTCGTCGATCTCTGCCTTCGTCCTCGGCACGATGAACTTCCCGTCCTTGTCGACGAAGGCGGCGCCCACGTGCAGCGGCTGGACGATGTCGCCCGCCAGGTGGGTCACGAGGATCAGCGCCTGGCGCTTCGTGAACTTGTGCGGATTGGTCGCCGGCGTGTCCTTGCCCTGCAGGACCGCGATGGCTTCCTTCAAGGTCTGCACGATGTCGTCGTCGGCCGTGCCGGCGGCGCCGTCGTGGTAGTGGTCGAGCTGGAACGGCACGTCCGTGTAGTGGTATTCGCTGTGCTTCGGATTCGCGTTCACGTACTCGATCATTTCCGGCGTCTGCGGACCGCACCAGTTGCCCTTCACGCAGTCGGGCCACGTCGACACGGCTTCCAGCGATTCGCCCGGCAGCAGCAGCGCCTTCACCTGCGCCTCGGCATGCGTGCCCTTGATCAGCTTGTCGGCGATGGCGCCCACGGCGCGGTGGCCGTCCGTGCCCCATGCGGCCGCATCCAGCGACACGAAGGCGCCGGCCAGCGCCACGACACATGCGATTTTCTTCATGAGCTATCTCTCAATACGGTTTATATCGTCAGCGGACCTTGCGGATGCGCGGTGGTGCGGTCAAGCTCATGCCGCCGGCTTCCGGATGCTTCTGCAGGTACGCGATCAGCGCATCGAGGTCGCGCAGGCCCGTCTCCACGCGGCGCGTGCCCTTGGCGAACATCGGGATGTTGTCGCCGCCCTCGGCCAGGAAGTTGTTGGCCACGACGCGATACACCTTGTTATCGTCGAGCGCCTTGCCGTCCACCTTCACGTTCGCCGTGCGGCGGCCGACGGGTTGCGTGCCGTCCCAGTCGTACGTCAGGCTGCTGGACACGGCGAGGATCGAAGGATCGGACGATGCCGGCCGGTCCCACTGCTGTTCGAGCACGCGGCGCAGTTGCGCACCGGTGAGGTCCATCACGACGAGCGTGTTCCCGAACGGGAGCACGGCCTGCGCCTGGCCGAAGCTGACGATGCCGCCTTCTCCCGTTTCCAGGTCCTTGCGGATGCCGCCCGGGTTCATGAAACCGACCTGCGCGCCCTGGTCGCGCGTGGCGGCGACGGCCGCGTCGGCGATCACGCCGCCCAGCACCGATTCGCCGGCCGGATTCTCCTTGCGCGACAACCCGCCCTGCACGCGCGCCACCGGTTTCGCGAGCTCCGCGCGGCTCTTCGCGCGCACGTCGGCGAGGTACGCGGACAGGCTCGCGTCGGGCGGGAATGCGTCCGGCGCCATCACGACGTTGCGCACCTGGATGTCCTGGACGGCCTTCGTGGCCGGATCGAGCGTCAGCCGGATGCGCGACAGCAGGTGGCCGTACGCGTCCGCCTGCGTGACGACCTTGCCGTCCACCTTGCACAGATAGCCCGTGTGCGAATGGCCGCTGATGACGAGGCGGATGGCCGGGTCGAGTTGCTTCGTGATGGCGACGATCGGGCCATGCAGCGTGTCGCAATCGGCCTTGTCGTACGGCTGGTCGGCGAAACCGCCTTCGTGGATCAGCACGACGAACACCTGCGCGCCCTGCGCACGCATGACGGGCAGCACGGCGTTGATCGATGCCGCTTCATCCTCAATGGCCAGGCCTTTGATGGACGAGGCGATCGTCACGGAGGCGAGGTCGTGCAGCACGGCGCCGATCAGGCCCACCTTGACGCCCTTGACGTCGACGATGCGCCAGCCCGGCACGAGGGTCTTGCCCGTCTGCGCGTCGACGACGTTGGCGGCGAGGTAGGTAAAACCGGCGCCCTTGAAATCGGGCGAGAGGCGGCATGCTTTCGCGGGCCGCGGCGAATCGCAGCCGCCGTGCTGCTGGCGCAGCAGTTCCTTCGGGCCCTGGTCGAATTCGTGGTTGCCGAGCGAGCTGGCGACGAGGCCCATGCGGTTCAGCGCCTCAATGCTCGGTTCGTCCGCGAACATCGACGACGCGGCGGGGCTCGCGCCGACGAGGTCACCGGCCGCGACGAACAGCAGGTCCGGGTCGTCCTTGCGGAACGTGTCCAGCGCGCCTTTCAGCACGTCGATGCCGCCCGCCTGGATCGTGCGCGGCTGCGTGGAACCCGGCGGCGTGTACGTGTACTTGCTGGGCTCGAGATTGCCGTGGAAGTCGTTCAGCGCGACGAGATTGATCTCGAGCGGACGGACCGGCGCGGAGGCGCAGCCGGACAGCAGCAACGCGGCGCCCAGGGCCAGCGCGAACGGACGGGATACGATCATATGAAGTCTTTGTGGTGCGAACAGCAGCCATCGATTATGGCACGCCCGTTCGCAGTTCTGGTCTTTACAAGGGAAGAAAAACGGCCGGTGTCGCCACCGGCCGTCTCATTTACGTCATGTCAGGCCCGGATCAGAACTCGTACTTGACGGTGACCTGTGCCGACCACTGCGACTCGCCCTTGACCTGGCGGATCTGCAGCGCATCGTCGGCCGAGCGGACCGCGTAGACATAACGGCCCTGG
>Ga0308166_1001567_pt1 | contig 23928 bp, 28 predicted proteins | sample PhyCR2_2_FD_202137 | JGI IMG/M metagenome (GOLD analysis project Ga0308166, IMG submission 202137) | Phyllosphere microbial communities from UC Gill Tract Community Farm, Albany, California, United States - DLSLCC.R2 | ecosystem: Host-associated > Plants > Phyllosphere > Unclassified | place... | reverse complement strand
GTTCGCGCACACTCGACCGGCCCGCCCGCAAGCGTGGCGGTACAGCCCGCTGGCGCGGCATCAACCGCGACCACGACTGCATCCTGGTGGCGCGCGACCGCAGCGGCGCTACTTTCGATTTCGTCACGGGGCGCGGCGCCCTCACCAAGGGCCAGCTGTGCCGGCACCTGCTGCCAGTGCTGGAGCGCGACGTGCTGCTGGTATCCGACGCGCACGCGGCCTACCGCGCCTTTGCGCGCGACACCGGCATCTCGCACGAATACGTCAACCTGAACAAGGGCGAGCGGGTGCGCGGCGCCATCCACGTGCAAAACGTGAATGGCTACCACCGGCGTTTGCGCGCATGGCTGGCCCGCTTCCATGGCGTTGCTTCGCGCTACCTGCCGAACTACCTGGGCTGGCGCTGGGCAGTCGACGGCGCGCGCATCGCAACCGCGGAGCAGTTCCTGCGAGCGGCGCTGGGCGGTTTCAACACGAAACGATGACAGCGCCAAAAAAACAACGCCCCGCAAGCGGGGCGCCATCACATCGGGCTGAAAACGATTTAGTTCGTTTTGCCGGTCTGGTTGCCGATCACGCCGCCGACGGCTGCGCCGCCCACGGTGCCGACTGCCGAGCCACCGGTCAGGACGCCGCCGACCACTGCACCGGCGCCGGCGCCGATGGCGGTATTCTTGTCCTGCTGCGACATGCCGGCGCAGCCGGTCAGGCCCAGGGCCAGGGTTGCGATGGTTGCGCTCACTGCCAGTTGTTTGATGGTCTTCATGATGATCTCCTTGGGTGGGGTTTTACTTCAGGCGCAGGTCGTTATGGACCGACTTGACGCCCTTCACGGTGCGCGCAACCGACGCTGCGGTTGCCACATTCTCTGCCGAGCTGACGTAACCGCTCAGCCTGACGATGCCTTCGCGGGTCGCGACATCGATATCCGCTGCCTGCAGCTCCGGCGCCTTGCCGATCGCTGCCTGGACACCGGTCGTGATCGTGGCGTCGTCGACAGCGCGGGCTTCGCTCCTTCCCGGCACGTTGCCGGAGGTGGCACAGCCGCTGGCCATGCCTCCGAAGACCAGGCTTGCCAACAGTGCCACGGCCGGTTTCCAGTGCGTCATGCAGTTTCCTCGAATGCCGTATTGCGGTCCGGCGATGGGTCCAGAATAAGGCCGGCGCACAAATGAAGTCTGTTCGACAACACACACTGTGGCCGGCCCTGCCTTGAGTGTTACATTTTTTACATTATTTCTTCGTCTTGCCCGGGGGCGGGGCGGTCGGTTTCGCGTTCGCCAGCGCCACCAGCTTGGCGCAATCGCTGTTCTCGCCGGGGCCGGTGTTGATCAGCGGGAGCAGGGCCGCCACCGGCGCCGCGATGGTCGCCAGGACTGCCGCGCCGCCCGCCTTCAGGGCAAGGGTCTTCTTGTCGACCGACACGTCGGGCTCGCTGAAGGTGCCGCGCACATACAGCGGCGCACGCAGCGTGAACAGGCGCAGCGCCTTGGTCTCGGGCTTCACGGTCAGGTCCATGCCCTCGTTGGCCAGGTTGACGTTGCCGCTGACGTTGATGATCGCCTCCTTCGTGTCGACCACGAAGACCTGCGACTGCATCACGCCCTTCTTGACGTCGAAATCGGCCGCCAGGCAGTTCAGCTCCACCGGCTTGTCGCCGAACAGCTTGGTGAGCACGATGTTGCCGACGTTCAGGCCGGCCATCTCGAGCAGCATCTTGCTGATCGTGCCCTGGTTGACCAGCGCCTTCACCTCGCCGTTCGAGGTGCCGAGCAGGGCGGCGACCGAGGTGCCGGTGGCCGACAATTGCGCATCGCCATTCACCTGGCCGACCGTGGCCTGCATTTGCTCTATGGTCGGGAACAATTGCTTGATCTGGATGTGGCGCGCCGAGACCTTGGCCGTGGCCGCGATGGTATTCCCGGCCGCGCCGCTGCCATCTAAACGGATGGTCGAGCGCAGGGTGCCGCCGGCCACGCCGAAGTCGAGCGGAGCGAGGGTGATGACGCCGTCCTTCATGATCAGGTGGGCCGAGAGCTTGCTGATCGGCAGGGTCTTTTCGCGGACAATCTTGTCCGCCGCGTAGCGCACGTCGGCGTCGATGGCTTTCCAGCGTTCTGTGCGGAACTCTTCTACCGGCAAGACCTTGCCGCCCGGCTGCACCGCTTCGACGCCGCGCGCCTTCTTGCTGGCGTTCGAATCGGCGCCGACCAGCGGCCCCAGGTCTTCGAAGACCAGCTTGTTCGAGGCCACGTTGCCCGACAGCTTGCCGCGCGGCTTGCCGCCCTCGTAGACCAGCTTGCCGTGGATGTCGCTGCTGCCGACCTTGCCCTTGAAGTCCTCGTAGGTCCAGCGGCCGTACTCACGGTCGAGCTCGCCGCGCAGGCGGCCCGCGGTCGAGAAGGCCGGGGTTTCCGGCAGCGTGATGCCGGTGAAGTTGTACAGGCGCGCCATGCTGCGGCCGGCCAGCTGCAGCTGCAGGTCGACCGCCTTCAGCTTGGCCGGCGAGGTGACCGTCCCTTCGATCGCGATGCGGCTGGGGCCGCTGCGCATGTCGGCCTGCACCGGGTAGGGCACGTTCTGGTCCTTCAGCGAGAGCACCTGGCCGACCTTGCCGCCGCCCGTGACCGGGGCGCCGTTGTAGCTGCCGCCGACCTCGAAGCTGACCCCGTACTTCGGGTCGTTGGCGAGCGTGCGCACGTTGGCCGTGACGTCGGCCTTGGTCACCGCGTCGACGAAGCGCACCACGCCGTCGGTGAGGACGATGCGCTCGAGGTCGAGCTTCCACTTCGATTCCTTTTCTTCTTTCTTGTAGACCCAGTTGTAGTGGGTGGCGTCGGTGCGCACCAGGTCGACGCGCGGCGCGTCGAAGCGCAGCACGGGAATGCCGATGGTGTGGTGCAGCAGGCCGAGGGGATTGAGCGAGAACGAGAACTGCTTCACCGCGGCCATGTCGGCCTGCTTCATGTGGGCCGGATTGCCGACATGGACGTCGTTGGCGATCAGGTGCGGCCAGGGAATCCAGTCGCGCAGGTTGCGGTCGCCCGGCGCCATCTTGCGCGCGGGGATTTCCCATTCGACGTTCAGGTTGCCGCGGATGGCGAACGGGCGTTCGATGGCCTCGCTGACCTTGGCATTGAGCCAGGGGCGGGCCTTGTTCCAGTCAAAGGTCAGGATGAAAATGACGGCGATGACGGGAAGCGCAATCAGGATGCCGATTACGCCGAGCAGGATTTTCTTGCGGCGCGCGCTGTGCGGCTTGGCCGCGCTGTGTGGGGGAGTTGTCGTGTCTGGCATGACGATCCTTCGCTGGGAGTCAGTCTTGAGGCCAGCTTAGCGCAAAGGCAAGCGTCATCAATGTGCGGTGTCGCACGCTGAAAATGGATGAGCAGTACGATCTGCGGTCAGTGTGCGCTAGCGAACCGAACTAGCCCAATAACAAGTTTATAACGTTAACAACTTCCTCACATAGACAGGAGAACAGGATGGACAAGCAATCCCCGATCAAAGGACTCGTCGGCGGCGCCGCGGCTGCAATGCTGCTGGTCCTGGCCGGCTGCGCCAGCCAGAAGGCACCGGCCACGGCCGACGTCGCGGTGTCGCGCAATGCGGTCCAGAACGCGGTGCAGGCCGGCGCGGCCGAGCTGGCCCCGGCCGAGATCACGGCGGCACGCGCCAAGATGATGCGCGCCAACGAAGCCCTGGCCGCACGCGACTACAAGCTGGCGCGCGAGCTGGCCATGCAGGCCCAGGCCGACGCGCAACTGGCCCAGAGCAAGGCGAATTCGGCCAAGGCCACGGCCGCCTCCGACGCGCTGAACGAAGACCTGCGCGTGCTGCGCCAGGAAGTCGAGCGCGCCAACTCGCAGTAACGAGCATGGAATGAACGAGGGCAGGGGCAGCGCCGTTGGCGCGCCTCTTTTTCCGCAAACGCTATCGAGGAGCGCCGCCCGAAGGCATGCGGCGGCGCCATCAAGGAGGGCAAGAACATGAAAAACAGTTTCCTGAAACCGGCCGTCTTGGCCAGCGCCATCCTGCTGGCAGCCTGCAGCAGCACGCCGACCACCACCCCGACCCTGGACCAGGCGCGCGCCGATTTCGTTTCCGCCAACAACAATCCGCAAGTCTCGACCTACGCGCCGATGGAGTTCCGCGACGCCAGCGCCGCGCTCGACGCCGCCAACACCGCCGCCGCCAAGAAGGAGAGCCTGGAAGACATCGACCGCCTGGCCTATGTCGCCAAGCAGAAGATCGCCACGGCCCAGGAAGTGGCGCGCGCCAAGGCGGCCGAAGCGAACATCGCCAACGCCTCCATGGAACGCAACGCCGTGCGCCTGGAAGCGCGCACCGCCGAAGCCGAGCGCGCCAAGCGCGAAGCCGAAGCCGCGCAGGCCGCCGCCATGAGCGCCCAGCAGCAGGCCAACGCCGCCGCCGAGCAGAACCGCGCCCTGGCCGAACGCGCCGCCAAGCTCGAAGCGATGCTGACCGAACTGCATGCCAAGCAGACCGAGCGCGGCATGGTGGTCACCATCGGCGACGTGCTGTTCGCCACCAATGAAGCCAACCTGACACCGAACGGAACCTCGACCCTGCGCAAGCTGGCCGAGGTGATGCAGCAGAACCCGGAGCGCACCGTGCTGGTCGAAGGCTTTACCGACAGCACCGGCAGCTCGAGCTACAACCAGGACTTGTCGCAGCGCCGCGCCAACGCGGTCGCCACGGCACTGGCCGAAATGGGCGTCGCGCGCCAGCGCATCGCCACCAAGGCCTATGGCGAAGCCTTCCCGGTCGCCGGCAACGATAGCGCCAGCAACCGCCAGTTGAACCGCCGTGTCGAGATCGTGCTGTCGAACGGCAATGCGCCGATCCCGCAGCGCACCGCCGGCCGTTGAGCCCGCGAGCGGACCGTCTTTATCTGAAGTAAAGGATCATCATGGAACACACCGGCAAGCCCCTGGCGCATGGTTTCGACATCGAAGCCATCCGCCGCGCCGCCGCCAACATCGACGAGGGCGCCGTCACCGACGGCTATGCGGCCGACCGCGAAGCCGTCATCGCCATGCTCAACGATGCGCTCGCCACCGAGCTGCTGTGCGTGCTGCGCTACAAGCGTCACTACTACACGGTCAGCGGCCCGAACAACGGCGCCCTGAAGGCCGAGTTCCTCGAGCACGCCCAGCAGGAGCAGGACCACGCCGACCGCATCGCCGAGCGCATCGTGCAACTGAACGGTTCGCCGAACTTCAACCCGGCCACGCTGACCGCGCGTTCGCATGCCGAGTACGACGATTCCGACGACACCCAGGCCATGGTGCGCGCCGACCTGATCGCCGAGCGCGTGGCGATCGAGTCCTACCGCCAGATGATCCAGGCCATCGGCGACAAGGACCCGACCACGCGCCAGATGCTCACCGAAATCCTCGCCGTCGAGGAAGAGCATGCCGACGACATGCGCGACTTCCTCGTGCCGTAACAACGTTTTATCCCAACCTTATAACCAACAACAGGAGTGCATCATGCAAGACACCACCGCCCGCTCGATCGATAACAACCTGAACAACGCCAGCGCCGACATGAAAGTCCTGGTCAAGGATGCGCAGTCCCTGCTGAGCGCCGCCGCCTCGCTGACCGGCGACAAGGCCGACGAGCTGCGTTCGCGCGGCATGGAACTGCTGGACCGCGCCATGGGCAAGGCCAGCCAGTACCAGGGTCAAGCTGTCGTCAAGAGCAAGGAACTGGCGCACACGGCCGATGTCTATGTGAAGGACAACCCATGGCGCACCGTGGTGGCCGCCGCCAGCGTCGGCCTGCTGGTCGGCATCGTCCTGGGTCGTAAATAATCTTCGCCGGAGAACGCCATGGAAAAGACCGACACCGTTGTACATGGTCCCGGACTCATGGGCGGCATCTCCGGCCTGGCGAAGAACCTGTTCGGCCTCATCGTGTCCCGCGTGGAGTTGGCGGCACTCGAGTTGTCGGAAGTGCGCAACCACGCGATCGAACTGCTGGCGATCTTCGCCGGCGCGGTCCTCGCCGTGTGGTTCGCACTGGCCTACGGCACCGCGACAATCGTGGCGCTGGCCTGGGACGCCATGGGCTGGAAGATCCTGCTGGTGCTGTTCCTTGTATTCCTGGTCATCACGGCCGTGCTGGTGATGAAGGGAATGGCGATGCTCAAGCAGGGCAAGCTCGCCTTCCCGGAAACGATGAACGAACTGCGCAACGACCGCGACGCACTGCTGTAAGCGTCTACCAGGGGAGGGAACATGGACAAGCATCATCATAATGACGAACCAACCGGCCTGGCCGGTCACAAGCACAGCCGCGACCCGGCAACCCGCAAGGCCGAGCTGCTGCGCGAGGGCGAGTTCTACCGTGCCGGCGTCGCGTATGCTCGCGCACAAGTGAAACACGGCGCGCGGCCCGAAGTCATGTTACATTCTGCTTTCGACCACGCGACATGGGCACTGCGGGCCAGGGCTGATGCTCTGCTGAAACCCACGGGCACGAGCGTCTCGGTCCTGATGCCGTATGCGCTGGCCGCCTTCAACTTCGTGCGCCAGCGGCGCATGGGCAAGCAGGCACTGGCCGGGGCGGTCTTGCTGGGCGTGGCGGGCTGGTTCATGCAGAAGCGCCGGGCGGCACGCGAAGTATCCTGAGCGCCGCCAGGTCGTAGCACAGTGGCGCACCGTGCGCGCCGCTGCATCCGCGCCACGGCGCGGACCGAAGAATATGGTGGGGCTTGAGCGGCGTCGCAATCGTTGATTGGGCGCCGTCTTTTTTTGCCGCGCGCTTCCGGTCTACCCTGGGCGAGGTGGCGACCCAGGGCGGATCCGGTCGGCCGGCTCCTAGCGGCCGGTGGTCGTCTCGCCGCCGCCGGTATTGCCGCTGCTGGCAGCGCCGGCCTGCACCGGCGCTTCGGCGCGCAGTGCGTGCATCTCCTTTTCCCAGGTAGCCTGGGCCGTCTTCAGGCAGGCCTGGCGTTCCGCCGCCGCTTGCTGCCTGCAGGCGTTCTTCGCTTCGTCCAGCGCGGCGCCGATTTCCTTGGTGCGCGTACGCATGCGTTCCTGGCGGGTCGTGTCTTCCTTGTACCAGCGCACCGGATCGCCTTGCGCGATCTCGCGCGCCTGCTTGCTGGCCGCGGCCGGCGGCACGTTGGCATCGGTACTGGCCTGGGCCAGGGCCAGTGGCGCGGCGGCCGCGAACGCGGCGCCGATGATGAGCGTTCGAACTTGCATGGTGACCTCCACAAAGAATGCGGGCCGGCGCAGGCCGGCCCGTGGGCGCTTCGAATGAATGTGTCGCAGGCTTAGGCCAGCGCGCGCCGGCCTATCCCCGAATTCACGCATCAATAACGGTAGACGCGGCCGTCGACCAGGCGCACGCGGTTGCCCACACGCAGGTCATACACGCTGTCCTGGACCACGGTGCGGTATTCGCCGTTGTCCATGCGCACGTTCACCTGATACATCTCCTGGCCGTTGCCGGCATTCCGGTTCTTCTCGACGTTGTTGCCGATGGCTGCGCCGGCCACGCCGCCGGCCACGGTGGCTGCCGTGCGGCCGCTGCCGCTGCCGACCTGGTTGCCCGCCAGGGCGCCGACCAGTGCGCCGACCACGGCACCGCCGCCGCTGGTGCGGTTCTCGGCCTGGGTTACCTGGATCGATTCGATGGTGCCGTAGCCCATCGAGGCGGTGTTGTTGTAGCCGCTGTTGTAACCATTGTTGCTGTACGACGGGCCGCTGCTGGCGCAGCCGGCGAGGATGGCGCTGGCGGCAACGACGGCGGCTGCAAGAGTGCGGGTGGCTTTCATATTGTTCTCCTGGCAAATGATGTATTGCCAGAATAGGCAGGGCAGGGCGGGAGGTCTGTGCGATGACGCACTCATTGTTGCCGAGTTACTAATGCTGAGCATCATGGTGCTCTTGTGTTCGACACCGTACAGAAGCGCGCGTTCGATTGGCGTAAAACGTCATTACGGTGTTGATAAACAGAGCACAAAGCAAAAGCAGGAGCAATACACATGACAACAAGAATGAAGAACACGCATGCATTGCTGATCCTCGGCGCCGCCCTGCTGTGGGTAGGCCATGCACGCGCCCAGGCCGTGACGCCGCCGGCCAGCCCGGCCGCCAGCGCGGCGGCCCCGGCCCCGGCCGTGCCGGACGCCAAGACGGCCTACGAGCGGGCGCGCGATACGGCGGCCGCCAACTACAAGGTGGCGCGGGCGCGCTGCGATAGCCTGAGCGGCAACCCGCACGACGTGTGCGAGGCCGAAGCCAAGGCCGAGCGCGTGCGCACCGAGGAAGAAGCGGGCGCCGCCTACAAGAACACCCTGAAGGCCTATACCCAGGCCCGCATGCGCATCGCCGACGCCAACCATGCGCGCGACAAGGCGCGCTGCGGGGCGCTGGCGGGCAACGACCGCGACGTGTGCATCAAGCAGGCCAAGGCGACCCTGGTCGCGGCCCAGGCCGATGCCACCGCGGACCGCAAGATGATCGAAGCACGCAGCAATGCGCGCGAAGACAAACTGACGGCCGAATACCGGGTCGCACTGGAGAAGTGCGACGCGTTTGCCGGCGCGGCCAAGGACCAGTGTGTCCAGGCCGCAAAAACCGCGTACGGCAAGTGACGTACCGGACCCGCTCGCAGTGAGCAAGCAGTCAATACCTAGCAGTTCATATTTTTTGACCAACGAAGAAAGGGATACATCATGAAAATCACCCAACGCCTTGCTACCGCTGTCTTCACCGGCGCTCTCGCCTTCACCATGGTGGGCTGCGCATCCGGTCCGCAAAAGGAAAGCGCCGGCGAATACGTCGACGACAGCGTCATCACCGCCAAGGTGAAAGCCGCCTTCGCCGCCGACTCGAGCGTCAAGGCTACCGAGATCAACGTCGAAACCTTCAAGGGCGACGTCCAGCTGTCGGGCTTCGTGTCGGATGCCGGCGATGCAGCCAAGGCAGTCCAGATCGCCCGCGGCGTCAAGGGTGTAACATCGGTCAAGAACGACATCCGCGTGAAGTAATCAACGCAGCCGGGGCGGCGCGGTCCGGCGACTAACATTCGGCAAACACATGCAACTCGCCAGTCCGGGTTCGGCCGCAGCCGAACCAAACCATTCCGCCGCCCCTGGGGACAGTCCGGCCGTCACGGTGACATCCGTGACGCCGGACGGCTCTTCCGGCAACGTCCACCACGACGACCTCGCCCTGCATTCCGGAGGCTTGCGCCTTCCGATCCATGTGAATGCACGCGGGCTCTCGCTCGGCATCCTGGCCACTGTGGCCTTTGTCTTCGCCCTGCAATGGGCACAGAAATTCTTCGTGCCGCTCCTGCTCGGCATCTTCATCGCCTACACCCTGAGTCCCGTCATGCGCTGGCTCGAGCGCCTGCGCATTCCGCGCATCATCGGCGCCACCCTCCTGACCGGCGCGCTGCTGGGCGGCATGGGCGCCACCATGTACCGGCTACAGGACGAATTCTTCAACATCCTCGACGAGTTGCCGACGCTGACGCACAAGCTCACCAAGCTCGTCACCAGCGCCGCCGGCGGCGAAGGCTCGACCATCCAGCGCGTGCAGAAGGCCGCCGCCGAGATCGAGCAGGCCACGGCCAACGTCGGCGCCAATCCGCGCCTGGTTCAACGCCGCCCCTCGATGGCGGCCCAGCATTCCTCGAGTTTCCGCATCACCGACTGGCTGCTGGCCGGCTCGGTCGGCCTGGCTTCCTTCGTCACCCAGTCGACCATGGTGGTGTTCCTGGTCTTCTTCCTGCTGCTGGCGGGCGACACCTTCAAGCGCAAGCTGGTCAAGCTGACCGGGCCCTCGCTCACGCGCAAAAAAGTAACCGTGCACATCCTGGACGACATCAATACCTCGATCCAGAACTACATGTTCATGCTGCTGGTCACGAACATCCTGCTGGCCCTGCTGATGTGGGTGGCGCTGCGCGCCATCGGCCTGGAAAACGCCGGCGCCTGGGCCATCTTCGCCGGCGTCGCCCACGTCATGCCTTACTTCGGTCCGCTCCTGATCACCACCGCCACCGGCCTGGTGGCCTTCATGCAGTTCGAGTCGCTGCGCATGGTGATCCTGGTAGCCGGCGCCTCGATGGGCATCGCCACCCTGGTCGGCATGGTCGTCACCACCTGGATGACCGGCAAGATCGCCAAGATGAACCCGGCCGCCGTGTTCGTCAGCCTGTTGTTCTGGGGCTGGCTGTGGGGCATGTGGGGCCTGCTGCTCGGCGTACCGGTGGTGGTGGTGCTGAAGGTGGTGGCCGAGCGGGTCGAGGGCATGGAAGCGCTGGCGGAACTGCTGGGCGAGTAGGGTGGGTTCTCGAACCCACCACAGCGACGCAGGCCCGCCCCGGGGCGACGGCGCGGCGCAAGAACCCTCCCACCCCCGTACCGATCGTCATACGCACCTGCTGCCGAACCACCCACTTCCCAATCCATAAAACAAAACAGCCGCGACGTATCGCGGCTGTTTCAGGTGCAGGCCAGGCTTCAGCTCATGCGCTTGAGTTTCTTCGCCCCGGTCTCTTCCTTCGGCTTGTGCCGCAGGCTGCCCAGTTGCAGCGCGTACTGGCGCGCGAACTCGGCGCCGAGGAAGAAGATCTGCGCCGAATAATACACCCACAGCAGCAGGGCGATCAGCGAGCCGGCCGCGCCGAAGCTGCTGGCCGCGCCGCTGTTGCCGATGTACAGGCCGATGCCGTATTTGCCCAGCGTGAACAGGGCGGCGGTGCCGAGCGCGCCGATGGTCACGTCGTGCCAGGACAGGTGGATGCGCGGCAGCAGTTTATAGATGGTGCCGAACAGGGTGGCGATGACGAGGAAGCTGATGCAGGACGAAATCCAGCCGACGATGATCGACGCTTCCTTGTACATGCCGCCGAAGTAATTCTCGACCACGGCCATGGCCGCGCTCACGACCAGCGACACCATCAGCAGGAAGCCCAGCACCAGGATCAGGCCAAAGGAGAGCAGGCGGGTGCGCACCGTGTCCCACCAGCTCGCGTCCTTCGGCGGCGGCACGTCCCAGATTTCGTCCAGGCTGTCCTTCAGCTCGGCAAAGACCGAGGTGGCGCCGACCAGCAGCAGCACGGTGGCGATGATGGTGGCCATCAGGCCGCTGTCCTTGTTGCGTGCGCCGGCCAGGATGGCCTGGATGGTGTCCGCGCCCTGGGCGCCGACCAGGCCGCGCAGTTCGTTGAAGAGCTGGCCCTGCGCCGCTTCGGCGCCGTAGAAAAAGCCGGCGATCGCGATCACCAGCACCAGGATCGGCGCCAGCGAGAACAGGGTGTAGTAAGCCAGTGCGGCGCCCTTGCTGGCCGCGCGGTGCTCCAGCCATTCGCTGACTGCGCACTTCATCACATGGATGATCTGGCGTGAATATGGGAACCATTGTTTGACGGCCATACCGGATCTCCAAAAACGTAAAGGGAAAAAGAAAAGGGGCACGAGGCCCCTTGAGCCCGGACGTCTGGGACGTCCGGATAAAAGGGACAATTTTTTATTGCCCCTCCCGGTTGACCGGAATTACTGCACGCGCTTTTCGATGGTGATCTGCTCGACTTCGACGCGGCGGTTCGGTTCCAGGCACTTGATCAGGTCAGCACGTTTCTTGTCGTTGCACTCGACGACAGGATTCGATTCGCCCTTGCCGACGGCGTTCAGGCGGCCGGCGTCGATGCCCTTGCTGACCAGGTAGTCACGCACGGCGTTGGCGCGGCGCTCCGACAGCTTCTGGTTGTACTTCTCCGAACCCAGGCGGTCGGTGTAGCCGGTGACGTCGACGTTGGTGATGCTGGTGTCGGCGGTCAGGGCAGCGGCGATCTCGTCCAGGCGTGGCTGCGGCATGCGCAGTTCAGCCTTGTCGAACTCGAACAGTTCGGTGGCCGACATCGTGACCTTCTCGAAGCGTGCCGGCGGCGGTGGCGGCGGAGCGACCGGTGCCGGTGCCGGAGCCGGGGCTTCGACGACTGGTGCCGGGGCCGGTGCCGGCGGTGCTGGCGGCGGGTTGAACGCGTAGTTCAGGCCGACGGTGACGTACTTGTTGTTGCTTTGTTCGAAGCCGTAGCGCTCGTCGTCACGCAGGAAGCCGCGCACCGAACGGATGTCGGCCTGCAGCGACCACTGCGGGCTCAGGCTCGCCTGGAAGCCGATACCGGCGGTGGCGTATGGCGAGTTCTTGCTGACGAAGCGCTGTGCGTTTTCAACCTTGTCGCGCTCGGCGCCAACGCCGAACAGGATGAATGGGCGGAACTGTTTACGCGACAGCATCAGCAGCGCATCGACGCCGACCAGGGTCTGGCGATAGCGTGCCGCACCGTCTTCGGTACGGACCTGGGTGGCACCGACCTGGATATCCCAGAACGGGTGCACGGCCTTACCGAACTTCAGGCCGCCGCCCCAGTCCTTGTCGTCCACGCCGAAGTTGCTGTCAGGCTTCATGCCGACAACGCTAGGCTGGATGTACCAGGACGGGTTGATGATCTCAGACGCTTCTTGAGCCAGCGCGGTGCCGGCGGCGCAGAGCATGGCGACGGCCAGGGCGATCTTCTTCGAATTATTCACAGGAAACTCCCATAAGTTGAAAAGGTAGGGTGACATCGCGTGCCTTGACAGTGATGTTGGAGTGAAGAATACGAGGCCGAGTTCCAAAGGGTCCGTGCGCTAGCGCACCTATGAGTACTGCTGAGTGACAAATACGCAACGTTGTCAGCTTGATTTCACATTTGCTCTATATATAGGGAAAGTGGATTTAACTTAATTTGAGGAAACTTTCTAATTTCGCCAGTCGCCGTTGTAATTGCACAACAAGCGCGATTTTTCTCGCGTTCATTTGATTTTTGATAAGTTCCATGCTTGTCGAAATTCTTCATGGAATTTTGCCAATGTGGGCTGGCGCACAGACCGGCCGCACTGACGCAGGCAATCTTGTGCCCAGTTAAACGGAACCCAAGGTGTTGTCAGGGTGTCAGACAGACACACAGCGACCCGGACCACACAGTCTCTCTCTATCTAACGGAGTACACCAACATGCATGCAACGACCCATCACAACGCGGTGCAAGGCGAACACGGCGCAGTGCACACTTCCAGCAACTCAGCGCTGATCGAACGCGTGCCGCCCCAACCGACCGAACGCGCCCCGATCTCGCTGGCGCCGATCGAGCGTGTGCGGTCTACCTCGGCCACCCAGCGCCGGATCGAGAACATGCAAAAGTTGATCAACGAACTGTCGACCCATGAGATGCTCGCCGACGAGATCGCATGGTTCCTGAAATTCTCGCCGTCGGGCGCCCGCAAGTACATCCGCGACCTGCGCGAAGCCGGCGTCATCGAACTGGCGCGCTACATCGAAGGCACCGCCACCTACCTGGGCAAGGCCGTGTACCAGATCTGCCCCGACCAGGAACGCGTGAAAGCCTTCCTGGCCGCCATCTGCCAGCCGAAGCGCGAAGGCGCTGCCCCGCGCAAGGAGCGTCCTGGCCTGCGCGAGCAGAGCATGGCCGGCAGCGGCCGCCACTTCCACATCCTGGCCGACGACACCCACTACGCCATCCGCGTGAACCGCAGCCCGGTCGCGCGCGATCCGCTGGTCGCCGCCCTGTTCGGCCCGGCGCCGAACCAGGTGGGCAAGTAACGCGTCCACCTCGCCTGCCGGAAGGGCGTAGCGGTGGAGACCCGCGCCGCCCCTCCTGAACCGACGATCGCTGTCGTCACGCCAACGCCGCGCACTGCGCGGCGTTGGTCGTTTACATTGCTGCAATTCGTGGCTTCCATTCGCGGCTGCGGTTCGTTGCTGCAATGCATGGCTGCCGTCCATGGCCGCAATTCGCGCTTGCAGTTGAAAAGCCGTCAACAAGCCCCACCTGCGGCGGGTGCAGCATCGTGCTGCGTCCTGCTAATGGAAAGGGAAACCCATGTTGCCGAGTGCCGAATCGCTGGAAGGCAAGCCAGTACCGAGTGTCGTCTTCAAGACGCGTCCCCACGACGCCTGGCAAGACTTGACGAGCGAAGAACTGTTCAAGGGCAAGACCGTCGTCGTCTTCGCGCTGCCCGGCGCCTATACGCCAACCTGCTCCTCGACCCACCTGCCGCGTTTCAACGAGCTGGCGCCCGTGCTACGCGACAACGGCGTGGATGACATCGTCTGCATCTCGGTCAACGATGCCTTCGTCATGAACGAATGGAAGCATGGCCAGGACGCCGATGCGATCACCTTCATCCCGGACGGGAATGGCGATTTCACGCGCGGCATGGGCATGCTGGTCGACAAGCGCGAACTCGGTTTCGGCCAGCGTTCCTGGCGCTACGCGATGCTGGTGCGCGACGGCATCGTCGAAAAGATGTTCATCGAGGAAGAAGGCGAGGGCGATCCCTTTGCCGTGTCCGACGCCGACACCATGCTCAGGCACATCAACCCCGAAGCCAGGGCGCCGGAGCCGATCGTGATGTTCTCGCGTCCCGGCTGCCCGTATTGCGCACGCGCCAAGGCGGCGCTGGCGCAGCACCGTTTGCGCTATACGGATATTTCGCAAAGCCAGAAGATCAATACCAGCGTGCTGCGCGCCGTCAGCGGCCGCATGACCTGGCCCCAGGTTTTCATCGGCGGCGAACTGATCGGTGGCGCCGACGAACTGGATGCGCACCTGGCCCGGCGCATGGCGGCCGTGTGAAGCCGCATTTGCCGAACCTGTCTTTACCCGGCCGCAGGATGGTGTGATGGAAGCCTTGTTGACTGTGTCCGCCCTCGTGGCGGCGGGCCTGCTGGCCTGGGTCATCCCGCGCTGGCGCCTGCGCCGCGCCCTGGCCCGGCCCCTGCCGCCGGAAGCGCTGGCCACCCTGGCGCGCAATGTCGAGCAATACGGCGGCATGGACGCCACCGGGCGCGCGCGCCTCGAACGCCTGGTGCGCCGCTTCCTGCACGAAAAGACCTTTGTCGGCTGTGCCGGCCTCGAGATCACCGACGAGATGCGGGTGACCATCGCCGGCCAGGCCTGCCTGCTGCTGCTCGGCACCAAAGGCGAGCTGGTCTATCCGACCCTGCACTCGGTGCTGGTCTATCCCGGCGCCTTCCTGGTGCCGCGGCGCCAGGTCGACGAAGCCGGCGTGGTCAGCGAGGAGCGCCAGGACCTGCTGGGCGAGTCCTGGGGCGACGGGCGCGTGATCCTGTCCTGGGACCACGTGCGCCGCGCCGATAACCAAGAGCCGCCTTCGCACAACGTCGTCCTGCACGAGTTCGCCCACCAGCTCGACAGCGAATCCGGCAGCACGAATGGTGCGCCCTACCTCGGCAGCGCCGAGCGCTACCGCAGCTGGTCGGAAGTGCTGTCGCGCGATTTCGCGGCGCTGCGCCACGATGCCTGGTTCGGCCAACAGGGCGTGCTCGACCATTACGGCGCCACCAATCCGGCCGAATTCTTCGCGGTGGCCACCGAGGCCTTCTTCGAGCAGCCGCACCGGCTGGCCGAGCGGCACAGCGCCCTGTTCGAGGAATTCCTGAAGTATTACCGGGTCGACCCGCGCGCCTGGAGCGCGCCGCCGGCGCCGCTGCCGGACTACGGCATGGCGTACGGGCAATGGCAGTAGCGTGTGCCGAACGGTGTGCGTTTGCGTACAGAATAAGCAGCCCAGCAGGAGCATCCTGCTGTCATTACCGACACAGGAGAATTCCATGTCTACGATCATTGCAGGACACTTCGAACTCCAGGACGAGGTCGACGTCGCACGCCGCGCCCTGGCCGACGCCGGATTCAGCCAGGAACGCATCAGCGCCTTCTACCTCAGCCAGGCCGGCCAGCACGACATGACGCCGATCGGCGGCGACAACCTCCATTCGCCGGGCGCCAAGGAAACCCCGGTCGGGGTGGCGCAGGGAGCGGCCGCCGGCGGCGCCATCGGCGCCGCGGTCGGCACGGCCACCGTGCCCTTGACCGGTCCGGCCGGTCCCATCGTCGGCGGCCTGGTCGGCGCCCACGTCGGCTCGCTGTTCAGCTTTTCCAAGATGAAGGAAGCCGGCGAGCGCGAAGAGGGCGGCCGTGCCCCCGTCGAGCAGCGCAAGGCCGGTATGCTGGTGGCCGTCGCCTTCGACGATGCCGGCGACGAGGGCCGTGCCGTCGAGGTCCTGCGCAAGCTGGGGGCGGTGCAGATCGAGCGTGCGCGCGGGAATATCGTGGATGGCGACTGGGCCGATTTCGATCCCTCGCAGCCCCCGGATATCGTTCACTGAGCGACCAATGAGCGTGCACTGAGCGTGCACGGCGACATTCGCTAGCGTTTTTCCGGCAGCACGGCAAGCGAGCCGTGCTGTATATGATTTGATCCATCTCAATGTTCGCGGGAGCCGCGCTCCTAGACTTGTCCGTTCCGGCCGCCTGGCCGTCGACAAGGGGACAAGAAATGGAAGAGAAACGCGTGGCATTGGTGACCGGGGGCATGGGCGGCCTCGGCACTGCGCTGTGCCGCCGCCTGCATGACGCGGGCTTCACGGTCGCACTCACTTATTCGCCCTGCAATCCTGCGCCCGAAGGCTGGCTCGCCGCCCAGCGCGACGAGGATTACCGCTTTACCGCCTGCAAGCTCGACGTGACCGATCACGAGGCCTGCGCCGCGACCGTCGGGCGCCTGCTGGCCGCGTTCGGCCGTATCGACGTCCTGGTGAACAACGCCGGCATCACGCGCGACCGCAGCCTGCGCAAGATGACGCTGGACGACTGGCGCGCCGTGCTGTCCACCAACCTGGACAGCGTGTTCAACATGAGCAAGGCGGTGATCGACACCATGGTCAGCCGGCGCTGGGGAAGGATCGTCAACATCTCCTCGGTCAACGCCAATGCCGGCGCCTTCGGCCAGGCGAACTATGCCGCGGCGAAGGCCGGCATGCATGGCTTCACCAAGGCGCTGGCGCTGGAAACGGCACGCTACGGCGTCACCGTCAACACGGTATCGCCGGGCTACCTGCGCACGAAGATGGTGAGCGCCGTCCCGGCCGAGATCATGCAGAACAAGATCCTGCCGCAGATTCCGGTCGGGCGCCTGGGCGAGCCGGACGAGGTGGCGGCCCTGGTGGCCTACCTGGCATCGGACGCGGCGGGTTTCGTGACCGGCGCCGACATCGCCATCAACGGCGGCCAGCACATGCGCTGAGGCCGCTGTTCGCGCTTCCGCTGTTACCGTTTCCGGCGGTTACCGCTTCTCGAAGCGCGTCTGGCAGGCAATGCACAGGCGCGCCTCGGGACGGGCCTGCAGGCGCGAATAGCCGATGTCGTTGCCGCATTCCTCGCACAAGCCATAGCTGCCATCCTCGAACCTGGCCAGGGCATGGCGCAGCACCTGCATCTGCGCCGCGTTGTGGCCGGCCGCTTCCAGCGCCAGGTCGTTCAGCAGGCGCACGGTGGCCTTGTCGGCGGGCGAGGTTTCGATTTCGGAGACGGGCAGGTCGCGCCCGCCGGCCGGCAGCGCGGTCTCCTCGTTGAGACCGCTCAGCGCCGCGAGGCGCGCCTCGAGCGCGGCGCGCAACTGCGCCAACTGGCCTTGGTCGAGGGCTGCCATGACGATGCGATGGGAAGGACGCGTTTCAGGACCGCGGCGCGCGAACGCGTTGCACGGGTGGCGTGCTTGCTTGAAGCCAAGGAAAGCGGTCCATTGCGCACTCCCACATGACGATGTGGGGCCAGTGTAGCGCGATGCGGGAAGGATGAACATGGGCGCACGCGTGCGACCATGGACTCGGGCCGACTCGGGCAAGCTCAGGCGGGCTTGGCGGCGGGGGCGGGCGCCTTGTTGGCCTCGATGGCCGCCATGTGCGCGCGGATCTTGTCGAGGGCGCCGACCACCGAGGCGGCCTGCCCGGTGGCCGCGGCGCCGGCCAGTTGCAGCAGGCCGCCGACCAGCCCGGTGATGTCGCCGATCAGGGTGATCTTGCGGATCTTTTCGGCCGCCTCGGTGGTGAGCGCGATCACGCTGCGTTGCGACTTGCCGAGCGACTTGACGATGTAGGTGGCGGCATCGGCATACAGGCCGTTGGCGCGCTGGCGCAGGACTACTTCGTCCTCGAGCAGGGCGCGGGCCACGGCCTGCACCGCATCGGGCACCGTGCGGCCTTCATAGGCACGGATGTCGCGCATGATGCGTTCGTGCAGCTGGTCTGCACAGGCGGACAATTGATCCGCCAGTTCGACGATCTGCGGCACGCTGGCCAGGCCGCTTTCCTGCCTGGCCGACTGCGCTGCGCTTCCTGTCGCAGCCGGGGAGGGCGCAGCGCCCGCTCCCGTGGCGCCCGCTGGCCGCGCGCCCGCCGCGTCCGGTCCTGCCGCCGCCGCTGCGCCTGCCGTACCGTCGCCGGCCATGCCGGTTTCCGCCTTGCCCTGGTTTTCCATAGCGCCTCCTCAGTTCAATCGCCCGACAGGCCATCGCGGATCATCCGCAAGTCCCGTGCGTAATTGCCGAGCATGCGGCGCACGTCGGCCTCGGACAGCTTGTGCAGGTTCTCGCGCAGCTTCTGGTGGCCGAGCGCGACTTTGGTCAGGCCCTGCAGCGCCAGGTCGTAGCGGCGGTCGATCAGCTTGTATTCGCTGGCCTTGTTCAGGTAATGCACCTTGGCCAGCGTGACCAGCATGCGGTCGCTGCTTTTCGTATTGAAAGGCAGTTCGACGTCGAAGATGCCGAGCACGGTCTTCTTTTCATTTTCGTTGGTCTTGTAGTACAGGCGGGTGAGCGAGATCATGGCTTCCAGCAGCACCTGGACGTCGGCATCGCCGTCGCGCACCATGGTTTCCACGCTGCGGTTCTGGTAGCCCGAGGCGATCACCCGCGTCAGCAGGCGGGTCAGGCCCGTGTAGGCGGCGATATGGCGCTGTTGCAGGCCCGAGTCGGTGTTCGCCTTCAGCCCGTTGCCGAGGTCGTCGATGCGCTCGGACAGGTCGTAGCGGGTATCGCCGGCCAGCAGGCTCAGGGTCTGCATGTAGAGCACCAGCGTCTTTTGCACGCTGACGAAGTCGTCGTAGACGGCGCGCCGCTTGGCGTCGTTCTCGCGCGCCAGCTTGTCGGCGGCGGCCGGCAGGTAGGGCTGTTCGCGCTCGTAGGTGTCGCGGTAGCGGCGCGAGAGCTCGGCGTAGCCGCCCAGGCGCGCCGAGGCGTCGGCGAATTCGCGCACCTCGGTCAGGCTGACGGGACCGTTGGAAGTCGCGCAACCGCCCAGGAACAGGCTGCTACCCAGCAGGGCGGTGGCGATCAGGCGGGAAGGTTTCATCGGGTCCTTTCGAGCGGCATGATGCCTGCTGGAAAGTCCCCATTCTGGCAAACGGCGCGTGCTGCGACGTTGCAGTTGGTCAACTCACATGCTGGCGCCGTGGCTCAGGTCACCTTGGCGCGATCGAAGTGGGGATTTTCGATGATGCCGAACAGGTTGCCGTAGGGATCGCGGATGGTCGCGACCCGGATGCCGTCGCCCACGTCTTCCAGCGGCGACTCGACCGTGGCGCCCAGGCCTTCCAGGCGCGCCACTTCGGCGCGTGCATCCGGCGTGCCCCAGTAGGCGGTGGCGCCGGCACTGCCGGGCACGCCGTCGGGAACCAGGCCCAGCTCGAAGCCGCCGACCTCGAAGCCGACATAGAAGGGCTGTTCGAAATACGGCGCCTTGTCGAGCACGCGGCGGTACCACTCGGTGGCCTCCGTCAATTGTGTGACGGGGTAGATGACGGTGCGCAGTCCCTGGATCATGGCGGTCTCCGGTATTGTTGAAATGCAATCGTGCCGCAAGCCTGGCGGCTTGTCCAGCGTTGCATTTCGTTTCGACCGTTCCTCAGCCGGCCAGTTCGGTGCGCCAGGCCAGGCCTTGCGCGGTATCGCCGCGCGGGTTGTATTCGCAGCCGACCCAGCCCTGGTAGCCGAGCTCGTCGAGCAGGCGGAACAGGTAGGGGTAATTGATTTCGCCGCTGCCCGGTTCGTGGCGGCCGGGCACGTCGGCCAACTGGATGTGGCCGATCAACGGCAGCAGGGTGCGCAGGCTGTTGGCCAGGTCGCCCTCCATGCGCTGCATGTGGTAGATGTCGAACTGCAGGAACAGGTTATCGGCGCCGCATTCCTCGATGACGGCGGCGGCCTGGCGCGAGCCGGTGAGGAAATAGCCGGGCATGTCGCGGTCGTTGATCGGTTCGATCAGCAGGTCGATCCCCTTTTCCTTCAGCCTGGCGGCCGCGAAGCGCAGGTTGGACACGTAGGTGGCATGCGCGCGTTCCCGTGGCACATTCGGCGGAAGCTTGCCGGCCATGCAGTGCAGGCGCTTGACGCCGAGCTCCTCGGCGTAGTCGCGCGCCAGTTCCACGCTGTCCTGGAACTCGCCGATGCGGCGCGGGTCGCAGGCCATGCCGCGGTCGCCGGCCGCCCAGTCCCCAGGCGGGAAATTGTGTAGTACCAGTTCCAGCTCGTAGCGCGCCAGCCGGCCCGTGATCCATTCGGGTTCGCAGGCATAGGGGAAGAGAAATTCCACCGCATCGAACCCGGCCGTTCGCGCCGCCGCGAAGCGGTCGAGGAAGCTGAGCTCGGGGAACAGCGTGCTCAGGTTGGCGGCGAATCGTGGCATGGCGGGTCTCGAATGTTGACAGCCCGCTATCCTAGCACTCGGGGCGAAAACCTGCCGGGAATGGCAATCGTGTGGCGTAAGGGCGAACCATCGCGTGCCGATTCGGCTGGTAACGCAAACCCTACGGTTGAGGTCAGCATGCTTCATATACCAACAATAAGGCGCTGTCACCGTTTGCTATGGATGAGCCCGATTGCTAAGCGAAACAATTGATCGACAGAAGTAATTTTTCCCCCGTCGAGCATCCGGCGCCAGCCCAGGTAATTCGGCAGGTAGCGCGACGCGACGCCGTGAAATGGTGCGAGCCATTCGCGCAAACGGCCGTGGTAGGCATTGACGTTGTGCACATGGATAGCGCCGTGCGACCCCAGGCGATGACGCTCGCCGGCGCTGGCATTGACGGCCTGATGCGCGATGCCGTGTGCACGGGCGAAGGCACGATAGGCTGCGTTCGCGTCCGTCACGAGCAGGACGTCCCGATCCAGGAATGGCTTCAGGTGGCGCTCCAGCTGGACTTTGCCGACGGCACCGCGGCCGGTGACGGCATCGATGGTCTGCCTGCCGCGGTCGCGCGCCACGAGAATGCAGTCGAGTTCGCGTGAAATGCCGCGCCTGTTGGCCGCACCGCCCCGCTTGCGCGCCGGCCGGTCGAGCTTGCGCGATCCTTTCCGGGATTCCAGGATGAACATCTCGTTGGCCTCGACAATGCCCTGCAGAGACACTGGCCGCTCTTCCTTCACCCGGTCGAGGAAGCGATGACGCCAGCGGAAAGCAGTGTGCGGTGCACCCTGACCCCGTCCGCCGCTGCGCGCACCGGGCGTGATGCGCGCAGGGCCTCGAGACAGGCTAGCCATTTTCCACGCAAACGCAGCCTTGCCAGTGGTGTCCCGGTCAGGTCGTTGAAGGTGCGCCGGCATGCGCGGCAGCGGTAGCGCTGCAGGTCGTTGGCGCAGCCGTGCCGTTGCCAGCGTTCGCACTGGCAATGAGGGCAGCGGCGATCGATCGACCGGAGTTGCTCGATCAGTGCGAGCACCTGGTCCAGCCCGGCCGCTGGCCGCAGGGCCTTATGGATCCACAACTGGACCTGCAGCCGCTGGGGCTGGTTCAGTGCGGGCAAGGCGGCAAACCACTTGGTGAAGCGGGGCAGGTTCATGGCCGATCCATATCGAGGGCGATACGGGTTGGACCGCGGAGAAGCTCAGCAGTTCACTGCTCATCCATAGCCAACGGTGACAGCGCCAATAAAAAAGGACAGGCCGGCTTCCCGGTCCTGTCCTTGTCGGCAAACGCTACAAGCGATTAACGGTCGCGCCCGCCCTGGCGTGGCGCTGCGCCGCTGCGCGGGCCGCGGCTGGCGCCGGCGTTACCACCATTGCCGCCACGGTTGCCGCCGGCATTCGCCGGACGGCCGCCATTCCCGCCGCCACTTGCAGCGCGGCCGCCGTTGCCCGCGCCCGCGCCTGCACCAGCGCCACGACCACCCTGGCCCTGACCGCCACGGTTGCCGCCTGGACGGCCGCCGCGGTTGGCATGGCCCGGTGCGCCGCTGCGCAGCTGGATCGGCTGGGCCTTGGCGTTCAGGTCAGGCTCGAAGCCCGGGATCACGTGACGCGGCAGCGTCTGCTTGATCAGCTTTTCGATGTCTTTCAGCATCTGGTGCTCGTCGACGCAGACCAGCGACACGGCTTCGCCGGTGGCGCCGGCGCGGCCGGTACGGCCGATGCGGTGCACATAGTCTTCCGGCACGTTCGGCAGGTCGTAGTTCACGACGTGCGGCAATTGATCGATGTCGATGCCGCGCGCGGCGATGTCGGTGGCGACCAGCACCTGCAGGCTGCCATCCTTGAACTCGGACAGGGCCTTGGTGCGGGCCGACTGGCTCTTGTTGCCGTGGATGGCCATGGCGCCGATGCCGTCCTTGCCCAGCTGCTCGACCAGCTTGTTCGCGCCGTGCTTGGTGCGGGTGAACACCAGCACCTGGTGCCAGTCGTTTTCCTTGATCAGGTGCGACAGCATCGGGTGCTTCTTGTCGCGGTCGACCGGGTGGATCTTTTGCGCGATCACTTCCACGGTGGAGTTGCGGCGTGCCACTTCGATCGAGGCCGGGTTGTCCAGCAGCTTGTCGGCCAGCGCTTTGATCTCGTCCGAGAAGGTGGCCGAGAACAGCAGGTTCTGGCGCTTCGGCGGCAGGATCGCCAGCACTTTCTTGATGTCGTGGATAAAGCCCATGTCCAGCATGCGGTCGGCTTCGTCCAGGATCAGGATCTCGACCTTCGACAGGTCGACCGTGCGCTGGCCCACGTGGTCCAGCAGGCGGCCCGGGGTGGCGACCAGGATGTCGACGCCGTGCTTGAGCAGCTTGATCTGCGGGTTGATGCCGACGCCGCCGAAGATCACGGCCGAGTTGAGGTTGGTGTACTTGCCGTACAGGCGCACGCTTTCCTCGACCTGCGCCGCCAGCTCGCGGGTCGGGGCCAGGATCAGGGCGCGCACGGCGCGCGCCGCCGTCTTGTTTTTCTGGGCGGCGCCGATGGCGTCGCTCGACAGGCGCTGCAGCAGCGGGAGGGTGAAGCCGGCGGTCTTGCCGGTGCCGGTCTGTGCGCCGGCCAGCAGGTCGCCGCCGCCCAGCACCGCAGGGATCGCCTGGGCCTGGATCGGGGTCGGCGTGGTATAGCCTTGTTCAGTAACTGCCCGAACGATAGCGTCGGACAAGCCGAGGGTAGCAAATGACATAGATTCTCTGGTGAAGTTGATTCCGCCGCCGGCGCAAGCGGCGCCAGGATCGGATAGGGCAGTTCAGGGGCATGCCGACGCAACATTGCATCGTGTGCAGGATGCGCGCGCCAACCCGGAACTGATTATAGTGAATTTGTTGCCGTGTGGAAATGCATGCTTGAAAGCCGCCTTGCGCGTCGTGCGCCGGCGGCCTGCAATCCATCTATTCTACGCGAGTTTGAAATTACGCGAACGGGACCATCAAAGGAACCATCTGCGCGAACACCTTCGGGCCGGCGGCGATGATGTCGCCCTTGTTCAGGTAATCCGACTCGCCGTTGAACTCGCCGACGATGCCGCCGGCTTCGGTCACCAGCAGCGAACCCGCGGCGATGTCCCAGATCTTGAGGCCCTTTTCGAAGTAGCCGTCGACGCGGCCGGCGGCCACGTTCGCCAGTTCCAGCGCGGCCGAGCCGGCGCTGCGCACGCCGTGGCAGCGCGAGGCGACGACTTCGTACATGCGCAGGTATTCGGCCAGCGCGCGCGGGTCGGGACCATGGCCGGCGGCCAGCAGGGATTTCAGGATGCGGTCGTTGTTCTTGACGCGGATGCGC
>Ga0308166_1001565_pt1 | contig 23981 bp, 20 predicted proteins | sample PhyCR2_2_FD_202137 | JGI IMG/M metagenome (GOLD analysis project Ga0308166, IMG submission 202137) | Phyllosphere microbial communities from UC Gill Tract Community Farm, Albany, California, United States - DLSLCC.R2 | ecosystem: Host-associated > Plants > Phyllosphere > Unclassified | place... | reverse complement strand
GGGGGAGCCGACTACCCTTAATAGTGATGACTGGCACGAGCTGGCTGGCTTTGCTTTTGCCCATCGCCCACTTTCGGCGGCGATCGGTGCGCTCAGCCGTCTGCTGATGCACAGCAACCTGCCGCTGCCGGCACTACGTAGCCAGCTGGAGCAGTGTCTGAATGAGGCGCAGGCCTGCCACCGCCTCCGGTTGGCCGGACGTAAGGCGCTGCTGGCGGCTCAACGACACGAGACGGCAGAGGCGCTGACGTCAATCGATGCCGATCGGGCGGCGCAAAGTCAGCGGCAGATAGCACAGCTGCAATTTTTTTAACTAACTCATTCAGTTAAATGGCATGGTCATCGCCGCCGTGCGGCGTAAACTTACCTCAACGCTATAAGGAGACCGCCATGGAACACGACTACCATGTAGTACAACGTCCGGACAAACCTGCCAGCCAGCTGCTGTTGCTGTTTCACGGCGTCGGTGATAATCCGGTTGCCATGGGGCAGGTCGGCACCGGCTTTACCGCTCGCTTCCCGGATGCGCTGATCGTTAGCGTTGGCGGGGCTGAACCCTGCGGTCCGCCGCCCGCGCGGCAGTGGTTCTCCGTGCAGGGCGTCACGGAGGAGAATCGTCAGGAACGCGTGGACGCCATCATGCCCGCCTTTATTGACGCGGTACGTTACTGGCAGCAGGAGAGTGGACTGGGGCCGCAGGCCACGGCGCTGATCGGCTTTTCGCAGGGGGCAATCATGGCCCTGGAGGGGGTAAAAGCCCAGCCTACGCTGGCGTCGCGGGTAATCGCCTTTAGCGGTCGCTTTGCCAGCCTGCCTGCGACTATCAGCGCGACGGTGACGATCCACCTGATCCACGGCGGGGATGATCGCGTGATTGAGCTGACGCATGCCGTTGCTGCTCAGGAGGCGCTATTACAGGCCGGGGGCGATGTCACGCTGGATATCGTTGATGATGTGGGACACGGCATCAGCCATGAGGGTATGCAGCTGGCGCTGGACCGTCTGAGCTACACCGTGCCGAAGCACTATTTTGATGAGGCGCTGAGCGGCGGCAAGTTCAACGACGACGATATTGTCGAATTTATGTAGTTTCGTCGGTCGAGCAAGTTGTAGGCCGGGCAAGCGGTAGCGCCGCCCGGCGTAATCAGCACCGACTACTTCTTCTTCGGCCAGTCGTCTTCGTCGTCCCACTTATCGTTAAAGTCGCGATGCGGGGGCAGATCGGGCTTGTTGGCGAGAAATTTCTTATGGTCGACGCGCTTGAGGTCTTTAATGACGTTCAGCAGCACACCCACCAGGAAAACCAGTAACAGAATCCACCAGTATTTAGCCAGCCATTCCATGCTCATGTCCTCATTCAGAAACGCCTATTATGCAACGAGCCGTTCCATAATGCGTTGATACATACGGGCCAGCAGCTGCAGATCGGCGGCGTTTACGCATTCGTTGATTTTATGAATGGTCGCATTCACCGGCCCCAGTTCCACCACCTGAGCCCCCATCCGCGCAATAAACCGCCCGTCCGAGGTCCCGCCCGTGGTTAACAGCTGCGGTTCAATTTCATTATAGTGTGCAATCGACTTCACCACCGCATCCACCAGCTTACCGCGCGAGGTGAGGAACGGCTGGCCGGAGATCCACCAGTCGACGCTGTAGCGCAGCTGATGTTTATCCAGCAGCGCAGCGACGCGGGCCTTGATCGCCTCGTCGGTGAGCTCGGTGCTGAAGCGGAAGTTAAACTGCACCTTCAGGTCGCCGGGGATCACGTTGTTGCTGCCGGTCCCGGCCTGGATATTGGCGATCTGCATGCTGGTCGGCGGGAAAAATTCGTTACCGCGATCCCACTCGATAGCGACCAGCTCGTTAAGCATCGGCGCAGCGCGGTGTACCGGGTTGTCCGCCAGATGCGGATAGGCTACGTGCCCCTGCACGCCGTGAATGGTCAGGTTGCAGGTCATCGAGCCGCGACGCCCGTTCTTTACTACGTCGCCCACCACTTCGGTACTGGAGGGTTCGCCCACCAGGCAGTAGTCGAGGCGTTCGTTGCGCGCCATCAGCGCCTCCACGACCTTCACCGTGCCGTGCGTGGCGCTGGCCTCTTCGTCGGAGGTGATCAGGAAGGCCAGACGCCCCTTATGATTCGGATGTCGGGCCACGAAGCGTTCGGCAGCCACTACCATTGCCGCGAGGGAGCCTTTCATATCGGCCGCGCCGCGACCGTACAGCATCCCATCGCGAATGGTGGGTTCAAACGGTGGATTGATCCAGCGGTCAGCGTCGCCCGCGGGAACCACGTCGGTATGACCCGCAAATGCCAGCGTCTCGCCCTGACCGCGCCATGCCCAGAAGTTTTGCGTGTCGCCAAAATCCATCCGTTCAACGGTAAAGCCGATAGCACGCAGGCGTTCGATCAGTAACGCCTGGCATCCTGCGTCGTCGGGACTAAGAGAAGGGCGGCGAATAAGCTGTTGGGTCAGCTCAATAACCGGGCATGACATAGACTACACCTCGTTAAAATAGCGCTCGTAGCTGGTTTCTGTGAAACCCAGCAGCATAGGCTTACCGGGCGCGCAGAGCAATGGGCGTTTGATAATTGCAGGCATTTCACGCATCAGCTCTGCCGCCGAGGGGGCATTTTGAATGCTTTCCCGTCGCGCATCGTCCAGCTTGCGCCAGGTGGTGCCCCGGGTATTCAGCAGCGCTTCCCATCCCAGCTCAGCGATGAAGGTATCGAGCAGGGCCGCATCCAGCCCGTCGGCCCGGTAGTCGTGGAAACGGTAGGCTATCTGCTGTGCGTCTAGCCAGCGGCGCGCCTTTTTAATGGTGTCGCAGTTTTTGATGCCGTACATCACCGGCAGAGCGTCTGATGAAATGTTATTCATAAAATTTCACTTTGTAAGCAGGTAAAGAGAGAGTATTACCCGATATGCCATGATGGTGAAGCAGTTTGTTTAAGTTTTAGTTTAGTGTTCATCTATTTTGTATAAAGAAAAGCGTATTGAGGAAATAGTAAGCAGGCCATCCTTAATAGATTTGTTTGCTAATTAAATTATCTCTTGCGCAATATATGCCCTGAATATTGTCCAGCAGATATTCGGCCACGTTAAGACCGTGAAAGTGCAAACTTGCGACATGCCTCACGCTCGCGAAACGTTTCGCTACCCGTTTTTAGGAATGTTGCTATGTGTCACATTATTACACACGCCGCTACGTCATAGTCTGTTCAAGCCCAACAAATAGCGCGGAGGTGGCCAATCATAGCAATTGATTTCGCGTCTCTTCACAGCAATGGCAATTTTTTGTAGAATACCCATAATAATTAGATGAGGTTGTTATGATTGAACATGAACTGGGGAACTGGAAAGATTTTATCGAAGGCATGCTTCGTAAATAATTCCGGGTACGCACTAAGAAAGAAGCACTAATATAACAAAAGCGTGAACACTATCACGCAACAGCGAGGCGGCCACGGTGGGCCGCCTTTTTTGTTGTTCAATCTTCCTGACGCTCTTTTAGCGGAAAACGCTGACGCACCAGCACAAAGAACAGCGGTACAAAGAAGATAGCCAGTACGGTGGCAGAGATCATCCCGCCCATCACCCCGGTTCCCACCGCATGCTGGCTGCCGGAGCCTGCGCCGCTGCTGGTCGCCATCGGCAGAACGCCAAAGATAAACGCCAGAGAGGTCATCAGGATCGGCCGCAGACGCTGGTGGCAGGCGTGCAGCGTTGCCGAAAGCAGATCGTGGCCTTTGGCATTCATCTCGTTAGCAAATTCGACGATCAGAATGGCGTTTTTCGCCGATAGTCCAATAACGGTGAGCAACCCCACCTGGAAGTAGACGTCGTTCTCCAGACCGCGCATCCAGGTCGCCAGCAGAGCGCCAATCACCCCGAGGGGCACCACCAGCATTACCGAGAAGGGCACCGACCAGCTCTCATAGAGCGCCGCCAGGCAGAGGAATACCACCAGCAGGGAGATGGCGTACAGCGCCGGAGCCTGCGCGCCAGAGAGCCGCTCCTGATAGGACATCGCGGTCCACTCAAGGCCAAAGCTGCCGGGCAACTGGCGCACCAGCTTCTCCATAGTGTCCATGGCGGTGCCGGTACTTACCCCGGTGGCGGCTTCGCCGACGATCTCCACGGCGGAGTAGCCGTTGTAGCGCTCCAGGCGCGGAGAGCCGGTCTCCCAGCGGGAGGTGGCGAAGGCGGAGAAGGGTACCATGCCCCCGGTGCTGTTGCGCACGTACCACAGGTTAATGTCATCCGGCAGCATGCGGTACTTCGCCGCTGCCTGAACATAGACCTTCTTCACGCGGCCGCGATCCATAAAGTCATTGACGTAGCTTGAGCCCCAGGCGGTTTGCAGTGTGTCGTTGATGTCGTCGATGGAGACGCCGAGCGCCTGAGCCTTGTGCTGATCGATATCGATCTGTAGCTGCGGGCTGTCGTCCAGACCGTTGTGGCGCACCCGGGTCAGAGACGGATCGCGCCCGGCCAGCTCCAGCAGCTTGTCGCGAGCGGCCATCAGGGCATCGTGTCCGGCGCCGGCGTGATCCTGTAGCTCCATATCAAACCCGGCCGAGCTGCCGAGGCCGCTGATGGCCGGTGGGCTACTGGCAAAAACCCGCGCCTCGTTGATATCACGAAACGCCCTGGTGGCACGGTCGATAATGGCGAACGCGCTGCCGGTGGTCGGATCGCGATCGTCCCACTCTTTCAGACGGACAAACATGCGGGCCACGTTCTGGCCGTTGCCGCCAGGCCCGGAGCCGATGGTGGCGAAGACCGACGTCACGTTATCTTTTTCATTGGTGGCGAAGTACTTCTCTACCTTCTGCACGACCTTCAGCGTCTGCTGCTGGGTAGCGCCGCTGGGCAGCTGCACCGAGGTAGTGAACATGCCGCGATCCTCCTGCGGCAGAAACGAGGTGGGCAGGCGCAGGAAGAGAAACACCATGCCACCGAGCAGAAGGGCATAGAGCAATATCCAGCGCAGGCTGCGATGGAGGATCTTCGCAACGCCGGATTCATAGCGCGCTGCGCTGCGGTTAAACATGCGGTTAAACCAGCCGAAAAAGCCCGTCTGTCCGTGCTGCTCGCCTTTTTGTACTGGCTTGAGTAGGGTTGCGCACAGTGCCGGGGTGAGGATCATTGCCACCAGCACCGACAGCACCATTGCCGCGACGATAGTGACCGAAAACTGGCGGTAAATCGCCCCGGTGGTGCCGCCGAAGAAGGCCATCGGCACGAATACCGCCGACAGTACCATCGCGATGCCTACCAGCGCACCCTGGATCTGGCCCATAGATTTGCGTGTGGCCTGGCGCGGGGAGAGGCCCTCCTCGCTCATGATGCGTTCGACGTTCTCAACCACTACGATGGCATCATCCACCAACAGGCCAATGGCGAGCACCATAGCAAACATGGTCAGGGTATTGATGCTGTAGCCAAAGGCGTAGAGCACGGCAAAGGTGCCGAGCAGTACCACCGGCACGGCGATGGTTGGGATGAGGGTAGCACGGAAATTCTGCAGAAAAAGGTACATCACCAGGAAGACCAGGGCGATAGCCTCCAGCAGGGTCTTCACGACGTCGATAATCGACGCTTTAACGAAGGAGGTAGTCTCGTACGCGACCTTGTACTCCAGGCCGTGAGGGAAGTAGTGCGCCAGCTCGTCCAGCCGGTTGAGCACCAGATTCGCCGTCTCCATCTCGTTAGCCCCGGAGGCCAGCTTGACCCCAAGCCCCGAGGCCGCCTTGCCGTTGAAGCGGCTCAGGTAGTCATATTTTTCTGCCCCCATCTCGACCTGAGCGACGTCGCCAAGGCGCACCTCAGAGCCGTCCTGGTTGACCCGCAGGGTGATATTGCGAAACTGCTCCGGGGTTTGTAACAGCGACTGAGCGTTAATGGTGGCGTTCAGCGCCTGTCTGTCCACAGACGGGGTACCGCCTAATTGACCGACGGCGATCTGTGCGTTCTGCGCCTCAATGGCATCGGTCACATCCTTGGCCGTTAGCTGGACGCTGTTCAGGCGGGCGGGATCGAGCCAGATGCGCATCGAGTACGGCGAGCCGTAGGCGTCGATGTCACCCACGCCGTTAACCCGGCTAAGGGGATCCTGAATGTTACTCGCGACATAGTCGGCAATATCCTGCTTATCCATCGAACCGTCCGTAGAGACGAAGGCGATGGTGAGGATATTGGTATCGCCGGTTTTACGTACCGTTACGCCCTGGTTCTGCACCGCCTGCGGCAGCTTACGCATTGCCGACTGGAACTGATTCTGTACCTGCTGAACCGCCTCGTCGGGATCGCTACCCGCCGTAAAGCTGAGGGTGACCGTTGCCTGTCCGGTGGCGCTGCTTTGCGAGGACATATACATCAGGTTATCCAGCCCGGTCATATTCTGCTCAATAACCTGGGTAACGGTGTTTTCCAGCGTCTGTGCAGAGGCACCGGGATAGTTGGCCGTGATCCGCACGTTGGGCGGGGCCAGATCGGGATACTGCTCAACGGGCAGCGAAATAATTGCCAGCGTGCCGGTGAGGCACAAAATGATAGCTAATACCCAGGCGAAAATTGGGCGGTCGATAAAGAAATTCGCCATCAGAAGGGAGACCTCTTTTATTTTGCTTTATAACTCTACATTGCTTCACCCCACTTTAGCGGCAATTGCCTGACTAAACGTGGAGAAAAAAAGGAGAAAGTGTAAATTATCACGTTGTTTGCACAGGACGAACCCATTAGCCGGCGCGACAAGGCTGGCCTCAGCGCGTAAAATAGAGGCTCACACTCACCGCTTAGGGCCCGTATGTCGCTGAAAATAGACGTTATCAAAGATAAGATCCTCTCTGAAAACTACTTCGTGTTACGCAATATCACCTACGATTTGACCCGCCGCAACGGAGAGGTGATCCGCCACCGCCGCGAGGTGTACGATCGCGGCAACGGGGCAACCATTCTGCTCTATAACCGGGAGAAACGCAGCGTGGTGCTGGTTCGCCAGTTTCGTATTGCCACCTGGGTGAACGGCAACGAAGATGGTCGTTTGATTGAGCCCTGCGCCGGACTGCTGGACAACGACGCGCCGGAAGTGTGTGCGCGTAAAGAGGCGATGGAGGAGACGGGTTACGAGGTCGGTGAGGTACGTAAGGTGTTCGAACTGTATATGTCCCCTGGCGGCGTCACCGAAATTGTTCACTTCTTTATTGCCGAATACAGCGACAGCCTGAAGGCTAATGCGGGCGGCGGCGTGGAAGATGAGGATATTGAAGTCCTTGAGATGCCTTTCACCCAGGCGCTGGAGGCGGTGGCCAGCGGCGAGATACGTGACGCTAAGGCAGTGATATTACTGCAATATTTACAGGCATCAGGTCTAATGTCTTGATATTAATCGGGTTAATAACATGTATTTAGAATAAATCTATCCGATAAATCCGATTGAGCCCACTACCCCAAGAAGACGAAGATACGCTGTTTATTTGCCAGGCTTCTACTTTTGGGGTTGTACCGTTCATGCGTTATCGCGTTTTGCTGCTGCTACTGCTTAATCTGTTTGTCGCCTCGTTTGCGTGGGCGGCACCCGCCCAGCAGAATTTCTCCGACTGGCAGGTCACCTGTAATAACCAGAATTTCTGCGTAGCACGCAATACCGGCGAACACCATGGACTCGTCATGACGCTGACGCGCAGCGCGGGAGCGCGAACCGATGCGCAGCTGCGTATCGAGCTTGGCGGCAGCCAGATACCGTCGGCAAAAGAGCCGCCTGTTGCACCGCGCCTGCTGATTGACAGTATGCCGCTGCGGCTGGAGCCTCAGCACTGGTCGATGTCACCGTGGCGGTTGATCACCGAGCATGCGCCTACCATCAGCGTATTCTTACAGACCATTCAGAATGCACAGGCGATAACCCTGAAAGAGGGGCAGGGCACCATCTCCCTGATCGGGCTCAAGGCGGCGCTGCTGTTTATTGATGCGCAGCAAAAGCGCGTCGGCAGTGAAACCGCGTGGATTAAAAAGGGCGATAATCCCTCTCTCAGCGTGCCGCCTGCCCCGGCATTGAAAGGGGTGGCGGTAGTAAACCCGACGCCAACGCCGCTTACCCGTGAAGAGATGGATTCCCTGCTGGATTACGGCAGCATGCGGATGAACAGCAGTCAGTGCTCGCTGGATCCGATGCGGCGAGAGGTGCGTGTGACAGCCCTTACCGACGATAAAGCGCTGCTGATCGTTAGCTGCGAGGCGGGGGCCTATAATACGGTGGATCTCGCCTGGCTGGTATCGCGTCATAAACCTTACGCAACCAAAGCGGTGCGCCTGCGCCTGCCCTTTACCCCTGGCAGCGGCAACGATGAGATGGAGTTAATGAATGCTGAATTCGATCAGAAAACCCGCGAATTGACAACGCTTGCCAAAGGTCGCGGGCTGGCGGATTGCGGTATTCAGACGCGCTGGCGTTTTGACGGCCAGCGCTTTCGTCTGGTGCGCTATGCAGAAGAGCCAAGCTGTGATAGCTGGCATGGGCCAGACGCCTGGCCCACGCTGTGGATCACACGTTAAGCACTTTTTTCGCTTTCGCGACCACGTTCTCAACGGTAAAGCCAAAGAACGGGAACAGCTTATCGGCCGGAGCGGATTCACCGTAGCCGGTCATCCCAACAATTGCCCCCTTCAGGCCAACGTATTTGTACCAGTAGTCAGCAATTCCGGCCTCAACGGCCACGCGGGCGCTAACGTCTGACGGCAGCACCGACTCACGGTACGCATCATCCTGGGCATCAAAAATGTCCGTCGATGGCAGAGAAACCACCCGCACCTTGTGACCCTCGGCGCTCAGCTGCTCCGCCGCCTTCATGGTGATCTCCACCTCAGAGCCGGTCGCGATCAGGATCAGATCCGGCTGGCCGTCGCTGTCCTTCAGAATATAGCCGCCGCGGGAGATGGCTTGCACCTGATCCGGGGTACGCTCCATCTGGGTAAGGTTCTGGCGAGAGAGGATCAGCGCGGTTGGGCCGTTGTGCCGCTCAATCGCCAGTTTCCAGCCAACGGCTGCTTCGACCTGGTCACAGGGACGCCAGGTGCTGAAGTTTGGCGTCAGGCGCAGGCTGGCGAGCTGCTCAACCGCCTGGTGCGTCGGGCCATCTTCCCCCAGACCGATGGAGTCATGGGTGTAAACCATGATTTGACGGGCCTTCATCAGCGCCGCCATGCGCGCAGCGTTACGCGCGTACTCGACGAACATCAGGAAGGTGGCGGTATAAGGCACAAAACCGCCGTGGTGGGCGATACCGTTGGCAATGGCGGTCATACCGAACTCGCGCACGCCGTAGTGAATGTAGTTCCCGGCCGGGTCCTCTTTCAGCGAGGTCGATCCGGACCAGATGGTCAGATTACTTGGCGCAAGGTCCGCCGATCCCCCCAGCAGCTCCGGCAGCGCCGGGCCGTACTGGTTGAGCGCGTTTTGCGAGGCCTTACGGGTAGCCACCTTCGCAGGTTCGGCCTGCAGTTTAGTGATGTACTCCTGGGTCAGCTGCTCCCAGTTCTCCGGCAGGCCACCCCCCATACGACGGGAGAATTCTGCGGCCAGTTCAGGGTGTGCCTTCTCATAGGCGGCAAATTTCTCTTTCCACGACTGCTGGGCTTTCTCACCGCGCTCGCGGCCATCCCATGCCTGGTAGATCTCTTTTGGGATCTCAAAGGCCGGATGCTTCCAGCCCAGCTTCTGGCGAGTCAGGGCAACTTCTTCTTCACCCAGCGCCGCGCCGTGAGAATCCTCTTTACCCGCTTTGTTCGGCGAGCCAAAGCCAATCACCGTACGGCAGATGATCAGCGACGGCTTGTCCTTCACGCTCTGCGCTTCAAGGATGGCCGCTTTGATCGCCTCTGGATCGTGACCATCAATCTCATGCACTACGTGCCAGTGATAGGCTTCAAAGCGCTTAGCGGTATCGTCGGTAAACCAACCTTCGGTTTCACCGTCAATGGAGATGCCGTTGTGGTCATAGAAGCCAATCAGCTTGCCCAGCCCCAGCGTGCCCGCTAAAGAGCAAACCTCGTGGGAGATCCCCTCCATCAGGCAGCCGTCGCCCATAAAGGTATAGGTGAAGTGATCGACGATCTCATGTCCCGGCTGGTTAAACTGCGCTGCCAGCGTGCGCTCAGCAATCGCCAGCCCCACCGCGTTAGCCAGCCCCTGGCCGAGCGGGCCGGTGGTGGTCTCAACGCCCGGCGTATAGCCGATCTCCGGGTGGCCCGGCGTTTTTGAGTGCAGCTGACGGAAGTTTTTCAACTCCTCAATCGGCAGATCGTAGCCGGAGAGGTGCAGCAGGCTGTAGAGCAGCATCGAGGCGTGACCGTTGGAGAGAATAAAACGGTCGCGGTCATACCATGTCGGATCGGTCGGGTTATGCTTGAGGAAATCGTTCCACAGCACTTCAGCAATATCGGCCATGCCCATGGGCGCACCGGGGTGGCCCGAGTTGGCTTTTTGTACCGCGTCCATGCTCAGGGCGCGAATAGCGTTGGCAAGCTCTTTACGAGACATATTTCACTCCATGACAAAAATTAAAGTTTAGCGGCAAGCAGATCTTCGAGTTTGCGCTGATCAACGGCGAACTGGCGGATACCGTCAGAGAGTTTTTCTACCGCCATCGGATCCTGGTTATGTTCCCAGCGGAATTCAGCTTCGGTCAGCGGCTCCTGTCGTGGGAAGCTCTGTGACGTAGGGACCAGCTTGCGCTCAATGGTGCCCTCTTTGTCCTGTAACTCCTGAAGCAGAGACGGAGAGATGGTCAGGCGGTCGCAGCCAGCCAGGGCGACAATCTGTTCGATCCGGCGGAAGCTTGCCCCCATCACGATAGTTTCATAGCGGTTGCGCTTATAGTAATCGTAGATATTACGTACCGATTTCACGCCCGGATCCTCTTCAACCACGTAGGGATCCTGCGGCTTGCGCTGCTGGTACCAGTCGTAAATACGCCCTACAAACGGGGAGATCAGGTAGACGCCCGCTTCGGCGCAGGCCCGCGCCTGGGCAAAGGAGAAGAGCAGGGTCAGGTTACACTTGATGCCCTCTCTCTCCAGCTCTTCTGCGGCGCGGATCCCTTCCCAGGTAGAGGCAAGCTTGATCAGAATGCGTGACTTGTCGATGCCCAGCTCCTCATAGAGCTGCACGATGCGGCGCGCCTTAGCGATGCTCTTCTCTTTATCAAAGGAGAGACGCGCATCAACTTCGGTAGAGACGCGGCCCGGAATGCTTTTCAGAATTTCCGCACCAATATTCACCGCCAGCTTGTCGCTGGCTTCCGCAACCTGCTGCTCCTGCGTCTGACCGCGCGCTTTACCGTACTCCAGCGCATCGTCAACCAGGTGCGAGAAGTGCTCCAGCGCTGCGGCTTTCAGCAGCAGGGAGGGGTTAGTGGTGGCGTCTTCCGGTTGGTAGTGGCGAATGGATTCGATATCACCGCTGTCGGCGACGACGGTGGTGAACTGTTTGATGCCGTCTAGGTAGTTCATACACAATACTCCTTGAAAAGCAAAAGCTTACGTGAGTGCGTTGGTTCACACCTTCGTGGAAAATAGAACATGCATAACAAAAAAGCATAGCAGACGGACACCGGTTTGCTGGCGTAAGGGCATAACACGCTTGATATAAATTGATAACAAATTTTGCGGCGGGGTAGTCAGAGTTTGGCAGCGTTCAAAGTTTATGCCGCGCTCAACGGCGATACTAGGGGGCGCGTCAGGAGCGCTATCACGCTTCAACCCTACAAACGATACGTGAAAGGAACATCATAATGGACGACCAGTTAAAACAGAGTGCCCTCGATTTTCACGAGTTCCCCATCCCCGGTAAAATTCAGGTCTCCCCGACCAAGCCGCTCGCTACGCAACGCGATTTAGCGCTGGCCTATTCGCCGGGCGTTGCCGCCCCCTGTCTGGAGATTGAAAAAGATCCGCTCGCAGCCTTTAAATACACCGCACGCGGCAACCTGGTGGGGGTTGTCTCTAACGGCACGGCGGTGTTGGGGCTGGGCAATATCGGCGCGCTGGCGGGCAAACCGGTGATGGAGGGCAAAGGCGTTCTGTTTAAGAAATTTGCCGGCATCGACGTCTTTGATATCGAGGTCGATGAGCTGGATCCAGACAAGTTTATCGACGTGGTGGCGGCGCTTGAGCCGACCTTTGGCGGCATCAACCTTGAGGATATCAAAGCCCCCGAGTGCTTCTATATTGAGGCGAAGCTGCGCGAGCGGATGAATATTCCGGTATTCCATGACGACCAGCACGGCACGGCGATCATCAGCACCGCAGCTATTCTCAACGGTCTGCGGGTGGTGGAAAAGAACCTCTCCGACGTGCGGATGGTGGTCTCCGGGGCAGGGGCGGCGGCTATTGCCTGTATGAACCTGCTGGTGGCGCTGGGAATGCAGAAGCACAACATCGTGGTATGCGACTCCAAGGGGGTGATCTATCAGGGCCGCGAGACGCCCATGGCCGAAACCAAGGCCGCTTACGCCATTGAGGACAATGGCAAGCGTACGCTGGCAGAGGTGATGCAGGATGCGGACATCTTCCTTGGCTGCTCGGGCCCCAACGTGCTGACCCAGGAGATGGTAAAGCAGATGGCGCGTCAGCCGCTGATCCTCGCCCTGGCGAACCCGGAACCAGAGATCCTCCCCCCGGTGGCGAAAGCGGTGCGTGCCGACGCCATCATCTGTACCGGGCGCTCTGACTACCCTAACCAGGTCAACAACGTGCTCTGCTTCCCGTTCATCTTCCGTGGCGCGCTTGATGTGGGCGCTACGGCGATCAACGAAGAGATGAAGCTGGCGGCGGTGCACGCCATTGCCGAGCTGGCCCATGCCGAGCAGAGCGAAGTGGTGGCCTCGGCCTATGGCGATCAGGATCTGAGCTTCGGCCCTGAGTACCTGATCCCCAAACCCTTCGATCCGCGCCTGATCGTCAAGATCGCCCCGGCGGTCGCGAAAGCGGCGATGGAGTCGGGTGTAGCGACGCGGCCCATCACCGACTTTACCGCCTATGTCGATAAGCTCACCGAGTTTGTCTACAAAACCAACCTGTTCATGAAGCCGGTCTTCTCTCAGGCACGCAACGATCCGAAGCGGGTGGTGCTGGCGGAAGGGGAGGAGGCACGCGTTCTGCACGCAACTCAGGAGCTGGTTACGCTCGGGCTGGCGAAGCCGATTCTGGTGGGGCGCCCCGGCGTCATCGAGATGCGTATCCAGAAGCTGGGCTTGCAGATCCGTCCCGGCGTCGACTTTGAGATCGTTAATAACGAATCCGACCCGCGCTTCAAAGAGTACTGGAGCGAATACTACAGCATCATGAAGCGCAGCGGCATCACCCAGGAGCAGGCCCAGCGGGCGGTGATCGGCAACACCACGGTGATTGGGGCGATCATGGTTCAGCGCGGTGAGGCGGATGCGATGATCTGCGGCACCATCGGCGACTATCATGAGCATTTTAGCGTGGTTCAACAGCTGTTTGGCTATCGCGACGGAGTGCATACGGCGGGCGCGATGAATGCGCTGCTGCTGCCGAGCGGAAATACGTTTATTGCTGACACCTACGTCAACGACGATCCGACCCCAGAGCAGCTGGCGGACATTACCCTGATGGCGGCCCAAACCGTGCGCCGGTTCGGCATTGAGCCGCGGGTGGCCCTGCTGTCGCACTCGAACTTTGGCTCATCGAACTCACCGGCGGCGTGCAAAATGCGTGAGACGCTGGCGAAAGTGCGCGAGCGCGATCCGCATCTGATGGTTGACGGGGAGATGCACGGCGACGCCGCGCTGGTAGAGAGCATCCGACAGGACCGGATGCCGGATAGCCCGCTGAAAGGCTCGGCCAATATTTTGATTATGCCTAACGTCGAGGCGGCGCGCATTAGTTACAACTTACTGCGCGTCTCCAGCTCGGAGGGCGTCACCGTCGGGCCGGTGCTGATGGGCGTGGCAAAACCGGTGCACGTGCTGACGCCTATCGCCTCCGTCCGCCGCATCGTCAACATGGTGGCGCTGGCGGTGGTGGAGGCGCAGACGCAGCCGCTATAAGAGCGTTAAATCCACTCTTTAACTTTAATAAACTCGCTGAGGGCGGCTTCCGGGCTGCCCTCCGGCGGCTGGTAGTTATACTCCCACGCCACCTTCGGCGGCATCGACATCAGAATCGACTCCGTGCGTCCGCCGGTCTGTAAGCCAAACAGCGTCCCACGATCCCACACCAGGTTAAATTCAACGTAGCGACCCCGGCGATAGAGCTGGAAGTTGCGCTCGCGATCGCCATACGCCATCGCTTTCCGCCGCTGGACAATCGGCAGGTAGGCCTGGGTATAGCCATCGCCTACCGCCTGGGCAAAGGCGAAGCAGTGGTCAAAGTCTGGCGTGTTGAGATCGTCAAAGAAGAGGCCGCCGATGCCGCGCTGTTCGTGGCGGTGCTTCAGATAGAAGTAGTCATCGCACCACTTTTTGTAGCGCGGATAGACCTCTTCGCCGAACGGCTGGCAGAGATCCCGTGCGGTGCGGTGCCAGTGCACGGCATCCTCGCTAAAGCCGTAGTAGGGCGTGAGGTCGAAACCGCCGCCAAACCACCAGACCGGATCCTCACCCGGCTTCTCGGCAATGAAGAAGCGTACGTTGGCGTGGCTGGTCGGCACGTAGGGGTTGTGGGGATGGACTACCAGCGAAACGCCCATGGCTTCAAAGCTACGTCCGGCCAGCTCGGGGCGGTGCGCGGTTGCCGAGGCGGGCAGGGCGTCGCCGTGCACGTGGGAGAAGTTCACTCCCGCCTGCTCGAAGACGCCGCCATCGCGCAGAACGCGGGTGCGCCCGCCGCCGCCGGCCTCACGCTGCCAGTTATCTTCAAAAAAGTCGCTGCCGTCGACGGCGGAGAGCTGCTGGCAGATCCGGTCCTGCAGCTGAAGGAAAAAGGCTTTAACGGTATTTGCGTCAGGTTTGCTCATTAACGTTTCTTCGAGTGCGCTTTGTGATTATCGAACCAGCTAAAGTAGCTCAGTACGCCGGAGGCGATAGCCGTGGCGATCTTCTGGCGAAACGCCTTGGTACCCAGCAGCTGCTCTTCAGCAGGGTTAGTAATAAAGGAGGTCTCGACCAGTACCGAGGGGACGGAGGGAGACTTCAGCACCACAAACGCCGCCTGCTCGGTGTGCTTGCTATGCAGGCGGTGCACCGGCTTGATCTGCTTCAGGATATGCGAGCCGAGGGTCAGGCTGTTCTTAATGGTGTCGGTCTGCACCAGGTCAAACAGCACCTGCTGCAAATAGTGATCTTTATCGCGCGCTTTTTTACCGGCCAGGTCGTCGGCGGCGTTCTCGCGATCGGAGAGGTATTTTGCCATGGCGCTACTCGCTCCCCGGTTGGAGAGGGCGAATACCGACGCGCCTGCCGCATCGGGATTGGTAAAGCCGTCGGCATGGATCGACATAAAGAGATCCGCCCCGTGCTGGTGGGCAATCTCTACGCGGTCGTAAAGGGGGATAAAGGTATCCCCGGTACGCGTCAGCCGCGCGTCAATGCCTTTGCTGCGCAGGATCGCTCGCACGTTCTTGGCGATTGCCAGCACCACATGCTTCTCTTTCGAGCCGTTGTGTCCGATAGCACCGGTGTCGATCCCGCCATGACCAGGATCCAGCATGACCACGCGCCTGGCCCCGGCCTTCTTGGCTTTCGGCTTAGTATGCCCATTGCCGGTTTTCAGCGATGACTCATCTTTAGCGATGGCCCGCGACGTGCCTGTCAGTGTCAATGCCGCCAGACCTGCTTTCAGAACCTGACGACGCGATGTAAGTACTTTTAATGGTTTAAATGTGCTCATACGACTCGAAATGTATTCCTGCGTCCCTGGTGTTATAGCGTATCGCCTACAAGCTTACGACACGTCACGGTTTGAATTGCTTTATTTTTCATTTCAATACGTGACAATCCATCATTATGCCATTTTTTCGTTGTCATTTCGCCGCATATTGGCTTCACTGGCACTTCACGCCATAATCAACCTTTTGATCCTGAAGGCAGGTACATACCATGGAGATACGCGTTTTTCGCCAGGCCGACTTCGAAGAGGTGATCACCCTGTGGGAGCGCTGCGACCTGCTGCGACCATGGAACGATCCGGAGATGGACATCGAACGCAAGCTAAATCATGACGTTAGCCTGTTCCTGGTAGCCGAGGTCGGCGGGGAAGTCGTCGGTACGGTGATGGGAGGCTACGACGGCCATCGCGGCTCGGCCTACTATCTCGGGGTGCATCCGGAGTTCCGGGGCCGGGGGATCGCCAACGCGCTGCTTAATCGTCTGGAGAAAAAGCTGATTGCCCGTGGCTGCCCGAAGATCAACATTCAGGTGCGGGAAGAGAACGACCTCGTGCTGGGAATGTACGAGCGTTTGGGCTATGAGCATGCCGACGTCGTTAACCTCGGCAAGCGCCTGATTGAAGATGAAGAGTATTGAGTTTTAGTCAACCAAGACAAAAGGATTTAAGCCATGAAATCGCTGCGTATGCTTCTCTGCGTTCTGCCGCTGGCCCTGACCGGCTGTTCGACTCTCGGGTCGGTAAACTGGTCAGCCGCCAACCCCTGGAACTGGTTTGGTTCCTCATCAGAGGTTACTGACGAAGGCGTGGGGGCCCTGACGGCGGATACCGCGCTGGATGAGGCGTCTATCGCCGATGCGTTGGACGGTGACTACCGGCTGCGCAGCGGGATGCGCTCCGATCAGGGCGGCAACGTTATTCGCTTTTATGAGGCGCTGGATGGGGATAAGGTCGCGTTGATCGTCAACGGGGAAAACGGCAAAGTGAGCCGCGTCGACGTGCTCGACAGCAGCATTGAGAGCGACACCGGAGCTAAAGTCGGCATGCCTTTCAGCGAACTGTATGACAAAGCCTACGGCAACTGCACCAAGGCCACCGGCGACGACAGCGGCGGCGTGGAGTGTAAGGCTCAGGGCAGCCAGCACGTCAGCTATGTCTTTACCGGCAGTTGGAACGGCCCGGAGGGCTTAATGCCGCCGGACGACGAGCTGAAAAAATGGACCCTGAGTAAGATTATTTGGCGTCGTTAATTGATCGGAACAATCCTGGTTCTCTGAAAAAACGCGTACAATAGCGCGATTAATGCCGCGGCTGCGCGGCATATTTTTTAGAGGAGTAGCGATGTCTCAGGTTCAAAGCGGCATTTTGCCGGAACACTGCCGGGCGGCGATTTGGATCGAAGCGAACGTAAAGGGCGACGTTAACGCCCTACGCGAAGGCAGTAAAATTTTTGCCGATAAGCTGGCTAACTTTCAGCTCGCCTTTGCTGAGGCCAATCTCGGGGCGGTAGTGGCCTTTGGTCATCGCATCTGGCCCGAACTGAGCGGAGGGGAAGGAGCCGAAGAGCTGAAAGAGTTTGTTCCCTACGGCAAAGGGTTGGCCCCGGCTACCCAGTACGATGTGATGATCCACATTCTCTCTCTGCGTCACGACGTTAACTTCTCTGTCGCCCAGGCGGCGCTGGCGGCGTTTGGTGACGCGCTGGAGGTTAAAGAGGAGACCCACGGCTTCCGCTGGGTAGAGGATCGCGATCTGAGCGGCTTTGTTGACGGTACGGAAAACCCGGCGGGCAGCGAAAAACGCACCGAGGTGGCCGTGATTCAGGAGGGCATCGACGCGGGCGGCAGCTACGTTTTCGTCCAGCGTTGGGAGCATAACCTGAAGCAGCTTAACCGAATGAGCGTGCCGGATCAGGAGATGATGATAGGCCGCACCAAAGAGGCCAATGAAGAGATCGGCGGCGACGCCCGACCGATGACCTCGCACCTGAGCCGCGTCGATCTGAAAGAGAACGGTAAAGGGCTGAAAATCGTGCGTCAGAGCCTGCCTTACGGTACGGCAAGCGGCAAGCACGGACTCTATTTCTGTGCCTACTGCGCCCGCCTGTACAACATTGAACAACAGCTGCTGAGCATGTTTGGTGATACCGACGGCAAGCGCGACGCTATGCTGCGCTTCACCCGCCCGGTCACCGGCGGCTACTATTTTGCCCCGTCGTTAGACCGTCTGCTGACGCTTTAAACTTTACCCCTCGACTGCCTCTTTCCGCAGGGCAGACGAGGGGCATGTCCGATAAAGCCTACCCGACCATTCAAATGTGACTGCTCTCCCTGTTTAACATCCTAAATTAGATTATTTTCCCTGCCCGCTTTATGAGCGCTTATTTGCAGATAGTTTCTGTAAACATTATTTATTCCAAGAATAAGTTTAAAAGGATTTATGATGAAAATAAAAAAGCTATTACTCATGGCGTGTTCGCCCTGCTGTTTTTTTGCAGCGGATGTGAATGCGAGCGACTGGGAAAAGACGATTGCCGACGATCCTTTCTTTGCCGATTCCAGCTTTGATTTTTCTGCCAGAAATATGTGGAAATATTTAAAGACGGAAAACCGTTACGATAATGAGCAAGAGCGTTATGCTACCTCTGTACAGCAAGCCTGGGCGCAGGGGCTGACCGTTGACTATACCTCGGGTTATTTCGCTGATTTTATCGGCTTTGATGCGTCCTATTACAGCGCCGCAAAATTAGGCGCCAGTGATAACTTCTCCTCCCGTGCCATTCTCTATAACGACGACGGAGAAGCCAAAGGTTATACCAAAATTGGTCAGCGCTATGCAAAACTGAAAATGGATATTCTTCGCGCTAAAGTGAACGTCAAAGGCGGCTGGTTTACCATCAAAAATACCGGCATCTTCTCTAACTCACAGCGTATGTCCCTCAACACGCATTCAGGCTGGTTTGCCAATACGGCCATTGATAATGTCAGCGTTGATACGCTGTTTCTCGACGGGAAGGTGATGCGGCGTGATAGCCCGAACATCGACAGGATGTATATCCGTGACGGCAATGGAGATAGCCGCAATGTCGATCACGTGATCACCGGTGGCATCAATTACAAGAGTAAACCCTTGAAAGCCTACTACTTCTACGGCGTAGCCGACGATCTGCTTTTTAAGCAGGGCTTTGAAGGCTGGTGGGATGCTTTTCCTGATATTACCCTTGGGACGCAAATCTATGAGCAGGAGTATGGCAGCGATGCAAAAAGGACCACCTCCAGCACCGCGAGGGGAAAGCAGGATTTTGATAAGCGAGCCTGGCACTACTCGGCCACTGTCGAATGGCGTATTCCACAAACGCCCTGGAAAATACTGGGTGGTTTAACCTACAGCGAGGCCAAGAAAACAAACGGGGTGGGCCAATTTACCCGTAACGTTATTGGTAATGCCCGTGGCCGTTTTAACTCACCGGCCTATGCGGATATCGACTACGTCCGCGACGGTGAAACCATGCTGGCGTTAGCCACTGAGTATGAATTTACCCCCGATCTCTCCGTGGGCGTCAGAACCAACTACAGCCAATTTGATTATGAAGGGGAGACGTTGCGTCAGGGGCAGTTGGGATTATACAGCAACTGGAACCCGGCAAAAAATTGGTCGGTCTATTTAAGCGGAGGCTACGGCTGGCACCATGAGCAGGAGTCAGATTACACCACGCCTAAACTCTATAATGGCCATTCGCAACGTGCTAATTCACTTTCGGGTGAAATGACCGCAACCTATCGTTTTAAAATCTAAATGATATTAATGCTGCTAAATATATTTATATACAAAATACTGCGTATGGATATTAAGAGCTACTTTTCTAAAACGGTGCACATTAACCTGATTAAAAAGGTCTACTTTTTGTTACATGAGAATCCCCATAGCCATTTTTCGGTCAATGACGTGTGTGAGTTCTCCGATCTTAACAGGAAACAGGCCGGATATGTTTTGACTATATTGGTTAGGCTCAAAATGGTCTACAGAGAGGTCAAAAAGACCGGCGTAAGCAACCGCTACCTCTATCGGGCACGATGATGCCCCCCTCAAACGGCGTGCAGGCCTTTGAACGGATGGCCTGTACGCCGCTTATGCTCTTTTCTACTTGCAAATCACCAAACGGTATATAAAACCGTTACTCCTTTCGTACTGCTTATAAATAAACTGTGTTTTTGATAGTCATCACAGATATAAGGGTGCGCAATGGCCGTTAACTTACTGAAAAAAGGATATCTGACGCTTGCCGCTTCAGTGTTGCTGGTAGCGCAGGCGCAGGCGACGGAGTTGCTCAACAGCTCCTATGACGTCTCCCGCGAGCTGTTTGCCGCCCTTAATCCTCCATTTGAGCAGCAGTGGGCGAAAGAGAACGGCGGTGACAAGCTGACCATTAAACAGTCCCATGCTGGCTCCTCCAAGCAGGCACTGGCCATTTTGCAGGGGCTGAAGGCGGACGTGGTGACCTATAACCAGATCACCGACGTGCAGATCCTGCACGATAAAGGCAAGCTCATCCCAGCGGACTGGCAGAGCCGCCTGCCGAACAATAGCTCGCCGTTCTACTCTACGATGGCGTTCCTGGTGCGCAAGGGCAACCCGAAAAATATCCATGACTGGAGCGATCTGGTGCGCTCTGACGTCAAGCTGATCTTCCCGAATCCGAAAACCTCCGGCAACGCCCGCTATACCTATCTGGCAGCGTGGGGCGCGGCGGATAAAGCCGACGGCGGCGATAAAGCAAAAACCGAACAGTTCATGACTCAGTTCCTGAAAAATGTTGAGGTGTTTGATACCGGCGGCCGTGGCGCTACCACCACCTTCGTTGAGCGTGGCCTCGGCGACGTGCTCATCACATTCGAATCCGAAGTGAACACCATTCGTAAGCAGTATGAGGCCCAGGGCTTTGAGGTTGTAGTGCCGAAGGTCAACATCCTGGCGGAGTTCCCGGTGGCGTGGGTTGATAAAAACGTGCAGGCCAACGGCACGGAGAAGGCAGCGAAAGCGTACCTGAACTATCTCTATAGCCCGCAGGCGCAGACCATCATTACTGATTACTACTATCGAGTGAATAACCCGGACGTGATGGAAAAGCTGAAGGACAAGTTTCCGCAGACCGAACTGTTTAAGGTGGAAGATCGCTTTGGCTCCTGGCCCGAGGTGATGAAAACCCACTTTACGAGCGGCGGCGAGCTGGACAAGCTGCTAGCGGCGGGGCGTAGCTAATGTTTGCAGTGGCTTCAAAACGCGTGCTGCCCGGCTTTACCCTAAGCCTTGGGACCAGCCTGCTGTTCGTCTGCCTGATCCTGCTCCTGCCTCTCAGCGCGCTGGTTATGCAACTCTCAGAGATGAGCTGGGCGCAGTACTGGGAGGTGGTGACTAACCCGCAGGTTGTCGCCGCCTATAAGGTTACCCTGCTGTCGGCCTTTGTCGCCTCGATTTTCAACGGCGTTTTTGGCCTGCTGATGGCGTGGATCCTGACGCGCTACCGTTTCCCTGGGCGCACCCTGCTGGATGCGCTGATGGACCTGCCGTTTGCCCTGCCGACGGCGGTGGCGGGCCTGACCCTCGCCTCGCTCTTTTCGGTCAATGGCTTTTACGGCCAGTGGCTGGCGCAGTTTGATATCAAAGTCACCTATACCTGGCTCGGCATTGCCGTGGCGATGGCCTTTACCAGCATCCCCTTTGTGGTGCGAACGGTGCAGCCGGTACTGGAGGAGCTAGGGCCGGAGTATGAAGAGGCGGCCCAAACCCTGGGCGCAACGCGGTTGCAAAGCTTCCGTAAAGTTGTGATGCCAGAGCTTTCCCCGGCGCTGCTGGCGGGCGTGGCGCTGTCGTTTACCCGCAGCCTTGGTGAGTTCGGCGCGGTGATCTTTATCGCTGGCAACATCGCCTGGAAAACCGAAGTGACCTCGCTGATGATCTTCGTACGTCTGCAAGAGTTTGACTACCCGGCCGCGAGCGCTATCGCCTCGGTGATCCTCGCGGCCTCACTGCTGCTGCTGTTCTCAATTAATACTCTGCAAAGTCGCTTTGGTCGACGGGTGGTAGGTCACTAATGGCGGAAGTCTCCCAATTGAAACACGATCGTTCCCGGATTAACTGGGGTAAATGGTTCCTGATCGGTACCGGGATGCTGATTTCGGCATTCATCCTGGTGGTGCCGATGGTCTACATTTTCGTGCAGGCCTTTAGTAAAGGACTGATGCCGGTGCTGGAGAACCTCGCCAATCCCGATATGCTCCACGCCATCTGGCTAACGGTGCTGATTGCCCTGATCACCGTCCCGGTTAACCTTGTATTCGGAACGCTGCTCGCCTGGCTGGTGACCCGCTTTAATTTCCCCGGTCGTCAGCTGCTGTTGACCCTGCTCGATATACCGTTTGCCGTATCGCCGGTGGTGGCGGGCCTTGTCTACCTGCTGTTTTATGGCTCCAACGGCCCGCTTGGCGGCTGGCTCGACGAGCACAATTTACAGATTATGTTCGCATGGCCCGGCATGGCGCTGGTGACCATTTTCGTCACCTGTCCGTTTGTGGTGCGTGAGCTGGTGCCGGTAATGCTTAGCCAGGGCAGCCACGAGGACGAGGCCGCAATTTTGTTGGGTGCATCCGGCTGGCAAATGTTCCGTCGCGTCACGCTGCCGAACATTCGCTGGGCGCTGCTCTACGGCGTGGTGCTGACCAACGCCCGCGCCATCGGCGAGTTTGGTGCGGTATCGGTGGTCTCCGGCTCTATTCGCGGCGAAACGCTGTCGCTGCCGCTGCAGATTGAGTTACTTGAGCAGGACTACAACACGGTGGGATCCTTTACCGCCGCGGCCCTGCTGACGTTAATGGCTATTTTGACCCTGTTTTTAAAGAGTGGGTTGCAGTGGCGTTTACATAATCAAGAGAAACGCGCGCAACAGGAGGGAAATCATGAGCATTGAGATTGCCAATATTAAGAAGTCTTTTGGTCGCACCCAGGTGCTAAATGATATCTCGCTGGATATCCCCTCCGGGCAGATGGTCGCGCTGCTGGGGCCGTCCGGCTCGGGCAAAACCACGCTGCTGCGTATTATTGCCGGGCTTGAGCACCAGACCAGCGGACATATCCGTTTTCACGGCACTGACGTGGGCCGTCTGCATGCCCGCGACCGTAAGGTCGGCTTTGTGTTTCAGCACTACGCGCTGTTCCGCCATATGACGGTGTTCGACAACATTGCCTTTGGCCTGACGGTGCTACCGCGACGCGAGAGACCGAACGCGGCGGCGATCAAAGCCAAGGTGACCAAACTGCTGGAGATGGTACAGCTGGCACATCTTGCCGATCGCTACCCGGCTCAGCTCTCCGGCGGGCAGAAGCAGCGCGTCGCGCTGGCACGCGCCCTGGCCCCGGATCCACAGATCCTGCTGCTGGATGAGCCTTTTGGTGCGCTGGATGCTCAGGTGCGTAAAGAGCTGCGTCGTTGGCTGCGTGAGCTGCACGAAGAGCTTAAATTCACCAGCGTCTTCGTGACCCACGATCAGGAGGAGGCGATGGAAGTGGCCGACCGCGTGGTGGTCATGAGCCAGGGCAATATTGAGCAGGTCGATGTCCCTGAGCAGGTCTGGCGTGAGCCCGCGACCCGCTTCGTGTTGGAATTTATGGGTGAGGTAAACCGCCTGCACGGCGTGGTGCGCGGCAGTCAGTTCCACGTCGGCGCGCATCGTTGGCCGCTGGGTTACACGCCGGCGCACCAGGGCGAGGTTGATCTCTTCCTGCGTCCGTGGGAAGTGGATATCAGCCGCCGTACCAGCCTCGACGCGCCGCTACCGGTGGTTGTCGTCGAAGCCAGCCCGAAAGGGCACTATACCCAACTGGTGGTGCAGCCTCAGGGCTGGTATGACGAACCGCTGTCGGTGGTGCTGCGTGGAGAGGATGCGCCCCAGCGCGGCGAACGTCTGTTCATTGGCCTGCAAAATGCGCGTCTCTACCATGGCACCGAGCGTCTTGCCGAGCGTGGGGATCTTGCTCTGGCGCACTCTGCCTGATAGTTTAACGAGTATGTTTATCGCCCGGTGGCGCTGCGCTTACCGGGCCTACAATTATCACAGCGTCTTGTAGGCCGGG
>Ga0308166_1001564_pt1 | contig 23988 bp, 27 predicted proteins | sample PhyCR2_2_FD_202137 | JGI IMG/M metagenome (GOLD analysis project Ga0308166, IMG submission 202137) | Phyllosphere microbial communities from UC Gill Tract Community Farm, Albany, California, United States - DLSLCC.R2 | ecosystem: Host-associated > Plants > Phyllosphere > Unclassified | place... | reverse complement strand
GTGCGCCGGTGACTGTTTATCGTGAGCTGCGCAGAATGGCAGACAGTGAGACCGCCCTCGGCCTGAGCGTTGAGTTTGCAGCCGTTCACGATGCCGCCGATCAGGGGCAGTGGGCTGAATACGTGAATGCCCAGGGCGGTCCGTTCGTGCGTCGTGACGAGTTGGCGGTTCGCACCTGGTATCAATCGGGCGACGAGCTGAACGAATACGGCGAGGAAACAGTGCGTATCAAGGGAGTTTATTCCACTGCTGTGGGTGACGACACGCCAATTCTGACGCGCCTGACGCAGTGGAAAATTGTTTCGAAAAAAGCCAAGGAGCAGGCTGGCATCGCGGACGCGCCGCTCTCTGTTTTATCAGTTGATTCTGCCTTTGATTTTGTTTTTGACCTTGAGGGCGCGCCCGCGTCCTCTCGGAGTTCTGTCAATAACTGTACGGGGAGATCGGGGTCTGAGGATGCGGCGAAACCGGGAAGTGATGGCCCAATAGACTTTAAATCACTAAGTCGGCGAGAGCGGCGGCAAATGCTTAACAGGATAAGGGCCGATGCAGTGGTGAAAAAACGGCTCAAATTCACCTGGCCCGCAAAAACCGAGGCTGCTTGCGATAACGTGATCGATCAGGTGCGCGACTTTACCGGAGAGACAATTAGCCGGGGGCTGGCCGTTCGTTTGATAAGGGGAGTAGAAACAGTTATCAACGGTGAAAGGTTTCGGAGTACCGCAGCTGGTGACTTAGTGCGCAACCACGAAAGATGTGATCCGGTGAAAATATTAGCCAGATTTGAACGGCTGCGCGGCTTGGTTGTAGGAACTTCCGCTTCAGAGTGATCTACATGACTGATGCGTAATGAGTTTCTCCAGATTAAAGCTAAGCCAGGTTTAGGGGTTAATACCGAACAAAGGTAAAAAAAAGGTTCACATTAGGAAAATGTTTATATACTGTATGTATAAACAGTGTTTTGTGTAAGGGAAGGAAACATGAATGATTATCTCTTGGAGTCGGTTAAGCTCCAGCGTATTGATTTTTTTATGAAACTTGTTGCTGCTAGTGATTGTGATGATGAAGAAAAGTACCTAGCTATACAGTGGGTTTCCGAACTTACTGATGAGTTGATGGCAAAGCTGAGAAGCTATGAGCGCAAGCGAATGATGGGCAATGATGAACATTAATTGGTCGCTAATTGTATCGAACTCATGACTGTCTTAAGGATTGCGTGATGCGAAGTGATCGTTTTGTGTGGTAAGACGATAGCTGACTGCGATAGTTTGTTTGAAATTTTTATCGAAATTTAACAGGCCTATGCTTAATCGAGTTATTCACTTATTGGCGTTGGGCCTGCTATCCTCTCTGCGTTGTAATGTGAGGTTTGAGTAATCTCATCATATTTAAGCTAGGAAATTAAAATGAATGCCCAGCAACTTGAGTTTATTGACGATGCAGAATTGACCTTTTTGCAGAGATATCAGACATGTAAGTCGATGGCCAAAGGCTATGCAGCTAGCATTGATGACGATAGTAAAAGGCTTGTTCTGGCACGTTCTTATTGCGCTGAGGTCATTGACTCTTACTGGCTTGAGGTTGCCGGGAAGTGTAAAACCACACTAAAAATCAAATCGGCTCCAGCTAGTGTTCTGATGACTGATGTTGATCTTGATGCGTATCACCTTGCTAAAAGAACGGGAGAGCTGATCGCTGCTTTTCCTGTTGAAGATGCGGGCTTCCTCATAGGCTCGATCTACACAGTGATGCTGCCTCAATCCTATAGATCTGAAAATGGTGCCTATTACACCCCCCCTCCTCTTGTTACAAGACTCCTGGATATGGCTGAAAAGAGCGGTGTAGATTTCTCTAAAGCTACGGTAATCGATCCTGCTTGTGGTGGTGGCGCTTTTCTAGCTCCTGTGGCATTAAAGATGCTAAAAAACGATAAGGGGTCATCCCCTGAATGGATTTTTAGAAGATTAACCAAGCGTTTGAAAGGAATAGAAATTGATCCGTTCGCTGCTTGGATGAGTTTAGTTTTGCTTGAGGCAGCATTAATGCCACTGTGTGTTAGTGCAAAGCGGAGAATTCCTGATTCTATTATTGTGGTTGGGGATGCCCTCATTCAACGCGATTTAGGTAAGTTTGACTTAGTCATGGGAAATCCTCCTTATGGAAGGATTACTTTGTCTCCTGAACTACGCGTAGAATACTCACGCTCTCTCTTTGGTCACGCAAATCTGTATGGTCTGTTCACTGATTTAGCGGTCAGATTAATTAAGCCGAAATCTGGAGTAATTGCTTATTTAACGCCAACATCATTTCTGGGTGGCCAATATTTTACTTCACTGAGGAAGTTACTTACCGAGCATACAACTCCCATGTTGTTTGACTTTGTGGCTGACAGGGATGGCGTGTTTGATGATGTTTTACAGGAAACAATGCTAGCAACCTTTAAAGCGGGTGAGCATGATAATTCAGTCACAGTTTCTTCTCTGATACCAAAGGGGCTGAATAGAGCTAAAACCGAAAGTCTGGGCAAGGTATGTGTAGAGAAAGGAGGCAATATTTGGCTTTTGCCTAGAAAAAAGAATGATGTTTCTTTTCTCGCTAAACTTAAGAAGTTGAATAATAGGCTTTCTGATGTTGGCTATTCAGTGTCGACTGGTCAGCTGGTTTGGAATCGATTTAAAAGCCAGCTGAGCCGATCTAAAACTAAAAATTCTTATCCATTGATTTGGGCAGAGTCCATAACTTCTGATGGTTTCAAATTCAATGCCATCAGAAAAAACCACGTCCCCTATATTGACATGCAAAAAAAACAGGACTTTCTGGTAACTAAAAATGAATGTGTTCTTGTTCAAAGGACTACTTCAAAAGAACAGGATCGAAGGATAATGGCTGCTGTTCTTCCACAGGCTTTTTTAAATGAGCATGGTGGCGCAGTAGTGGAAAATCACGTCAATATAATTTACGGTAAAGGGTTATTGCCTGAGTTGGAAGAAATAGTTATTGAAAAAATACTCAACTCAGCAGTTGTTGATAGAATTTTTCGATGCATAAGTGGCAGCGTTGCGGTATCAGCATATGAGTTGAATGCTATCCCACTGCCTAGCCTGGAAGATTTAAAAAATTTGCAGAACTATATTCTTTCGGGGGCCGATCATTATCAAATTGAATTTAATATTTCAAAAATATATGGAGTTTCTATGTCATGAAGATGCCTAGTTTACCTGAGATAACTGAAATTCATCGTCGATTAAGTGATATTTTTCCCGAGGGGACTGAAAATAGGAACTATGTAATAAGGGAAATGTCTGCCAAGGCAATTTTTGTAATGTTGTATGTAGGTGCTATTGATGGTAATGAGCGATGGGTTAGGCCCAGCCAAATTACTGATATGGGTAATAGTCAGTCCTTGATGCAAGATGTTTGTCAGAGAGATATGTGGTTGACCGAAACTTTGTCCAAAAAAGGATCAAGGTCGACTGATGCTTGGTATGCAGCTAATTCTCGAGAGCCAATTAGAGATGAAACGCTACGGCTGGGATTGATTCCTTGCCATGCAGTGATTGAAAGAAAGGGGGTGCCTACTACCTCATCTAAGCCGAGGTATTGTCTTAATTCATCTTTTGCCGATTTATTCGACCCCGATCTGGATGAAATCCAATTGGAAAAAAAGATTGCAGAATGGCAAGTGAGGCATTTAAACAAGGCAGCCTTAGCTAGGATTCGGTTGATTAAGTCTAATGTTAATAATTCTGAGGGTGATATAGTCGTTACTTTTCCCAATGGCGAAAATCGCACATTGGCCCCTGGCCCTTCAAGTGCAATTGCTAAAGGTGTCATCGAGGTTTTTGCCTCTAAATTTCTTAAAACTCCAGCAGTGCTCTGGCTTTCTGAATCAGGGAATAAAGTTGTTACTCGCGATGAAGAACTGGCTAACTCACTTGGGCTTAAAATCGATGCATCTAAAGCACTGCCGGATATAATTCTTGTTGATCTTGGTGAAGATCAAACTGGTGCTGATATGTTATTTATTTTTACCGAAGTCGTAGCAACTGACGGACCTGTAAATCGTGAGAGGAAAATCACCCTTACAAAAATCGCTGCTGATGCAGGTTTTAGCAATAAAAATCTCGCATTTTTGACAGCATTCATGGATAGAGGCGCTTCACCTTTTAAAAAGGCTGTAACCGAGCTAGCGTGGGGATCGTATGCTTGGTTTGTGTCAGAGCCTGATAATTTAATTGATTTGCGCGATGGTAAGGCTATCAAACTAAGCGGTGGACATGAGTAAGCCAGAGCTATGCATATAGCTACTGCATGTATTTGCATGGCTTCATGAGGGGCAGTTTAATCTACTTAAGCCAAGACTGGCGTGCTTTATCATAGGTTATGCAGGTGCATGAAAAGCGGCCTATAAAGCGGGCAGGCGTGGCGGGGATAGCATTGCGCGCTGGCCCCTGTAGATGTATGGCTGAGGCGCAGCAGGCCGCACGCTGGCGGGTTATCTGGTCGTGGTCTAAATCGTGGTTGTTAAATGTGATGCGTGCAGCAGCGGCCCTCTGAGAGCGTTACAGAGGGGGCTGATTCGTGGGGGGAGTTTGGTGCGGTCGGGGCGATGAAAAAGGGCCCGATTGCCGGGCCGCGGTTGTGGTATCAGCTCGGAGTGTTGTCCAGGCTGTAGGGGCGGAACGTGATCACCTCGTCCCCGAGCCAGGTGTTAATCTCTTTCATTCGCTCCTGCAGCGGTGTCAGCTCGTTGCGAACAAACACCTGAGCCGCTTTAACTACATCACCGAAGCCGCCCGCGTTGTCCGGGATAATGCCCATCATCTGCGGCGGCACCCGGTGCGCGGCCAGCAGGTCATCGCGGCTGGCCTTTTTGATATTGAAAAAGTCATCTTTGGTGGCGACCTCGCTCAGCGGCAGGATCTTAATTCCGTCCGGCTTTCCGTTCGGCGCATACATAAACAGGTTACGGAAGTTTCCCACGCCTTTGGTATCCCGCATCGCTTTGCGCATCTGCTCAATATCGCTGCTGCTCTGCGCGGCGTCGGTCATATACAGGATGTAGCCCGCGTGCGCGCCGTTCTGGTAATACTTGCGGCGGTACAGCGTGGCCGCTTCATTCAGCCAGGCCGAGTTAAGCGCGCTCAGGTATTCCGGCAGGCCGTAAATCTCCTGGTTAACATCCGGCTCAAGCAGCTGGAACACGCTACCCGGTTCAAAGCGGTGGGCGTCCTTCCAGTCGTTGATAAACCAGAACACGTCAGACTCAACGCCGCGCCGGGTATATTTCGCCGGCGAACACTCCACGCGAAATCCTTTACCGAGCGCGTTTTTTCGCAGCTCCGGGAAACCGTTGCCGAATGTCAGATAGTCCAGCACGATGCGGCTAAAGTCCTGCTGGCTGAGCATCGGGTGCGGGATGTATGTGGACAGCAGAATGTTGCGCTTAACGTAAATCGGCGAGCTGTGATGAACTGCGGCGCGCAGGCTTTTTGCCAGACCATGGAAGCTCACCGGCGGCTCGTACCAGCGCCCGTTACTGATGCACTCGGCGTAATCCAGTATATCGCGCTTATCCAGCACCGGGATCGGCTCGCCAAAGCTGAACGCCTCGGCCTGCTGCGCTGCGGGTTTTACTGGCTCTGACTGGTTTTGAAAAGCCTTGCGGCCCCTGCGCTTGCTCATTAGTAAAACTCCATAAAGTTTGGACTCTGACCACCGGCGGCGGCGGTCAGCGGTTCGTTTAACAGGGCGTGCATGATTGCCCAGGCGACGTCAGCATGGCTGGCTTCCTCGCTGCGGCTTGCTTCATAGGTTGAGCGGTTGCCGCTGGCGGTCATCGTCTTGCGGATCGCCATGAAAGACTGCGTGATATCCGTGTTTCCGGCGTCGTACTCCAGGCGACCACTTGTGATCGTGTCCTTGGCTTTCAGCACCATGGCGGTTTTCACCTCCGGCGAATAACGGATTTCGCGGGCGGCGGGGAAGAACTGGCGGACCAGCTGAAAAACGCCCTGGCCGATGCCTGTGGCATCAATGCCGATGTACTCGACGGTATATTTCTCGGTCAGCTCTTTGATGGATGCGGCCTGCGCGGCAAAGTCCATGCCGCGCCACTGGTGGCGCTCAAGGACGCGGAACTTACCGCCCGGCACCAGCGGCGGTGCGATAACGGCACAGCCCGCGCTGTCGCCCGTGTGGGACGGGTCGTAGCCAATCCACACCGGGCGATAGTCGAACGGGCGCAGGGCGAACACGTTAAAGTCGGTCCACTCCTCCATGCTGTCGATCATGCAGCCCTGCAGCTCGGCAAACGGGAACACGCTCGCCTCATCATCAACAAATTCGCACATCAGCAGGTTCTGGTACTCGGACGGGCTGTACTCCAGCGACAGCTGATCCAGGTCGAACAGGTTGCAGCCGCCGGTCAGCGCATCCTCAACGGTGACAATCTGCCGCCACTGGCCGTCAGCACACAGCGAGCCGCCGGCGAGATGGGTGTGGCTCAGGTCCAGCTCGATGCGGTCGGCGCGATTGCGTCGGCCCTTGTTGAACAGTTCGCCGGACCAGAACGGGTAGGCGCTGTGCGAAAGACTCGATGGCGTGGAGAAATACGTGGTGCGCCATTTCTTATGCAGCGACATGCCGCTGGCGACCTTGCGCAGTTCCTGGAACTTCGGGATCCAGAAATACTCATCGAGATAAAGATTGCCCGTGTAGCTCTGCGCGGTACGCACGTTTGTCCCGAGGAAAATCAGTCGCGCCCCGTTCGGCAGCACAATCGGATCGCCCTTCAGGTCAACATCGACAAGGCGGGCAAAGTCGATAATGTAGTTTTTGAAAACGTGGGCCTGAGCCTTACTGGCCGAGAGAAAAATTTGGTTACGCCCCGTCACCAGCGCATCGATAAGGGCTTCGCGGGCAAAGTAAAACGTCGCGCCGATCTGGCGTGACTTGAGGATATTGCGGATACGGTGCGCCAGCCCGGCTTTATGCCAGTGCAGCTGGTACTCAAAGCAGCCATCCATAAACAGCGAGGTCAGCTTTTCCGTGGCCTCTTCGCTGAACTCGTTTTTAGACGGCGGCTGACGTTCGCCCCGGTTGCGGTTGCGCACGTTGGGATTGAGATCGGCTTCGTTGCCGCTGCTGCGGTAGCGCTCGACGCGCGCCAGCCGCTCAATCTGGCGCCCGAGTGCGTCTATCTCCTTGTAATCACCATTCCCCTTTGTCTCTTTCATGATGAGCTGGATTAACCGCGCTTCCATGCTGGCCTCAACGCGGCTGATGGGGGCAATGCTTTCCCATTCGTCGCGGAGTTTCCAGCTCTGCACAGTCGGCGTTTTGATGCTGAGCGTCTCCGCTATCTGGCGCACAGAGAAGCCCTGCCAGTAAAGCAGAGCGGCCTGACGGCGCGGATCGCTGATGATGGTGCCGGGTGTCGTATTCATGGCTCCAAGGCTACCGGGGCAAAAAATGGCGCGCCTGTTGTCCCTGCTTGCTCATAAGCCAGCAAGCCGGGTTTCGTTGAGTGGTGTTGTGATCGTGGTGAAACTGGCCGTGACCTGAACCAACCCACTACCGGAGCCTGATTAATGGCAACTAAAGCAAAGCGTTTCCGCATCGCAGTTGAGGGCGCTACCACCGACGGGCGCGTGATTTCCCGCGACTGGATCTCGCAGATGGCAAAAAACTATGACCCGACCGTGTTTGGTGCGCGCATCAACATGGAGCACATTAAGGGTTATGCCGCTGACAGTACGTTCCGCCGCTTTGGCGATGTGACCGCCGTTGAAGCGGAAGAAATTGCCGACGGCCCGCTAAAAGGCAAGCTCGCCCTGTTTGGCTACATCGACCCAACCGACGAACTGATCGCGATGACCAAAGCGCGCCAGAAAATCTATACCTCCATCGAAGTTAATCCCGAGTTCGCCGACACCGGCGAGGCGTACCTCGTCGGCCTGGCCGTGACCGATGACCCGGCGAGCCTTGGCACGGAATACCTGAGCTTCAGCGCGACGGCTAAAGCTAATCCGCTGGCATCCCGCAAGCTCGACAAAGAAAACCTGTTTACCGCCGCTGAGGAAACGCTGATCGAGTTCTTTGAAGAGGCCGACCCCGGCCCGTCATTACGTGACCGCATCGCCGCGCTGTTCTCCGCAAAAAAGAAAGCGGAAGACGTGCAGAGCGCTGACGTGCACGCCGCCGTGACGCTGGTTGCCGAGCAGCTGACCGCCAGCGAGCAGGAGTCCGCTGAGGCCTTATCCGCGCTGGAGAAAAAAATCTCTGACCGCTTGGATGCGCTGGAGCTGGAAACCACAACCGGGCGCGCCGAGCTGGAAAGCCTGACCAGCACGCTGTCAAAAACCGACGGCAATTTCCACAAACGCCCACGGGCTGACGGTGGCGACAAGACCAGCGTACAAACCGACTGCTGAAGGTAGCCCCGGCCAGCAGAAAGAAAACCGAAAAAACGATTACAGGAATACCCATGCGCCAGAAAACCCGCTTTAAATTTAACGCCTACCTGACCCGCCTCGCTGAACTGAACGGCGTGGATACCGGCGATATGAATAAGAAATTCTCCGTCGAGCCTGCCGTGAGCCAGAGCCTGATGACCCGCGTTCAGGAGTCGTCTGACTTTCTGACCCGCATCAACATCACCCCGGTTGTCGATATGAAGGGTGAGAAAATCGGGATCGGCGTGTCCGGCTCGATTGCCAGCACCACCGACACCTCGGGCGGTGACGAGCGAGAAACGGCTGACTTCTCCGAGCTGACACAGGACGGCTACGAGTGCACGCAGACCAACTACGATTTCCATATTCGCTATAACCAGCTGGATCTGTGGGCGCGTTATGAAGACTTCCAGACCCGCCTGCGTGACGCGATTATCAAACGCCAGGCGCTGGATCGCATCATGGCCGGCTTCAACGGTATTGCCCGAGCGAAGACCTCCAACCGCACCACCAATCCGCTGCTGCAGGACGTGGCGATCGGCTGGCTGCAGAAATACCGCCTGCATGCTGCCGACCGCGTTATGAGCAAGGTCGTTGGCGAAGATGGCGCGCTGATTTCCGATAAGGTCCGCGTCGGCAAAGAGGGTGATTACGCCAACCTCGATGCGCTGGTGATGGACGCGACCAATACTATGATCGCGCCGTGGTATCAGGAAGACCCGGAAATGGTCGTTATCTGCGGGCGTCAGCTCCTGGCCGATAAATATTTCCCGCTGGTCAATCAGTCGCAGCCTGCCACCGAACAGCTGGCCGCTGACGTTATTGTCAGCCAGAAGCGCATCGGTAACCTGCCGGCGATCCGCGTGCCGTACTTCCCGGCCAACGCCCTGTTTATTACCCGTCTCGATAACCTGTCGATTTACTGGCAGGAAGGGACGCACCGCCGGATGATTGTTGAAGAGGCTAAACGCGACCGCGTCGAAAATTACGAATCCATCAATGAGGATTTCGTGATCGAAGATTACGCCGCCGGTTGCCTGGTGGAAAACATCGCGCTCGGTGATTTTACACCGGTTAAAGCCGCTGCAGTCGAGCCGGAAGCGTCAGCACCAGCCGAACCGGAAGCAGGAGAGTAGCGCATGTTAAGCCCTGCCCAGCGTCACGTTATGCGCCAGCAGGCCGTCGAAGCATCGCAGCAGGCTGACGGCCCGCTGCGTCATGCCAACGGCTATGAGCGAATGCTCATGAAGCTCAATGAAGATAAGCGCCGTCTGAGTAAGACGCGCTCCAGGGAAAAAAAGGCTGAGTTAAAGCGCGAGATGCTGCCCGGCTATCTGCCGTGGGTATCTGGCGTGCTAAGCCAGGGCAAAGGCGCACAGGATGCCATCCTGATGACCGTCATGATCTGGCGGCTGGATGCCGGGGATATTCCCGGCGCGCTGGACATTGCCCGCTATGCCCTGCAGTACGGGCTGGTGCCGCCCGACAAGTTCAGGCGCAACAGCACGGCTTATCTTCTCACCGAAGAGGTTGCCGATGCGGCGACCCGGACGTGGACAGCTAAAGAGCCGGTCGATATTGACCCGCTGCTGGCAACGCTTGAGCTGACGAAATCCGAAGATATGCCGGATGAAGTGCGCGCCAAGCTGCACAAAATCACCGGCTATGTGCTTCGCGATATGGGCAGGGCTTTGGATGCAATGGAACACCTGAAACGTGCGCTGCAGCTTCACCAGGGCAGCGGCGTTAAAAAGGACATTGAGCGGCTGGCAACCGACCTTAAAAAGCAGGCGCTTGCCAGCCGTTAACAGAACGCGCCCCGCGCCGGGCGGCAGGGCGGCAATGAGCCTTTCAGGCTTCTGCGCCGCCCTCCACCGCCCACCTATTCAGAGGCAACGATGCAAACGGTAGTCATACCTCAACCGCGACCGGCCGAAAGTGCCGAGCCGCCGATTGTTAATACCTTTTTCTGGCCGGACGTCGATATTCAGCGGCTGCGCGAAACCCTCCGCTATGAGGGAACCGTGCCAGCTGCACGGCTCCGCCAGGCGGTAAAAACGGCCATCGCGGAAGTTAACGCCGAGCTGTACGAGTACCGTGCGGACCAGATGGGGGCGGGTTTTAAGCTGCTGGCCGACGTCCCCGCCGACCAGCTCGACGGCGAGAGCGAAAAGCTGACGCATTACTTCGACGCGGTGAGCCATCTGACCGCGGCAGTGATCGTTGAGCGCTACCGGGGCTATGACGCCAGCGGCACCAAAAAGGCTGAGGAAGTCAAAGCCAGCGCTGACGAATACTGGCGCGACGCCCGGTTCAGCATCAGCAAAATCGCGGGTAAGCGCCCGTGCATTATCGGGCTGCTGTGATGAACGTTTTAGCGCAACAGGGCGATACCGTTGACGAGATTTGCTATCGCCACTACGGGCGCACGGATCAGGTCGTTGAGCTTGTCTATGCGGCTAATCCCGGCCTGGCCGAGAGCGGGCCGGTACTGCCGCACGGATGCGAGGTTACGCTGCCCGACTTGCCTGATTCACCGGTCGCGGGTGAAACCGTGAACCTCTGGAGTTAGCAATGGAAAAAAGCAATTCAATCATCACTTACCTGGTCGGGCTGCTCATGATGTGGTTTAGCCGCCACACGGTGCAGGACATTGCCTTTATGGTCGGCGCGTTTGTCGCCGTGGTCACGCTGGTGATCAACGTGGCGAACTTTTTTATCAACTGGCATTACCGGCGCAAAACCTTTGAGCTACAGCGCCGGAACGTGCAGGGGGTGACGCTTGAATCAGATGGCTAAACGCTGTGCCGTGGTGGCCGTGCTGGCAATAGCTGCGCTTCTGCCGGAATTCAGCACGCTGAAAACCTCAGAGGCCGGGCTGAAGCTGATAGCGGATGCAGAAGGTTGCCGCACCACGCCTTACCAGTGCAGTGCCAACGTATGGACCAACGGCATCGGGCATACCGAGGGTGTGACGCCGAAAAGTGTCATCAGCGAGCGGCAGGCGGCGGTAAACCTGGTATATGACGTGATGCGCGTCGAGCGCGGCATTGATGCCTGTATGCCGGTCGCTATGCCGCCGCAGGTCTATGACGCCGTGGTGTCATTTGCTTTCAATGTTGGCGTGCGCGCCGCCTGCACGTCAACACTCGCGACTTTTATCAAGCGCGGCGAGTGGACCAGTGCCTGCCATCAGTTAACACGCTGGGTATACGTGAAAGGCGTCAAAAATAAGGGCATCGAGAACCGCCGGGCGCGTGAACTGGCGTGGTGTTTAAAAGGAACAGAAAAATGAAGAACCATGAGATCGCACTAATTTTCCACATTACGTTTATCGCCCTGCTTGTTGCCGGGGTGGTTAATCCGGGGTGTATGGCGGCGTATGTAGCAGGCGCATATCTCTGGGCGATGATGGTGATAACCTGGATTGCAATAGCGCTGGGATCGCTTTCATATATCGGGAGCGGCGCTTTCAGAAAGAATATACACGCTAAAATCAGGCCGTTGATTATCGGCGATGCAGCGGGGCGGTCATTCAGAAAATGGGGAATGAGGCTGCTTATAGTGATTTCTGCCAGCTTGTCTGGTTTCTACGGCCTGATTTTTGTGTATGTGGTGACGTTGATTGTGTGTCGCGTGTTGGCTACGACCTATGACCAGGAAAAGGTGAGCGAAACATGATACGCCTGCTTGCTGTGCTTTTTGCCGTGGCACTGGTAGCGCTCGCTATCACCGGCTGGCAGCTGTCAGAGGCTAAGGGCGAACTGAGCGAATCGCAGCGCATCATCGGCACGCTCTCCGCCGGAATTGCGAGTCGAGATAAAGCCATTGCCCGATTAAATGACGAGGCCCGCGAGGGGCAGAAACGCGAGGCGGCTCTGCGACTGCTGCAGGGCAGGGCGAGCACCGGCGCATTAAAACGGGAACTGCAAATACAGAGGGAAACCGATGCGAACCCATCACTACGCGGCTGGTTTGCTGCTGCTTTGCCTGACGATGTTATCCGGCTGCACAGCCGCCCCGCCTTCGCCAGCGCCCGAGATTATCTGGACTGGCTGTCCGCGCGTGACAAGCTGCCCGTTTCCGGCCAACAACCTGCGAACGCAGGGCGATCTGGCGGCGGATAACCGGCAGTTAGAGGCTGCGCTCGCTTCGTGCGGGCTGCAGGTCGAGATCATCAAAGAATGCCAGGAGCAGCACGATGCTGAAACCCAAACAATTACGCCAGGCGTTAACCGACAGCGTGCTGTTGCTGCAGCGAAGCCCTGACAGCCTGAATATGTTCATCGATAACGGGCGTATTGTGTCGACGCTCGCCAGCTCGCTGTCGTTTGAATATCAGTACCAGCTGAATCTGGTGATTACCGACTACGGTGACAATCTCGACCTGCTGACCGTGCCGCTGCTGGCATGGCTGCGGGTGAATCAGCCAGACATTATGGCCAGCGAAGAAAAGCGCCGCACCGGGTTCACGTTTAACGCCGATATCATCAGTGATACGGCGGTAGATATCAGCATCAACCTGCAGCTGACCGAGCGGGTGATCGTTAAAGAGCAGGAGGGCGGGCTGCACGTTAACCACGTTGGTGAGCCGCCGCTGCCGGAGAATAATTCCCGCCCGTGGCAGCTGTACGTTAAAAATGAGCTGGTCAGCGAGTGGCGGGCATGAACGCGCTTGAGCCAGTAGAGGCCAGGCTTTCTGCGCTGATTGCCAGCCTGTCAGCACCGGCGCGTAAAAAACTGGCGTCTTCAATTGCGCGAAAGCTGCGGGCCAGCCAGCAGCGCAACATCAGGCGGCAGCAGGCACCCGACGGCACGCCGTTTAAGCCACGTAAAAAGCAGCCCCTGCGCGGCAAGAAGGGTCGCATTAAGCGCGAGATGTTCGCCAAACTGCGCACCGTAAAATACATGAAGTCAAAAGGCACCGGCGATGATGCGGCGGTGGAGTTCACAGGGCGCGTGCAGCGCATGGTCAGGGTGCATCATTACGGCCTGCGCGACCGCCCGGCCAGGGGTGGTCGGGATGTGCAGTATGAGGCCAGGCCGCTGCTGGGCTTCAGTGACGACGACCTTGAAATGATCGAGCAGGAAATCACTCACCATCTCGCCCTGTGATCTTCTTGCCTGTCTGCCATCGGGCGGCACTTCGTTGCTGCCCGACCTTCCTGCAGTGAAACTTGCCGCATGAACGCACAACTCAGCGACACCCTGCGCCTGCTGCGCAACCTGATCCGCATCGGCACCGTTTCCGCCGTCAATCTTGACGATGGCACCTGTCGCGTGGATACCGGAAACAACACCACTGACTGGCTGCACTGGCTGACCGCCCGTGCCGGTAAAACACGCTCCTGGAATGCCCCGTCGGTGGGCGAGCAGGTGCTTGTCTTATGCCTCGGCGGCGAACTCGATACCGGTTTTGTCATGCCTGCCGTTTTCTCCGATGACAACCCGGCCCCGTCCGCCTCGGCTGACGCCCTTCACTGGTCATTTCCCGACGGGGCAGTAATCGAGTATGAACCCGCCACCGGCGCGCTGACCGCTACCGGGATGCAAACCGCCACGGTAGAGGCAGCGGAATCCGTCACGGTGAAAACCACCGCGGTCCTGGTCAACGCCAGCGAAAAAATTACCCTCGACAGCCCGCTGGTCGAGTGCACTCAAAAACTCAAAGCAGCCATGTTTGAGCTGACCGGCGGCGGCTCCATGAAAGGCAATATTACCCACAGCGGCGGCAGCCTTACATCCAATGGTGTTGTGTCACACAGCCACACGCACGGCGGCATCGAGCGCGGCGGCAGCAGCACGGACGGGCCAAAATGACAGCGGCTAAATACAGCGGTATGAACCGCGATACGGGCGTGCAGGTCGCTGATATCGAACACATCCGGCAGAGCGTGCGCGACATTCTCACCACGCCGGTGGGTTCCCGCGTCATGCGGCGCACCTATGGCTCGCTGCTGTCCGCGCTGATTGACCAGCCCAACAACAACGCGCTGCGCCTGCAAATTATGTCGGCCTGCTACATGGCGATCCTGCAGTGGGAACCGCGTGTAAAGCTGACCGCCATTGACTACGCCCCGGATTTCAACGGCGGGATGGTCGTGGAGATCACCGGCGAGCGCACCGACGCGCTGCAAAACTTTTCCCTTACCGTTCCCGTGAGCTAAAACTATGGCAACCATTGACCTGAGCCAGCTGCCCGCGCCCGACGTGGTGGAAACGCTGGATTACGAAACCCTTTTGGCCGAGCGCAAAGCCACGCTGATTTCGCTGTACCCGGCAGATCAGCAGGAGGCGGTCGCCCGCACCCTGTCGCTGGAGTCGGAACCCATCGTTAAGCTGCTGCAGGAGAATGCCTATCGTGAGGTCATTCTGCGCCAGCGCATCAATGAGGCGGCAGAGGCCAACATGGTCGCCTGGGCAAACGGCGCGGACCTTGACCAGCTCGGCGCGAATAACGGCGTCGTCCGACTGACGTTGACGGCAGCAGATGAGAGCGCGATCCCGCCCGTCGCTGCAGTGATGGAAAGTGATGATGATTTTCGCCTGCGCGTAGCCTCGGCGTTTGAAGGGCTGAGCGTGGCCGGTCCGACCGGCGCGTATGAGTTCCATGCCAAAAGCGCCGACGGGCGCGTATCAGATGCCACGGCGATCAGCCCGTCACCCGCGTGCGTCACCGTGACCGTGCTTTCCCGCGAGGGTGACGGCGTGGCCGCTGCTGACCTGCTGGCCGTGGTGGATGCCGCGCTGAATGACGAGAACGTGCGCCCGGTGGCCGACCGCTTAACCGTCCAGTCCGCTGCGATTGTTAACTACAGCGTGGATGCCGTGCTGTACATCTATCCGGGGCCGGAAGCCGAACCGGTACGCGCTGCAGCCGAGGCTAAACTGCAGGCGTTTGTCAGTGCGCAGCGCCGCCTCGGGCGCGATATCCGTCAGTCTGCTTTGTATGCCGCGCTACACGTTGAGGGCGTGCAGCGGGTGCAGCTGAACGAACCGGCGCAGGATGTGGTACTGGATAAAACCCAGGCCGGTTACTGCACCGGCTATACCATCACGGTCGGGGGTTCCGATGAGTGATCGCTTTCTGCCTTCCGGTTCTTCCGTGCTTGAGGTGGCAGCAGCCGAGGCCTGCGCTGCGATTGAGAAAACCCCCGTACCGCTGCGCAGGCTGTGGAACCCGGCGACCTGCCCGGTGGAGCTGCTGCCCTATCTCGCATGGGCGTGGTCGGTTGACCGTTGGGATACAGGCTGGAGTGAGGCGACCAAGCGCAGCGTGGTGGCGTCATCTGCGGCCCTGCACCGCCACAAGGGTACTCTCGGCGCAGTGCGTCGGGTTGTGGAGCCGCTGGGCTACCTGATTACCGTCACTGAATGGTGGCAGACCGGCGACGCGCCGGGCACGTTCAGGCTTGAGATTGGCGTGCTTGAATCGGGCATTGACGAAAAGATGTATCTCGAAATGGAGCGCATGATTGCTGATGCGAGGCCCGTCAGTCGTCACCTTATCGGACTTACTATCACGCAGGATATTCAGGGCATGATTTATATCGGCGCTGCGCAGTATGACGCAGAAACCACCACCATCTATCCGGGTTAATTATGGCGCAGAAATTCCAGTCAATCGTGACCCTGACCGGGCAGGCGCGTATCGCCGCTGCTGTTCAGGGGAGTAGCAAGGCAGACATCACCACTATGGTTGTGGGAGACGGCAACGGTGCACCAACTACCCCCAGCGCTTCACAGACGCATCTCGTTAATGAGGTGTGGCGGGTCAAACTCAACTCGCTGAAGGTGGACGCCAAAAATAAGAACTGGCTGATCGCCGAGGCTATCGCTCCTGCAAGCGTCGGGGGTTTCTGGATGCGTGAGCTGGGCTTGCTGGCCTCTGATGGCTCACTGATGGCCGTGTGTAACATGGCGGAAACCTATAAGCCGACGCTTGAGCAGGGATCGGGCCGTACCCAGACGCTGCGCATGGTGCTGAGCGTGACGGATACCAGTGCCGTCACGCTGCTGATTGATGACAGCATTTCGCTGGCGACCGAGGAGTATGTTAATGACCGCCTGGCAGAGCACGAGCAGTCGCGTAATCATCCCGATGCGACGCTGAGCGAGAGGGGCTTCGCCATCCTCAGCAGCACTATCAGTGAAGATGAAACCCGCGCCGCCACGCCAAAAGCAGTAAAGGCCGCTAACGATAATGCTAATGGCCGCGTGCCTGCCTCTCGCAAGGTCAACGGACTGGCCCTCACGTCAGATATCAACCTCGGGGCGGCGAATGTGGGGGCGTACACCAAAGCTGAGACGGATACACAGGTAGCTGTGGCTAAAAATGCTGCGGATAACGCCAACGCCAACGCCAATGGCCGCGTGCCTGCCTCACGCAGGGTAAACGGGCTGGCCCTGACGTCAGATATCAACCTCGGGGCGGCGAACGTCGGGGCGTACACTAAAGCGGAGACGGATAAACAGATCGCTGTGGCAAAGGCTGCTGCAGACAATGCCAATACTAATGCCAACGGGCGCGTACCAATGACCCGTAAGGTGAATGGCAGGGAATTATATGCTGATATTGAGATCACCGCTGGCGATGTAGGTGCCATTCCCGATGGCTCAATTTCTGGCGGGCCGAACGCGCCAGCGTGGGATGCTAAAAGCGGAATGTATAACCTGTCACTAGACGGTGCATCACAGATGATATTTCATCTGAATCAGGGAGTGGGCAGCTGTCCGGCAGCACAGATTAGGTTTGATTATAAAAATCGTGGCATCTGGTATCGAACCGCCCGCGATAAATTTGGATTTGAGTCTGACTGGTCTGGGTTTTATACAACGACTAATAAACCTTCTGCTGGTGATGTTGGCGCGTTGTCCTTAGCTGGCGGTGCTATGGGGGGCAGTATCACGGGAGTTTATACAGAAAGTGCGGCCTGGGCGGATCAATACCGCACAAAAGCACCTTTTTTTGACGACTACACATCAACAGCAGGAAGCGCTTATCGCCCCGTTATTAAGCAGCGAGCAACGACAACCGGGAATTCCTGGGCATTTTCGATGGGAACTCTACTAAGTGGCGGAGCGCTTAGCTGGCATCTGCATATTCGTGGTTCGTCTGGATTGGATATTAATCACCGATGGGCAACTGACGGAAATTACTATGCGGCGAATCAGCTAATTCCGGCGAACTATACCAATTTTGATGCCCGCTACCAGCTAAAAAACACCGCTTCACTTTCAACTGCTGGAGGGTGGCAGCAGGATAGTTCGACCGGCCTGATAATTCAAATGGGAACCGTAAGCCGCACTGGCTACGGTACAGCCGTAAATTTTCCTAAAGCATTCCCTAATTTCTGTATCGGCGTCGTGCTTACACTAAGCGATGCAGGCACTGGCAGTCTCAGCGACTCATTAAGTAACATCAGATCGTTAAGCCATAGTAAAACGGGTTTTACATATGGTTCGAACGGCGATCCGGAAAAAAAAGCATTTTGGGTGGCATTTGGTAAATAGGATATAGAATGAAAGACAAATATTTCTGGAGTGCGAAAGAAAACGGCTTTTATCCTGAATCAATGAAAGAGCTTTATGAAACCAGCCGTGATGGCTGGCCGGAAGACGCCGTTGAAATCAGCGCTGAAGACTACAATGCTCTGTTTGCCGGCCAGTCAGCGGGTAAAGTCATCACGCCTGGGGATGATGGACGTCCAGTACTGACGGACCCGCCACCGCCTACAAATGAACAATTGGTAGCGCAGGCAAATTCCCGCATTAAATCGTTAATGGCCCAGGCAGCTACGGCTATCGCGCCGTTACAGGATGCTGAAGATCTCGGAATACAGACTAATAGCGAAGCCGCCATGTTGAAAGCCTGGAAAACTTACCGCGTCCTGCTTAGCCGCGTTACACCTGATGATGAAATGACAAATTGGCCTGAAATGCCCAAAGTTTAACAGTAGCTGCCACAATGCTTGCTGGTTGAAGAGCAAGCCGCAACAGCATGCATCCCCTCGCATGAGCTGACAATCTGAGAGCACCCTTAATTTGGAGTGCTACAGATGGCAGATTATCACCATGGTGTCCGTGTCGTCGAAATCAACGACGGCACGCGCACTATCTCCACCGTTTCCACCGCGATTGTCGGCATGGTCTGCACCGCAGAAGACGCCGACGCCGCGACCTTTCCGCTTAACACCCCGGTCCTGCTGACCAACGTGCAGGGCGCTATCGATAAAGCTGGCAAAAAAGGCACCCTGGCGGCTTCGCTGCAGGCCATTGCCGACCAGTCAAAGCCCGTCACCGTAGTTGTGCGCGTGGCCGAGGGCGCGACGGAAGCCGAGACGATTTCAAACATCATCGGCACCACCGACGAAAACGGCCAGTACACCGGCATGAAAGCGCTGCTCAGCGCGCAGACGCAGCTCGACGTTAAGCCGCGCATTCTCGGCGTGCCGGGCCTCGACTCGCTGGAGGTGGCGACGGCGCTTGCCAGCGTCTGTCAGCAGCTGCGCGCCTTTGGCTACGTGTCCGCGCACGGCTGCAAAACCATCTCAGAGGCGATGCTTTATCGCGAGAACTTCAGCCAGCGCGAGCTGATGGTTATCTGGCCTGATTTCATCGCCTGGAACACCACGGCCAACCAGTCAGAGACGGCCTACGCCACCGCCCGCGCCCTAGGCCTGCGCGCTAAAATCGACAACGACACCGGCTGGCATAAGACCCTGTCAAACGTTGGCGTCAACGGCGTGACGGGGATTTCCGCGTCGGTGTTCTGGGATCTGCAGCAGGTCGGGACCGATGCGGACCTGCTGAATCAGGCGTGCGTCACCACGCTAATCCGCAAAGACGGTTTCCGCTTCTGGGGCAACCGCACCTGCAGCGACGATCCGCTGTTCGCCTTTGAGAACTACACGCGCACCGCGCAGGTGCTGGCCGATACCATGGCCGAGGCGCACATGTGGGCCAACGACAAGCCGCTGACGCCGGTGCTGGTGAAAGACATTATCTCCGGCATTAACGCGAAGTTTCGCGAACTGGTCAGCGCCGGTTATCTGCTAGGCGCGACCGCCTGGTATGACGACACAGCGAACGATAAAGACACCCTGAAAGCGGGCAAGCTCTTTATTGATTACGACTATACCCCCGTGCCGCCGCTGGAAGATTTAACCCTGCGTCAGCGCATCACCGACAGCTATCTGGCGAATTTCGCCGCGTCCGTTAACAGCTAAGGAGCCGGATAAATGGCACTACCTCGCAAACTGAAGGGGCTAAACCTCTTCAATGATTCCAACAGCTATCAGGGCGTCGTCACCGCCGTTACGCTGCCTAAGCTGTCGCGCAAGCTGGATGCCTATCGCGGCGGCGGCATGAACGGTGCGGGCTTCATCGATAACGGCCTGGACGATGACGCGCTGGATATGGAATGGACCATCGGCGGCGTTGACGATCTGGTGCTGTCACAGTGGGGCGGCAGCGCCGTACCGCTGCGCTTTACCGGCTCCTACCAGCGAGACGACACAGAGGAGGAAATTGCGGTCGAGATCGAGGTGCGCGGTCGTCATCAGGCGTTTGATTTTGGCGAGGCCAAGCAGGGCGAAGACACCGAAACCAAAATCACCACCAAAAACACCTATTTCAAACTCACCTGGAACGGTAAAGAGCTGATCGAGATCGACACGGTGAACATGGTTGAAAAGGTGAACGGCGTTGACCGCCTCGAACAGCGCCGCAAAAACCTCGGCCTGATGTAATTCTGACGCCAGCGCCCGGCGCTGGCCCTTACCCCTTCTGAGTAGAGATAAATAAAAAATGGAACAGAAAGAAAATGTTGTTGTGCTGGTCTCGCCCGTTAAGCGCGGTGAAACAGAGATCGGCCAGGTGGAGCTGATTAAGCCTAACGCCGGTGCGCTGCGCGGCGTGCGCCTGTCGGACCTTGCCGGATCGGACGTGGATGCGCTACTGACCGTGCTGCCGCGCATTTCGCAGCCCGCGCTGACTAAGGCTGAATGCCTGAATCTGGCACCGGAAGACCTGATCTCAATGGCCGGGACGGTGATCGGTTTTTTGTCGCCGAAATCGGACGAGTAGACTGGCCCGCAAAGCTGACAGTCAATGACCTGATGGCCGACATTGCCACCATTTTTCACTGGCCCCCTTCTGAAATGTACGTCATGCCGCTGGCCGAGTTGCTCGGCTGGCGGCATCAGGCCATGATCCGCAGCGGAGTAAACCCCGATGAGTAACAACCTCAAGCTGCAGGTGATGCTGAAAGCCGTTGATCAGGCGTCCCGACCTTTTAAAGCCATCCAGGCCGAAACCAAACAGCTCTCCGGCAGCATCCGCGAAACCCAGGCCAACATTAAAGCGCTGGATGCGCAGGCGGCGAAGATTGACGGATTCCGCAAGACCAGCAGCCAGTTGGCCGTCACGCAGCAGTCGCTGAAAAGCGCGAAGGAAGAAGCCGCCGCGCTGGCCCTGCAGTTTCGCAACACCGAGCGACCCACCACGCAGCAGGCCAGGGCGCTGGAGAATGCGCGCAAGGCCGCATCTGAACTGCAGACGAAAAGCAACGCCCTTCGACTGTCGGTGCAGCAGCAGCGAGAAGCGCTCAATGCCGCAGGTATCTCCACCAAAACCCTGAGCAGCGAGCAGCAGCGTCTGAAAACCAGCTCGGCGCAGGCCACCGTCAGTCTGAGCAGGCAGAAGCAGGAGCTGCAGCGCCTGAGCCAGAAGCAGGAGCAGCTTAACCGCGTGAGCGAGCGCTACCGCAAGGGGCAGGAGCTGTCATCGAAGGTACGCAACGGCGGCGCTGCAGCGCTGGGCGCGGCCACGGTCGGCACGATGGCCGGGGTAGCAATGTTGCGACCGGGCTATGACTTTGCGCTGGCTAATTCCACGCTTCAAGCGACGCTCGGCCTCGATAAGAACTCCGCCGAATTCCAGTCGCTGCGCACGCAGTCGCGCAGCATCGGGGATAACACGGCGGCATCCGCCAACGATGCGGCGCAGGCGCAGATCATCATCGCCAAAGGTGGCGGCAGCGTGGACGATATCAAGGCGGCAACGCCGGTCACGCTCAACATGGCGCTGGCGAATAACCGAACGATGGAAGAAAGCGCCGCGCTGCTGATGAGCACCAAAAACGCCTTTGGCCTGGCTAACGATCAGGTGGCGCACATCGGCGACGTCATCAGCTCAACGATGAACAAAACCGCCGCCGACTTTGACGGCCTGAGCGATGCCCTGACCTACATCGCACCGGTGGCGAAAAATGCGGGCGTCAGCATCGAGCAGACCACCGCCATGATCGGCGCACTGGCACAGAACGGCACTAAGGGAAGCATGGCCGGGACGGGCGTGCGCGCCATGCTGCTGCGCGTGCAGGGGCCAACCGGCGCAGCCTTTAAGGCGATCAAAGAACTGGGTGTAAAGACTTCGGACAATAAGGGCAACATGCGCCCGTTCTTCACCATTCTGAAGGAAATGCAGCAGTCGTTTAAAAAGAATCGCCTGGGGACGGCACAGCAGCAGGAATATCTAAAAACCATTTTTGGCGAAGAGGCGGCTTCGTCGGCGGTGACGCTGATGGAAGCGGCGTCAAACGGGGTGTTGGATGGTCTGACTAAAACGCTTAAAGACTCCGACGGCAGCACCGAAAAGCTGGTCAAGGTACAGCAGGACAATCTCGGCGGCGACTTCAAGGAGTTCCAGTCCGCATGGGAGGCGGTCGGTACTGACCTGTTCGACGGGCTGGACAACTCGCTGCGATCCCTGACGCAGAGCGCCACAAAATTCCTGCTGACCGTTGACGGCTGGATTAAAAAAAATCCCGAACTGGCGGGCGGGCTGGCTAAAGCCGCCGTTGCCGGGACGGTTATCCTTGGCGTGCTGGGGGCGGTCGGGCTGGCGTCGTGGCCGGTTGTGTCGGGTATTAATGCCATCCTCGGCGGAGCCGGAAAGCTCCGCGTTGCCTTTGCGGTGGCGGGTGAGGCAATCACCGCCGCGCTCGGAGCGGTCACCCTGCCGGTGGCGCTGATTGGTATTGCCATCGTTGCTGGTGCGCTGCTAATCCGTAAATACTGGGAGCCTATCAAGGCATTTATTGCCGGTGCTGCCGAAGGGTTTACCGCCGCAATGGGGCCGATTACGGACGCCTTTTCCCCGCTTAAGCCCGTGTTTGACTGGCTGGGCGATAAACTCGGCTGGGTATGGGACAAGTTCAAAGGGTTGATTGAGCCGGTGAAGTCCACGCAGGCCGAGCTGAAAGCGGCCGGAGATATGGGTAAGCAGTTTGGTGAACTGCTCGCGGCGGGCATTAAGTTCGTGCTGTCGCCATTAACCGAGCTGCAGAACGGGATTGACTGGGTGCTAAAAAAGCTCGGCGTTATCGACGATAAGTCGAAATCCCTCAAGGATAAAATCCCTCACCCCGACGACAACGCCGGGGGCGATGTGGGGTTTGTGTATCCCGGCATGCAGTACAACATGGCGAGCGCGGGCAACTATCGCCCCGTAACCGCGCCAGCCGCAGGCGGCTTCACCGACAACAGCCAGAACCACAGTACCTATGAGATCAACATGCACCCTGGCATGAGTAAAGACGATGCGCTGGCGCTGATAGCACAGGACAGGGAGCGCCAGGCACGCGCCAGGCGGGCGCAGCAGCAGAGCAAAATGGGATGGGAGGATTAAACCATGATGATGATTTACGGGCTGATCCCGTTTATGCGCCAGACGCTGCCGTATAGCGAAATGCAGCAGAACGTTGATTACCGCTGGCCCACTAACAGCCGCATCGGCCAGCGCGCCTCGGCGCAGTTTATCGGGCCGGGCGATGACAAGATCACGCTGTCGGGTGAGCTGCGCCCGGAAATCACCGGCGGCGCAATTTCCATGCTGACCATAAAGCTGCTGGCCGACGAGGGGCGCGCCTGGCCGCTTATCGGCGGCAACGGGACGATTTACGGGATGTACGTTATTGAAAACTACTCGTCGACCAGCAGTGAATTTTATTCCGACGGCAGCGCCAGAAAAATCATGTTTTCCCTGAGCCTGCTGCGCGTCGATGAAACCCTGACCTCAATGTTTGGCGACATGAAAAAACAGGCTGACGGGCTGATGACCGGGGTAGGTAACCTGCCGGGACAAATCACCTCGGCAATGGACGGCATCAGGACGGCGGCGGGCGGCGTGCTGGGTTCCGTGGGAGGGCTGATCGGATGACCGTGATTAACAGCCTGGCGATGCCTGCCGGGACGGTGCGAACCCCGGATTTCATGATCAGGGTTAACTCGGAGAACGTGACGGCCAATATCAGCCCGCGCCTGATATCGCTGACAATGACTGATAACCGGGGCTTTGAGGCAGACCAGCTCGACATTGAGCTGGATGACTCCGACGGGCAGCTGGCGATGCCGGTGCGCGGCGCGGTGATCTCTCTGTTTCTCGGCTGGAAGGGCCAGCCGCTGACGGGCAAAGGGGATTTCACCGTTGATGAAGTGGAGCATCACGGCGCGCCGGATACCATGACGAT
>Ga0308166_1001563_pt1 | contig 23989 bp, 12 predicted proteins | sample PhyCR2_2_FD_202137 | JGI IMG/M metagenome (GOLD analysis project Ga0308166, IMG submission 202137) | Phyllosphere microbial communities from UC Gill Tract Community Farm, Albany, California, United States - DLSLCC.R2 | ecosystem: Host-associated > Plants > Phyllosphere > Unclassified | place... | reverse complement strand
CCTCGATGTCGTCGGCCAGCGCCAGCAGGTACGCCGACCCGGGGAACGGCTCGCCGCGGAAGTCGCTGCGCAGGCCGTAGCAGATGACGGGCACGCCGCGCACCTGCGCCAGCTGGTGCAGCTGGACGACCTGTTCCTTCGTCAGGAACTGGGCCTCGTCGACGAGGACGCAGGACACGGCCGGTGCCTTATCGAGGAAATTCGTGTCCTTGTCGAACACGTCGGTCTCGCGGTGGGGCCCGAGCCGCGACGTGATCTGGCCGACGCCGTAGCGGTCGTCGATGGCGGCCGTGTACAACTGCACCTTCTGGCCCTGCTCTTCGTAGTTGTGGGCGACCTGCAGCAGCGAGGTGGATTTGCCGGCGTTCATTGCCGAATAGCGGAAATAGAGTTTGGCCACTGCGGTGCCTTGCCTGGACGTCGTTGTTCGAGCAGGCGATTATAGCAACCGTGGCGAGCGGTACGCCAGCGCAGGCCGGCACGGCCGAGCGGCGCCGGCGTGCACGAACCCCCGCAGCAGCCTGCCGGGGCAAGACGCGACGGATCAGGCATGAAGCGTCTTCTTCATTTCCGCACCCAGCGCCTCGATTTTCCCGCGCAGCGTCTGCACCGCGGTTTCCGTCATACGCGCAAGCTGCCCCGAATAGGCACGTTCCGCCGCCTCCCACGCCGCGTCGGTCACCTCCGCCATCGTAGCCCCGGCGGGCGGAAGGAAACGCTGGCGTGCGATTCGATCGCGAAGCTGGGCCTCGAATTGCCGGTACGGCGCCCGGATGTGCGTCGCGCAGAATGCCGTCACCGGCATGTGCGCTGCCTCCTGCTCGTCCGCGGGGCCGACTGGTGCCGCCTGGAGTGCGTTGAGTTCGCCTCCCGCCGTATTGATCCGTGTGATGGCGTCGTCCTGCTTTTCCTTGAAGTCGGCGATCACGTTGTTCCGGTGGGCCGCGTCGACGCGCGTCTGCTCCTCCTCGGCGAGTTCTGCAACCATCGCGTTCCACAACAGGGAGCCCTCGGCCTCCCCCCCGTCCAACTGGGCTGCAAGTGCCTTGGTTCTATCCTTATAGGCCTTGTCCACGTCCTCGTAGGCTTTTTTTGCCTTGCCCTTTGCGCCGGGCGCTTTGCGTTCGTGCTCACGGCGCTTTCCCACCTCGACCGCGATGGCCGGCTTGCGCGCCGCCATCCGCGCCGCGACGGCATCGTTCCCGATCTCGGCCGCCGCCGGTTTGGGTACCCTGGCGGCGTAATTGACGAAGATGCTGTCTTCGTTCGGAGCTGACTTGTTGATGTACTGATGCGCAATCAGAAGCTTGCCGGTCAGTTCTTTATGGTAACTCGACAGGGACGTGACGACACCGGCCGCTGTCTCGCTGGTCGTTTGATCAATCCGTTTGCTCCCGCTGCCTGCAGCAATCGCATGGCTCGTGCCGCGCCACACGTCGCCGGTCGATTTGGTCGCCTCCTCGCCCGACCGTGCGACGATCTCCGCCTTCTGCAGCATGCGGGTTCCCCTGACGATCCACTTGCCCCAGGTCGCCTTCGCGTCGCCCAGACCGGCGGCCATGATCGTGGCGGCATTCGGTCCCGCCCCTTCGACAGAAAACCAGGCGCTATCGACAAGGTCCTTGCGCCGCAGGCTGTCGATGACGACGGGGTTACGCTCCCGATATCCTCGTAGAAATATCTTGTTGTCCTCGCGACCGCTGACAATCTGCCCTTTCTGGTAGGCCTTGATGCCCGCATCCAGCACCGCGAACAGCGCCGGGCTCGTGCCCGGACCGGCCCCGTCGGCCTGTTTCAGGTCGGCCCAGTTCGCGACCTGGTGCATTTCGCGCTGGCCCAGACGATGGGTGTAGCCGGGACCGATCAAGGCGTCCAGCTCCGCCTTCAGCACCGGCGTCATGCCCGGCAGGCTGCGCAATACGTCGCCGAAGATCAGCCATTGCCCGGGGTCGGCCAGCGGCTTGACGTTGCCGCCCTGCTGGATCTGGAGCGCGAGCGCGCTGATTTTCTCCCCCAGCAGCCTCGCCAGCCCGCCGCCGTTCTTGACGGCCGCGAGGTAGGCCTCGATCGACTCGCTGTCGGGCGTCAGCGTGCCGTCGCGTGCCGCGGCAAAGTTCGGATCCGTGAAATCGTTTCCCGGGTCACCGTAACGATGCGATGCCGACGGCCCCAGACGGACGGCCGCCGTCTTGCTGGCGGTCTCCTTGTCGGGCAGATGCGACTGAGGGACGATATGGTGCCACGTGAAGTAGTCCTTGTGGTCCGCGACATCGGGGTTCGTATGCCCGGGCAAGCCGCGGAAGCGCTCCATTGCCTTGAGCTTGTCGTCGGCCAGCCGTGTTGGGTCATAGCTCTTTCCCGTCGGCTTCTCGCTGGCGGGGAAGGCGCCGCGCTGAACCTTCTTTTTCCATATCAGCGGCCTGGCCTCGTCGACGCTGTTCGCCTCGTCGATCACTTCCGCGCTGATCGTCGCGACGGTCAGCGGCGTCGCGATCGCGCCGAAGATCTCCCGGACCAGCGCCCGCACCGTCTCCTGCGCCGCGGGGTCATCGATCCGGCGCTGCACTGGAAACCGGCGGGTGCTCGCGTCGGCCAGCGCCTGCAGCGCGCGCCGCCCGGCGGTGGCGGGGCGCAAATCGACCACGCCGCCCGCGCCGTGCGCGTCGTGTTCGCGCACCGGTTGCCGGCCTTCGTTCCGGCTGCTCTTCCGTTTGTACATGTGGCGTCCCTTTTCCGATATCGTGTCCAGCGAATGCAAGGCGCCCCTGCGCACCCGCTCCGTTACGACTGCGCCTTTTGCCCCATCGCGTCCGCCTCGCGCTCCAGCGCGACGTCGTCATTGATGGCCACCCCAGCCTCCTTCATTTGCGCGGTCGGCTGCACCCTGCCCTGCATCTGCTGCACCACATGCCACGCTTCATGCGGCAGATGCCGCTCCTGCCCCGGTGCCAGGTGGATGTCGGTCCCCTATGCATACGCATGCGCATTCAGCTGCGCCGGCTTGTCCGAATTGCGGTGCACCCGCACGGCCGACATGTCCATGCCCGACAGCGACTCGATCCCCGCTTTCAGGCTGTCCGGCATGCCGGTATCGTTGGGCTGCGCCGTCGCCGCGTCCGCGATGTCCGCCATCTCCTGCAGCTGCGCCACCCGCGGCGACGCGTCCGCGCGGACCTGCTGCGCCGCCAGTTGCGCCGTCGCGGCACGGCCATCCGCGAAAACGCCGGCGTCTTCCTGTCGCTGCGCCGTACCGCGCCCGGCGGCGGCGCCCTGCTCGCGCTCCAGTTTGACTCGATCCATCACGCTTCCTTTCACGTCACGCCAACGAAGACGATCACGGCAGCTTGCGCCGCGACCGGTTGAAGTAATACCTTGCCACCAGCCCCGCCACGACGAGGCCGCCCGTCCCGTACAGCCCCAGCAGCACGTACCGGTACGGATCCAGCAGCGGATCGCCGACCGCCAGCACGGCCAGGATCACGAGCGGCAGCGCCAGCAGCGCCATCATCCCCGCGAAATACAGCGCGCTGTTGTCCAGGCGCTCGTTGCAGCCGCGGCAGCTGAAGTAGTAGGCGCCGATACCGAGCGCCGCCGCGAGGGCGATCCAGAACGCCCAGCGCAGCCACAGCCGCTGCGGGCAGATGGTGGCCGCGATCCAGTGGCCGCCGGGCGTCACGTCGTCGTTCGGCTGGAAATACGCGGTGAGCAGCTGGTTCACGCTCCTGGCGCCGCCCGGCTCGGTGCCGTCGTCGGCGGCGTACGGCAGCGGCCAGAAGCCGATGCCAAAGTAGTTGTCGGCGGCGTAGACGATGTCGTCGGTGAGCTGCTGCGCGCCCGTGCCGTCGTATTCCAGCACGGGTACCATCGCGCGGATCAGGCGCGCGCTGTCGGTGCCGCGCAGCGCTTCCTGGATCGCGCCGCGCAACGCTTTTTTCGTGTCGCGCGTCGGCTCCGGCAGCATCACGAGCACGGGCAGGTCGGCCAGCATCAGCAGCTTGCCCGCCGCGAACGTCATGTGGTTGGGCTTCGGATTCGTCGTCCTGATCAGGTCGATCAGGTTGCCGTAGGCGTAGGGGCCGTCCTGGCCGAGCTCGTCGTAGTCGATCACGAGCGACACGCGGCGCGCCGGATGCAGCGCGTTCAGCCGCGTCGTCAGCTTCGCCACGAACCCGTTGTACAGCGCCGTGTCGGCCGCCGGGAAATGGCGAAAGTACAGGACGACGCCGTCGCCGCCCGTGGGCCCGGGGTCGGCGCCCAGCGATGCGATCCACGCCGCCAGCTGGCCGTCGCGGCGCAGCGGCCGGTCGAGCAGCGCGACGATGTTGTCGGTCAGCTTGGCCAGCACGGCCGCCTTGCCGTCCGGGTCCTGGCGCCGCCATGCGCTCCAGTCGCTGCGCGCGATGACCCAGTCGACGCGAACATTGTGCCGGTGCGCATCGCGCGCCAGGGCGGCGATGTCTTCCGGGATCGCCACGCCGGTCATGCCCGGCGGCCCGTACAGGCCCCCGGCCGCGTCGGCGGTCAGGCCGTACAGCGCCAGCCGCGTGAGGCCGTTGAAATTGATCCGCTGGTGCGTACCGTCCATCCACAGCGGATGAAAGCCGAACACGATACCGTCGCGTTCGTCGCGGCCGCAACGGCAGCCGGGCACCGCCCACGACACGTCGCGCGTCCCGTTCTTCGGCATCGCGTGCCGTTCGTACAGGGTCATCGCGCGGTCGAGGTGGACCGACACCTCGCGGTAGGCCTGGTACGCCAGATTGTCCGCCGCGACCTGTTCGGTGACGCTGCAGCCGTCCGGCCGGTGGCGCAGGCGCGCGATGCGGTCGACCGCGTCGCCCGCCAGCACGGTCTTGAGCGTCATCAGCTGATCGTCCTTGAGCACGCCCTCCTGGCGGCCCGGGTCCGTGCACATGCCGAGACCGCGCCGCACCTGCCACTCGAGTGCCCGGTCGAACAGCAGCGGCGTCGGGTACTCGACGTTGCGGAACAACGCGAGCAGGCCGGCGACCGGCGCCGGCAGCACGACCGCACCCGCCATGTCGTCCGCCAGCGTGCCCGGCACCTGGTAGCGCGTCACGCGTGCGCCGCGCACGATGGCCAGCTTGTTGCGCTCGAACGCCGCGGCGTCGCTGCTGGCCCCGGCCGCCACGTCCAGGGCGTCCTCGAATGCCTGCGCGCTGTCGAATTCGATGCCTTCCATCGCCTTCTGCAGGTCGGCCACCGCGCCCTGCGGCATGCCGTCGCGGGCCAGCCGCGCCAGCAGCTCGGGGCCGACGAGGTACGCGTCGGTGGCGGCGTAGCGCTTGATCAGGCCCACCGTGTCCTCGCTGAACGGCATGCCCTGCAGGGCCTCGCGCACGTCCGCCTCGAACAGGCGTTCGTCCTCGGCCGGACGCTTCGCCAGCGGCCGCAGGCGCGCGGCGATCGCGACGGGGTCATCCCCCTGCGCCGGCCGCTTCGGGTCGTAGCTGTAGGTCTGCGCAAGCGGCGCCGTGTCGGCAGGCCGCGCGGCGGCCGGCCGGGGCGCGCGCAGGTATTGCGCGATCAGCGCGTTGACCTGCGCGGCCGCGCCCGAGCGGCGGATCTTGAGGCTCTGCACGCGGTCCGCGCCCGACTGGCCGTCGATCCACGCCTCGAAGTCGGCGCTGTCGAGGATCGTCTTCCAGTCCGGATGCGCGCGGGCGATGCCCGCCACCTGTTCCAGCGACTGGACGACGTCCTGCGCGAACGCCGGTTCGCCCGCAACGATGCCGTAGTCGCGGCAGAACTTGCGCAGCCACTTCAGCGTCACCGGGCCGACGATGCTGTCGCCGAGCGGGCGCCCGGGGCCACCCGCATCCGCGATGTAGTCGGGGTCCTTCGCATACACGACGGCCAGGTTGTGCTGGATCTGCTGCGCGTGCCCGGCGTTGTACTCGCGGAACACGCGCGCCGCCTCGGGCGTCTCGAGACGCTGCTGCAGCGCGTATTCCGCGGCGTCGAATCCGGTCGCGGCGGCGCGCGGCGCGCGTGCAGCGGGCGCCGGCGCCGGCGCCGGCGCTGCGGCCGCGGCCACCACCGCGGCGCACAGCGCCCACGCGCACACGGCGCGGATGACGAGGTCTGTCGGCTTCATGTCAGAATGTCTTTCCTTCCTTGATCATCTCTTTGCGGATACCCTGCACCAGTTCGGCCTGCGTCACGTGCGCGCGCCCTGCCCGCGTGGCGCTGATCGCGGCGTGGCGGACCACGTTCGTCATCGCGCCCCCGGACAGCTCGTACGTCTCGGCCAGCGCCGCCAGGTCGACATCGGGTCCGAGCCGCCCCTCGGCCCGGAACATGCCCTGCCACAGGCGCAGCCGCTGGCGCGCATCCGGCATGCCGAAGTAGATCGCGCTCTGGAAGCGGCGCGCGAACGCCTGGTCGATATTGGCCTTCAGGTTGCTGGCCAGGATCACCACGCCGGGAAAATCCTCCACGCGCTGCAGCAGGTAGGCGATTTCCTGGTTCGCATGGCGGTCGTTCGATGTCGTGCCCTCGGTGCGGGTGCCGAACAGCGCGTCGGCCTCGTCGAAGAACAGGATCCAGCGCCGGTCCTGGGCCTGGTCGAACACGTTGGCCAGGTTCTTCTCGGTCTCGCCGATGTACTTCGAGACCATCATCGACAGGTCGATGCGGTACACGTCCGTGCCCGTCGTCGCGCCGATCAATGTGGCCGTCAGCGTCTTGCCGGTGCCCGGAGGGCCGTAGAACAGGCAGCGGTAGCCCGGCTTGACGGTGCGTTCCAGGCCCCAGTCGCGCAGCAGGCCGGCCGAGTCCTTCGTCCACAGCACGATGTTCTCGACGTCGTGGCGGGTCTCCGGCGCCAGCACGAGGTCGTCCCAGCCGAGCGCTGTCGTGATGCGCCTGGCGGGAAAGTCGCGGTCGTAGTCGGGCTTGTGGCGCGCGCCGGTCGTGAAGCGCTGCAGGTATTCCGGCCCCAGGCCCAGCATCGCGCCGAGCCGCGGTTCGCCGCTGGGCGCGCGTTCCAGGCGCAGCATGCGGCTGCGCACGAACGGGTGATCGTCGTCGAACAGCGCCAGCACGTCGAAGCGGCGCGCGAGGTCGTCGCCGGCCAGCACGAACGCGGCCGTCTCGCAGGTGGGCAGGAACCCCTCGTGCGTCTTGCCGCGCCAGCCGCCGAATTCCGTGAAGCGCTGGCCCTGCAGCTTGTTCTGCGTGAAGAACAGGTCGAGCGCCTGCGGCCGGATGTGCGGCAGCAGCGCCAGCATCAGCACGATGCGCTCGTCGCGGCCCATGCCGGCCGCGCGCACGACCTGCGCGTAGTCGGACGGATCGTGCGCGAGATCGGGCGGCGCCTCGACCTCGAACGGCGTGCCCGGCTCGCCGAAGTAATGCGTGAACCGCGCATGCAGCACGGCGTCGAACCAGGCCGCCTCGCGCGCCAGCGCGGCCGCGTTGGCCGCACCGGGCGCAATGAAAGTGTCGTCGGTTGCGCTCATCGCCTCACTCCCGCCAGGTGACGTGGACCGGCAGCGGCATCCACGCGAATTTGACGATCGAAAAACTCCAAGGCAGCCGGTCCATCAGCATGTCGAACGGACCCGATGCCACCTTCAGCTGCCAGTCGTCGCTGCGCGCTTCCAGGTCGCCCGCGCGCATCAGGAACGTCTGGCGCAGGCCGGCGACGGACGTGCGGCCGATCGCGCTCCACGCCGCGACCAGCGCCTGCAGCAGGCTCTCGACCGTGTCGCGCTCGTTCTGCGTCAGGTCGACGCCGGCCGCCACCGGCGCCTCGGGCGCCAGGCCGCACAGCAGTTTGTTGAAGACGAGCCGGTATTCGGGCGCGTCGGTCTCGCCGCTGGCCGCGTACTGCAGCAGGTGCACGGCCCGCTCGGCGGCGGCCGCGTCGACGAACGCGCCGTCGCGCACGAGATCGAGCACCGTGAACAGCCGCGGCAGGTATGGCGCGGCGAGCACGATGCCGGCATTGTCCAGCGCGATGCGTTCGCCTGGTCGGATGCCGGGGGCCTCGTCCGGCGGCGCCATGCCGGGCCACGGCATGGACGCCGCGTCGAGATGTCGGGCCGCCGGGTGCCGTTCGGTGTCGCCGCGCGGCGTCGTGGCAGCGACCGGTCGGGCCGACGGGGCTGAGGTTGCAATTGCGGTGGCGGTGGCGCTTGCGGTGGCGGTGGCGCTTGCGGTGGCGGTGGCGGTGGCGCTTGCGGTGGCGGTTGCGGTGGCGGTTGCGGTGGCGGTTGCGGCCGGCGCCAGCGCCGGTCGAACTTGCTGTGCCGCGGCGGCCGCCGGACGGTGCGGCGCCGCGGCCGCGCTCCATGCGGCGTACGCGGCCGCCTGTGCCGCCGGATCGGCGCCGGCGGCAGCCCGCACGATACTGGCACACAAGGCGGCGCGGCCCGTCGCGGTCGCGGCATCGCGCCGCCCGAACACGGCAAGCGCACCGCGCCACAGACGGCGTGCCCAGGCGGCGCCGAACACGGACGCGAACGCGCTGCCGTGGCGTTGCAGATCGCCCAGCGCCGCGGCCAGGGCCGGGTCGGCCGCGTCCATCAGGTCGGCGAGCATCCGTTCCGGCAGCCCATCCGCCAGCGCGCCACGCCACGCGGCCCGGCCGGCCAGCGCGCGCATGGCGGCGCGCACGGCGTCCGCACGGTGCGCCAGCAGCGCGGTCCAGGCGGCCGGCGACGGCACGTCGTCCGGCGTCGCCAGCATGCGCGCGACGGCGGCGCGGACCGCTGCCGCCGCTTCGCGGGCGTGTCCGCCCGCAGCAGCCGTCTCGGCCTGCAGGTCCGGCACTTCGCCGCGGGCCGGGGCCCGTGCTGCGCGCTGCACCAACGCACGCGGATCCGGATGGGCGCCGGCCGCCGCGTCGACAGCATCGCCCATCGTCCGGCGCCGCCCGTCCAGGGCCGGGTCCGTGGCGCCGGGCAGGTTGCCGTTCTGCGCGCTCCGGCCGGTCGCGTCGGGTGCGGCCTGCGGGGAGGCGGTGGGGACGTCGTCGCTTTCCGGGAGTCGCACATGGATACCGGCGCCGGCGTCTGCGGCAGGCGACGCGGCGGGACGCTCGTCGCCGCCGGGTTGACGCGGCGCGGCGTCGCCATCCCGGCCGCCGGCCGGTTGCGCTGGGAATCCTGTCGGCGGCGGCGTATCCGCGCGGCCGGCGCGGATTGCCGCTGTCGGAACGGAATCGGCCGGCGACGACCGCGCAGCGGCATGTGCCATGCCAGTCCCAGACGGCAGCGTAGCTGCATGTGCCATGCCAGTCCCAGACGGCAGCGTAGCGGCATGTGCCATGCCGGTGTCGGACGGCAGCACGGGCTGCGCAAGCAGCGGCGGCGGATCGGCGCGGAGGTCGCCGCTCGCCGATGGGGTAACGGGATTGGCCGGCAGCGGCGACGCGGCAGTCCAGGCCTTGCCGTCGCCGGACGGCAGCGCGGGTGCCGCAAGCCATGTATCGCCGCGGACGCCACCGGCGACGCTCGACGGACTCGCATCGGACGACGGGTGCGGCGATATGCCGATGCGGGTTCCGGCGGCGACCGGTGCGTCGCCCGTACGAAGTGCCCCCTGCTCCGATGCGAGCGCCGCCGGCACCGGTCCGGAGAGCACAGCGGCATTGCCCGTCGCGGGGCCGGGCACCGTGTGCGCAAGCAGCTCCGCCAACGCCGCGCATTCATCCACCAGGCGGGCCGCGGCACGGTGCCGCGGGCGGACCTGTCCCTGCGTCGCCTCGGGCGCCGGTATCGCGGCAGGCAACGGCGTCGGCATGCGCAGCGGCGTCGGCACCCGCGGCGCGAGCGTCGGCCCGGGCGGCGGCGTGGAACCGGCCATCGCATCCCCGGCCCGCGCCCGTCCAGCCTCCGCCAGCAGCCGGCGCACCACGCGGGCGCCGTCCCGCTCCGGCCACGGCGCCCGCCACGCCGGCACCGCGCTCGCGCCGGCACCCGGCGCAGGTCGCGGCGGCACGGCGTTCGCGCCGGCACGCGGCACCGGACGGAGCGGCCGCGCGGGCGCGCCCGGCACGCGCGCGCGGACGTGCGCGGCACGCCGGCCCGCCGGCGCCGCCAGCGCGGCGTCCAGGACGTCGCACCACACGGCCGCGGCCGGGAAACCGGCGTGGCCGCGCGCGCATGCCTGCAGGACGGCAGGCACATCGGCCAGTGCGGGCGCCTCGTCGTCCGCCGCCGCGGCGAGCAGCGCGGCCAGTCCGGTCCCGCCGCACGCCGCGACGAGCGCGTGCAGGCGCTGCGGTCCGGCGGCATGGTCGTCCCGCGCCGCGAGGGCCGCCACCACGGCCTGCGCGTCACGTACCAGCATCGCGTCGATCCGGTCCGGCTCGGCCGGCATGACGTCGCCGCGCAGGAACGACTGCAGCGACGCGGCATCCGCCTGCGCGCCGGCGGCGGATGCGCTGCCTGCGGCGTCATCGATGCGGGCACGCAGGATCGCCGTGTCGGGGACGTCCTCCAGCCCGGCGGACGATCGCACGGCCGCCGCGACCAGCACGGACCACGCGGCCGGGTCATCCGCCGGGTCGAGCGCCTCCGCGAGCGCCAGCCAGGCGTCGGCGTGTTCCGGCACGGCGCAGCGCACGATCGCAGCCAGATCGCGCCCCGCGAACTGCGTCACCAGACGGCGCAGCGCCTGCGGTGCGGCGAGCACCTGCGCCAGCGCGGCCCACCAGCCGGACCCGCGGTACGGCGACGCCAGCACCATGTCGAGCAGCGCACCGGGCCTGTCCGCGCCGCCCGCCGCACCGGCCAACCGTCCCGTGCGCAGGAACGCGAGCAGCCGCTCGGCCGCCGCCGGCGGCGTCGTGCGGCGCGGACCCGGTGCCGCCTGCGCAAGCACGCCGGCCAGCCGTCCGCGCAGGACGCCGGCGCCGCCGTCCGGCGCGGGTGCGCAGGCGGCGAACACCTGCTCCCAGCACTGCGTGCGCAATTGCCGGGTGCGCGCGTCCGGATGGCGTTGCGCCGCAATCTGCGCCTCGGTCTCGCCGAGCGCGGCCAGCAGCGCGTCCGCCGCCCCGGGGACGACCAGGCGCACGAGCGGCGGGCGCAGGCGTTCCGGGATCACCGTCGCGAGCCGGCGCGCGCCGTCCGGCATTGCCAGCAGCCGCGCGAGCGCGGACCGCAAGGTTGCGCGTCCGCGCGTGTCGCCGCCTTCCAGCAGGCGCGCCAGCAGCGCGGCGGGCGGGGTCGCGCTGTCCGCTGCCCATTCGTCCGGGCCGTCCGCGTCGTCCAGCGCCGGTTGCGGGGCGCGCGCAGATGCGGCGGCGCCGGTTTGCGCGTCGACGGTGTGCTCGGTCGGTCCCGTCACGGCATCCGCTGCCTGTTCATGCGCATCCTCGATCGCCGGTTGCGGGACGAGCCCGGACGCGGCAGCGCCGCCTTGCGCGCTTGCGGCGTGCGTGGCCGGCGCCGGTGGGCTGCGCGCCGCGTCGCCGTCGACGTGCGCATCCGCATGCGCGATCGTCTCGTCCGCCCGCGACACGCGTGGCGCGGACAGCTCGCCCGGTGCCAGCGATCCGTCGCCCGCCGCGACCGTCGCCGCGGCGGGGTGTGGCGTGGCCGGTAGCGCACCGGCGTGCGCGTCGGCGCCGGCGTGGGTGGCGCAGGCCGTCGAGGCGGAATCCGGCGATGCCGCGGCATATGCGCGTGCCGGTTCCATGGCCGTCGGCGCGGGCCGCGTCAACGGTTGCGCGTCCATCCCCGCGCGCGCTTCCGTCCCGGCCCCGGGCGGCGTCGCGCCCGTGGCAGCGGTCGTCATCGCGTGTACGTCGGTCGCGCCGTCCGGCCCAGTCGTCGACCCATCCGGATGCCGAGGGTGCGCGCGGGTCGCGTCCGCCGCAGCGGGTGCATCGTGCCGCCGGATGGAACCCGCGCCGGTCTCCGCCGCCCGCGTCGACTCGGAAGGAGGCGACCCGGCCGGTTCGGCCGCGCTGGCCGCGGCGGCGCCCCCCGTCGCCACGGACGGCAACGCCGTCACGGCCTCCACAACCGGCGCGGACCCGCCGGACGCCGTGACGCCGTCCCGGTCCACCGCGGACTGCGGCCGATACGCGTCCGGTCCCGGCGCCCACGCGGCGGCGGCTTCCACGTCCGAGGCCGAGGAACCGACGGTCGCCGCGCTTCCGGCATCCGCCGTGCCGCCAGCACGGTCCGCGGCCGCACGGGCGGCGGCGCCGCATACGGTGGCGGCCCCCGTTTCCGCACACGGACGTGTTCCGGCCTCGCCCGGTCCAGCGCCGCGCGCGGTCCCGAACCGTGACGGATGCGGCTCCGCACCGGCAAGCGGCAACGCGGCACTGTCCGCGCGCACCGGCCCGGCCGCGCCGGCCTCCCCGTCGCCCGGGAGCGAACGGTACGCGGCCGCTTCGGCGGTACCCGCGCGGAGCCGGCGGTCCGGTACCGTCGCCGACGATGTGGCGCCGCCGGCCCGCGACGCGGCGCCGTCCGGATGCGGCGCATGCCTGACGGGGTCCTGGCTGTCCGCGCGCACGGACGCGTGCGATGGCGGCGGCGTATCCTGCGCGCGTTCGCCGGCATCGGGAACGGCAGCGGCCAGCGTCGCGCCCCCGGTCGCGCCACGATGGCCGGACGCCTGATCGGGGCCGGCGGAGGCGGTAGCGAAGAGAGCAGCGGAAGCGGACAAGGCGTCATCCGCCAGCCTGCCCGCCGCCGGCGCGCTGTGCGTACCCGGCGTGACGGCATCCACGCCGGCATCCTTGCCGGATTCGCTCGACGCGTCCGCCGGCGCCGCCGACCGCGCCGCGGCAGCGCGACCGGCCGCGCCGCGCGCCGCGTCGTCGCGCTCGCGCGTCCCCTCGCCGGCCGCCGCGCCCTCTCGCTTCCGCGCCACCCCGTCCGCCGCGTGGCCGCGCTCCCGGCGCACCCGCAGCGCCGACGCCGCACCAGCGCGCGCGGCATCGGCCTGCGCGTCCGACGCGTCAGGCGCCGCCAGCGCCAGCCCGAGCACGATCCGCCAGGCCGCGACCCGCCCGATGCCATGGCCGACATCCGCCGGCCGCGCATCCTGCAACGCCGCGAATAGCGTCAGCAGCGCGGCCGCGTGACCGGGCGCCAGCGCGCGCACGATGCCGATCTGCTGACGCGACGGGAATTGCTCGACCAGACGCCGCGCGCTGTCCGGGTGACGAAGTGCCGCACTCAGCACGGCGGCAAGATGGCCGGACGGCAGGGCGAGCGCCGCGTCGAGACAGGCCACGTGCACGGGGCTCGCCCCGTCCGCCGGCAGCAGCGCGCCGGCGTCGATCCGGCCGCTGCGCAAGAACCCGGCCAGTGCCGCCAACGCCGGCGTCGCGGCGCCATCGTACGCAGCGGCGCGGGTGTGCGCGCCGGGCGCATCGGACACGCCGGCCGCACCGGTCGCCGCCACATTGCCGTCGAGGTCCGGCACGGTGCCGGCACCCGCCGCGACGTCCGGCGATGTCGCCACCCCGGCGGTGGCCGCCATGCCGGCACGGCGACCGCCATCGCCCGCCCCAAGCGCCGACCGCACCGCCCCGGCATCCACCGCAGCCGCAAGCGCGTCGCGCCATGGCGCCCCCGTCGCGTCGCGTGCCAGCGCCAGCAGCGCGCGCACCTGCGCGGCCGGAAACTGCTCGACCAGCCGCCGCAGCGCGGCCGGCCGCCGCAGCACGCCGTCCAGCATGCGCAGCAGCGGCGCCGGGGGTCCGGCCAGCGCCTGCCCGAGCAGGTCCGCGTGCAGGTCGCGCCGCCGCAGGTCCGCATGCCACGGCAGCCGTCCGCCCGCCAGGAAGCCGGCCAGCTGCGCCAGTCCCTCGGCATCCGATCCGATGTGCACCGGTCCGTGCGCGGCGCCGGCTGCGCGCCTGGCGTCCGCGAGCGCGTCGGCCAACAGCGCGCGCAGGCGCAGCGGCGCTTCCTCGTGCACGGCGGCCTGCTCGATCTCGCCCAGGTCCAGCGCGATCTCGGGCACGGTCAGCACGGCGCCCGGTTCGTCCAGCGCGTCGAGCACGTCGGCCACGACCGGCAGCAGCACCGTCCGGACGAGCCGGGCCAGCGCGTCCTCGTCCGGGACGGCGGCGCCGGGCACGTCGCATTCCAGTTCAACGTCCAGTTGCTCGATCCGGTGGCGCGCCGTCATGTCGGTTCCTTGCGGTGGGCGCGCAGGAAGTGGACGAGCGCGGCGGCCGCCTCCTGCAGCGCCAGCGTGCGGTCGTCGCGCTCGTCGTCGGCCGTCTCCGACCAGATCCGCAACGCCGCGCGCCATTCCTCGTGCAGCGCTTCGAACCAGCCCATCTGGCTGGGCGCCAGCCACAGGAACGCGGGCTGCAGGTGGGCCGGGCAGTGTTCGCGCACGGTCTCCTCGACGAAGTTGCGGAAGCGCCGGTCGGCGCAGCGCAGCGTCCAGCGCGGCAGCACGATGCTCAGGCGCGCATCGTAGAACGCCGCGTCGCCCTCGTGCGGCGTGCGCGGGCGCAGCAGCACGTGCTCGACGATGTGCATGCCTTCGCACGCGCGGTTGGCCGCGGCGAAGCGCGCGACGCCCGCATGCGCCGCCGCGACGGCATCCCGGCGATGCGCGTAGCTGCCCAGCGCCTGCCAGTCGGCGCCCGCCAGCACGTGCAGGACGTAGCCGCCGCCGCCGCGCTCCAGGCGGTAGTTGGACAGCAGCGCGGCGTCGCGAAACAGCGCTTCCGGCAGCGTCTCGCCCGGCGCGCGCAGACCCTCGGGCGCTTCCCCCGTCCCGGCGTCGGCGGGCGGCACCGGCAGCCAGTCGGCGGGTGCCGGCAGCGGCGTGGCGGCGCCCGCGCCGGCGTCCTCGTCGACCAGCGTGAGCGCGGCGCCGTCCAGCGCGGGCCCGAGGCTGCGGTAACGCTCGCCGCCGTCGAACCCCAGCAGGATCGCGGCGCGCCACGCCAGCGGCGCGATGGCGCCGGGCGCGTCGAGCGGCTGGGTGGTGTCGCAGCCGCGTCCACGGTCGGCGCCGAGGATGTCCAGCGCGGCGAGCAGGCGGCGCTTGGCGTCCAGCAGCCAGGCGTCGGTATCGTGCGGGTGGTATTGATTAAAGCGGCGCAGGCCGGCCTGCGCGAACGTCTCGCCGTACAGCGCCAGCAGGTAGTCGTACACGCGGCCCTTGCGGTCCGCATGGTTGTCGTGGCGCGCCAGCACGTGCTGCACGCGTGCCGCCGTGCGCTGCGGCCCATCCACGTACAGGTCGCCGACACCCGGCACCGCCGGTGCGTCGAGGTATTGCGCGAAGTACGTGCGCGCGCCGTCGTCGTGGAGCGAGAACAGCGTCGGCACGTCCTGCAGGTTCTGCAGGAAGTTCGCCATCAGCTGCTCCATCGGGTACAGGAAGCCCTGCAGCTGGCGCGCCTGCGCCTGGCGTTCGGCGCTCGCGCTGGCCGGCAGGCCGAACTTGCCGACGCCGTACACGGCCGGGAATTCGTGCTGCACCGAGTAGTAGCCGGCCAGCGCCCGGCGGCGTCCGGCCGGCAGCGCGTAGCGCGTGTGGGCGCTGCCCTCGTCCGCGCGGAACGCGCTCTGCTCGAAGCGCAGCTTGGCCAGTTCCAGCCGACCCTCGTCGTACAGCTGGCGGTTGGCAGCGCGCCAGCTCGGCGCCGGGGGTACGGTCTGTTCGCTCACGCCGTATTCGATGCCGCGTTCGGGCTGCAGGCGCAGCAGCTCGATCGTCACTTCGTCGGACGGGAACGGCAGCACGGGGCACGTGCCGGCGGCGCGGTCGCGTGGGATCGCGGCGCACGGCTGCAGCAGTTCGTCGACGATGGCCAGCGAGCGGATGCGGCGCACGCCGTCGATGCGCTGGATGACGGCGATCAGCTCGCTCACCGTGACCGGGGCGCCGTCCGTCGCGCCGGCGCGCACGGCGACGTAGCCGTGGCGGCTCGCCGGGCCGTCGAACGTGTCTTCCGGCGCGCTCCCTTCCGCCAGCAGGTCGCGCAGCCGCCGCGCCGACAGGCCGGACGACAGGTAGGCGCCGCACTCGAACACGATGCGCGCCAGGATCTCGGCCTGGTTGCACTCCCCGATGGTGTCGATCTCGCCGCGCAGGTAGTAGGTGCGCGGACGCAGTTCGCGCACCTGCGCGACGTCGGTGCCGAGCGCGCGCTGGGCGGCCAGCACGCGGCGCACGCGGCGCGCCAGCTCGCCCGGCTGCGGCGCGGCGGGCTGCGCGTCGGCGGCGCCCAGCACGTCCACGTGCAGCAGGCCGTCGTCGCCCGCCGCGATCCAGACGTCGGCCAGGTCGGGCAGCGCGCCGTACAGCACGCGCCGGTAGTCGTCCGGCGTCAGCGCGCCGCACGGCAGGATCGCCTCGGGCGGGTACAGCGCCAGGCCGTCGTAGTCGATGGCGCCGTCCGGGCCGGTGAGGTAGTCGGCGATGTCGAAGCCGGTGCGGTAGCCGAGGTCCGTCAGGCCGTAGACGAGCTGCTCCAGCGTCGTGACGCCGGGGTCGTGCAGGTTGAAGTCGGTCCAGACGGCGCCGCACAGCCGCTGCAGTGCGGCGATGCCGGCGCTGCGCAGCGCATCGAAGCCTGTCACCGGCACCGTGTCGCCGGCGCCCGGCGGCGGCACCGGCACGGCCGCGGGCAGCGTGCTCACGCGGCCTCCCGCAGCAGCGCCAGCGCGCCTTCGAGCTGCGCCTGCAGTGCGCCGACCAGCACGTGCACGCGCCGGTACGGCATGTCGCCCAGCGCGCGCAGCACGAGCACCAGCTCGGCGTGGGCCAGCACGAACGGCGCGCCGTCCGCCCCCGCCGCCCACGCCTGGAGACGCGCGATCAGCGCATGTACCTCGACGTACGGCCGCTCGGCCAGCGCCTCCGCCACCAGCGCGGCCTGGCGCGCATCCAGGCCGATGGCGAAGCGCGCCCGGGCCAGCGCCTGTGCCGCCGCGCTCATGCGCCCTCCCCGCCCGGCGCGACGGCGCAGTCGTCCATCGTCGGGTCCATCCACAGCGACGTCAGGTGGTAGCGGATCCACGTTCCGGCACCGTAGGCGCAGTTGACGCGGATCTGCAGGTAGTACAGGCCGGGCGTCTGGCCGTCGTCCAGCCAGCGCAGCTGCATGCGGTGGCGGCGCGAGTCGTAGTGCGCCTGGTGGTAGGTGAATTCCCCTTTCGCGTCGAACGTGCGCAGCGCGAACGCGTGCATGATGGCATAGCGGCCGGTGTCGCGCTTGCCCGCGCCGGCGACGACTTCGAGCGCCGTGCAGGCGCGGTACGGCCCGCCGATCGTGTGCCATTCGGCGTCGGCCGGCGCCGCCAACAGCCCTTCCGCGCCGGCGCGGCCGCGGCTGGCGACGACGCCGTCGACATCGAGCGCGCAGCGCGGCGCGCGGCGATTGATGCCGACCCTGGCACCGCCGCCGTCGGCGTCCGGCGCGAGCAGCGTGAGCACCGCGTGGCCGCCGCCGTCGTCGTCGGGGTCGGCGCCGACGTCGTCGCGGTCGCCCGCGCGGCGCGCCACGTCCAGGGTCAGGCTCGAACGCTGGTGATCGAGGCCGAACGCCCACACGGCGCTTTTCTCCTCGACCGCGCCGTACAGGCTCAGGACGCGGCTGTTGGCGCTGATCTGCGTGAGGCGCAGGCCGTCGCGCTCGTTGTGCATGATGCCGTCGTCATGGATGTTGAGGGTCGACTCGATCAGGTCGCCGAAGTCGGTGGACGACGGCATCTCGCCGTCGCCGAAGCGCTTCTTGAGCGTGTCGCGGTTACGTTTGGTCATGGTCGGGCCCGGATGCGATGATGAAGGTGGTGCCGATTTCCAGCTTGCCGATGCCGGTGCGGCGCGCGATGCGCGACTGCTCGCTGCCGGCGACGAGGATCGCGTGGCGCCGGATCGGCACGGCCACGCTCCACGGGTACAGCGGCGTCACGTCCGGCGCCGGGCTGCCGTCGCGCGCCGGCACGGCGGTATCGGTCAGCAGGTAGCGGTCGCTGCCGGCGTCGCTGACGCTCAGCATCGAGAACTCGGTCACGCCGAGCACCCCCGGCTGCGCCAGCAGGTACGATTCGATGTCGTGCTGGCGGATGGTCCAGCCGAACGGGCTGGTGTTGCCGGCCGCGTTCCACGGCGAGATGAAGTCGGAGACCGCGCGGTCGAGCATGTTGACGTGCCAGCCCTGGTCGACGCCGCTCGCCAGCCGCACCTTGCAGCGCACCTGGATGCGCTGGTAGAACGGATTCGCGACCTCGATGCGCACGCCCGGCCCGATACGCCCGGCCAGGAACGCGCGCACGCGGGCGACGACGTCGCCATTCAGGCGCGGCAGCACCTGCATGTGGCCCTGCGATTCGAACGGCGGCAGCGCCACGACCAGCACGTGGCCCGGGCAGGCGCCGCCGTCCGGGCGGCGCGCGATCGACAGGTTCGGGAAGCACTTCACGCGATCGATCTCGGGAAAGCGCTCGAGCACGAGGCGCTCGTAGTCCTCGGGCGTGACCGCGCGTCCCTTGTGGCGCAGGCGCTCGGCGGTGCGGCGCCGCAGTTCCTGCCGGTCCTCGGCCAGCCGGCCGCCGCTCGATGCCGTCATCTGCGTCACGCGGCCCAGGCCGGGAATCGTCTGGCGCGGCCGGCGGATCGTGCCGGCCTCGATGCGCGCCGGCGCGCCGGCCGGCGCCGTGTCCAGGTCGCGCCACACCTGCAGCGCGTGCGGGTGCACCGAATACAGCTGGCAGAACTTGTTCAGGTCGTCCTCGCACGACACGCGCAGCCACGCGAGGCCGGCCGGCATCAGCGTGCTGGCGCGGCCGACGTCGGACGGCAGTGCCAGCGTGACGATGCCGGGACGGAGAAAGCCCTGCGTCGAATCGGCCAGCACGGCGTGCGGCGCGAGCGGCTTCCACTGGTTGTCCGCCAGGTAGGCCCAGCTGATGCAGCGCGCGTGCTCGCCGGCCATCGGCAGTGCGTCCTCGACGAGATGGAAGAACAGCGTCAGCGGCGCGCCCGGTTCGATGCCCTCCAGGCCGAGCAGCAGGTTGCCGGCGTAGTCGAGCGGCGGCAGCAGCAGGTCGCCGCCCTCGCTGCCGCCGCGCGCCGGCTCCCAGCCGAACGGATGCAGGCGCAGCAGCGCCTCGCCGGACGGCGCCGGGACCGGGCCGATGCTCGCGCTGGCGTGGTAGTTCAGCGCGAGCGTCTCGACCGTCGGCGTGTACGGCGGGTTTGGCAGCGGCAGCGGCTCGTGGCGCCAGCGCCGGCCGTTGTTGTTGTACGTGAGCGCGCGCGCCAGCTGGTGCGGATAGTCGCGGTGGCCGAACGCGAACTCCGGCGTCACGAGCGTGAGCCGGAAAAAGCCGTCGCTGGCGCCGGGGCCGTAGGCGAGCGGCCGCTCGGCGCGGCGCGGACGCGCCAGCGGCAGCACCGGCGTCAGGTCGACGGTATCGAAGGCGCCGGCCGCCAGCACGGGCTGCGGCGCGGGCATGCGCGCCTCGGGCGGCTGCCAGCGGCCGTCGGCCAGCACCGCCAGGCCGCAGCGCGCGTCGCGGAACGGTTCGCCGTCGTAGCCGCCATACCATGCGCGCAGTCCGCCCGGCACCTGCGGCAGGCTGCCCCACTCGAACACCAGCTCGGCGCGCGTGAGGCGCTTGCACGCCGTTTCGCTGCTGCCCACGACGAGGTACGAGCCGCGCGTCGGCAATGGCCCGAACGGCTGGAACGGGGCCGCCGTCGACAGCGCGCCCATCTGGTTATGCAGGATCAGCGAGCGGTGGCCGCGCACCTCGACGTCGACCTGGGCGCGCGCCAGCGGCAGGCCGCGCAGCAGGCCGTACGGGTACAGGTAGCCTTCGCCGTACAATTCGACGCGCAGCAGCGGGCAGGCGCCGCTGCCGTCCGGGCCGTGCAGCGCCGGATCGTACGCGATCACGGCCGGCGCCGCGTGGTCGAGCGCGAAGAACAGGTGCAGCGCATCGTAGGGACTGGCGTCGCCGGCCGGCGCGAACGTGGCGCTGTAGCCCGGCACCGCGATCCAGCCGTGCGCGCCGGTGAGCGACAGCGCGAACATGCGCCGCAGGACCTTGTAGCGCACCTCCGCGCTGGACTCTTCCATGCGCTGGGCCAGCACGTCGAGCCGCTGGCCCAGCGTGGCCGTGTCCACGGCACCCCGCTCGGCCCCGAGGTACAGGGTCACGTGCACGGTGCGCTCGCCTTCGCGCATCGCGAGCACGTCGCTGGCGAGCGCAAAGCCGAGCCGCGCCGGCGCGCCGGGCGCGGCCGCCGTCGCCGTGCGCGGCGCGCCAAACAGCGGATACGGCGCGAGGCACGCCTTGTCGAGCGCCCGTTCCGGGGCCGGCACCGGCAGCGTCGTCACGCGGCACGCGGTCGGATACGCCTTGGCCGCGCCGTGGCGCACTTCGCGCAGGCGGTTTTCCGGCGCCGTCAGCGGATTGCGCTCGCAGAACAGCGTGTGCAGCGCGGCCAGCCGGGCGGTGCCGACGGCGAGGCGGGTGGGCGACGCGTACACGAGGTCCGGCTGCTGGCGTCCCGCGGGCGCCAGGAACGGCGTCGCGGGCGGGATCGCGACCTTCAGGCCCGGCGCGGCGGCCTCGAACACGAGGAACGTCGTGTCGCGTTCGGCCGGGCGCGGGCGCATGCGCAGCACGCGGTCGTAATAGAAATCAAGGTGGCGTTCGGTCAATTCGTTGGCCTGGCGCTGGACGTGCGCGTACAGCTGGACGAACGCCAGCATGAGGCCGGCCCCGGGGTCGTGCACGCCGCTCGCGAGGCTCGCCTGCAGCCCCTTGGCGGCGCTGCGCTGGATCATCTCGATGCCCTTGGCGAGCTGGTTGAACCAGGTGCGGTAGACGGCGCGCAGCTCGTCGTCGCGCGGCGCGCCGCCCGCTTCCAGCCCGAGCATTCCGGTCAGCTCGCCGACCAGCGCGGCGCCGTCGGCACGCCCGTCCCAGTCGGGCCGCGCCTCGTGGAACGCGATGGCGCGGGTGAGCGCCGGCGCCAGGTTGTCGAGCACCCCGGCGATGAACGTGCCGAGGTCGATCCCGGCCGGGCTGCCGCGCTCCAGCAGGATGGTCGACCAGCCGCGCAGGCGCCCCACCATCGTCCCGATCAGCACCGTCGGCAGGCGGTCGCGCGGCACCGGCTGGCCGCCGGGCGCGAGGCTGGCCAGCGCCAGGTCGAGGCTGTCGTCGAACTGCGCGCGCTGGCGGTGCACGCGCAGCGCCAGGATCTCGGCCATGACGAGGGTCTCGTCGCCGCCGAAGTGGTCGCGCCACGTGTGCTGCCACCCCGCCGGCGGCCCGGGTTCGGCGAAGCGCACGAGGCCGGCGTACTGCAGCGCCAGCGTCATCAGCTGGGCCTGCGTGAGCTCGTCGACGTCGATGTAGTGCGGCGCCAGCGCGGCCGGCATGCGCTCGTGCTGCGCCAGTCCTTCGCGCATGCTCATGGCCCGGCTTCCACGTAGAACGGATAGACGAAGTTGTCGACGGTGTTGGTGGCGCGTACGCGGTAGGCGATCTCGATGGGCAGCACGCCGTGTTCGTCCGGCCCGGGCAGCACGTCCACGCGCTCGACGTCGATGCGCGGCTCGCACCGCTCGATCGCGCGCAGCACCGCGTGGCGGATCTCGGTGACGACCGTCGTGGTGACGTGTTCGAACACCAGCGCATGCAGGTCGCAGCCGTACAGCGGGTGCATGATGCGCTCGCCCGGCCGCGTCGCCAGCAGGATCGCCAGGCTTTCGCGGATATCCTGCTCGCCGTCGACGAGCGCAGTGCGGCCGTCGCGCCCGAACCGCGGCGGGAACGCCCAGCCGGTGCCTAGGAACGAGCCCGCCTTCACCGGTACGCCCACGTCAGCCTCCGATCATGACGGTCGGGCAGCCCAGCGTGACGGCGCCCCCGTGCGCGCACGTGTCGCCCACGCGGGCGGCCGGCCGGCCGCCGATCAAGACGGTCGCGGAGCCCTTCACGATCGTGTCCGGCGGCCCCACGCAGGTGCAGCTGTCGCCGACGACGGCGGCGACCATGCTGCCGATCAGCACGGTCGGCACGCCCGGCCCGATCACGGGACCGCCGACGTGCGGCACGGGCGGCATGCCGGGCGTCACCATCGGGCAGGCATGCATGTCGGTCAGGCGGGCGGCGGGCGGCACGGGGCATCCTTTCTGGCGTTCGGTCGGGTCGTAAAGCGCATCAGTTGATCATCACCATGGCGCCCTTCACCACGGTCTGGCCGCTGGCGGACAGCTCCGCGCTGGCATTGCCCTTGGCGGTAAAGCCGACCGACGCTTCGCAGCCGATGTTCATGGCGCTCTGCTTCACGTCGGCCTTGCTCGTCACGCCGACGTTGCCGACCGCATCCAGCGTGATCTTGCCCTTGGCCGTGATGGCGATGTCCTTCGGGCTGTCCAGCACGATGCCGCTCTCCCCCAGCGTGACCTTGTTGCCGTTCTGGTCCGCCAGTTCGATCGACTTGGCGTCGTCGCTCAGGGTGATCGTGTTGTTGCCGGGCGTGGCGATCGTGATCGCCTTCTTCTTTTCGTCGAACTCGATCTTGAGCATGCTGCGCGTGACGATGGCCTTGGTGTCGTTGGCGGCGGCGATCTCGTACGCCGGCTTGCGCTTGCTGCTGTACAGGCTGCCGAGGATCACCGGATGCGACGGGTCGCTGTCCAGGAAGCCCAGCAGCACCTCGTCGCCCACTTCCGGGATGAAGAACTGGCCGGTGCCCGCCGTGCCGTAGCCGGTGGCCAGGCGCGCCCAGACGCCCGCCTGTTCGGCCTGCGTGACGGGCAGCGAGACCTGCACCCGGTATTGCTGCGCGGGGTCTTCGTCCAGCTTCAGCACGACGCCGATCTGCAGGCCCGTCACGCCGGCGGTCAGGCCCGCGGCCAGCGGCGCCGCCAGCGCGTGGCGTTCGGCCAGCGCTTCCGGCGCCAGGCCGAATTCGGCATCCGTCATCCAGTCGCCGGACGCGATCATGTGGGTGACGGCGCTCAGCCAGACGTTGCCCCCGAAGCGCTTGCCGGCACCCTTCACTTCCAGCAGCGTGCCGGGCCGGGCGAGCGCGCTGCCGCGAAAGCGCATCCGGCCGCGCAGGCGCGCGAGGCCGGCCTTCAGCTGGCGGGCGCCCGACCACGCCTTCAGGCCGTCCGCGTCGAGCGGGGTCGGCGAGCGCAGGCGCAGCACATCCAGGCCGATCACCTGCGCCAGGTCCGCGGGCTTGAAGTGGCCGTCGCCCTGCAGCGCGGCCAGCGGCGCCGGGTCGGCCTTGTGCTCGACCACGACCTGCGTGGCCGGATCCCAGGCGGCGCCGTTCACGGCCGCGAACTGGCTGCGCGCGTCGATGTCGCCGTCGAATTCGAGCAGGTCCTCGCCGTACGTCACGCCGAGCGCCGCGGCGCCGTCCACCGCCGGCGCCGCCACGGTCAGCTTGCCGGCCTGCGCCAGCACGACCATGCCGTTCGCCTCGGCGCGCGCGAGCATGAAGTCCCAGTCGCTGACGTCGTACTGCACCAGTTCCTTGTGCTGGACCGTGGTGTCGGCGACGTCCTTTTCCAGGCCGTGGGCCTGCGCCAGCTTGGCGATGACGTCGCTGTCCTTGCTGTCCAGGTAATTGACGCATTTGCGGCCGATCGTCAACTTGACGGCCTTGTCGCGGCATTCGAGCACGAGCCGGCCCTGCCCGACGGCGCCGATGCGGATGCCGTGGCGCACGACGATGCCCTTGAAGACCGTGTCCTTGGCGCTGCCGTAGCCCGCCTTGACTTCGACCTCGGCGCCGGGCTGGAACGCCGTGCCGTCGCTCAGCGCGAAACGTTGCGCGGCATCGGTATCGCTGTCGTCCTGCAGGACGATGCGGGCGGCCGGCACACGGTTGACCGCATGCGTCACTTCAATCGACAGGACGGCCTTGCCGGCCGCGTGTTCGGTACCGTCGCACAGGATCGAGACGACGAGGTCGCCGTCGCTGTCGACGCGGGGGGAAACCGGCATCGTGGCGCTCCGCTAGAAGGTCAGGCGCG
>Ga0308166_1001562_pt1 | contig 23997 bp, 12 predicted proteins | sample PhyCR2_2_FD_202137 | JGI IMG/M metagenome (GOLD analysis project Ga0308166, IMG submission 202137) | Phyllosphere microbial communities from UC Gill Tract Community Farm, Albany, California, United States - DLSLCC.R2 | ecosystem: Host-associated > Plants > Phyllosphere > Unclassified | place... | reverse complement strand
CAACGAGCCCGGCCTGCGCATCATCATTCCCGCCGTGCAGGAAGCCGTGAAAGCCGTCACCGCCCGCTTCACGGCCGAGGAACTGATCGCCAAGCGCACCGACGTGCGCGACCAGATCATCGCGCAGTTGCGCGAACGGCTGGCGCGCCACGGCATCATGGTCGACGAATTCTCGATCGTGAACTTCAATTTCTCGCGCTCGTTCAACGACGCCATCGAAGCCAAGACGACGGCCGAGCAGCTGAAGCTGAAGGCCGAACGCGATTTGCAGCGCATCGAGGTGGAAGCCAAGCAGCGCGTGGCGCAGGCGACGGCCGAGGCCGAGTCGCTGGCGGTCCAGCGCCAGCAGGTGACGCCGGAGCTGATCCGCCTGCGCGAGATGGAGAACCAGCGGCTGGCCATCGAGAAGTGGGACGGCAAGCTGCCCAGTGTGGCCGGTGGCGCGGTGCCGTTCATCAACGTGGCAGGCGCGACAAAGTAAATCAGTGCGGGCAGCGTCGGTCTTCGGACGGGCGCTGCCATGACGGTGCGTGGAGCCCAGTCAGCGCTTGGCGACGGGGCCGGATGCGCCGTCCACAGATTTGCTTGGCACATCGGTTGATGCGCTTTTCCATGGCGCGTCGAAAAACCGGGGTCGCATATTGCAGACCGCCGGGACGATTGGAGGCGCCCGCGTACGGGATCGAGGAGAGCCTGGTCTATATGCCGGATGCGAGGTCGCTTCACTGGCATTAAAAGAAGCAGAAAATTCGCTGGTCGACTCGGCACTATCAATTTGAGTTGACTATGTCAGGTTCGGCAAACTGAAGACGTTTGCCGGCGAATTTTCGGAGTCGCTCGTGTCTACATTTAAACCGGCATTGAAACAGGGTCAGCGAGGCCGCGATCCCAGGGAGATATTTTTTCGAGTATCGAGAGCAGCCGTTTGATATCGATAGGCTTGACGAGATGATGTTTAAATCCGGCTTCCCTACTGCGCTGGCGGTCATTTTCATTTCCATAACCAGTTGTAGCCACCAGCACGGTCTGATGCAAGACGGGTATCCGATGCAGCTGGCGCGCCAGTTCGTACCCGTCCATCTCGGGTAATCCGATGTCGAGCAGGCATACCTCCGGCTCGACCTCGTGCGCCCGGATGAGCGCAGCCTTCCCGCTATGCTCGACCCATACTCTATGCCCGGTCGCATTGAGGAGCATGGCCAGCATTGCCGCTGCGTCTTCATTGTCGTCCACTATCAAAATCCGCAGTTCAGACGCATGGGATACCGCAGCGTCGTTGCGCTGAACATTCTCTTCAAGTTTTTGGTCTGTATCGCTGTGAGGCAGGCAAACGGTGAACTTGCTACCCTTACCAATTCCAACACTTTCGCAGGTGACGGTGCCGCAATGCAGTTCAACTAGACTTTTGACCAAGGCCAAACCAAGCCCCAAACCGCCGAGCGCCCGGTCCGATGAACGCTTGGCCTGAGAAAACAGGTCGAATACGCGGAAAATCAGCTCCGGCTCCATGCCGATGCCGTTATCCGCTACCTCAATCAACAACCGGGCTCCACGCACTTCGGTACTCACGCGGATCCTGCCACCTTCGCCAGTGTATTTTGCCGCGTTGTTGAGCAGGTTGGCCAGTACCTGAACGAGCCGCTTGCGATCACCCTGGAGCAGCGTAGCGTCAGGTGACAGGCTAAGCTCCAGATGCTGATGACGTTCACGTAACAGTGGCGTAGCCTGCTCGATCGCTTCAGCGACTACCTGATTGATATCGACCGTGGCAATGTCCAGCGCTACCAAGCCACGCGTTACACGCGAAACGTCAAGCAGGTCGTCGATCAGACTGGTCATATGACGAACCTGACGGGCGATGATGTCGCTCGTCAGCCGCACTCTTCCTTCATCGATCCGGGAAATCTGCAGTAGTTGCGCAGCTGCACCGATCGGTGCAAGCGGATTGCGAAGCTCATGTGCCAGCATGGCAAGAAAGTCATCTTTGCGGCGGTCCGTATCACGCAGGGCGAGTACCGCATGGGCACGCTGCACGCCTTCCCACGTGCGGTCTGCTATTTGCTGCATCAATTCCACGTCATCGTTGGACCACGCACGTGGCTCAACATCATGGGCGAACATGAAAGCCACCGTCTCGCCCATGCGTTGTATCGGTACGGCGAGCGACGCTTTGGCTCCAATCGCTGCATGCGCTTGCGCTACAGCGCCGGCGGTACGTGGATCCGTATCCATGTCGTTCACAACGATTACCTGACCTGAGCGCAACGCCTCCATGACGGCCTTGCCGTAGTCGTCCGGCTGTTCCACGACTTGGGGCAACGGCGGTACCCGTTCGAGATCCGAGTAGGTGTTGACGACCATTGCCCTGTCCGTATGCTCGTCGAAGGAAACATACCCTGCACGTGGGATCGAAAGGAACAGTGCAAGTTCCTCACTTGCTGCCGTCATGATCGCATCCGGCTGGTCCGCCAGACTGCGCAGCCGCTCTCCCAATCTGAGCAACATGGTTTGGCGTGCTTTTGCCGCCTCGAGTCTTCCGACCTTATCTTCCAGTATCAAGGTGGCCTGGCGAACGGCTGTCACATCATGCCCTTGAACGACAATGGCTGAAGTCTTCCGGTCGCTGCCTGCAATTGGCTGAAGCACCAGGTCGATGTAGCGATCTACGATCGGACCACCGCGTTGACGCTGGATGGCTATCTTGTAGTTACGCAGCACAATCGGACGCCCCGAGTCCACAACATCGACCAATAACCGTTCGAAGTTCGTTGCCAAGAGCTCTGGAATCGCCTCCACGACACTCTTGCCCAGCAGTTCGCGTTCGCCCACGAGTTCATAAAGCGCATTGTTGGCCATCACAAACTGCAAGCTAGGGTAATCAAACACCGCGATGAAGCCCGGTGCCTGATCAAATATCGTTTGCAATTGGCTGCGCTCGGCATTCAGGACACGCACCAGGGCCATATGCAATTGCGGACGCGACGGCTCTTCGACATCGGGGACGCCGTTGACCGTCTGGTTTAAAACATACCGGTTTGTAGGCGCATCGAATCGGTACAAATCAGTCACGTTGATGGCAGTCTGCGCTACGAACTCGACTTCACCGTTGGCGTTCATCACCGGAGTATGCACCGCGCTCCAAATGCGGTGTTCGAACACTTTTCCCTCCGGCAGGTCTCTCGGCACGGCATAGCGGAGTAAGGGGCTTGTATGAGGCCTGCGTGTCGTTATCGCAATATCAATCGATTTCCTCACTTCTTCCACGTTGGTCGACGCTGGATTCGACATGTCAGCCGGAAAGGCTTCAAAGATCTTCCGCCCTACGATGTCTTCGCGCTTAGCACCGGTAGCGTTCAGATAAGCCTGGTTTACACCGATCATTTTCAGATCAGGCGCGATGAGCAGGTAGGGGTAAGGCGAAGCATCAAACAACGCCATGTAGTCGATTGATTGTGTCATGTGCCATTTTTACAGAAAACGGTGCGAACAAGGGGGCAGTTTGTCTTGTCGGCCTCGTTCTCCCCAGGGCGAATGGAGCGATCCTGCGACGCGCGACGGCTGCAGCATTCCGGGGCATTGCGCGCTTTCCGCTGCGCTCGATCAATCCATGCAGCAAGGTCGTCGTATGCTGTCGCGCTCTCAGCCAGCGTCCGGCGATTGCCGCATTCCCATTGGTGCACCCGGAACGCCATTTGTGTCGCTGATCCGCTACGTTCCGGTCTTCACGACCTTGATGGCCGACGCCATGCCGCCGCGTGTGATCGCGTTCCCGGCGACCTCCGAACCCTCTGTTTTCCCGACGATCCCGCGCCTGTTTTCGCTCTGCAATACCGGCGTATGCACCCGGTTGATGCATGCGCAACGCGCTCCCTGTTTTGTTGTCGAAAACCATCTTGATATCGAAACCGATATGGGAAGTCCAGAAAAAGTCATTAGCTCGATCATTGCTGTATCTCTAACATGATTTGAAGCAGTTCCAAATAAAAAATAAGTTTTTACATAATTACAAATACAGGAGACGTATGAAAACGCAAGTATCTGCACGTCCATTGACGTTGAAGCTCACCGTGACTGCGCTGATCGGGGCTGGCCTGCTCACCAGTGCCTCGGTGTGGGCCCAGGCGGCCGTCGACACCGCGGCGCCGAACGAGGCCCCGACCGTGGTCGTCACGGGCGTCAAGGCATCGCTGATCAAGAGCCTGGCGATCAAGCGCACCAACGACCAGGTCGTGGAATCGGTCGTCGCTGATGACATCGGCAAACTGCCCGATAACAACGTCGTCGAAGCGCTGCAGCGCGTGACCGGCGTCCAGGTCACCAACCGCAGCGGCGGCGAAGTCGGCACCTTGTCGATCCGCGGCCTGCCCGACGTCCAGACCACCTGGAACGGCCGCACCATCTTTACCGCATCCGGCACGCAGGTCGCGCTGCAGGACATTCCGTCGACCCTGGTGCGCCAGATCGACGTCTACAAGACGCGCGACGCCAGCCAGCTGGAAACCGGCATTGCCGGCCAGGTTGACGTCAAGTCGCTGCGCCCGTTCGATTTCAAGGGCCAGAAGATTTCGCTGTCGGGGCGTGAAACGTTTCTCGATCCTGCAAGAAAAGCGAACCCGCAGCTCAGTGCGATGTACAGCAACCGCTGGGAAACCGGCATCGGCGAATTCGGCGCGCTGGTCAACCTGTCGGAATCCAGGACGAAATACCGCAACGAAAGCGTGACGCCGGGTGCGATGGTGCCGTTCGTGAGCCCCAATGCCGCCGAAGTGCCCGCGGGTTACACGCCCCTGCAGCGCATCACCGACACCAGCATCTGGACGCCGGGCACCAATGCCGGCCTGCCGACGGCGGCGGGTTCGACGCTGAATTTCAACGGCAAGGCGTATCCGTATTACCTGTCGCGCGACGCCATTTTCCAGAGCGACGTCCAGGGCGAGCGCAAGCGTCCGGCCGCAAATATCGCCCTGCAGTGGAAACCGAACCGGGATTCGGTCTACACGTTCGAATCGATGTACAACGGCTATCGCGACAAGTCCTTCAACCAGCTGCTGTTCAGCTTTGTCGACTGGTGGGGTGACCTTGGCAGCAATCCCGCGGGATCGATCACGACTTACCCGGGCACGAACATCATCAAGAGCCGCCAAGTCGGCAGCGTGTATGGCTTCAACAGCGGCGACTACACCACGTCGGCGACCGATTCCTACGTGTATGCCCTGAACGGCAAATGGGACATCGGCGACCGCCTGAAACTGGACGGCGACCTGTCGTACCAGACCAGCACCTATCACTCGGAATTCACGGCCACCCGGATGGACCGCGTGGCACCGGGCATCAACGTCAATTTCAACGACGGCGGCGACAATACGTCGTTCCATTTCAATAACGACGCCGACCTGACCAACCCGGCCAAGTGGAATGTCGCGCAGTTCTACGATAACGCCAACCGCAACAAGGGCAGCGCGGCGACGGCCAATCTGTCCGGCGTCTTCGATGCCGACTGGGGCGCGCTGCAGACGATCCATTTCGGCGTGCGGTTCGACGACCGCAAGGCCTCGGAAGCCAACCGGACGCAATCGGGTTTCCTGGGGCGCAGCCTGGAATCGCTGGGTTCGGCGTACTACTCCACCAACGCGAACTTCGGCACGGCCATCTCGGACGTGCCGCGCACCTGGCTGGAGCCGAATGCCTACTACATCCGCGACCATATCGACGACTGGCGCAAGCTGTATAACTCGGTCGATCCGAACTTCCTGACGTCGGACAAGCTGAGCCTGCAGAAGACGTTCGAGATCGATGAAAAGACGACCAACCTCTTCCTGATGGGGAATACCCAGAACGAGTTGTTCGGCCATCGCCTGCGCGGCAATTTCGGCGTGCGCTACGTCAAGGTCGATACCGACATGACCTTCTACAAGGTGGATGCCACCACCAAGGTGGTCACGCCGTCCGGCGCCAGCAAGTCGACCAAGAAGGTCCTGCCCAGCATGACCCTGATTTACGACCCGGCCCAGGACGTCGTGCTGCGCTTCAACTATGGTGAAACCCTGCGCCGTCCGAACTTCGGCGACCTGAATCCTGTCCTGCAGCTCGGCGACGACGTGTCGAAGGTGGGGTATGGCTCGGGCACCGGCGGCAATCCGGACCTGAAACCGACGCGCGCCAAGAATCTCGACCTGACGGCCGAATGGTATTTCCAGAAGGACAGCGCACTCTACGGTACGGTGTTCAAGCGCAAGATCGACGGCTTGACCGTCAACCTGCGTCACAAGATCCACGTCGATCCGGCGGACGACCCGTTCCGCAACTCGACCTCGGGTGGCGACCATACGAACGGCTACGACTACGTGATCAACTCGCCGGTCAACGCTTCCAACGGCACGATCAAGGGCATCGAGCTCGGCCTGATCTACTTCCCGAAGTGGCTGCCGAGCATGCTGGATGGCCTGGGCTTCCAGGGCAGCTATACGCGACTGACGTCGTCGCAAAACATCCCTCAGGCCAATGATGCCGGCGACATTGTCTCTCAGGTCGAGGCACCGTTCTTCGGCGTGTCCAACAACTCGTACAACGCCACCCTGGCGTACGAGAAGGGCCCGGTCAGCGCGCGCCTGTCGTATGTCTGGCGCTCCGGCTTCCTGTCCAGCAACGAAGCCGCGCTGTTCGCCAATCCGATCGGCATCTGGCGCCATCCGGAAAAGAGCGTGGACATGCAAATCTCCTACAAGATCAACGACACCATGTCGATCGATCTCAGCGGCGTCAACCTGACGAACGAAATGCAGCAGCAGTACTACCACTTCGGCAATGCGGGTAATGCGCAGGTGAGCAATTTCGGTACGGTCCAGGTCGGACGTTCGGTCGCGGTCGGTTTGCGCTGGAAGATGTAAGCGGTGGCGGTCGGAAAGACCGCCAGCCGGACAGGGCGTTGCCGGGTTCATACCCGCAACGCCTTTTTTTATTTCAGTCCATTCAATGACTCAACGGGAGGCTGTGCAAGTGACAGGGGCGCTACAAGGCCTGAGAGCGGTAGTGGGATGGATGTCTGAAATCTGGCGCTATACTCGACAACTCAAATCATGTCGGGCAACCGACAAGACTCGAGCGTGCCAGCACAATGTGAAGGTGAATATCCTGCGCAAACCGCTCGCGCGTGCAACGTCAGGTCAGGAAGGAAAACGTGAACATGGACTCGACGAGAGAAGCCCGGAAACGGGCGGTAAAACAAGCGTTGGCAAACTCCGCATTGTCGGGCATGCAGCCGGACCAGGCGTTCCGTGCATTGCTCGACCGGTACATCGAGGGCGACATAACGCTGGAAGAAGCCATTGAGCATGTCAAGGCCCAGTATGGACAGAACCCCGCCGGCTCAGCCTCGTAAGGCAAAACGAATGGCAAGCGATCCCGGCTGGGGTCATGCGGGGTGCATTCCGGTCCAGGGCGATGACGTCGATCCGGCAAGCTTCGATAACGCGCGATTCAGGCGCTCCATGAATTCGTCATCCCCGATGACTAATTGAGGATTATTGTTTTTCAGCTCACCGAAGTTTTCCGAATGTGACGGGACATATTCGTCTGCATCGAGAAAGACGTCGTTGAGGATCTCGTACAGGTCCCGAGGCCACTAAGATTGGTCCGCGCTGAATAAAGCCATGAAGTCCAGGGCGAACTTTTCAAGCGAAATATGGCCACCGGCCGCATGTCGCATCAACTCGACATACGGACGAACAGCCGCCTCGCTGACGGCAGGTTTTTTACGAAATAACATGGCGTCGAAGGATACCACCCTGCCAGGTCAACAAAAAAAAGCGGGACCGAAGTCCCGCCAAGAGGGTACAACAGAAGAGGATAGGCTGAACGTCAGAACCGGTAAGTCAGCGACGCTTCCCACGCGCGCCCGAAGATCGGCCGCGCATTGATCGGCCCGACGCTGCTGCCGACGAGGCGCGAATTGCCCTCGGTCAGGCCGAGCGAATTGTTGACGTTGGTGCCGGTGACGCGGAACTCCAGCTTGTCGGACAGCTCGGCCAGGATGCCCAGGTCGAGCGTGTTGTACGACGGCAGGTATTGCGTGTTCTGCTGGTCGGCCCAGCGCGCGCCGATGTGCGCGTAGGTGCCGTACAGGCGCAGGGCGTAGTCGCCGAGCGGAATGCGGTAGCTCGGCGAGAAGCGGTACTGGAACTTCGGCTGGCGCTGGACCTGGTTGCCGGCGATGGTCGGGTTGTCCTTGTACGTGGAATCCTGCCAGTCGCCCGTCAGCTGCAGCTGCAGGCCGGCCAGCGGGCGCACCGCGAGTTCGAATTCCACGCCCTTGCCGTGCGAGCCGCTCACCGAGTACAGCACGCCGTTCGTCGTGATCTGCTGGAACGAGATGCCCGTGAAGTCGGTGAAGAACGCGTTCACGTAGGCGCTGTAGAGCGGCGTCGCCGTCTTGTAGCCGATCTCGTACTGCGTGACCTTCGGCGTCGGGACGCGGTTGCGGTCGTTGACGACGTCCTGCGTGCCGGCGTTGCGCAGATCGTCAAAGTAGATGAACGTGTGGCCCTGGTTGGCGCGCACGAACACGCTCGAATCCTTCGTCAGTTTATACAGGCCACCGGCCGTGAACGAGTTCGCGGTGTCGTCGCGCGACAGCGCCGTGAAGCTGCCGCTCGGTTGCGACGTGCCGTTGTTGTACACGGTCAGCGGATTGTTGTCGGTGTCGCCCGACGTCAGGTTCGAGATCGAGCCGGCGATATGCTGCTTCTCGTGGCGCATGCCGGCGTCGACCTTGATGCGGTCGTTGATGCGCCATTCGTCGGCGATGAACACGGCCGTGTTGCGGCCGTCGTACGACGCGATCGGCGCGTAGAACACGTTGCCGTCCGTACCGTTCTTCGAGATCAAGGCGCCGTTGTTCAGGGTGACGTCGATCAGGCGCGCGTTCGGCGTGGCCGTCATCAGGTGGCTGTTGCCGAGGTACCAGACGTCGCGCGACGAGTAATTGGCGACGTAGGCACCGGCCGTGACCGTGTTGTTGTAGCCGACGTCGCGGCTGACGCGGAATTCGTCGGTGAACGAGCGCAGTTTCTTCTCGACGGCCCACAGGCCCGCCTGCACCACCTGCTGGTCCGGGGCGACGGCGCCGCCGCCATTGGTGTACGTGATCGCGCCGCCCGTGGCCGCCGCGCCGCCGGCCGCCGCCAGCACGGCGGCATTGCCGTTGGCCGAGGCGATCGCCTGGCTCACGTAGTCCGCCGCGGACAGCGGGTTGTTACCCGTGAACATGGCGATCGTGTTCAGGTCGCCCTTGAAGTAGTTGAACTTGTTCGATACGTCCCAGCCGTTCAGCTTCTGCTGGAAATCCGCGCCGATCAGGTTGGAAGAGAGGCCGCGGCCGTCGCCCAGGTCGTAGTTCAGCGTCTTGCCGGGACCGGCTTCCACCGTGAAGTTGCGCAGCTCGTTGCTCATCAAGGTGCCGCGCAGCGGATCGAAGCCGGGGAATGCGGAGATCGAGCGGCCCTGGTTGGCCGAGATCAGCGGCACGCCCGTGTAGAACGCATTTTTGTCGCTGGTGGAGCGCGCATAGACCGTCAGCTCGCCCTGGTCCAGCTTGCGGGTGAGCGAGGCCGACAGCTGGCCGCCGTCGTCGGCCGGGAAGCCGGCGTCGCGCACGCCGTTCGTCGTGCGGTAGAAGCCGCCGATCATGCCGTACCAGCCGTCCGCGATCTTGCCGCTGTAGACACCGTCGAAGCGGCGCAGGCTGCCGGTGCCCGTCGTGAAGCGCAGGCTGCCTTCCGGCGTGTCGCCGCCTTTCTTCATGATGAAGTTCATCGTGGCGCCGGGCTGGCCGCTCGAATAGATCGTGCTCGGACCGCCGCGCAGCACTTCCACGCGCTCGATCGTGTCGTCCAGGCGGAATGCCGACGAGCCTTCGAAGAACGACAGCACCGGCACCGGGTAGATCGGGTTGCCGTTCATCTGCACGGAGACGAACGGCGAATCGCTGCCCGACGGGAAGCCGCGCACTTCGATGTTCGCGCCCGACTGGCCGCCCGTCGCTTCCGCGTACACGCCCGGCACGATCTTCAGCACGTCGGCCGTGCTGGACGGCGCCGCCTGCTTCAGCTGTTCCTCGGTCGCGGTGGTGATCGAAAAGCTCGTGTCGATCTTGCGCGTGCCGGAGGCCGAGGCCGTACCGGTCACAACGACTTGCTGGATTTCTTTCTGAACATTGTCTTGCGGAGGCAGGGGGGATGCTTCCTGTGCGCCGGCCTGGGCCTGGGCGACGAGTGCGAGGACGGCGAGGGCAACTGCCGACAGTTGCGGGAACTGGGTTGCGTTTTTCATTTTTTGCGCTCTCTTGTGCGATTGGGATCCGGCTGCCGGGGCGTCTCCTCCCCGGATTTCCTGTCGACTTGATGGTTCGATAAGGAAAGTGAGGTCATTGAAACATCGGATTGACATCGATGTCAACGAGATTGTTATCGATGTCATTTTTTGTCGACAGGGCCGGTAAATCTGTCATAATGCGTTCCGGCATGCGATGATGCCATTACCGCTATCCCGGCTTTACACGACGATCCACCATGGCGCAAGCGAAAAAGACCCCGACGAACGAGTCCTCAGTGACGATGGAAGACCTGGCGAAGATCGCCGGCGTCTCCACGATCACGGTCTCGCGTGCGCTGCGCGACAGTCCGCTCGTGACGGAAGCGACGCGCGAAAAAGTGCGCAAGATCGCGGCCGAGCAGGGTTACCGGTTCAACATCAGCGCGCGCAACCTGCGCATGCGCCGTTCGTATTCCGTCGCCGTCGTCGTCGAGATGACGCCCGTGAAGGGCCGGCCGATGTCCGACCCGTATCCGCTCGAACTCCTGGGCGGCATCACGCAGGAATTGACGACGGCCGGCTACAGCGTCGTGCTCACGTCCAAACAATTGCTCGACACGGCGCCGGTGCAGGGCGCCGACGGCCTGATCCTGCTGGGCCAGGGGTCGCACGGCGAGGCCGTGAAAGCCCTGCAGCACACGACCTTGCCGCTCGTCGTGTGGGGCGCGCCGGAAGAGGGTGCCACGTACACGGTGGTCGGCTCCGACAACCGCAAGGGCGGCGCCAGCGTGGCCGAGCGCTTCCTGGAACAGGGCCGGCGCAAGCTGATCTTCGTGGGCGACGTCGACCACGCCGAGGTGCAGGAACGCTGCGCCGGCTTCATCGACGCACTGTCCGGCCGCGCCACCGTGCACATCCTGCGCCCGAAGGCGTTCACGTTCGAAGCGGGCTTCGACTGCGTGACGTCGCTGCTGAAAAAGAAGAACGGTCATAACGTGGATGGCCTGTTCGCGGCCAGCGACCTGCTGGCGATGGGCGCCATCCGCGCCCTGACCGAAGCGGGCCTGCGCGTGCCCGACGATATTTCCGTGATCGGCTACGACGATACGCCCGGCGCCGCCAGCTTCGTCCCGCCGCTCACGAGCGTGCACCAATACCTGCGCGACGGCGGCGTGCTGCTCGCGAAGAAGATGCTGGCCATGATCGAAGGCCGCAGCGCGCAGTCCGAAATGCTGCCGACGACGCTGATCGTGCGCCACACCTGACGGCGCGCCCACTACCCCCCCACCCAGACGACAAGACCGCGCATGACGCGCATACGAGACGAGGACACCGAAGTGGAGAATGACATCGATAACAATTCCATGCTGGCCGCCGAACCCTGGCGCATCCGCGAAACCGCGTTCGACCCGGCCTCCGCTTTCCTGCACGAGACGCTGTTCACGCTGGGGAATGGCTGGATCGGCCTGCGCGGCACGCCGGACGAAGGCACTGCCGGCGCGGCCGGCCGGACGCTGGAAGGCACGTACCTGAACGGCTTCTACGACACGGAACCGATCCGCTATCCGGAAAACGCCTACGGTCTGGCGCGCGTGAACGAATTCATGCTCAACGTGCCGAACGCCAAGCGCGTCGCGGCGGTCGTCGATGGCGAGCGGTTTGCGCTCGACTCGGGCCGCGTCGTCGCCTACGAACGCACGCTGGACCTCAAGACCGGCCTCGTCGTGCGCACGGTCGAGTGGGAGACCAGGGGCGGCAAGCGCCTGCGCATCGCCAGCCGGCGCCTCGTCGCGTTCGAGCGCAAGCACGTGGCCGCGCTCGAATATGCCGTCACGCCGCTGAATTTTGCCGGCACGGTGCGCATCGTCGCCGACATCGACGCCGACGTCACGAACCTGCAGGCCGGCGACGATCCGCGCGTGGGTTCCGCGCTGACGGGCGCCGCGCTGATCGAAACGGGCCGCGAGATCGGCGCCCGGGACGTGCTGCTGCTGCAACGCACGCGCCACAGCGGCTTCACGCTGGCCACCGCCACCGAATGCGTGGTATCGGGCGCGCCCGCCGTGCGCGTCGAACCGGCCGGGCTGGGGCATGCGTTCGAGGCGGACCTCGCGGAAGGCGCCACGTTCACCCTGCACAAGTACATCGCCTACGCCAGCTCGCGCGACATGGCGCCGGACGCGTGCGGCCCGCACGCACGCGCCGAACTGGCGGCGGCATGCGCGGCCGGTTTCGACGCGCTGGCGCGCGAGCAGGCCGCGTATTTATCGGGCTTCTGGAACGAGGCCGACGTGAGCATCGCCGGCGACGACGCGCTGCAGCAGGGCGTGCGCTTCAACCAGTTCCACCTGCTGCAGTCGGTCGGACGCGACGGCCGCACGAACATCGCCGCGAAAGGCGTGACGGGCGAAGGCTACGAGGGCCACTATTTCTGGGATACGGAAATCTACGTGTTCCCGTTCTTCCTGTTTTCTCGTCCCGAGATCGCGCGCGCGCTGCTGCAGTACCGCTACAACGGCCTGCCCAAGGCGCGCGAGCGGGCGCGCCAGATGGCCCACACGAAAGGCGCGCTGTACCCGTGGCGCACGATCGCGGGCGAGGAATGCTCGGCGTACTTCCCGGCCGGCACGGCGCAGTACCACATCAATGCGGACGTCGCATACTCGATCCGCCTGTACCTGCTGGCGACGGACGACTTCGACTTCATGGCGGCGCAGGGCGCCGAGATCGTGCTGGAGACGGCGCGCATCTGGACCGGCATCGGCAGCTACGACCGCCAGGGACGCTTCTGCATCAACACGGTGACGGGGCCGGACGAATACACGGCCATCGTCAACAACAACACCTACACGAACGCGATGGCGCGCATGCACATGACGTTCGCGGCGGACGTGGCCGAGCGGTTGCGCGCCGAGCGTCCTGCCGACTTCGCGCGCATCGCCGCGGCCATTGGCCTGGACGACGCCGAGATCGGCGCCTGGCGCGCGGCCAGCGCGGCGATGCTGCTGCCCTACGACGAGGCGCTCGGCATCCACGCGCAGGACGACAGTTTCCTGGCCAAGCAGCCGTGGGACTTCGCCAACACGCCGTCCGAGAATTATCCGCTGCTGCTGCACTACCACCCGCTCGTGATCTACCGCCACCAGGTATGCAAGCAGGCCGACGTCGTGCTGGCGCTGCTGCTGCTGTCGAACGAATTCTCGCTGGAGGACAAGCGGCGCGACTTCGATTTTTATGAGCGCGTAACGACGCACGACTCGTCGCTGTCGTCGTGCATCTTCAGTATCGTCGCGAACGAGATCGGCGACCGCAGGAAGGCATACGACTACTTCATGGAGACGGCGCGCCTGGACCTCGACAACACCCATGCCAACACGCAGTACGGCGTGCACACGGCGGCGATGGCCGGCACGTGGCTGGGCGTGGCCTACGGCTTCGCCGGCATGCGCCTGGACGGCGCCGGCCTGCGCTTCGCGCCGACGCTGCCGGACCAATGGACCGGCTACCGCTTCAAGGTGCAGGTGCGCGGCGCGCTGCTGGACGTCGCCGTCGACGCCGCCGGCACCGACTACCGCCTGCTGCGCGGCGAGCGCATGTCGTTCGCGCACGGCGGCACACCGATCGAACTCGACGCGCAGCGCGCGCACATCCGCATGGAGACTTCGCAATGAGCAGATTCAAGGCAGTCATTTTCGACCTGGACGGCGTCATCACCGACACGGCGCATTACCACTACCTGGCGTGGAAGCGCCTTGCCGACAGTGTCGGCGCGCCGTTCGACGAGGCGTTCAACGAACAGCTGAAGGGTGTCGACCGCATGGGGTCCCTGGCGCTGATCCTCGCGCGCGCGCCGCGCACGTACACGGACGACGAGAAGCGCGCGCTGGCCGACGCGAAGAACCGCGATTACGTGGAACTGATCGCGACCATGACGCCGGACGACCTGCTGCCGGGCGCCCTGCGCGCGCTGGAAGCCGTGCGCGCGGCGGGCTTGAAGATTGGCCTGGCGTCCGTGAGCCGCAATGCGTTCACGGTGCTGGACCGCCTGGGCATCCGCGACCGTTTCGACGACGTCGTCGACGCCGCCACGGTCGCGCGCGGCAAGCCGGACCCGGAAATCTTCCTGACCGCGGCCGCGCACCTGGGCGTGGCGCCCGCCGACTGCCTCGGCGTGGAGGATGCGGTGGCCGGCGTCGCGTCGATCAAGGATGCGGGAATGTTCGCGGTCGGCGTCGGCGATCCCCAGGTACTGCGGCGGGCCGACCGCGTGATACCGTCGATGGCGGCCTTCCGGTTGAGCGACTACTAAAAAATCCAAAGCGCGTACCGACCATAACAACAACGGAGACCAACGTGAACCAACGACGCATCCTGCTGGCGCTGTTCCTGATTTATTTCGTGTTCGCCATCCTGCTCAACAGCGTGGGCACGGTGATCCTGCAGGTCATCCACAATTACGGCGTCGACAAGGGCGCGGCCAGCGTGCTGGAAGGGTTCAAGGACCTGCCGATCGCGCTCGTGTCGTTCCTCGTCGCCTCGACGCTGCCGCGCTTCGGCTACAAGAAGGCGATGCTGCTGGCGCTGGCGATCGTCGCCGTCGCCACCCTGGCGATGCCGCTGCTGCCGGGCTTCGCCACCGCCAAGCTGCTGTTCCTGTGCGTGGGCGTCGCGTTCGCGCTGGCGAAGGTGTCCGTGTACTCGACCATCGGCCTCGTTGCGCGCGACCGCAAGCAGCATGCCGGCATCACGAACCTGCTGGAAGGCTTCTTCATGGTCGGCGTGTTGTCCGCGTACTGGATCTTCGGCTTCTTCATCGATTCCGGGAATCCGGCATCGACGGGCTGGCTGAACGTCTACTGGCTGCTGTCCGCCCTGTGCGCGGCGACGTTCCTGCTGGTGCTGTTCACCCCATTCGACGAACGCGCCGCCGCGCCGCCGGCCAGCCGCGGCCCGGCCGCCGACTTCGTCGACATGCTGCGCCTGTTCGCACGGCCGCTCGTGTGCGTGTTCGTGCTGACGGCGTTCCTGTACGTGCTGGTGGAGCAGGCCGTGGGCACGTGGCTGCCCACGTTCAACAACGAGATCCTGAAGCTGCCGGCAGCGATGAGCGTGCAGGTCACCAGCATCTACGCCGGGTGCCTCGCGGTGGGGCGGCTGTCGGCCGGCGTCGTGATGCGCCGCCTGAACTGGTATCCCGTGCTCTCCGTGTGCATGCTGGCGATGGGGGCGACAGTGCTGCTGGCGCTGCCGCTGACGCACGGCATCGCGCCCGATCCGCACGTGACGTGGTCGACGGCGCCGGTCGCCGCGTTCCTGTTCCCGCTGATCGGCCTGTTCATGGCGCCGATCTACCCCGGCATCAATTCCGTGATGCTCAGTTCCCTGCCGCGCCACCAGCATGCGCCGATGACGGGGCTGCTCGTGATCTTTTCGGCGCTGGGCGGCACGACCGGGTCCCTCATCACAGGGTACGTGTTCGGGCACGTCAACGGGCACTTCGCGTTCTACCTGACCCTCGTGCCGATCGTGCTGATGCTCGGGAGCCTGTATGCGTTCAAGCGGCAGGTGGAGGCGGTGCCGGCCGCGCTTGCGCCCGCGGAAGCCGGGGCCTGAACCCGCCCCGTAAGCCGTCGCCCCGACCTGGCCGGCCGCCTTGGCGGGGGCCCAATGTTGCTGCGCATCGACGGCGCCCGCTTGGGTCCCTGCCTGCGCAGGGACGACGTATCGGTGCCGCGCCGATCACGTCTCCGGCTGCTGACACCCCGGCTCCGCCTGCTGCGGCGTCGCGCTCTGCGCCAGCAGCAGCGCGCGGAAGTCGCTCGCGCGCATCGGCTTGCCGATCAGGTAGCCCTGCAGCACGTCGCAGCCCGTCGAGCGGATCGCGGCCTTCTGCACCTCCGTCTCGATGCCTTCGCAGATCACGTCCAGCTTGAGCGACTTGGCAAAGGCGATGACGCCGTTGACGATGTCGAGGCAGCGCCGGTCCTGCTCGATCTCGCGCACGAACGACCGGTCGATCTTGATCGTCGTGACCGGCAGCTGGCGCAGGTACGACAGGTTCGAGTAACCCGTGCCGAAGTCGTCGAGCGCGATGCGGAAGCCCTCGTCCTGCAAGGAACGCAGCACCGCGGCAGCCTTGTCGATGTCCTGCATCAGCATGCTCTCCGTGACTTCCAGCTTGATGCACTCGGGGTCCAGGCCGTAGCGCGCGACGAGGTTCTTCAGCAGCGGCGGCAGGTTCTCGTCCGTGAGCTGGCGCGGCGACACGTTCACGGCCATGCGCAGCCGGTAGCCCAGCAATTCCCATTCGCGCGCCTGGCGGCACGCTTCCTCGCACACCCAGGCGCCGACGGCCGTGATGGCGGGCGAGCCTTCCAGCATCGGCAGGAACAGGTCCGGCGCCAGCAGCCCGAGGCGCGGGTGTTCCCAGCGGATCAGCGCTTCGGCGCCCACGACGGCGCCGTTCGTGGCGCTCACCTGCGGCTGGTAGAACAGCACGAACTGGCGCCGGTCGAGCGCCGAGAACACGTCCTGGCGCAGTTCCAGGCGCTGCTTCAGCAGGCGCCGCGCCTGCGGCGAGAAGACGGCGAACGTGTGGCGGCCGTTGTCCTTCGCCTCGTACATGGCGGCATCGGCATGGTTGATCAATTCGTCGGCCGTGTATTCGCCGCCGTTGCCGATCGCGATGCCGATGCTGGCGCCGACTGTCACATGGTGCCCGTCGACGAGGATCGGCTGCGCGAGCTGCTGCAGCACGTCGGCCGCCACGGTGCGCGCACCGTTGGCATCGCGGCCCTCGAGCACCAGCACGAATGCGTCGCCGCTGATGCGCGCCACCGTGATGCCGTCCGCCGCCAGTGTGCCGAGGCGCCGGCCGATTTCCTGCAGGGCGACGTCGCCGGCACTGTGCCCGTGGGCGTCGTTGACTTCCTTGAAGTGATCGAGGTCGACGAACAGCACGGCCACGGGCCGTCCTTCCCCGGCCGAACGGGCCAGCGCCTCGTCGAGCGCGCGCAGGCAGCTGAAACGGTTGTGCAGCCCCGTCAGGCTGTCGTGCGTGGCCAGGTGCACGAGCCGCGTCTCGGCTTCCTTGCGTTTCGTGACGTTGGCGAAGAACACGGTCAGTCCCTCGCGCGACGGATAGCCGCGGCCCTCCAGCCAGATGCCCAGCGGCGCATAGAAGTTTTCGACGCTGACCGGAACCTGCTCGTCCATCGCACGCTTGTACGCCAGGAAGAACGGACCGCCCACGGCCTCCGGGAACTCGTTCCAGATGTGCTTGCCGATCAGGTCTGCCGGACTGCGTCCAACCCAGGCCGCGCCGTGCGCGTTGATGTACGTGAAGCGCCATTCGCGGTCGACCGAGAAGCAGCCGTCGGACGTGCTTTCGAGCATGGTGCTCAGGCGTTCGCGCGCCTGCACGGCGGCCTGCTGGGCTTCGACGACTTCCGTCACGTCCTGCAGCAGCGCGACGAAATGCGTGGGCGCACCGGCATCGCCCTCGCGCACGGGAAACAGATGCATGCGGCTCCAGAACCGGGTGCCGTCCTTGCGGTAGTTGCGCACGAGCGCCGTGCAGATCTCGGCGTTGGCGATGCAGGCGCGCACGCGCTCCAGCCCCGGCTGATCGCGGTCGTCGCGCTGCAGGAAGCGGCAGTTGCGGCCGACCACTTCGGCCAGCGTGTAGCCCGTCAGTTGCTCGAACGCGGGATTGACGTAGGCGATGGGCATGTCCGGCAGACGTGCATCGGCAATGATGATGCCGGTGTTGCTCGACTCGATCAGCCGCTTGTAGAACGACGCCGGCAACTGTTCGACTGTTGCGAGCAGTGAGCGGACTTCTTCGGGAGAACAATTCTGCATGATCGTCGACCTCGGCGCTGGACAAGATCAGTGTAACGCCGCATGAGCGCCGGATGCAGCACGAAAGGCACGTTCAAGCGCTTTTGGGGCACAACATGCGCGGCCGCTGCGGCGCAGCAGGCCCGGGGGGCATGGAAGCGGTGTTTCAGGCCGTCCGTCAGCGCACGCCGAGCGCCGCCATCCGGGCGCGCAGCGCGTTCCGGTCCGCGTCGATCTGGTCGCCGTTCGTGCGGCTCGACAGCGCCGCCTTGTCCTTGCGGCCGAGGAAGTAGGCGATGCGTTCGGCATTGGCGCCGGATGGATGCGGGATGCCGTGCAGGATGCGGCCGGCGGACAGCGTGCCGCGGCGCGCCAGCCAGTCCAGCGCCAGGCCGACCTTGGGCCCGAGCGGCACGTACACGGCGTCGGGCAGCTGCGCCGCCTCGGGGGCGAAATGCTCGAGCAGCTGCGCCTGCAGCAGCGGTGTCGTCAGCATGTTCGGCGCCGCGCCGTTGTAGTTCTTCCCGTCGACGAAGACCGGGTGGCGCAGCACGGCCGTCACGTGCATCAGGTGCGCGTCGGCACCGAACAGCGAAGCGCAACTGGCGATGCCCAGCCAGCGCTGCAGGCCTACGTGGTCGAGCAGGGCGACGAGGTTCGGCCGGATCGCGCCGGAGAACGCACCCGTGTACTTGGCCGCGCGCAGCAGCGCGTCCGGCGGCGCGCCGAGCGCCATCTGGCGCCGCGCTTCGCGCACGGCGTTCTTCCATTGCACGAAACCGGGCGAGATGCCGACGAGCACCAGCCGCGCGCCGCGATTGACGTAATCGAACGGGATGTAGTGGGCGCTCAGCGTGCCGGCGCGCGCGAGCAGGAAACCGTCGGGGATCTGGGCAGGGGTGGCGACGGCGTCCGGATCGGTGGTCTCGATGAGGTCGCGGAACGCGGAAAACACGGCGGGGGATGCGGATGGCATAAGGGGCGAAAAAGGTGGGTTCCACGCATTGTGACATCGGTCGTGGCGATGTAATCGATGTCGCAATGCGTTGTTTGCAGAAACAGATACGAAAAACGATATCGAAACTGCGGAAAAATTGATTGGATCGTTCTCGATCGAGCGCCTAAGATTACCGTTGAGCATGACAGTACAGAAATCATGCCTGGCTTTTCAGAAACATAACAAGATTTAAGGAGACGTATGGAACCCATCGCTACGGGCCGGTTCGCGCCCGCCACCCGCACCTTCGCACTGCGCGGCACCGTCGCCGCGCTCATGGGCATCGGCGTGTTGACGAGCGTGTCCGTACGGGCCCAGGAAGTCGGTGCCGCCCAGGATGCCAACCAGGCGGCCGGCAGCAACGTCGTCGTGGTCAGCGGCCAGCGCCAGGCGGCGCAGAGCGCCCAGACGATCAAGAAGAACGCCGAGCAGGTGCTCGATTCCATCGTCGCCGACGACATCGGCAAATTCCCGGACAAGAATGTCGCCGAGCTGCTCGGCCGCATCACCGGCGTACAGATCTTGCACAGCAACGGCGAAGCCGGCACCATCGTGATCCGCGGCCTCGGCAACGCGACCACGCTGCTCAACGGCCGCGAGATGTTCACGGCCGCCGGCCGTTCGCTCGCGATGTCCGACGTGCCGGTCTCGATGCTGCAGCGCGTGGACGTGTACAAGTCGCAGGGCGCCGACATGGTCGAAGGCGGCACCTCGGGCGTGATCGACGTGCGCACGTTCCGCCCATTCGATTTCAAGGGTTCGCAGGTCGCCATCAATGCGCGCGCCGAAAACCGCGACAAGGCCGGCAAGACCGACCCGCAGATCGGCGGCCTGTGGTCGAACCGCTGGAAGACCGGCATCGGCGAAGTCGGCCTGCTGGGCGGCCTGTCGTACCAGCGCGGCCGCTATTTCGACGAAGCCGCATGGGCCGGCCAGCCGGCCAACCTGGTCAAGCAGGACGGCACGGCCTACCAGGGCGCCGACGGCAACGGCCGCGTGATGACGACGGGCGACCGCAAGCGCCTGGCCGCGAATTTCTCCGCGCAGTGGCGCCCGAACCGCGACATGCAGTTCTACGCCGAAGGCTTCGGCACCAAGATCGACCACGATTCGCAGAGCGTCTTCTTCGTGGGCGGGTTCCCGGTCTACGCCAACAACCCGAACTACGCGAATACCACGATCAATACGGTCACCCAGGACGGCAAGAACTACCTGTCCTCGATCAGCAACCCGAGCGACAACTCGCTGATCCTGAGCTCGACCCAGGCGCGCCGCGACTGGTCGAAGGGCAGCCAGCTGGCCATCGGCGGCACGTGGGACGCGACGCCGACGATCCGCGTGTCGTCCGAGCTGGTGCGCACCGTGTCGACCTACCGCCAGGAAAATCCGATCCTGGACTCGATCTACACGGCGCCGCGCGCGGTCGTCGGCGGCACCCGCGACGGCGGCGGCTACGTCGACTATCCGGGCACGAACCTGAACGATCCGTCCAAGTGGTCCATGATCGCGCTGTACGACAACCGCAACCATTCGAACGGTTCGGCCAATGACTGGCGCGGCGACGTGAACTGGACGCCGGAAGACGCCGGCCTGCTGAAGGAACTGACGGGCGGCGTGCGCTGGGCCCAGCGCGACGCATCGTATGCGCACGAACTCGGCAACTATCGTCCGGCCACCATCACCGGCGTGAGCCCGGCCAGTGTCCCGGGCCTGTCGTGCACGAGCCCGCAGCTGTACGGCGACTACGGCGTCAACCAGTACTATGCCGCGTGCTACCAGACCCTGCTGGACAACACCGGCGCGGTACGCCAGGCGATCCTCGGCACGACGGCCGGTTTGCCGGACGATCCGCTGTCGTACTACACGGACCGCGAAACGACGTCGGCCATCTACGGCAAGGCCAGGATCGGTTTCGACGCCTGGGGCGTGCCGGTCGATGCGACCGCGGGCCTGCGCGTCGTGCGCACCAAGCAGCGCATCGTCGGCAACTCGCAGTCGGGCTCCGGCCCGGTCATGCCGGTCGTGGTGTCGTCCAGCGATACCGACGTGCTGCCGAGCCTGAACGTGCGCGCCAACTTCCGCGACGACCTGGTCGGCCGCATCGTGGCGGGCAAGGCGATCCAGCGCGCCGCATTCGGCGACTACAATCCGGGCACGGTGCTGGGGTCGGTCACGACCACCAACGGGAATCCGCCGGGCGGCACCGCGGGCAATCCGAACCTGAAGCCGGAAGAAGCCCGTAACCTGGACGTCGCGCTGGAGTGGTATTTCTCGAAGGACGGTTCGCTGACCGGTACGGTATTCCAGCACGACTTCAAGAACTTCATCCGCCACCGCACGACGACGGAAACGATCAACGGCCAGGCCTACCTGGTGGATCGTCCGTACAACACGGACACCGCGAAGCTGTACGGTTTCGAGGCGGCCTACCAGCAGTTCTTCTCGGGACTGCCGGGCTGGATGAGCGGGCTGGGCATGCAGGCGAACTTCACGTACATGAACGGCGGCATGACGGAGCCGGACGGTACACGCAACACGTTCCCGGGCATGTCGAAGCGGGCGTACAACCTGGTCGGCCTGTACGAGCGCGGCCCGTGGTCGGCGCGCGTGGCCTACACCTGGCGCGACAAGTTCGTGGATACGTACAACTACCGCGGCCTGGGCCTGAACCTGGTCGTGGACCCGATCAAGACGCTGGACGCCTCGATCTCGTACAAGATCACGGAAAACCTGACCGCGACGCTGGATGGCAGCAACCTGCTGGACCAGGAGTACCACGATTACCACGGTACGTCGCTGCTGCCCCGTGACGTGCGCCGCTACGACCGCGTGATCGGTGTCGCGCTGCGCTGGAAACATTGATCGCTGACGGGATCGGCAGGTAATAATAAGGGTGCTGCACGGTAACGATCCGCGTAGCACCCTCGTCGTTTGAAGGACGTTTGGAAGGAAGTCCGCATGCAAACCCAGAAACTCTCGACCCTCGAAAAAGTGGGCTTCGGCGCCGGCGACATGGCGCTCAACGTGGTGATCTCGTCGATGATGCTGATCATCACCTTCTTCTACACCGACATCTACGGACTGAAGACGACCGACCTCGCGCTGCTGTTCGTGCTCGTGAAGATCGTGGGCGCGTGTTCCGACCTCGTCGTCGGCCAGATGACCGACAGTTTCCTGTCGCGCTGGGGCCGCTACCGGCCGTGGCTGCTGTTCCTCGCCGTGCCGTACGGCGTGTCCGTGTTCGCCGTGTTCAGCACGCCCGACTGGGACTACAGCGCCAAGCTGGTATGGGCGTATTCCACCTACATCCTGATGACCCTGATGACGTCGGGCGTCGGCGTGTCATACATCTCGCTGCCGAGCGCGCTGACGGCCGATCCGCAGGAGCGCCTGTCCGCCAACGGCTACCGCCTGTTCCTGGCCAAGGTCGGCGCGTTCATGGTGACGATCGTCGTGCCGATCCTGGCCGAGCGCTGGGGCAACGGCCATCCGGCCGCCGGCTACCAGGCCGCGATGGCGCTGATGGCGCTGCTGGGCACGGTGCTGTTCCTGTTCTGCTTCTTCACGACGCAGGAGCGCGTCGTGTACAAGGTCGCACGCCAGCCGCTGGGCGAGCAGATCGCCGTGCTGCTGCAGAACGACCAGTGGCTGGTCCTGGCCGGCGCCTGCGTCACGGGCACCATCGGCTACGTGATCCGCGGCTCGGTGGCCGTGTACTACGCCAAGTACTACCTGCACGGAGACACGGGTGTCGTCTCGGCGTTCATGTCGACCGGCGTCGCGGCCGCGATCCTGGCGATGGTCGTGTCGACCTGGGTCACCAAGTTCTATTGCAAGGTCAAGCTGTTCCGCTACACGCAGCTGGTGGTCGCCGTCATCTCCGTGCTGATCTACTTCCTCGTCAAGCCGGGCGACGTCGTGCTGGCGTTCGTGCTGTATTTCCTGCTGTCGCTGATCGTCGACCTGCACGCGCCGGTGTTCTGGTCGGCCATCGCCGAGACCATCGACTATGGCCAGGTCAAGACCGGCAAGCGCGTCTCGGGCTTCGCCTTCGGCGGCATCTCGGTGGCGCAGAAGGCCGGCATGGCCGTCGCCGGCGGCATGGTGGGTTTGCTGCTGAGCTACTTCCACTACGTGCCGAACCAGGAGCAGAGCCCGCTGGCGTTGCAGGGCATCGCGCTGATGCTGTCCGTGATTCCCGGCTTCTTCCACTTCCTGATGGGCGCGCTGATGTTCAAGTACCGCATCAGCGATGCGTATTACTCGACCGTCAAGGAAGATTTGCGGACGAATGGCGTGACGGCAGGCTGAACAACACAGACTCGAAAGACAACGATGGACACCGTACTCAAACCCCTGATCGAACAACGCGCCGACCCGTATATCTACAAGCACACGGACGGCTATTACTACTTCACCGCGTCGGTCCCGCAATACGACCGCATCGAACTGCGCCGCGCCAGGACGATCGCCGAACTGGCGGCCGCGCCCACGGTCGACGCGTGGGTCAAGCCGGACACGGGCCCGTACAGCGAACTGATCTGGGCGCCCGAGCTGCATTTCAACATGGGCGCGTGGTACGTCTACTTCGCGGCCGCGCCGAGCCGCGAGATCAAGTACAAGCTGTTCCAGCATCGCATGTACGCGATCCGCAATACGAACGCCAACCCGCTCGAAGGCACGTGGGAATTCATGGGCCAGGTCGACACGGGCATCGACACGTTCTGCCTGGACGCCACCACGTTCAACCACAACGGCGTGCTGTACTACCTGTGGGCGCAGAAGGATAACGAGATCGAAGGCAATTCGAACCTGTACATCGCGAAGATGAAGACGCCGTGGCAGATCGA
>Ga0308166_1001560_pt1 | contig 24012 bp, 25 predicted proteins | sample PhyCR2_2_FD_202137 | JGI IMG/M metagenome (GOLD analysis project Ga0308166, IMG submission 202137) | Phyllosphere microbial communities from UC Gill Tract Community Farm, Albany, California, United States - DLSLCC.R2 | ecosystem: Host-associated > Plants > Phyllosphere > Unclassified | place... | reverse complement strand
CGCCCGAATGGCGAAACTGGTAGACGCATGGGACTTAAAATCCCCCGCTCGTAAGGGCGTGCCGGTTCGATTCCGGCTTCGGGCACCATGAATATCAAGGGCTTGCATGACATACCTCATGCAAGCCCTTAGTTCTTTTTTCCGCAATCAAAAAATCTTTTCCGCAATTCGTGACCGTCAGTCACTTCGTAGGGGTAACCTTCATCCCCTTGCGCATTCTGATGTACTGCTCAGTCATACCGACTGTTGTGTGCCCGAGCTGGTCCCGAGCCTCTCGGATGCTGCCTGTCGACTCCTCCTTATCCGTCGCTGCTTTAGCTCTCAAGTCGCGCATCTGAAATTCTGCCTTTGGAATTCCGGCTGCTTCCCTGGCGTCATCGAACCTTTTCCTGAGCATACTGGGCGTCATCGGCTGCCCAGAGTCGATAACTACCAGACGTGTTGATCTGATTTTGTGTCCGGCTTTTCGCGCCATGATTCGATCGATCACGATTTTGAGTTCACCAATAATCTCGATCCTTCGCTTAGCCCCGGTCTTGCCTTGCTGTACGGAAATCCGAACCGACCAACATGGCTGCGCCGCCGCCCGTTGATCACGCGCAAGGGCAGTCCCCGGACTTTCAGAAAGCGCGTGCACATCGCGAGCACTACTTGGCGCGGATGGCTGAGATGGAGTTTCGCAAGGCGCAGGGGGAGCTGGTGGAAATCAGCTTTGTGCAGAAAGCCGCTTTTGAAACGGCGCGATCGCTTAATCATTCGCTAATGAGCCTGCCGCCGCAATTGGCGCCACAACTCGCCGCGCTGTCGGATCCGTGGGAGGTGGAGAGGCAGCTAACGGCTGCGCTGCGCCAACGACTTAACGAAGCGGCACAAGTGTCAAGCGATGACTTTGGATTTGCGTTGAGCGAGTGCTAAGGATATCCGCTGATAGGCATTTTCTGCTCGCATCGGAATTGATTGGCGCCTGCTTCCAGTCAGTATTAGCCGTCGGCGTAAAGTGTTATCACGCGCGTACCGATGCAGCAGGCGAGTGTAATTTTGAATCTACCACCGCATGCGTAGTCACCCATTTTAAGATCTGGATATGCAGGTGCTTGTCAGAAGGTTATCGCTCTACTGCGACGCATTTGATCTCCACGAGAAGGCCAGGTCGAGCTAATTCACTGACACCAATGCAGGTCCATGCACAAGTGCTTCTCGGAAAGACTTTATCCTTTACGCGTCTGAAAATTGGCATGTGACGGTGCATGTCGACGTGGTAAGTTGTCATTTCTACGACATCTTCAAATTTACAGCCACCTGCCTCCAAGACGATCCGGAGATTGTCCCATGCAGCTAAAAACTGCTGCTCAGGTTCTTCAATGACGGATAATTCCGGCGTCCTGCCTACCTGACCCGCGCAGTAGAGAGTTTTTCCTACCTTTACTGCTGGTGCATAACCCGCGCGCTCGTAGATCAATCTCATGCCATCTGGAACAATGATCTGACGGTCAGTCATGATTGCGGAGCCCCAAGTTAGAACGGTAACGAAAGCTAACTCAGGGGCCAGAGCCGCGTCCACTCAGTTCACTTCTCATCTATTAATCAACCCCACAGGTGCTTTTAGCCGCTGCTGAGTCTTTTTCAACTCATTACCTAATGTGGCTGCCTCGATCGATGCAAAAGGCGCGAGCCGGGAGCGTTACTGATCAGAAGCATTTCGATGGTTGGTTCGCTACTAGGCTGGCTCGTCAGTTCGTGTCGTCATCACCTTGAAATATATCTGCGTAAAGTCGCGCGACTGTAGGGGTAAGGTTATGACCGGCAGGAATGAGAAAGTCGGCGTGTGGTGCGAGCCGTTTTACGTAGATGACTTCGTAAACCCTGCGCACGATTCCAGGTGCTGTTTCTTCCCGGTCCAGGCCAGGCATTATCCCTACCGCTTTGTAACCGGCTTGCTCCAGTGCTTGTTGCATATACGGCGTGCGGGTTGTTGCCATGCCATAGATCAGCCCCGCGCCCATGAACGTGCCGATTTTTTCTCCCAGGTCCTGGGCCGCAACGGCCAGTCTGGCTTGTCTGTGCGGTTTGGCTACCGCGCCGACCCGCCCGAAAATAACGTCAGCACCGTCAATTTTTTCCCACGTGGCGATAGCGACAATCTCATCGTTCTGGCGGACGACGGTAGCGAATATGCCTCGATCCGGATCGTCTTCGAGCACCACGTTGTCTGCGTAGAACTGCTGGTCCAGAAACGGGCTTGCCAACCCCACCGAAATGGAGGGAAACCATGTCCGGAAAAAATCTGTCGCGACATTGATCTCCTCACGTTTCAGGTAATCCCAACTGTAGCCATAGGGTAAATCGGTGAAGCTGCGAATTTGCTCGATCGTTGGCCATTTCATGCGGTTCTGCTCGTTTGTCTGATTGCTTCGATAAGTGGCGCCGGGGTCAGGCCCGAGGGTCAGGGTTATTGGCGGGTGCCGGGGCATGCCTGGCGGCGATCTGCCTGTGGCGCTCGACCACTTCGCCAATGACCAACTGCATCAGCCTCTGCACGATGGCCGTATCCAGCTCGGCCTCCTGAGCAAGTGCTGCCAGACGCTGGTATTGCTGCTGCTCTCTGGCCTCGTCTACCGCAGGCAACTGATATCGGGCTTTGAGCAATCCGACCTCATCGGTACAGCGAAACCGTTCCGCGAGCAGATGGATGAGCGCGGCGTCGATATTGTCGATGGTTTTCCTGAATGTTGAGAGTTGACGCGCGATGTTGGAGTTTTCCATGAATGACCTCGTGGCAGGTGTTCGAAAGAGCTTCTCAATGATTCGTCTGCTGAGCAAAAACCGACCAGTCCTTGTCGCCATCTCCCCTGGCTACCGCCGACTTCATTTTCAATCGAACGGCATCCGCCGCTGGCAACTCCAGCCCCTTGAGACGACCCGCATCGATCGCCAGATTCATATCCTTGAGGCCAAGCGACAGTTTGAATCCCGGTTCAAAATTGCTGCTGACGATGTTCTGCCCATAACGTTGATAACTGGGGCAGGCGAACAGGGTCTGGGTCATGAGCTTGATGAAAATCGAAGGGCTCAGTCCGTGGCGTTGAACGAGTCCGCTGGCTTCGCCCAGCGACTGGATGGCTTGGGTGATCATCATGTTGCCGGCGATTTTCGCTATACAGGCCTGTTCAGGTTGGTCGCCCAGATACCAGGTTTTTTTCCCGAGCAGGTCGAACAGCGGTTGGACGGTCGAGACAGCAGCCTGCGATCCGGCCGCCAGGATATTCAACTCGCCCTTGGCCGCCACGGCGGGCACGCCGAAGACCGGCGCCGCGATCAATGGCATGCCGACGGCTTCATGTTCGCGCTGCAACTCCAACATCAGCGAAGGCGACAAGGTCGACATCACGACATGCACGCAAGCTTTGTCTGCAGTTTCCAGAACAGCGCTGGAGAGCAGCACTTGCCTGACGGCGGCATCATCGGCCAGAAGAGTAATGACTACCTCTTGCTGGAACGCCGAGGCCGGCGTTTCGATAACGCTGATGCCTTCGAGATCCTTGATCGCCGCGTGACTGCGGTTCCATGCCGAGACGTGATGGCCTGCGCGGACGAGCAGCGGAATGATCGCTCTGCCCATGCTTCCAACTCCGATAAAACCAATCTTCATTTGCAGTCTCCGGTTGGTATTCGACGACGGTGAATGCAGACAAGTATGTCGGGCACGGGATTGCTACGGCACTGCCATTGCTGCACTCTCACTGTTCATTTTTGTACGGGGGCGGAGCATGGACTGGAGTGATGTGCGGGTCTTTCTCGCGATTGCCCGCAGCGGGTCATTAGGGGCTGCCGCCAAGCTGTTGGGGGTCAGCCATCCGACCGTGGGGCGGCGCTTGCAGGTGCTGGAACAGTTCAGTGGCCAACCCGTTTTCCTGCGTACCAACCAAGGTCTCGTGTTGACCGACAGCGGCGAGAAGCTCCTCAGCCTCGCGCAGGAAATGGAGCAAAGTGCGTTGGCCATCGAAAGGCGCCTCGCGGGGGACAGCGCACAGCCCGAAGGTGTGCTGCGCATTTCCTGCGCTGACTGGTTCGCCTGTTATGTGCTGGCCCCGGTGCTGAGTGAACTGGGCCGGCGTTATCCATTGATCGTGCCCGAGGTCATTGCCGGGCATCGATTGTTTGATCTGGCTCGCCGCGACGCCGACATCGCGTTTCGAATCGTTCCGTTCACCGAACCCGATATCGTGCACCGCAAGCTGATCTCCCTGACTTACGGGTTATACGCAGCCGTTGGATCTGCTGACCCTGAGCCACAGGGCGCCGGGCTGGGTCTGATCACCATGAGTGTTGCCCAGTCTCATTATCCCGATGTGCAGTGGCTGCAGCAGCGTTACCCTCTGGCGCGTACCGTGTTTACCAGTAGCAGCCGCACAGTCCAGGCGCAAATGTGTGCGCAGGGGCAGGGCGTCGCGGTATTGCCCCGCGCTTTGGGCGACCAGTTGACGGCGCTGCGTCTGATCGATTCAGATGAACCGCCACCAGGCCGCGACATTTGGATGGGCTACCACCAGGACATGCGCCAGATGGACAGTCTGCGCGCGCTTGCCGACCTGGCCTCCGTCATGATTGGCACTCAGGCAGGCGGTTGATTCACTCTGCCGGGTGCATGGCCGCCGTTTGCAGCTCTGCAGCAGGTTGGCGCGCCAGACTCAGGCTCAGTGCTGCGCCTACGGCCAGACAGGCAGCGATGCACAGTACGGCGACGGTGAAGGCGTGGGTGATGGCCGCCGCGTCCGTGTCCTTGCCCAGAAGCGTGTAAAAAATGCCACCGATGATCGCCACGCTCAGTGCTGTGCTGATTTGCAGGGTGGAACTGGTGATGCCCGCAATCATGCCGGAATACGCCGGTGCCACGCGTCCAGTGATCATGCGCATCAATGTCGGAAGGGCCAGTCCTTGTCCGAAGCCGATCAGAAAGAGAATCACGGCAAGGGACAGCGCAGAGGGCGTGACGGCCGTCGGTGTGTGCGCCACGAGCCAGGCCAATAGCACGAACCCCAGCACTTCGAGTGACATTCCGAAGGGATTCACATAAGACCCCAGCAAACGCCGGAACAGATGGGTGGCGAGCGGCCCCAGCAAGAAACCAGCGCCGAATGGCAGAAAGACCAGACCTGCACTGAGCGGGCTCGTATGCAGCGCGCCCTGTAAATAGATGGAAAACAGCAGGAAGAACACACCGATTGCGTAAAAAGTCAGCGCCACCAGCAATGCCCGGCCCAGCCCGGGCGCACGCAGTGCAGCAGGGTTCAGCAACGGCGCGCCTTGCGCTTGATACAAGCGGGCTTCGTAGCGCCAGAACAGCCAGGCAAGCAGTGGTGCCGCCGCCAGCGACAGCCAGGCCCACAACGGCCAGCCCGCTTCACGTCCCTCGATCAGCGGAACGATCAGCGCCGCAAGCGTCACCATCGACAACAGCGTTCCACCCAGATCCAGCTTGCTGGTCTGGGGTGCGCGGGTTTCCTTGACCACGGGGATGGCGATCAGAATGACCAGCAACGCAATCGGTAGATTCACCAGAAATATCGCCCGCCAGCCCAGGTCCATCAGGTTGAGCGAGATCAGAATCCCGCCAAGTGCCTGGCCGACGACCGACGCCAAACCAAACACCGCACCGTACAGGCTCAACGCCAAGGGTTTTTCCGACTCAGGGAATATCGCCTGCACTGAAGCGAGTGCCTGCGGCGCCATGACAGCGGCCGTCACGCCTTGCAGCGAGCGTCCGGCGATCAACACCCAGGGTGACTCGGCGACACCGCAGATCAGTGAGGCGACGGCAAAGCCAATCAGGCCAACGAAGAACATTCTCATGCGGCCAAAGATGTCGCCAAGCCTTCCGCCGGTGATCAGTGTCACGGCATACAGCGCCGCGTAAGAAGAGATGATCAACTGTTCGGCAGAGGAGGCCGTGCCCAGCGATTGCTGAATCGAAGGCAGCGCTACGTTCACGATGAAGAAATCCAGCGGCGGCAAGAATGCACCGACCAACAGGATGGCGAACATCAGCCAGCGCCGCTGTTCCGGAAGGGCTACTATTTTCTCAGGCATAAGGTCTCCTTTCTGAAACCCTTCGGCTCCAGAATATTTTCGATTGCGAGTCATGCTTTGAATAAGCTGACTTCAATCTAAACGATCAAACCCTGGCTGACGCCTCACATAAATGAACGGCCAATGTTCATTTATGGCAGTGCCGCTGCGCCCCTGCCTCCTCGCAAAATGGCCGCACTGTGGTTCCAGTCGAGCCACACAACCGAAATCGAGGAGTCAGTTATGTCAGGTAAATTCGCTGATCAGGTCGCAGTCGTCACCGGCGCGTCCACCGGGATCGGATTTGCGGTTGCACAGGGTTTGATTGCCGAGGGCGCCAGGCGCGTTTACATCACCGGGCGTTCTGCAGCCACGCTGGAGGCTGCGGTGGCCAAGCTTGGCGACAGGGCGGTCGCGGTCATTTCCGATGTCGCGCGCCAGGTTGATCTGGACGAGCTCAAGGCGACGATTGAGGCGCACGGCGATCAACTGGACTCAGTGTTTGCCAATGCGGGTATTTGTGAAAAGAACCCGCTGGGCGAGACCACCGAGGCCGCCTATTTCAACATGTTCGACATCAACGTAAAGGGAGTCTTTTTTACTGTACAGACGTTGATGCCATTGTTGAAAAATGGCGCTTCGATCGTGCTGACGGCCTCTATCTGTTCCAGCAATGGCATGGAAGGACTGAGCCTCTACAACGCCTCCAAAGCCGCGGTACGTTCCTTTGCCAGGACGTGGGCCAACGAACTCAAAGGTCGCAAGATCAGAGCGAATGTCCTGAGCCCTGGCTTCACCCGCACACCGCTGATGGATAACGGCTTGAAGATGAGCGAAACCGACGTCGCCGCGCTGCGTCAGCACGTCGAGCAGATCACGCCATTGGGGTACATGGCCGAGCCTGAGGAAATCGCCTCGTCGGCGCTGTTTCTTGCGTCTGCCGATGCGAAATATGTCAACGGTGTGGAGTTGATGGTCGACGGCGGCCTGTCGCAGATCTGACCACGTGCTCAACCGTAGCGCAGCCCTCGCGCAGGGCTGCCTTCCTCGCTTATGCGCAGCCCCTGCAGGAAACCTCATCATGAACAATGAACAACTGACAGCCCGACTGGACGTCCTGGAAAGTCGCGCCGCCATCGAGTCGCTGATCAGCGCCTACGCCAATGCTTTCGACCGCATCGACGCCTCGCTTCTTAGCTCAATCTGGCACGAAGAGTCCACATTGGATCTACCGGGTTTTGGCCAGGCTGGAAACCGTGACGAAATCCTGGTGATGGCGCAAAACAGCTGGCGCCAGATGCCCCATATGCACCACTGGATGGCCAACCCGCTGATTGAAATCGAGGGTGACAGCGCAGTGGGCACGGTAGCGGCGGATTGCCTGTTTCATGACATTGAAAAAGGCCCGGTGCAAGTCAGCGGTCTTTACCACGACAGGTTTGAACGTCGGGACGGAGAGTGGGCGTTCCTGTCACGTCGTTTTGAAATGCATTTCCTGACGCCGTTAAAAGATTGGGTACCCGCAGCGGGCGAAGAACAGTTTGCACCGTTCGAGCAGCTCAAGGGAACGACAGCGAAAAACGAATAGTCCCGGCCCTTGGCTGTTCGACACCCACGTGGCCGCCATGCAGTTGCATGATGGCCACGACAATGGCGAGGCCAAGCCCGTAGGAGTCGGAATTCTGGTGCCGAGACGCATCGCCACGGTAAAAGCGGTCGAAGAGTTTGCCCAGGGTTTCGTCGCCCAGCACCGGCCCTTGGTTCTCCACTTCAATCCGGGCACCTTCGTGGGTTTCCAATACCCGTATCAGAATCTCGGTGCCCTCGTAAGCGTAGCGAACAGCGTTCGCCACCAGGTTGCTCAACGCCCTGCGCAGCAGCAAGGGGTCAGCGAGCACGATGCTATCGCCCGTTATTTGGAAGCTCATTCGCCGTTCTTCAGCCAAGCCCTCAAAATACTCAGCGATGCGCTGTGATTCGTCATGCAGCGACAGTTGCTGACGCTCCACTACGGCTTGCGCTTCATCGGCGCGCGCCAGGAACAGAATGCTCTCGACGATGCGCGAGATTCGTTCGAGCTCTTCAAGGTTCGAAGCGATCAGTGCCTGATAGTCATCCTCACTGCGGGGCTGGCGAAGCGCGACCTGGCAATGCCCCATCAGCGAGCCCACCGGTGTGCGGATTTCATGGGCAAGGTCGGCGGAAAATTGCGTCAGTCGCTGATAACCCTGAGCAAGACGATCAAGCATCGCGTTATAGGCGTCACTCAGCTGTTGCAATTCAACCGGCGTATCGGCGCTGTCCATGCGGCTGTGCAGACGCTCAGGCGTTATGGCTGCGGCATGGGCGGCCATTTTGCGCAGCGGACGCAGCCCGCGACGCAATAACAGATAACCCAGCAACGCGGTTGCCAGAAAGGCAAGGGCCACGGCCAGGTAGATGCGCTCGCGATACGCTGCAAGCATCGCCATTTCCTTGCCCATAAGGTGGGCGGCCGTCAATCGGACTACACGGCCACCCGACGTCGTGACTACGGAGGCGGCGCGCAGCCTTGTTCCCGAGTCGGTCACGCCGCTGCGCAGATCACTGACACTCAGCTTTGTGTCCTGGCCGATCACCGGCAGTTCAGGCAACGTGACGTTGAGTGGATTGACCTGGATGACCGGTGGCTGCCCCGGCTCTTCAATGATGAAGATGTCGTCTTCGCTGTCGAGCATGTTCTTGAAAATCTGCGGGCCGTCGCGCAGCTTTTCGATGGCGAGTTCGTAATGCAGGAGCTTGCGGAAATGCTCCAGACGGCCCATCACCGCGTGATCGCTGTAGATCAATACCGAGGCTTTCATCGTCTGATACAGATAGAAGCCCGCGCCGGCCACGGCCAGCATCGCGACCATGGCAAACGCCACGGTCGATCGCAGCGTCAGCGAGGGTTGGCGTCGGGACCGCATGGCCTCACCTCGCAGACATAACCGATACCGCGAATGGTATGGATCAGCTTGATCGGGTAGGGCTGGTCGACCTTGTTGCGCAGGCGCTTGACAGCGACGTCCACCACGTTGGTATCGCTGTCGAAATTCATGTCCCAGACTTCCGAAGCGATTTGTGTCCTGGACAACACATCGCCGGCTCGACGCAGAAACAGATGCAGCAGGGCGAACTCCTTGTTGGTCAGCACGATCACCTGTTGTTGGCGGGTCACGCGGCGCCGGACCAGATCCAGTTCGAGATCGGCAAGGTGGAAATGGTCGGCTTCGCGTACGACACCGCGGCGCAGAATAGTGCGGATGCGCAACAGCAGTTCGGTAAACGAAAAAGGTTTGATCAGGTAATCATCGGCGCCCAGTTCCAGACCGCGAATGCGGTCTTGCAACTGGTCGCGCGCGGTAAGGAACAGCACGGGTACGTCTTGTCTGGCGCGCAACAGCTCGATGATCTGAAACCCGTCAATCCCGGGCAACATCACGTCCAGCACGATCAGGTCATAGGTCGTATGCAAGGCCATGTGCAGACCGTCGGCGCCGTGCTGGGTCCAGTCGACGTTGTAACCGGACTCGCCGAGCCCCTTTTTCAGGTACTCACCTGTTTTGGTGTCATCTTCGATCAGCAGGATATGCATCGTGAGGCGCGCTCGGGTCTCTTCATGACGGGATTCAGCCCGCGACATCGGTATCTCGGCTGTGCAGTGTAGCGGGATGAACGGGCGCAGTCGGTTACATTTCTGTCATTCACCGGCAGGGCTGACGAATGACAAAAATGTCATTCGGCGGTCATCGTGACGTCCCGATCTGCGGTCGAGGATGGCGACACATCAACCCATGAGGAATCGTCGCCATGCAACTCAAAAACGCCCTGTCTACCACGTTCGGTTTGGTGATGCTCAGCGCTGCCGTCATTGCCACCGCCGCCGACATGCCGGTCATCAAACCACTGCGCGGTACGGTGGAAAGCGTCAGCAACAACACGCTGACCTTCACTGTCCGCTCTGGCGCCCAGCAGACGATCGGACTGACTGACAAGACCGGTATCAGCCGGGTATCGAAGGCCAATATCGACTCGATCAAATCCGACAGCTTCATCGGCTCGGCGGCCATCCCGCAGGCCAACGGAACCTTGAAGGCGCTTGAGGTCACGGTATTCGACGCCAGGCTCAAGGGCAGCGGCGAAGGTCATTACGGTTGGCAGAACGCAGACGGCAGCACTGGCACCATGACCAACGGCACCGTTGGCAAACTGTCCAAAACCGACGGCCGCACGTTGACCGTCAACTACCAGGGCGGCGAGAAACAAATCGTCGTGCCGGATGACGTGCCTATCGCCTACGTCGAGCCAGGCAAAGCCGATGAGCTGGTCAAAGGAACGAAAATCGTCGTGTTCCCCGCTGCAGATGGCACCGCACGCGGCATTGCAGTCGGCAAGGATGGCTTCCAGCCACCGATGTAATCATCTGAGAAAGCTTGAGCGTTGCCGTCTGGCAACGCTCCGCTACACGGAAGGCTTGCAAGGGGAACCACGTGAGACAGAAGAAACTGCATCCCTGGCCGGTTCGCCTCACCCATTGGCTCAATGCGGCCTGCATGGTCTGCATGTTCATGAGCGGTTGGGCTATCTACAACGCCTCGCCACTGTTCAGTTTCAGGTTTCCGGTGTCATTGACCGTGGGCGGTTGGCTGGGCGGGGCACTTGCCTGGCATTTTGCGTTCATGTGGCTGCTGCTGATCAACGGCGCAATCTATGTGCTGTACGGGTTGGCCAGTCGTCATTTCAAACGTGAGCTGCTGCCCATCGGCATTGCCGCATTGAAGCATGATCTGACCGATGCCTTGCGCTTTCGGCTGGTGCATGAAAAGGGTGTCTATAACGCAGTACAGCGCCTGATGTACTGGATCGTGCTGGCGGCAGGTGTACTGATCGTGATCTCGGGTGTAGCGATCTGGAAACCGGTTCAACTTCAAGAGCTGGTCGCGTTACTGGGCGGCTATGACGTTGCTCGTTACGTACATTTTGCGGCCATGGCGATGATTGCAGCGTTTGTAGTGATTCACCTGGTCTTGGTGATTCTGGTACCAAAAACCCTGGTGCCAATGATCACGGGTGGAGTGCGGACGCCTGATAACGAGAAAAATGGGTCATGACTGAATTTAAAATAACAACGCGTCAGCGCGTCAGGATTGAACCTGCGCAACAGCTTGAACTGGAAAACATTCAGCGCCGGCATTTTCTTCGGGCCGGCCTGACGGTTGGCGCGATGTCGATGCTGACCGGTTGCAACCTGCAGGACGGCGATCAGGTCGACAAAGTGCTTTGGGCCATGTCGCGTTGGAACGACCGGGTCCAGGCGTGGCTGTTCAGTGGACGGAAACTGGCGCCGACCTTCGCCCGCGCGCAGATCACCAAGCCGTTTCCGTTCAACGCTTTCTATGGTCAGGACGATATCCCTGAAGTAGACCTGACCAGTTACTCGCTCGCCGTCTCCGGCCGGATCAGGGACAAGGCGCCGTGGACACTCGAAAGCTTGCGCAAGCTGCCGCAACGCAGCGATATCACTCGGCTGATCTGTGTTGAGGGCTGGAGCGCGATCGGTCAATGGGGAGGTGTACCGCTGAAAACCTTCCTGGAACACATCGGCGCCGACACCACAGCGAAATTTGTCGGTTTCAAATGTGCCGATCGTTACTACTCCAGTCTGGACATGCCGACTGCCTTGCACCCGCAGACGCTGTTGGCACTGGATTACGCTGACGTGGCGCTGCCGCCCGAGTACGGCTATCCGCTGAGGGTTCGGGTCCCCACCAAACTGGGATTCAAAAACCCCAAGCATGTTGTCGAGATTTTCGTCAGCAACGACAACCCGGGCGGGTATTGGGAAGACCAGGGCTACAACTGGTTCAGCGGGATCTGATGAAGCAAAGAACGGAACTGTCACGCCAGGAACACTGGCGAGATTCATGACACCAAGCGTGATATGAGGCATGCCGATGACCGGTATTTCTGCAGTACCGCCAGCACCATCCGACTGGCCAACATCAGAACCCAGGATGCGGGCAACGAGTGATGGAGCAGATTTCCAATCTCTCTTGCAGGCTCAGTCCAGGCCACCTTTACAACAGTCAGATAAAGCTCGCACTCGGATGCTCTTTGATAATCTTGCCGCATGTACCTTCAATGGCGAAAAAAGGGCTATCTGCTCTGATGTTATCGGCACAGGGGGACTGAATGCGTTCGCCATTGCAGTGGCTCTTTCGCCGCTAACCGTCACCTGGGTACCGACCGAGATTGTTCGAGCGCCACTGCGTTCGCCTGGGATACGGACTTTTCGCCGTCGCAATCCCTCTTCAGCCGAGAGCTCCTTCCTCAACCGGTCAAGCTCGGAGGATAGGGGTTATGATTAGACGTGTCTCGAGAGCTTGCTCGCCGTAGGCCAGTATTATTAAGGGAGAAGCACATACCGCCAATTCTCACCTGTAGCGTTGAATGGTCTTTCGTTCGCCTGAAGTAGAAAGCCCGATGGCTTCTCTACCGTGGCGAAGGTGGTGTTATGAGGCAGCGTCGACTTACAGCCTATTTTTCCACCCCGCTGTCATCCCCCGTTTATTCTGAGCATCAGAGAATTATAGCCCGCCATCAGGGCTACTTTTGGCCGAAGGTAGTCGTTCGTGAACGGCCGCTTTCGGCCAGAAGCGGACGCTGCGAGTAACTGCTTTCGACCCAAAACTGACCTTTAGATGGGTATATTTCTTCAGCTCATGAAAGGCATCTTCAAGGACTTTGCGATCCGAGCTAAAACTTTTACGCATTTTTCAGAAACAACGAGCGGTGGTTCGTCAATCATGTAAAGCAGGTGTTCGAACGCTACTCCAGCCTCGTTGTGATCGACATAATCCAGAACTATTTCACCACCATTCTTTAAACCTGCCTGAGCTAATGCATGGTCTTCCGGTACAGGGCCGAGCTGGTCGTATGCAATGGACATCAGCGTCGAAATTTCTTCAAGTGCCTCAACGAAATCGGCCCTCAAGTCGTTGTGAGGGTGGCTCATAACAAACATCCCTTCGATTATGGTGACCTGCGTACCGTTCCCGTCTGGTCGATTGTTGCCCAAGACCTGGTCTATGCGCACGCGCTTGGGAAGCTAAGGTCGACCGTTCGCTCTGGGGTCACCCTTTACCCATTTCCTCGTACGAAGCATCGACGAACGTGATGTGCTCATCCCAAGCAGCTTCAGCTAGATCCCGGATAATTTCAGCGAGCGTCTCAACATCCACCCCCTGAGCTTCGATGCAGGCCAAGCGTCCGGGCGACCAGTCGATGACGGAACACTGTGGATACTTCCTTAGCAGTGCGGACAGCGCTTCCTGAGGAGGCTCTTTGTGGATATACATGAAGTCAAAGTACGGGGCACTGGCATTCTGAAGCGGGTACACCAGAGCCCAGGCATTTGATTGGCCGGGAAAGCAAATTCGGACATTACGATGCGCCCATTCCGGCCCACTGTGTTTGATGTGGCGAAGTACTTCGATGATCGAATGACAATCGGCTATTCGGATCATGCGATCAGGGTCAAACGTCCAGCCAGGCCCAAGCTGGGTTGCTGCGTTACTGGTCAGAGGTGCACTCATTCTTGGTTTTCTCTTCATCGCATTACCTTAGGTTCGAACGTCCGCTTCTGGCCGATAGCGGCCCTTGAAGACTGACAGGTGGAATTCCTGCCTATGTCAATTGGCCCCTACACCTAGCCCAGGCGTGGGCACCCTTTCTTGCCACCCCGGAAACCGGGCCCTTGTAAGCTGGGTACACCGATCCTTTCTGCCTAGCTAGATGGGGCGACAGTTACCAGTGATAGATTCATGTCGATCTGTAGCCTATCTACCACGTCCGGTCCGTCGCCCTTGGTCCACGCTCCGTACTGCTGACTGATCATCTTTCCATGAGTATGGCTCAACTGATCTGAGATCCAGTCGACCGGCGCACGGTGACGGCCAGGCCTCTCTACAGCCCGGTTTCTTTCCGCAATTTATTTTGAGGTACTGATTTTGCTGTCTTGGAACGGATAAGAAATGTGTGCGATGCGGAAAAATCATGTCCCTAAGCGGATGATTTAAAAGAAAAAAATTACGGACTTAAAATCCCCCGCTCGTAAGGGCGTGCCGGTTCGATTCCGGCTTCGGGCACCATAATTATCAAGGGCTTGCATGATATCCGTCATGCAGGCCCTTCGTTTTTTCCGACATGAAAAATCTTTTTGGCATTTTCCGAACATCAGTCCCTTCGTACGCTGTTCCCTTTCTTGTTCGGAAAACTTTTTCTGTCATGCCGACCGTTTCAAGCCCGAGCTCGTCCCGAGCGTCTCGAATGCTCAAAGTTGATCCCATCAAGCGCGTTGACCTGACGTGGTTGTAAACATTGATCGCTGAACTACGCTGGCTTACGTATCCCTTTCTGATACTTGTGCGTAAGGAAACAGGCGCATGCGAAACAGGCTGCTGGCAGTTTGGATGGTGCTGTTCGCAACGCTCTGGAGCGATGTTGGCTGGGCGCTGGATGCCGCACCGAAAGCGGTCAATGAAGCGGTCGAGCTGAAGGTCGCCAACCGTAGCATCATGCTGTTTCGCGCGACCATCCTCGGCGAGGCGCCGGCGTCTCGAGTCAGACGCGCGAAAATAGTCATCAACGAGGCGCTCAATGAAGACGCCGAGCAGAAGATCAGTACCGATTCGATCCAGGACAGTTACATTGTGCTGATTGGCGATAAACGGGCATTTATCGTTGCGCCCAACGATATCGACAGCCTCGAATATTCCTCGGTACAGCAAGCCGCTGAAGGCGCGGCGGAGCGGTTGCGTCAGGTGGTCACGGAAACTCGCGAGGCGCGCAATCTGCAAATGATCGTGCGTTCGCTGGGACTGACAACCGTAGCCACGCTGATTTTTCTGGGGCTGCTCTGGTGCCTGGCCTGGTTGCGTCGCAGGTTGCTGAGCAAGCTGCCGGCCCTGTGGATCGCCACACCCGCGCGCTGAAAGTCGGTCGCGTACAACTGATCGACGCGAATTTTCTTTATCCGCTGGTCAGCCGGTTTCTGCTGCTGCGCTGGCTGCTGATTCTTTTGCTCACCTACGAGTGGTTGGGTTTTATCCTGTCGCGGTTTCCCTATACCCGGCCATGGGGCGAAAGCCTCAACAATTACCTGTTCGAACTGGCCGGGTATCTGCTGCAAGGCATCGTCGATGCGATTCCCGGCCTCGGCGTGGCATTGGCGATTTTCTTCATTGCCCGTGGCGTGGTTGGTTTTGCCCGTCGGATCCTGCGTCGCATGGCCACGCCGGGAACGTTCAGCTGGCTGAACAACGAGACCCTGCAGCCGACGCAGCGACTGACCGCGCTGGCGGTGTGGCTGTTTGCTTTAGCCATGGCTTATCCATATCTGCCCGGCGCCGGCACTGATGCGTTCAAAGGCTTGTCGGTGCTGATCGGTCTGATGATTTCCCTCGGCGCGACCAGCGTAGTCGGGCAGGCCGCGGCGGGGTTGATCCTTACCTACACGCGCACGCTGCGCCCCGGCGAGTTCGTGCGCATCGGCGAGTATGAAGGCACCGTGACGGAGCTGGGCATGTTCACCACGCGTATCCGCACGGGTCTGGGCGAAGTGCTGACGCTTCCCAATTCAATGATCACCGGCACCGTCACGAAAAACTATTCACGCACCGTGCAAGGCCCCGGTTATGTGGTCGACACCCTGGTGACGATCGGCTACGACACGCCGTGGCGACAGGTAGAGGCGATGTTACTGGAGGCGGCGAAACGCACGCCGGGTGTGCTCGAAGATCCGCCAGCGCAGGTTTTCCAGACGGCACTTTCGGACTTTTACCCGGAATACCGACTGGTCGCTCAAGCGATCCCAAGCCAACCACGCCCACGCGCGGTGCTGCTGAGCATGCTGCACGCCAATATTCAGGATGTGTTCAACGAGTACGGCGTGCAGATCATGTCGCCGCATTATCTGGGCGATCCGCCGGACGAGAAGCGTGTGCCGCCGGAAAAGTGGTTCACCGCGCCTGCGCAAGCCCCCCGAGATCAGTGATAGCTGCCCAAGGGAGTTCACCCCATGCAGGATTTCATCCTCCACGCCTTGCGGACTGACCCGGAAATCGCAGTGTTCCTGGCGTCGGTGCGGCAATCAGGGAAACCGCGACCGGAGCGGTCAATCCAATGACGCTCGATGCTGCGGCAAAGGCGCGACTCAACAGTCATACGGCAATTGCTTACGCCATACCTGAATGCAGCCATGTTGCCATTTGTCTTGCCTGAAAAAAGCGCGTGAACCCATCTACATGCCTGACGGCGGACCTGCGGGTGGAACTGCCGGCGAAGTGCGCCTCATGCCTGCTTCGCAAGTTGTTACAACGGATGTCACCTGGTTGCCGCTCGTCGCGTCCTTGCGCCGTGGTGGCCGGGGCGCGCTGCAGATGTTGGGGCCATGGTTGCCGAAACCTTGAGAAAAACTCTGACCCGTACAAGTCGTTGAAAGCGTAAGAAGAAATAACTGAATAGTGGTGTCAGGCTCCGAAAAACCGGCACTTTGATATTTTTGAAACAATCAAAATATACGCCTTGGTTCTCATTTTCCTGGGAGCTTTCCTCCCGAAAGAAGCATGCCTGTCGCTAGACGAATCATTGTTTCCAACTACCTTTTGTGGAACTTGTCTTCAGCGCTTATGGGTTAGCACTTTCCGGAAGGAGCTTTGAGAGATGAGTCTCGATTCGATAGCCATGCAGATTTGGATAATTCTGCCCAAGTCATGAGGACCAACGACATCAAAGCGGTTCTTGATGTATGGGCCAGGGACATGGTCACGTCCTACGAGCAATTGAAAACCAAATAGCTTGCTGAAAGGCCACGTTCGTATTTCGCAGCAGCAATATCGAGGTGGCCGCCAAACGTTCGCATCTACGGGCGATGCCGTGATGGGGTTAACTGATGGTTTCGCAGGGGACGCGCAATGTATAGAGGCAGCAACTCTCATCGACTCATGACTCCAGTGGCTTTCGGATTTGCCACGCTGCTGTGTGGCAGCGCGTCAGCCGGGGGCATCCTGATTTACGAGGCCGGCCAGGAAGGCAATGGCCTTGCCAATGCCGGAGCCGCTGCGCTTGCAGCCGATCCGAGTGTACTGATGAGCAATCCAGCAGGGATCACTCAACTGAGCGGGACTCAAGTGAGCGCCAATGCCCAAGTGATTCTGGGAGATATGCGATTTTCTCGCGGCAGTGGCAATCAGTTCGGTGGCAATGAGGGTGGCAACGCATTGCAATACCTGCCCGGAGCCAGTTTTTTCGTCAGTCATCAAATTGACGAACGATCCGCTGTTGGATTCGGCATGTATGGCAACTTTGGTTTGGCACTGGATTACGACGACGATTGGGCTGGTCGCTATTTCAACCAGGAGGCAGCCATTATCGGAGTGTCGTTCCAGCCGACCTTCGCGCATAAGGTTACCGATGACCTCTCCATAGGCATCGGACCACGCATCATGTATGCCTACTATCGAAATGAAACGGCGATCAACAACAACCTGCTGGGGCTGCGCGATAGCCCCGACGGTCAACTTGAATTCAAGGATACCGACACAGGGGTAGGCCTGAATCTCGGCTTGCTCTACCGGTTGAATGAAAGCACGCAAATAGGCTTGGCCTACACCAGCAAGATCGACTTGGAGTTCAAGGACAGTCCGACGGTGCGCAAAGTTGATAATCCGATCATCAATGCTGCACTTCGACGGTTGGATGTTGATTCCCTGGAGCTCGATATGTCTGTGCCGCAAACCGTGCTGCTGAGTGTCGCGCATGATCTGGATTCCAGATGGAAGCTGCTCGGCAGTCTCGGTTGGCAAGACTGGAGTGAGTTTGGTGACATCGGCGTAGAGGTTGATGCCAGTGCTGCCGAAGTGTCCCGCACAGCCGATCGAAACTATAAAGACACCTGGCACGCATCCCTGGGCGCGCAATATCAGGTCAACCCGCGCGTGCGTTGGAGCTTTGGCCTGGGCTATGACAGCTCTGCGGTCAATGACCGTGACCGAACCGTCGATAATCCCATGGGGGAGGCCTGGCGTGTCGCTACCGGGTTGAATTATCAAGTCGACGAAAGCCTGGACGTACATGCCGCCTATACCCTTGTATGGCTGGGAGACATGGAGGTCGATCAAACCAAGTCGCGTTCAGGGGACACGCTCTCAGGCACTTACCGCAACGCTGCGCTGCACATAATCGGCGCAGGCGCGACCTGGCGCTTTTGACGTGTGCCATACATCGTCTGCAAGAACGGGCTACTCATATCCCACACGATTCTGCCGGCCATCGATCAGCACGGTCTCGCGGCGTTGGTGATATCACTCAAAGCTTGTTCTTTTCACCCAGACAACCGACTGAAGTTGGCTGAATACTCGGTGCCGGCCTGGCGATCCTGATCCCAAAATGGCTGGACCCATGGCATCTTGGCGAATCACCTCTGGGAGCTGGATGGAAGCCCGCCGGCTGACAGGGACAAGGTCAACCAGACGTTCCTGCAACCGTTCCTCTCCTATACCAACAGCACGCTGACGACCTGGGGCGTGAATACCGAGTCGACCTATAACTGGCAATCGTCATGGCGAGGCAATGGTCCGAGTCCGGAACTGCCAGCCCTCGCCGATGCCGAAATAACAACGACAACGAGGGCAGTGCCATGACTGACGAAAAAACCGAACTACCAGAAGAAGAACCGGATCAATCAACCCCGGCGCATTCCACTGAAGAAGAGCGCGAGCGCTTGAAGGACTTCAACAAGGACGGCATCCCGCCGGGCAGTTGCTGATCCACACGGAGTCAGGCGTCCTTCCGACGTCTGACTCTTCAGTTGCCCGCGGTACTGGTCTCAGCCTGCGCCACCAACTCCCCGCTGATCGCATCGACCATGGCCGGATGTTCCTCAGCGGCCACGCGCAAGTCCTCGGTAACCCGCAACTCCGCACCCGTCGGCGAAAAGGTCGCGGCGGCGGTGAACGGTGCGGGATTCGCCGGCACCGGGCGTTTGCCGCGGCGCCAGAAGAAAAAGCTGACCATGCTCAGGTTGACCACTGCGAATACCCAGAACAGGCCGTTGGCGCCGAACGAGTTCATCACCGGCGAAATCATCATCGGGCTGATGGCCGAGCCCAGTGAATTGATCAGCAGCAAGCCCTGGATCATCGGCACCAGCGCTTCGGCGGGCGCGCGGTCGGCTGCGTGGCTGACGGCAACCGGATACAGCGCGAATACGCCGCCACCGAGCAGAAACAGCATCGCGGCGAGCATTGTCGAGGACAGCGGCACAAGCACAATCACCAGTGACAAAACTGTGCACGCCACCGTCAGCAGGGTCAGCACCTGCAGGCGATCGGTGCGATCGGACCAGCGTCCGACCGGATATTGCAGCAGCATCGCGCCGAGGATCGTCCAGGCCATCATGCTGCCGACTTCACCGACGTCCAGCCCGCTGCGTTGCAGATACAGCGGCAACAAGGTGTAGATTGCGGCGATGGTCACCCCCGAGCCGAAACAGCCGACCAGCCCGGTCGGCGTCACGCCCAGCAGCTGCCGGGGCTTGAGCGGCTCGACCTGATCGAGCAGCGGCGAGACTCGCGGCAGGATCACGATGGGCAGCACCGACAACGCAGCGAGCATGCCGGCGACCATGAACGGCGCGCTGTCGCTCATGCTGGTGATGGTCCCTAGCGTGGCCTGGCCCAAAACACCAGCGCCATAAAGGACGATCATGTACAGCGCGAGCAAGCGCCCGCGAATCTTTTCGTCACCGGCCAGCAGCAGCCAGCTCTCGATTACCAGAAACACACCGACCGTGGCCCAGCCGTTGATCAGGCGCAGGACCAGCCAGCCCCAAGTGTCATAGAACAGACCCTGCAACAGGATCGTCACGGCGATCAGCGAGGCGAAGCTGCCGTAAGCGCGAATGTGGCCTATGCGCAGAATCAGCCGGTCATTGAACACTGCGCCTAGCGTCAGCCCCATGAAATACGCCGATGAAACAATCCCGATCATCGTCGCCGAGGCACCGGCGGCGTCCAGGCGAAGCGTGGTCAGGGAGGAAAGAAAACCATTGCCCAGAGCAATAATGAACAGCCCGAGCAGGGGCGCCAGCGCCATGGCCAGCAAACGCGGAGACATAAAAACCTCAAGAAATCGAACAGCGCAACGTGCGCCTCTGCGCGTACGGTTGCCAGGCTGGAACAGGTGTTGTGCAAGTGTCTGCCGGTCGGGCAGGGTGGTGGCATCGGCCGTACGTCAATGAGGCATGGCCAGTCTAGGATAGGCTTGTCTATGACCAGACCGGACCTCTGCAAGAGCGCGCGGGATTCTAAGGCTTGCGCAGGATTTGCCAATAGCCGAAGGCTGCGACGTTAGGACGCAGGCTGTTTTGAGGTTCCAAGGGAGGCTGGAAACCAATCATCGGGCTGAGCTCCGAAAAAGGGCCATGCATGCAAAAACTACGCAGGCCCTTGTTCATTTCAGCCCCTAGGTATGCGAAATCAACAAATCACTGATGATGCAGATCGAACCATCCTCAGGCGGCGTGGCGTCGGTGTAGTCGATCTGGTTGTAGACCCCGCCATGGAAGTTGAACACCTGTGAATTCCACGAGGCATCCAGCTGCAAGTCACCCGATGTGCCGATGTTGCCGTTGTAGTCGACGGTGACTCGAGCCACGCCGGCAGAGTTCGCTCGAATGGTTACCTTGAACTTCGCACCCAGCGGCACGCCTTTGAGCACCGTGGTGTTGATCGGAGTGGTCTGATTGAAGCTCTGGCGGAAGCCCATGGTGATGTTGCCTTTTTGCCAGAACACCTTGATGGCCGGGCTGTCGTCGTTTTTCACATGCATTTGCGAGATCACCACTTTCTGCGCTGAGTTGACCTTGGTCACGGTCATCTCCTGATAGTTGAGGTGGTCAGCGGCGCTGGCCAGCGACCAGTAGGCCGCTTCCTTCCATTCGCAGCGGGTGCGGTGAGTGCTCTTGCTCGAGGCGCCTTTGGTGGGGGCGGACAGTTGCAGTGATCCGTCCGGCAGGATCGTGACGATACTGGGGAATTGCGCGATCGCCTGGGCTCCGTTGAGCTCCAGTGCCACCGGATTGGTCGCCGAGACGGGAACCGGAGTGGAGAGGGTGAGATTGCTGATGTTTACGGCCATGGTTTCTACTCCTGACGATAAAAATCATTGGCGCTCCAAGCCTCAGGCCATTCCTGATCCGCACATTTGCCTGCGCGGATTTTCACCACCTCGGGGGCTCAGGAGCATGGCGACGCAGGCGGCCGCCGCAAAAACACACAGGGCAACGGTCACACCTGTCGCCTCCAGCACTGCTCCGAAAATCGGTGTGCCGGCGGTCTGACCGAGTGCCAGCACCAGAAACGGAATGCCCAGCCCAAGCTCCGGGCGATCCGGGAACAAGCGGATGCCTTGCAACAGATAAACGCCTGAAGAAACGATGTAGGCCGCGCCAAACAGGCTCATCGCGGCGAGGCCGTAAATGGCAGAAGCGCCAGTGGCGACAAGTCCCAGCGTGCCGGCCGCGATCCCTGCGAGCGCCAGATGTTGCATGCGCGCGACACCAAAGCGGTCGGTCAGCACACCGGTTGCGCAACCACTGATGCCCGCGGCGCCCAACACGATCCAGGCCCAGGCAATCGACTGATCGGAAAATCCAGCCTCGCTGCGCAGAATGTCAGCGCCGAATGTCCAGATCGCCGTGCTCGCCAACCCCATCAGAAAGGCACTGGCGCACAGCGGCAGTACGCCCGGCCGAAGCAACATTGGCAGAGAAAAATTCTGCGCGACGTCATGTGCCACCCGGCGCGGTACCGCCAATCAGAGCCACACCGTTACACCGACGCCGATCAAGGCGAAAAGCGCGTAGAGCTGCCGCCATTGTCCTGCAGCCACTATCGCTGCCAGGCCGGAAAAAACGATCCCGGCCGCTGTCCCGGCATTGATGAAACCATTGGCCCGCGGACGGTCGGCATCATCAAGACGCGCCGCCACTGCGCTGGCCAATGGCGGCGAGGTCAGACCGGTGCTCAATCCCGCCAGCGCCACGCCGCAGCCCAACGCCAATCCGGACGCCGCGAGCACAATCAACCCCATCCCGAGCGCCGCCGCCGCGCCGGCCATGACCGCCAACCCCCGTGGGCTGACTTTGCCACTGCACACAAACGTCGCGACGATGCCCACGCAATACGCCGCAAACGCACTGCCGCCGATCCATCCGGCAGCGGACACACTCAAGGCCAGATCCTGACGAATCTGCGGCAGCAGCAGTCCATAGGCGAAGCGCGCCAGACCGTAGGACAACGCCGTCAGCGCGAACGCCGCCAGCACCAGATTGATGCCGCGCTTCACGAGCCCATTCCTCCCGCCAGTACGCGGCTTTGAAGATTGGTCATTTGGCAGCAGACGTGGTTTTCTTGCGCGTCCTGGTTGCAGGAGCAGCGCTGGCTGCCTTGGCCTTTTTCCGTGGTGCCGGCGGCGCTACGCTGCTGGCGACCGAACCCGGCAAGCCATCGGAATCGAACGCATCCAATTCGGCGCGCGCCTGCAACCAGTGCTCGAAATCATTACCGTGCGGCCGACCTTGTTCTTCCCAAAGCCTGTAGGCGATTTTGCGGATGGTTTCCTCGTCCATTTCGTTGTCTCCTGCTGATGTAAAAAAGTGCCTCGAAGGCGAGCACTCGTGCCGGATCAAGGTGAAATCGGATCGCTGGCGGGGAAGGTTTCTTCAACCGCTTGATCCAGTTTCGAGTCACTCACATTGCGCTCATCGGCCCCAAGGTTCTGCTCGCAATGGCAAGCCGAAGAGGGGCAGGGTTGGCCCTTTGGGTGCAGATCCGCGCAGGCCTGACTGCAAAACTGCTTGCCGTCACGCTCGAAAGTTTGCTCGCCGCTGCACTTGCAGGTGCAGCCCGGGCAGGCGCAAGCGGATGTTGAAGGATCGTTAGCCATGGGTTTCCTCCAGGTAGTCTGTAAACGCGGTCGTTACCGAGTCTGATAACCCGCCCCGCACCTGCGTTTGATGATTTTCCTCCACGCCCGATGAGCGGTAGAGCGCAGAGGGCGAGGGCAGTACGGCGTTCAACGCCAGGGAAAGATTCAGCGCCAGAATCAGCAGGATCGATACGCTGAAGATGCGCCGCGCCCAGACTTTCGCATTGGCATTGCGCACCGGTCGCAACGTCAGATAAAACCAGTAGCCGCCCAGCCCGAGCACCACTAGCGGATAGGAAATATTGATAGCCGCTACCCAGCCCAATATCGCTGCGCTGATCAGGAAGGCGACCATGTAGAGATTGATTTCGCGTCGGGCCTGGCTGAGGGTCAAGGTCGGTAACCCGGCGGCGCGAAAGTCTTCGTGGCGCATGACAGTGATCGCGTGGGAGTGGGGCATCTGCCAGCAGCAAAACACCACGATCAGCATCAGCGCCGTGGCATCGAAGCTGCCGGTGACCGCGCAATAACCGACCACCGGCGGCATGGCCCCGGACAGGCTGCCGACCAGCGTGCCCCAATGCGAACGGCGTTTCATCAGGCAGGTATAGACGCCCGCATAAACCATCAGACCGACTGCCGCCATGGCGCAGGCCAAGGCAGTTGTGCCGACCCACAACAAGCCGAAGCCGATCACACCCAGCACCGCCGCGTAGCAAAACGCACTGGGCAACGACACAGCGCGAACCGCCAAGGCCCGATGACAGGTGCGCACCATACGCCGATCGATGTCGCGGTCGACGCAGTTGTTGATCACGCAACCGCAAGCAATGACCAGCGCGGTGCCGAGCAGGGCGGCCAATAAATGCGCCAGGGACACCGGGCGGCCACCGGCGGCAAGCAGATAGCCGCCGAACACCGAAGCCAGATTGCCGA
>Ga0308166_1001559_pt1 | contig 24018 bp, 20 predicted proteins | sample PhyCR2_2_FD_202137 | JGI IMG/M metagenome (GOLD analysis project Ga0308166, IMG submission 202137) | Phyllosphere microbial communities from UC Gill Tract Community Farm, Albany, California, United States - DLSLCC.R2 | ecosystem: Host-associated > Plants > Phyllosphere > Unclassified | place... | reverse complement strand
CGCTGACCGATGCGTTTGAGCGTCTCACTCTGGCGGAGCTGGGCCTGCAGCTGCCGATGGCGGCAGGCCAGTTTTACGGGGTCTGGCAGCACTTCTATGACGATAACTTTTCAGGCACCTGGTTCTCCACGCACTACATCGTGCTGGGGTTCCGCCTGAAGGTGAGTGAGGCAGTTCTGCATCTGCCTGATTCTCAGCATGACGACTACCGCTGGCAGACGCCAGCGGCGCTGCTGGCGAGCGATAACGTTCACGATAACAGTCGAGCGTACTTCCTCGCAGAACGTCAGGCCGAGGTGCCGGGTTTATGAAGATCCTTGTGTATGGCATTAACTATTCGCCGGAATTAACCGGCATCGGGAAATACACCGGCGAGATGGTCGAGTGGATGGCGAGCCAGGGACATGACGTGCGGGTCATTACCGCGCCGCCGTACTACCCGGAGTGGAAGGTGGGCGAGCGCTACTCAAGCTGGCGCTATCGCCGCGAAGAGGGCGCAGCGACCGTCTGGCGCTGCCCGCTCTACGTGCCAAAACAGCCTTCGACGCTGAAACGTTTAATTCATCTGGGCAGCTTTGCCCTGAGCAGTTTTTTCCCGCTGATGGCGCAGCGTCGCTGGAAGCCGGATCGCATTATCGGTGTGGTGCCGACGCTGTTTTGCACGCCGGGCATGCGCCTGCTGGGCAAACTTTCCGGCGCGCGCACCCTGCTGCACATTCAGGATTATGAAGTGGACGCCATGCTCGGCCTGGGAATGGCGGGCAAGGGCAAGGGCGGCAAGGTGGCGAAGCTCGCCAGCGCCTTTGAGCGCAGCGGGCTGCACAACGTGGATTACGTCTCGACTATCTCGCGCTCGATGATGAACAAGGCGCAGGAAAAGGGCGTCCCGGCGGAGAGAGTCATTTTCTTCCCGAACTGGTCCGAAGTGGCGCGTTTCCGCGATGTGACAGAGCAAGACGCTCATGCGCTCCGCGCGCAGCTCGGATTGCCTGAAGCCCAAAAAATCATTCTTTACTCAGGCAATATCGGCGAAAAGCAGGGGCTGGAGAGCGTCATTGAAGCGGCGCAGCAGCTTAGCGAACATCCGTGGACGTTTGTGATTGTCGGGCAGGGCGGTGGAAAAGCGCGGCTGGAAAAAATGGCCCTCGAACGCGGCCTGACCAACGTGAAATTTTTCCCGCTTCAGTCTTACGAGGCGCTACCTGCCCTGCTGAAGATGGGCGACTGCCATCTGGTCGTGCAAAAGCGCGGCGCGGCGGACGCGGTGCTGCCGTCCAAGCTGACCAACATTCTGGCGGTGGGCGGCAACGCGGTGATTACGGCAGAAGCCGAAACAGAATTAGGCCAGCTGTGTAACAGCTATCCCGGCATTGCCGTTTGCGTGGAGCCAGAATCCGTTCCCGCGCTGGTAGCCGGTATTGAGCAGGCACTCGCCATGCCAAAAGAGAACACGGTGGCACGTGAATATGCCGAACGCACGCTCGAAAAAGAGAACGTGCTGAGCCAATTTATTGCAGATATACGGGGATAAATCATGAGTCAAACCACGTTGTATCCGGTTGTGATGGCAGGTGGCTCTGGTAGCCGGTTGTGGCCGCTGTCCCGCGTGCTCTATCCAAAACAGTTCCTCTGCCTGAAAGGGGATCTCACCATGCTGCAAACGACGGTTAAGCGTCTGCAGGGTGTGGAGTGTGAAAGCCCGGTGGTGATTTGTAACGAACAGCACCGCTTTATTGTTGCCGAGCAGCTGCGCCAGCTGAACAAACTCACAGAAAATATCATTCTGGAGCCTGCCGGACGAAATACCGCCCCAGCCATTGCCCTGGCGGCGCTGGCGGCAAAACGCAGCAGCCCGGATTGCGATCCGCTGATGCTGGTCCTGGCGGCAGACCACGTCATTCAGCAGGAAGAGGCGTTCCGCGACGCGGTGCGGGCGGCCATTCCTTACGCAGAAAGCGGCAAGCTGGTGACCTTCGGCATCGTGCCGGATCTGCCAGAAACCGGCTATGGCTATATCCGCCGCGGCAGCGTGACGCCGGGCGAAGGCGACAGCGTGGCGTTTGACGTGGCGCAGTTCGTTGAGAAACCGAATCTGGAAACCGCGCAGGCCTACGTTGCCAGCGGTGAATACTACTGGAACAGCGGTATGTTCCTGTTCCGCGCCGGTCGCTATCTGGAAGAACTGCAAAAGTATCGTCCGGATATCCTGAGCGCCTGCGAAAAAGCCATGAACGTGGTGGATCCGGATCTCGACTTTATTCGCGTCGACGAAGCCGCTTTCCTCGCCTGCCCGGAAGAGTCCATTGACTATGCGGTGATGGAGCGCACGGCGGATGCGGTGGTGGTGCCGATGGATGCAGGCTGGAGCGATGTTGGCTCCTGGTCCTCCCTGTGGGAGATCAGCGCGCATACCCCGGAGGGTAACGTCCATCACGGTGATGTGATTAGCCACAAAACCGAGAACAGCTACGTCTACGCCGAATCCGGCCTCGTGACCACGGTGGGGGTAAAGGATCTGGTGGTCGTCCAGACCAAAGACGCCGTGCTGATTGCCGACCGTAACGCCGTGCAGGACGTTAAAAAGGTGGTGGAGAAGATCAAAGCCGACGGTCGCCACGAGCACCATATTCACCGCGAAGTGTACCGGCCGTGGGGCAAATACGACTCCATCGATGCGGGCGAACGTTACCAGGTGAAGCGCATTACCGTGAAGCCGGGCGAAGGCCTTTCGGTACAGATGCATCACCATCGTGCCGAGCACTGGGTGGTGGTGGCGGGTACCGCCAAAGTGACCATCGACGGTGAAGTGAAACTGCTCGGTGAAAACGAGTCAATTTATATTCCGCTTGGGGCGACACACTGTCTGGAAAACCCAGGGAAGATACCTCTCGATTTAATTGAAGTGCGCTCCGGCGCGTATCTGGAAGAGGACGATATTGTCCGTTTCCAGGACCGCTACGGTCGGGTGTAACCACTTCGCATCATGCCCGGTGGCGCTGTGCTTACCGGGCCTACGAATGAATAAAAAATATTTTGCCTGTTAATTGGGCGGGCCAACTGTTGCCTGAAAAAGGGGTCATGATGGAAAAGTTAACCTGTTTTAAAGCCTACGATATTCGCGGCAAGCTGGGTGAAGAGCTGAATGAAGACATTGCGTGGCGCATCGGACGCGCGTACGGCGAATACCTGAAACCGAAAACTATCGTACTGGGTGGCGACGTGCGTCTGACCAGCGAATCCCTGAAGCTGGCGCTGGCGAAAGGGCTGCAGGACGCGGGCGTGGACGTGCTGGATATCGGCCTTTCCGGTACCGAAGAGATCTATTTTGCCACCTTCCACCTGGGCGTGGACGGCGGGATTGAAGTCACGGCCAGCCATAACCCGATGGATTACAACGGTATGAAGCTGGTGCGCAAGGGTGCGCGCCCTATCAGCGGCGATACCGGCCTGCGCGACGTGCAGCGTCTGGCGGAAGCCAACGACTTCCCGCCGGTGAACGAGTCTGCACGCGGCAGCTACAAGCAGATTGATCTGCGTAAAGAGTACATCGATCACCTGCTGGGTTACATCAACGTGGCGAACCTTAAGCCGCTGAAGCTGGTCATCAACTCCGGCAACGGCGCGGCGGGCCCGGTGGTGGATGCCCTGGAAGCCCGCTTTAAGGCACTGAACGTGCCGGTGACCTTCGTCAAGGTACACAACACCCCGGATGGCAACTTCCCGAACGGTATCCCGAACCCGCTGCTGCCAGAGTGCCGCGACGACACCCGCAATGCGGTGATTGAACACGGTGCGGATATGGGCATCGCCTTTGACGGCGATTTCGACCGCTGCTTCCTGTTCGACGAGAAAGGGCAGTTCATCGAGGGCTATTACATTGTCGGCCTGCTGGCGGAAGCGTTCCTCGAGAAAAATCCGGGCGCGAAGATCATTCATGACCCGCGCCTCTCCTGGAACACCGTTGACGTGGTGTCAGCGGCAGGCGGCACGCCGGTGATGTCCAAAACCGGTCACGCGTTTATTAAAGAGCGTATGCGCGAAGAAGACGCCATCTACGGCGGCGAGATGAGCGCCCATCACTACTTCCGCGATTTTGCCTACTGCGACAGCGGGATGATCCCGTGGCTGCTGGTGACCGAGCTGCTGTGCCTGAAAGGTCAGACCCTGGGCGAGCTGGTGCGCGACCGTATGGCGGCCTTCCCGGCAAGTGGAGAGATCAACAGCAAACTGGCGCAGCCGGCTGAGGCCATTGCCCGCGTGGAACAGCACTTTGCAATTCACGCGCTGGAAATTGACCGTACCGACGGTATCAGCATGGCGTTCCCGCAGTGGCGCTTTAACCTGCGCTCGTCCAATACCGAGCCGGTGGTGCGCCTGAACGTGGAATCCCGCGCCGACACCGCGCTGATGGAAGCCCGAACGAAGGACATTCTGGCGCTGTTGAATCAGTAATATTTGCCCCTCCCGGTGGGAGGGGAAACCGAATACAGGAACAACGATGACGAATCTAAAAAAGCGCGAACGAGCGAGAACGAATGCATCGTTAATCTCTATGGTGCAGCGTTTTTCTGATATCACCATCATGGTCGGCGGATTGTGGGCGGTGTGTTGGATCAGCGGGCAATCGTTCTTATACATGCATCTGCTGATGGCACTGATTGCGCTGGTCGTGTTTCAGATGATCGGCGGGATGACGGATTTCTATCGTTCGTGGCGTGGCGTCAAGATGACCACCGAACTGATGCTGTTGCTGCAGAACTGGACCCTAAGCCTGATCTTCAGCGCGGGCCTGGTGGCGTTCAGTCATGATTTTGATAATCGTCTGGTGACGTATCTGTGCTGGTATCTGTTAACCAGCGTCGGCATGGTGGTTTGCCGCTCCCTGATCCGCTTTGGCGCGGGCTGGTTGCGTAACCGTGGTTACAACCGCCGCTATGTCGCCGTTGCCGGCGATCTGCCGGTAGGGCAGGTGCTGCTTGATAGCTTCCGCAAAGAGCCGTGGTTAGGTTTTGAAGTGGTTGGGATCTACCACGACGCGAAACCGGGTGGCGTGCCGTCGGACTGGGCGGGCAACTACGACCAGCTTATTGACGATGCGAAAGCGGGCAAAATTCACAACGTCTACATTGCCATGCAGATGAAAGAGGAGTCCCGCATTAAGAAACTGATGCGTGACCTGGCGGACACCACCTGTTCCGTGATCCTCATTCCGGACGTCTTTACCTTCAACATTCTCCATTCCCGTATCGAAGAGGTGAACGGTGTACCGGTAGTGCCGCTGTACGACACGCCGCTGTCAGGGATCAACCGTGTTCTCAAACGCCTGGAAGACATTGTGCTCTCTTCACTGATCCTTCTGCTGATCTCTCCGGTGCTGTGCTGCATCGCCCTGGCGGTGAAGCTGAGCTCTCCCGGCCCGGTTATCTTCCGTCAGACGCGCTACGGCATGGACGGTAAGCCGATCATGGTGTGGAAATTCCGCTCCATGAAGGTGATGGAGAACGACAAAGTGGTGACGCAGGCTACGCAGAACGATCCGCGCGTGACTCGCGTGGGGAATTTCCTGCGCCGCACCTCGCTGGACGAGCTGCCGCAGTTTATCAACGTCTTTACTGGCGGTATGTCGATTGTCGGGCCACGTCCGCATGCGGTCGCCCATAACGAGCAGTACCGTTCGCTGATTGAAGGCTACATGCTGCGCCATAAAGTGAAGCCAGGCATTACCGGCTGGGCGCAAATTAACGGCTGGCGCGGTGAAACCGACACGCTGGAAAAAATGGAAAAACGCATTGAGTTCGATCTGGAGTACATCCGTGAGTGGAGCCTCTGGTTCGATATCAAAATTGTTTTTCTGACCATCTTCAAAGGTTTCGTGAACAAAGCGGCGTACTAAGATGAGCTTACGTGAAAAAACCATCAGCGGCGCCAAATGGTCAGCGATGGCGACTATCGTCATTATTGGCCTGGGTCTGGTGCAGATGACCGTGCTGGCGCGCATTATCGATAACCACCAGTTCGGTCTGCTGACCGTCTCGCTGGTGATTATCGCGCTGGCCGACACGCTGTCTGACTTCGGTATCGCCAACTCGATTATCCAGCGCAAAGAGATTAGCCAGCTGGAGCTGACCACGCTCTACTGGCTGAACGTCGGGCTGGGGATTGTTGTTTTTGTGCTGGTGTTCCTGCTGAGCGATGTGATCGCCAGCGTGCTGCACAACCCGGATCTGGCCCCGCTGATGCGCACGCTGTCGTTTGCCTTTGTGGTGATCCCGCACGGGCAGCAGTTCCGCGCGCTGATGCAAAAAGAGCTGGAGTTCAACAAGATCGGCATGATTGAAACCAGCGCCGTGCTGGCGGGCTTTACCTTCACGGTGGTGAGCGCCCATTTCTGGCCGCTGGCCATGACCGCCATTCTGGGGTATCTGGTGAACTCTGCCGTGCGTACGCTGCTGTTCGGCTACTTTGGCCGCAAGATCTACCGCCCGGGGCTGCATTTTTCCCTGGCGTCCGTCTCCTCGAACCTGCGTTTTGGCGCCTGGCTGACGGCCGACAGCATCATCAACTACGTCAATACCAACCTTTCCACGCTGGTGCTGGCGCGCATTCTGGGGGCGAGCGTCGCGGGGGGGTATAACCTGGCCTACAACGTTGCGGTCGTCCCGCCGATGAAGCTCAACCCGATTATCACCCGCGTGCTGTTCCCGGCGTTCGCCAAAATTCAGGACGACACTGAAAAGCTGCGCGTCAACTTCTACAAGCTGCTCTCCGTGGTCGGCATTATTAACTTCCCGGTACTGCTGGGTCTGATGGTGGTGTCGAGCAACTTTGTGCCGCTGGTATTTGGCGAGAAGTGGAACAGCATCATCCCGATCCTGCAGTTGCTCTGCGTGGTGGGGCTGCTGCGCTCCGTGGGTAACCCGATTGGCTCCCTGCTGATGGCGAAAGCGCGCGTGGATATCAGCTTTAAATTCAACGTATTTAAAACCTTCCTGTTTATTCCGGCAATTATCGTCGGCGGACACATGGCGGGCGCCATTGGCGTCACGCTGGGCTTTCTGCTGGTGCAAATCATCAACACCGTGCTGAGCTACTTCATCATGATCAAGCCGGTGCTGGGCTCCAGCTACCGTCAGTACATCCTGAGCCTGTGGCTGCCGTTTTATCTCTCCTTGCCGACCCTGGTGGTGAGCTACGGTCTGGGCGTGCTCCTGAAGGGCCATTTGCCGCTGGCCGCGCTGCTGGCAGTGCAGGTTGTCGCGGGCGCGCTGGCGTTTGGGGTGATGATTGTGCTGTCACGCAATGAGCTGGTGGTGGAGATGAAGCGCCAGTTTTGCCGTAACGAAAAAATGAAAACGCTGCTTCGCGCAGGCTAGTTATTTAAGAGGCCATTATGAAATTATTAATTCTTGGCAACCATACCTGCGGCAACCGTGGCGACAGCGCCATCCTGCGCGGTTTACTGGATGCAATTAACACCCTTAAGCCTGAGACAGAAGTGGACGTGATGAGCCGTTACCCGGTCAGCTCATCCTGGTTACTGAACCGCCCGGTGATGGGCGACCCGCTCTACAGCCAGATGAAACAGCACAATAACGCTGCGGGCGTGATGGGACGCGTGAAGAAAGTGTTGCGTCGCCGCTACCAGCATCAGGTGCTGCTTTCTCGCGTAACCGACACCGGCAAGCTGCGCAACATCGCCATTGCGCAGGGCTTTACCGATTTCGTGCGTCTGCTTTCCGGCTATGACGCCATTATTCAGGTGGGCGGTTCGTTCTTTGTCGATCTCTACGGCGTGCCGCAGTTTGAGCATGCCCTCTGTACCTTTATGGCGAAGAAGCCGCTGTTTATGATTGGTCACAGCGTCGGGCCATTCCAGGAACCTCAGTTCAACCAGCTGGCAAACTATGTGTTTGGCCACTGCGATGCCCTGATTTTGCGTGAGTCAGTCAGCCTCGACATGATGAAGCGCAGCGAGATCGACACCTCGAAAGTCGAGCACGGCGTGGATACCGCGTGGCTGGTGGATCACCAGGACGACAGCTTCCAGCCGAGCTACGCGGTGCAGCACTGGCTGGACGTGGCGGCGAAACAGAAAACCGTCGCCATTACCCTGCGCGAGCTGGCACCTTTTGATAAGCGTTTAGGTACGACTCAGGCCGCCTACGAGAAGGCATTTGCCGAGGTCGTTAACCGCGTGCTGGACAGCGGTTATCAGGTGCTGGCGCTCTCCACCTGTACCGGTATCGATAGCTACAACAAGGATGATCGCATGGTGGCGCTTAACCTGCGCCATCTGGTGAACGATCCGTCCCGGTATCACGTGGTGATGGACGAACTGAACGATCTGGAGATGGGCAAACTGCTCTCAGCCTGTGACCTGACCGTGGGTACCCGTCTGCACTCTGCCATCATCTCGATGAACTTTGGCACGCCAGCCATTGCCATCAACTATGAGCACAAGTCTGCCGGGATTATGCAGCAGCTGGGGATGCCGGAAATGGCCGTGGATATCCGTCATCTGCTGGATGGCTCGCTCGGCGCAATGGTGGGCGACACCCTTGGGCAACTGCCCGCCGTGAATGAGCGCCTGGCCGTGGCAGTGAAAGCCGAGCGCGAAAAGGGAATGGGGATGGTGAAGTCGGTGCTTGACCGCGTGCGGGAGGGGAAATGAAGGTTGGTTTCTTCTTACTGAAATTTCCACTGTCGTCTGAAACCTTTGTACTCAATCAAATCACCGCGTTTATCGATATGGGATATGACGTGGAAATTATCGCCCTGCAAAAGGGCGATACGCAAAACACCCATGCGGCGTATACCCAGTATGGGCTGGAGGCGAAAACCCGCTGGCTGCAGGATGAGCCATCCGGAAAAGTGAACAAGCTGCGCTACCGTGCCAGCCAGACCTTACGCGGGCTCCATCGCGCGTCGACCTGGCGAGCGCTGAACATCTCCCGCTATGGCGCGGAGTCGCGCAATCTGATCCTGTCGGCCATCTGTGGGCAAACGGCGCAGCCGTACCGCGCTGATGTCTTTATCGCCCACTTTGGCCCGGCAGGGGTGACCGCAGCCAAACTGCGCGAGCTGGGGGTGATTGACGGGAAGATCGCCACGATCTTCCACGGCATTGATATCTCCAGCCGTGAAGTGCTGAACCACTACACGCCGGAGTATCAGCAGCTGTTCCAGCGCGGCGACATGATGCTGCCCATCAGCGACCTGTGGGCCGGACGCCTCAAAAAGATGGGCTGCCCGGGCGAGAAAATCACCGTCTCGCGGATGGGTGTGGATTTGGCGCGCTTTACCCGACGTCCGGTCAAGGTGCCGGGTAAACCGCTGCAGATTATCTCTGTTGCCCGACTGACCGAGAAAAAAGGGCTGCATGTGGCGATAGAAGCCTGCCGCCAGCTAAAGGCGCGCGGGGTGGATTTCCGTTATCGCATTCTCGGTATCGGCCCGTGGGAGCGTCGTCTGCGCACGCTTATTGAACAGTATGAGCTGGAAGCGCACGTGGAGATGCCGGGCTTTAAGCCGAGCCACGAGGTGAAGGCCATGCTCGATGAAGCCGACGTGTTTCTGCTGCCGTCCGTTACGGGTGCCGATGGCGACATGGAAGGCATACCGGTGGCGCTGATGGAGGCGATGGCGGTGGGGATTCCGGTGGTATCGACCCTGCACAGCGGGATCCCGGAGCTGATCAAGTCAGATCATTCCGGCTGGCTGGTCCCCGAAAATAACGCCATGGCCCTGGCCGATCGGCTGGCCGCGTTTAGCGATATCGACCAGCAGGCGCTGGAGCCCGTGCTGCACAATGCCCGACAAAAAGTCGAGGCAGATTTTAACCAGCAGGTGATCAATCGCCAGTTAGCGAGCCTGCTGCAAACGTTGTAACGCCGAGGTTGTATGCTGAAAAAGATTACCCGACGCAGCTTTGTCTCTTCTCTGTCCGTCCTGGCGGCAATGCCGCTGCTGTCGTCCCGTGTTGCGCGGGCGGCAACCGGCAAGACGGTCTCTGTAAATCAGTACAATAACAACGACTGGATCGCCGCCTTTAAGCAGGCGTTTAACGAAGGCGACACCGTCGTAGTGCCTGCAGGGCTTACCTGCAAAAACATCAACACGGGCATTTTCATTCCTGACGGCAAAACGCTGCTGATTCGCGGGGCGTTAACCGGCAATGGCCGGGGGCGCTTTGTCCTGCAGGAGGGCAGCAAAGTCATCGGTGAGGGCGAAGGCCGTACCGAAAACATTACCCTTGACGTTCGTGGCTCTGACTGTGTCATCAAAGGGCTGGCGATGAGCGGATTTGGCCCGGTAACGCAAATCTACATTGGCGGCAAAAAGCCCAGCGTGATGCGTAATCTGGTCATTGATAACATCCGCGTGAGCCAGGCCAATTACGCCATCCTGCGTCAGGGGTTTCATAACCAGGTGGATGGCGCCCGCATCACCAACAGCAAATTCAGCCACCTGCAGGGCGATGCGATCGAGTGGAATGTGGCCATCAATGACCGCAATATTCTGATCTCCGACCATGTGATCGACAACATCAACTGCACCAACGGGAAGATTAACTGGGGGATTGGTATTGGCCTTGCGGGCAGTACCTACGACAACGACTACCCGGAAAAACAGACCGTGAAGAACTTTGTGGTTGCCAATATCACCGGCAGCAACTGCCGCCAGCTGGTGCACGTTGAGAACGGTAAACACTTTATTATCCGCAATATTAAGGCCAAAAATATTACGCCTGATTTCAGTAAAAAGGCGGGAATAGACAATGCCACGGTAGCAATTTATGGCTGTGATAATTTCGTTATTGATAATGTCGATATGGTCAATAGTGCCGGCATGTTAATCGGATACGGCGTGATTAAAGGTGACTACCTGTCGATTCCGCAGAACTTCAAGCTTAACGATATTCGTCTGGATAATAGCCAGCTTGCCTATAAGCTGCGTGGCATACAAATTTCATCCGGTAATGCGACCTCGTTTGTGGCCATCACCAACGTCGACATGCAGCGCGCGACGCTTGAACTGCATAACAAACCTCAGCACCTTTTCTTACGCAATATCAACGTAATGCAGGAAGCAGCAATCGGACCCGCGCTGAAGCTGAACTTCGACCTGCGTAAGGATGTGCGGGGTAAGTTTATGGCGAAAGACGAGACGTTGCTGTCGCTGGCAAACATCAAAGCAGTGAATGAGAAAGGGCAGAGCTCGGTGGATATTGACCGGGTGGATCAGCATGTGGTGAATACGGAACGGCTTAATTTTGCGCTGCCGCACAGATAATCGTCAGTGGGCTTTTTGCGACTATTCCTGGCACGGAATCGCATTCTATTCAGATTACAACTACTGTAATTTGTGGTGCTAAGGCGTAATATCATTTGAGGATTACGGCAAATCATACTGGCGAAAACAGGTTTAAGAGCTATAATTCGTCAACCATTTTAAGGTGGAAGAAATAATGATTAATTTGAAAGCAGTCATTCCGGTAGCCGGACTGGGCATGCATATGCTGCCAGCCACAAAAGCCATTCCTAAAGAGATGCTACCGATCGTCGACAAGCCGATGATTCAATACATCGTCGACGAGATTGTTGCTGCAGGGATCAAAGAAATCGTTCTGGTTACGCACTCGTCCAAGAATGCGGTTGAAAACCACTTCGACACCTCTTACGAACTCGAAGCGCTGCTGGAGCAGCGTGTTAAACGTCAACTGCTGGCGGAAGTGCAGTCCATTTGCCCTCCGGGCGTGACCATCATGAACGTGCGTCAGGCGCAGCCGCTGGGCCTGGGCCACTCCATCCTGTGTGCTCGCCCTGTCGTGGGCGACAACCCGTTTATCGTGGTCCTGCCTGATATCATCATCGATACCGCTTCTGCGGATCCGCTGCGCTATAACCTGGCGGCGATGGTGGCGCGTTTCAACGAAACAGGCCGCAGCCAGGTGCTGGCGAAACGCATGAAAGGCGATCTGTCCGAGTACTCTGTTATCCAGACTAAAGAAGCGCTGGAGACAGAAGGGCAGGTGAGCCGCATCGTTGAGTTCATCGAAAAACCGGATCAGCCGCAGACGCTGGATTCTGACCTGATGGCGGTTGGTCGTTATGTCCTGAACGCGGATATCTGGGCCGAGCTGGAAAAAACCGAACCAGGTGCCTGGGATCGTATCCAGTTGACCGATGCGATTGCCGAGCTGGCGAAAAAGCAGTCTGTTGACGCGATGCTGATGACCGGTGAGAGCTACGACTGCGGTAAGAAGCTGGGCTACATGCAGGCGTTTGTGAACTATGGGCTGCGCAACCTGAAGGAAGGGGCGAAGTTCAGAAGCCGGATTGAGAAGTTGTTAGCTAACGACTGATTTTATCTTACTTGATTTGCACAAGCGGCAGTCATCATTTGGGTATGTTGAAACATAACCAAAATGGTAGCTGCCGTTTTTTGTTATTAATTCTAATGATAACATGGATTTATCTGATTTAAATCTGGTCAGATTTGTAACGATTTGTGCTTGTTTCTGAGGTCATTTAGGACGACAATTAACGCCAGTTTTTGTCTGAATCCAGACCAGAAAAATCATTTATTCAAACTTCGCTCAGTGCACTGGTAGCTGTTAAGCCAGGGGCGGTAGCGTGCAAAATTTCTGAAGCCGATATTAATTACCCGGTATCAGAACGCCAATATCTCGACAAATTCAATAGACGGAACAGATCACGTGAAAATTCTTGTGACGGGCGGGGCCGGCTTTATCGGCTCAGCAGTGGTACGACATATTATTAAAAATACCCAGGATGAAGTCGTCAATGTGGATAAACTGACGTATGCCGGTAACCTTGAGTCGCTTACAGAAGTGAGTGATAGCGCCAGATATGTCTTTGAGCATGCGGACATTTGCGACAAGAATGCTATGGATCGTATCTTTGCTGAGCATAAGCCGGATGCCGTTATGCACCTGGCGGCTGAGAGTCATGTCGATCGTTCCATCACCGGCCCGGCCGCGTTTATTGAAACCAATATTGTCGGTACCTATGTATTGCTGGAAGCGGCTCGTGCTTACTGGTCCACTTTAGATGATGTAGCGAAGAAGGCGTTTCGTTTCCATCATATCTCTACCGATGAAGTGTATGGCGATCTGCCGCACCCGGACGAGCATCCGGTTTCTACCGATCTGCCGCTCTTTACCGAGACCACAGCTTATGCGCCAAGCAGCCCGTATTCTGCTTCAAAAGCCTCCAGCGACCATCTGGTTCGAGCCTGGCTGCGTACCTATGGGTTCCCGACCATCGTCACTAACTGCTCCAATAACTACGGTCCGTATCATTTCCCTGAGAAACTGATCCCGCTGGTCATCCTGAATGCGCTCGATGGCAAACCACTGCCAATTTATGGCAAAGGTGACCAGATCCGCGACTGGTTGTATGTTGAAGATCATGCGCGTGCGCTCTACACCGTCGTAACCCAGGGTAAGCCGGGGGAGACCTATAACATCGGTGGTCATAACGAGAAGCAGAATCTGGATGTTGTACATACGATTTGCGATCTGCTGGATGAGATTGTGCCGAAAGAAGGCTCTTACCGCGATCAGATCACGTATGTTGCCGACCGCCCGGGGCATGACCGTCGCTATGCGATTGATGCGCATAAAATCGGCGTAGAGCTGGGATGGAAGCCAGAAGAGACGTTTGAAAGTGGGATTCGTAAGACCGTGGAATGGTATCTGAGCAACCAGGACTGGGTTAATAACGTAAAAAGCGGTGCCTATAAAAGCTGGATCGAACAGAATTACGGAGAACGTTAATTGTGAATATTCTTCTGTTCGGGAAGACAGGGCAGGTGGGTTGGGAACTCCAGCGTGCGCTGGCGCCGTTAGGGAATTTAATAGCGCTTGATGTGCACTCGAAAGAGTACTGTGGCGATTTCAGCAAGCCAGAAGGGATTGCTGAGACGGTTCGTGCCATCAAACCTGATGTTATCGTTAATGCTGCAGCGCATACTGCTGTTGATAAAGCGGAATCAGAGCCTGAATTCGCCCAGTTATTGAATGCAACAAGCGTTGAGGCCATTGCGAAGGAAGCGGCGAAAATTGGTGCCTGGGTTGTTCATTATTCAACAGATTACGTTTTTCCGGGCGATGGGGATAAACCATGGCGTGAAACGGATGCGACAGCGCCATTAAATGTTTATGGGCAGACTAAACTTGACGGTGAAAAAGCGCTGCAAGCACATTGTCCTAACCATCTTATTTTTCGTACCAGTTGGGTTTACGCGGGTAAAGGGAACAATTTCGCGAAAACCATGCTGCGTCTGGCGAAAGAGCGTAAAGAACTTTCTGTTATCAACGATCAAGTTGGTGCGCCTACGGGAGCAGAATTACTGGCAGACTGTACCGCGCATGCTATTCGTGTAGCGATGGTAAAACCAGAAGTGGCTGGTCTTTATCACCTCGTCGCGTCAGATACGACAACCTGGTATGACTATGCTGCTCTGGTATTTGATGAAGCCAGAAACTCAGGCATTGAACTGGCGATTGAAAAAATCAATGCTGTTCCGACAAGCGCTTACCCGACACCTGCTCGCCGGCCGCAGAATTCGCGGTTAAGCACAGAGAAATTCCAGCATAACTTTGGTCTGGTATTGCCAGCATGGGATGTTGGCGTGAAGCGCATGTTAGCTGAGCTTTTTACAGCCCAATCACTTTAATCATTAAATAAATGCCCGGATTCGGGCATTTTGCGTTTACAGAGAAATTATAATGGCTACGCGTAAAGGTATTATTCTTGCTGGTGGATCCGGCACTCGTCTCTACCCTGTGACTATGGCGGTGAGTAAACAACTGCTGCCCATTTACGACAAACCAATGATTTACTATCCGCTGTCTACACTGATGCTGGCAGGGATTAAAGACATTCTGATCATTAGTACGCCACAGGATACCCCGCGCTTTGAACAACTTCTGGGCGACGGCAGTCAGTGGGGATTAAACCTTCAGTATAAAGTACAGCCAAGCCCTGATGGACTGGCTCAGGCCTTTATTATTGGCGAAGAGTTCATTGGTGACGACAACTGTGCGCTGGTGCTGGGCGATAATATTTTCTACGGTCATGACCTGCCTAAACAGCTGGAAGCCGCAGTGAGTAAAGGCGACGGTGCAACGGTATTCGCCTATCACGTCAACGATCCGGAACGTTATGGCGTGGTGGAGTTCGATAAAAATGGTACGGCCATCAGTCTGGAAGAGAAGCCGCTGGAACCTAAAAGCAACTATGCTGTAACGGGTCTTTATTTCTACGACAATGATGTAGTGGAAATGGCGAAGAACCTTAAGCCTTCAGCGCGCGGTGAGTTGGAAATTACCGATATTAACCGTATCTACCTTGAGCAGGGCCGTCTGTCTGTAGCGATGATGGGACGAGGCTATGCCTGGCTGGATACCGGTACGCATCAGAGCCTGATTGAAGCGAGCAACTTTATTGCGACCATCGAAGAACGTCAGGGGCTTAAAGTCTCCTGTCCGGAAGAGATTGCTTTTCGTAAGGGATTTATTGATGCAGAGCAGGTAAAGATACTGGCTGAACCACTCAAAAAAAATGCCTATGGCCAGTATTTGCTCAAAATGATTAAAGGTTATTAATCTATGAATGTTGTAAAGACAGATATTCGAGATGTGATGATTTTTGAGCCGAAGGTTTTTGGTGATGAACGAGGGTTTTTCTTTGAAAGCTTTAATAAGAAAACCTTTGAAGAGTTAACAGGACGTGAAATAGAATTTGTGCAAGATAACCATTCTAAATCCTGTAAAAACGTACTACGTGGTCTTCATTACCAGCAAGCACCTTATGCACAAGGAAAATTAGTTCGCTGCATAGCTGGTGAAGTTTTTGACGTAGCTGTGGATATACGTAGAGAATCGGAAACATTTGGTAAATGGGTTGGGGTATATCTTTCTGCTGAGAATAAACGGCAGTTATGGATACCTGAAGGTTTTGCTCATGGTTTTGTTGTTCTTAGTGAAGTTGCTGAGTTTCAATATAAAACAACAAATTATTACAACCCCAGTAGTGAACGATGTATTGCATGGAATGACCCTGTGCTAAATGTACATTGGCCGATTTCTGAGAATGAAGTCATTCTCTCTGAGAAAGATAAATTAGCTCCAGATTTTATAGAACATATTAAGGATGAACAATGATTCCATTTAATAAACCATACTTACAAGGGAAAGAACTCTTTTATATATCCCAGGCGGTAAGTTTAGGAAAAATATCTGGTGACGGTTTTTTTACAAAAAAATGTCACGAATACTTTGAAAATAAATATGCTTTTAAAAAAGTATTATTAACAACATCTTGTACCGATGCTCTTGAAATGGCCGCGATATTACTTGATATTAAGCCAGAAGATGAGGTCATTGCACCGGCTTATACATTTGTATCTACAGTAAACGCTTTTGCACTGCGAGGAGCAAAATTAGTTTTCGCGGATAGCTATGCAGATAATCCAAATGTTGACCCAAGCTCAATCCGAGCTAGTATAACTGATAAAACGAAAGCTATTATTGTTGTTCATTACGCTGGTGTAGCGTGTGATATGGATGAAATTATGTCCATTTCTAAGGAATATAATATTCCTGTCATTGAAGATGCTGCGCAAGCTATTGATTCCTTCCATAACGATAGACCTCTGGGAAGCATTGGTACATTCGGTACTTTTTCATTCCATGAAACAAAAAACATTATCTCGGGTGAAGGTGGAATGCTTGTCATCAATGATGAAAGCTATTTTCAGCGAGCAGAAATTATAAGAGAAAAAGGGACCAACAGGTCTTCATTCTTCAGAGGAGAGGTAAATAAGTATGGATGGGTTGATATCGGATCATCCTTCCTTCCATCCGATATTATTGCAGCATATCTTTATGCGCAATTAGAAAATTTAGAGCTCATTCAGAAACAGCGAAAAGTATTGTGGGAGAGATATCGTGCTAATTTGAGTGAATTAGAGACTAAAGGATTTATTAAGCTACCTGTAATTCCTGAGTTTGCTACTAATAATGCCCATATGTTTTATGTAATATGTGCTGATATAGAAAAAAGAACAGCGTTAATTAACTATCTTAAAGGATTCGAAATTCATTCCGTTTTCCATTATTTATCACTTAATAAAAGTGATTATTATTTGTCAATCGGTGATGAAGTTGAGTTGGCAAATAGTGACCATTTTAGTGATTGCTTGTTAAGACTTCCGATGTTCTATGAATTAACAATAGAGCAGGTAGATTATATTTGTGAAAAAATAAAAAATTTCTATAACTAATCTTTTGATCACGTAGTGTAATGTTAGGGTTATCATCAAATAACCTTCTTCTTAATAACAAGAAATTTATATAATGATTAAAGAAGTCAAGTTATTAACATATATATATGGCGTAAGAATATATACAGCTGTCGTTGCGATCTTGCTGATTCCTTTGTTAATAAAGAGGATTGGTGTAGAAGCATATGGATTACTTGGCTTCTTTACAGTATTACAGGCATGTTTAAGTATTTTGGATGCAGGAGTAGGTGGGGTATTAACAAGAGAAGCCATTATATCGAAGCAAAATATTAAGCGGTTTGAAAAATTCAATATATTATATCGAAAAATAATTTTAATATTTATTGGTATAGCAATATCGCTCATTCTGTTGGGAGGGTTATTTAGCTATAAATTTAGTACATCATGGCTAAAAACAAATATCAAAGATTCCACATTAATTATATGCACAACACTGATGTTTTGCATTTTTGCACTAAGATATTTGCAGGGGCCATTCAGAAGTTTATTACTTTCTAATGAATCCCAGATTACAATTACGACTATTAATTTAATAAACACAACGCTATCGCAACCTTTTACACTTGTATTATTATATGTTTTCAAAGGCGATGTTATCTTTTATTTTATAATGCAGCTTTTGAGTGCAGCGTTAACTTGTGGATTGATGATTTTTTTTAGTGAACGCGTGAGAAAAAACATATTAAAGACCATCGATAAACAACAAGTTACTGATGATGATACTAGTGAGATATCCATTTCAAAATTCTTTTCGTTTGCATTGCAGCTGTCAATGCTTACGATTCTATGGGTAGTGGTAAACCAATCGGATAAGCTAACGCTGACGCGTTTTCTGCCTTTATCCGAATATGCAATGTATAGTATCGCTATTTCTATAATGGGGATTCTGGCAATTATTAGCGATCCTTTAAATCAGTATCTACAGCCAAGACTGACCAAATATTTCCATGAAAAAAATACGCTACAATATTCAAGATTATATTTTCATGCATTTAAATTTATAATTACTATTACTATACCCTTAAGCATCTTTTTGTTTTTCTTTTCTGAGAAGATACTTTTTATATGGAGTAACAATACACATCTCGCTACTGAAGTATCTAAATATTTACCATGGCTATTTTTGGGAGGGGTGTTTTCAATTTATTCAAATCTAATATTCTTGCTTCTCTATAGCCAGGGACAGTTAAAAAAACATACTGTCGTGTATGTGATTTTTAGCACGATAATAATTCCGTCAAACATTTTTATCGCTAAGAACTTTCATGGTGATGGAACGTCTGTTTTTTATGCGGTGAATGCTATCCTCTTATTTATTTTGTGGGGAGGATATAACCTTACTGAAACATTCAAACATGGACTAGGAATAATAATCTTTTATATTATACCTTTGGTCATTATAGAACTCATTTATTATTATTATATATCTAAATTCGAAGCGTTTAGTGGAAGACGGTTATTATCTTTTGCATATTTATCTTTGTTAGGGTTTGGAAGCGTTCTAATTTCTATGTGCTATATTTTTGGAATGCATAAAATATTACCTTCTTTTGATTTTAAAATGAGCAAAAAATGAAAGTGTTTATATGTGCGCCTTCTTTTGATGAGAATAGTGGTGGTTCCGTAGTTCTTCATCGTTTATGTCATATTATTAATGAATTTAGCGAACATAACGCTTTTCTTGTAAAGTTAAAACCAACATACTCAGGAAAAATAACGATTAAAAAAATACTTCAGCAATTAAAATGGGAAGTTCGCTCGAAGTCTTGTTTTAAAACGCATGCTGAATGGAATACTCCGCTATGGAATTCGAAAAAAATTCCTGAAGATGGGATAGCCATATATCCGGAAATAGTTAATGGCAATCCTCTTGGGGCCAAACATGTCGTAAGATGGTTATTGCATCAGCCTGGTTTTCATACATCCATCATTAATTATGAAGCTGGCGAAATGTATTATAAATTTAACTCAGCTATTAAAGATTTTCAGAGAGACGGGTCGTTTACATCTCAGCATGAATTGAAAGTTATTTATTACCCAATTGATATTTATAATGAAAGTAATGATGTAAAAGATATAAACTGCTGTTTCATGGTTAGAAAAGGAACTTATAAAGAAAAAATACATCCCGCGAATGCAGTACAAATTGACGGTTTAAGTCATAAAGAAGTAGCCGCTATTTTCAAGCGCTCTAAAAAATTCATTTGTTATGATGATTACACCGCCTATTCAATTTTTGCTGTGTTATGTGGTTGCCCGTCATATGTTGTACCAGCTCAAGGGCAGTCGATAGAAGATTGGTATCCAAATTTATCGGACAGATATGGTATTTCTTTTGGTTTCTCAAAAGAGCAAGAGGAGTGGGCGAAAAGTACACGAGAAAATGTCTATAGCCACATACTCACTGAGCATCAGAGGTCTACCGAAAATGTACTCGCATGCCTAATTGAAATAGCAGATTACTTCAATATAAAATAATATGAAATATATTCCGAATGAAAAATAAAACCTCCTTGAAAAAATGCAAGCTTACCAGTTCTTGAGAAAAAGTATTCTTACTCAAGCTATTTTAGTTATCAACATTAAAATTTCATCAAAGAATATTGGTTGCTATTTATGACATGATGAGTTTATTAAAGTTTGTTTGCGGTGATATAAATTTATTATTGCTGCATATCCAGTTTTCTGTTTTTTTACTATTTTTTCATAGCTTCATGTTTTATTGAAAAATGTACCGAGACCAGAAACATGATCACGCATTAATTATGAGCATAACATGAGACATGATTTAGTATATGCCAAAACAAACAACAGTATTCAGTTATTTATATTATTCTCTCTTTCATTTGTTTTATTTGTAATAGCTGCTTTTAGACCTCTTGGCATTGATAATGATTCATTAACATATGAGAGTGAAATAGTTGCCTTTTACAAAGGTAACTCTGAAATAAAAGAACCGATATTTATAGCATTCAGTTATATTAGCGAAAAGATATTTAATGAAAACACACGAGTTGTTTTTATTCTTTACGCTGCATTGTCTGTTTTTTTTAAAACCTATGCTATCGCTCAATATTCAAAAAAAATCCTTTTATCCTTGGTCGTTTATGCCGGTATGTTTTTCATTCTGCATGAAATGACTCAAATTAGAGTTGGGCTTGCATCAAGTTTCTTTCTCTTAGCGATTCCCGATTTAATTAAAGGGGACCGCAAGAGGTATACCATCAAGATTTTATTAGCTAGTTTGTGTCATTTCAGTGCGGTTATACTCTTGCCATTAGTATTTTTGTCATCTAAAAAAATAAATTTCAGCTTGGTTTTTTTATCTCCACTAATAATGCTGACACTCATCTTGTTTATTGGGGATATGAATCCTATTCTGATTTCTATTTTTAGATATCTGCCGGAACCTTTTTCTACCAAAGCGATCTCTTATATTGTAGGAGTCGAGCAATTCGGTCGTTTTGATGAGGTTAATATATTTAGCAAGTTTACTTTATCTGCATTTGCTTTTTTTATCTTATATTTATACGCCTGTACTAAATCTAGTATAACAGCTGATGACATTATATTTCTCAAGCTTTTTAGCATTATGCTAACAGCATTTTATTTGTTTTCTTCTGTCCCTGTTCTGGCCTCTAGAACTTTTGAATTATTTGCTGTATCCTTTATATTTTCTTTGCCGGTTATTGCCACGAAATTCAAACCATCATGGATTGTAAGTTTGATAATTTTTTCTTGGGTATGTTTATACTGTTATTTAGTGAATTTAAAATTGATTGGGATTTAGATAAATGGAAAACAAAAAAAAACTGCTCATAATTTTGTTAAATTGGAATGGCTCAAAAGATACACTTGCATGTTGCGAAAGCATCAAAGACATAGAAGGATTCAATGAAGATTTAGTTAATTTAGTAATCATTGACAATGATTCAAATAATGATTCTTATGATTATCTTTGTGATGGTCTGGAAAAGCTTTTTGGTCAGCCACAAAATATTACAATATCAAATCATTTATTTGATGATTATAAATTAACGGCTACGAAAGCATACCAAAATGTATATTTGTTCAGATCTTCTTTGAATCATGGGTTCGCAAAAGGATGCAACCTAGGTGCAAAATATGCAGAACAAAATGATTTCGAGTACATACTTTTTTTAAACAACGACACAGTTGTCGAACCTGACTTTCTTAAACCATTATTAGAAAGTATTGATAACTTTGATGCTGTTATACCACAAATTCGATACCATCATGATAAAAACCTTATGTGGAATTGTGGTGGGGAGATTTCTAAATTTGGTTCAAGAAAATATTATTTTGCCAAGGAAAATATTAATAAAATAGTTTTTCCTAGGGATGTTTTCACGGTAACATTTGCAACTGGTTGTTGTTTATTATTTAAAACGAATTATTTTAAAGATATTGGCAGATTTTCTGAAAAATTTTTCTTCGGTGAGGAAGACATTGAGTTAGCTTTGAGACTGAAGAAAAACAAAGCTAGAGTGGTATGTAACACTCATTCTGTTATATATCATAAAGTTGGAGCTAGTATACAAGGTAGTCCTGAAAAACTTTTACGTAAAGCTTATATCCATTACCTTAATAGATTTGTGAATATGAAGCTCCATCTTGGAGTTCTATGGTATTTATGGCTTATCCCATCAATTATGAAAGTAATATTTAACTTAATAAAAATTAACCAATTAAATTTTCGTGATTGTTATGATTTTTTGAGGGCTTTGATCTCTGATTCATTATCTCTCACTGAGGTCGACAAAAATAAATTTGAGTCAGTGCTGAAGGATGGATTCAAATGATTAAAAAAATTTTTAGAAGACTATCGCTTTTATTCAAGTCGATTTTTTTGTCTTTTTTCTTTTTCTTCAGGGGATGTTTTTGCCGCACTACTCTAAAAAATGGCAATGTAAAATTTGTTGTATCGCTAACTACTTATGGTTGGCGGTATAATTTTGTTTTCTTAACTATTGAAAGTATTTTTTTTCAAGAGGTTAGACCTTCGGTAATCTATCTTTGGATTCATAAGGATGAGCATATTTCTCCAATTGCAAAGTGGTTTTTACAAAGGCAAATCAAAAGAGGGCTTATTGTCCGATATGTTGAAAGAGATATAAGATCATATAAAAAATTGTCATATATAATATCTGATACAGATTGTTCCTTTGACTTTATTATCACTGCAGATGATGATGTTTTTTACCCTAGATATTGGGTAAGAAATTTTGTAGAACACCCGAAAGTGAATAGTCATATCCTGTGTAATAGAGGAAGAGTCATTACGTTTGAAAGCAATACTGAGCAGTTAAAAGCCTATAAATACTGGCCACTTGCCAATTCTAGCCATAACTCAAGTAACTGTATTCTTCCGACCGGAGTTTCAGGGATATGTTATCCTATAAAGGCTCTTGATATGAGAATATCAGATTTTGACAGTATAGAAAAATTATGTCCTTATGCAGATGATATTTGGTACAAAATGATTACCACCGCAAATGGTTATAAATCAGTAATATTAGAACGCAGTATTGATCATTTTCCTCCTCTTGTAACATCCCTCACAAAGGGGCTAGAAAAAATGAATGTTAATGAAGATCTCAACACGAGACAGTTCACTAATTCACTATCCTACTTCGGCTTAGGAAAAGATTCATTTGAACGTGAGTTTCAATAGATTATGAATGATTTAATATCCATTATCATGCCCAGTTTTAATTCCGCTAATACAATTAGTAAATCTATTGATTCTATCGTTAATCAATCGTATTCGAATTGGGAGCTTTTGATTACCGATGATTGCTCTACAGACAATACAGAATCAATTGTAAGGGAATATGCTACAGTAGACTTAAGAATTAAAATATTTAGTAATGTAACAAATTCAGGTGCCGCTGTTAGTAGAAATAATTCTATTGAAAGAGCAAGTGGTGACTATATTGCATTTCTGGATAGTGATGATTTATGGCATAAAGATAAATTGAAAGAACAGCTTTCTTTTATGAAAGATTATAACTTAGATTTTTCTTTTACTGCATATGAAATGATTGATGAGGAAGGTGTCGAATCTGGAAAGATAGTGGATCTTCAAGGTGATAATCGGTCTTTCGGTTACTATGATATGTTGCGTAAAAAAGCTACTTTAGGTTGTTCTACTGTTATGCTAAAGAAGTCAGCTTTCAGCGATTGTAAAATGCCATTGATAAGAACTGGACAAGATTATGCCTTGTGGCTTAAATTGCTTAAGCAAGGTAAAAGGGCGTATTTATTAAACAAAGTACTAACGCAATATAGAGTTTTACCTAATTCCATCTCCCGGAATAAATTTAAGAAATGTAAGAGGCAATGGCAAATCTACAGAGATTTTGAAAATTTAAATATGTATCAGTCCTCCGTGTCATTTGTTCATTATGCATGGCGTGCAATTTTTAGGCGATAACAACTAAGCTTACTAAAAGTCGCTTTGTAAGAAGATTTTATAGCGCATGTTCAACTACTCTTTACCTTTGGAACTGAGTTAACATATAGAACACATTCAAGCCGCGCATAAGCCGCGGCGACCACACCTGACAGGAGTATGTAATGTCCAAGCAACAGATCGGCGTTGTCGGTATGGCAGTGATGGGGCGCAACCTGGCGCTCAACATCGAAAGCCGTGGTTATACC
>Ga0308166_1001552_pt1 | contig 24072 bp, 35 predicted proteins | sample PhyCR2_2_FD_202137 | JGI IMG/M metagenome (GOLD analysis project Ga0308166, IMG submission 202137) | Phyllosphere microbial communities from UC Gill Tract Community Farm, Albany, California, United States - DLSLCC.R2 | ecosystem: Host-associated > Plants > Phyllosphere > Unclassified | place... | reverse complement strand
GTGTTGAAGGCGCTATCGCTAACAAGACCGTGACTTACGATTTCGAACGCCTGATGGATGGCGCTAAACTGCTGAAATGTTCAGAGTTTGGTGACGCGATCATCGAAAATATGTAATCAGTTTTACGAAACATATAGCCAACACGAATGTAAAAATCGTGTTGGCTTTTTATTTCACGCCTTCTTTCCCCAAAACTTCCCCAAAACTCTTCCCCAAAACTGTCTATAAAATCACCGTCACACAGCAACCACAATCCAGTCTTTGCCTCGATCATCGTTATAGCGATCAGTCATTTTCTGAGTCTTATGGCCGAGTAATTTTTGAGTGTCCACACCCTGTTCACGATACAGACGTTCCGATAGCGAACGCTGCTCATGAAAGGTAGGTGCTGCACCTTCATCCCATGACAGCCCACAGTGATTCCTGGCCTTTTTGAACGTCGTTGTAATAGAGCTGGCAGAAACCTTATTACCCCGGACGGCCTGAGAGGTTGAGTGACGGAAATGGACCAGATATTTACTCACCACAGCGTCCCGGCATTGAGCGATAACCTCTCTGAGTGAGATATCAATAGCCATGCACCTCAAGCTCAGAGGAATGGCAACACGGCAGCCGGTTTTCTCCTGAGTAACATGCAGCATGTCGTCCCAGATGTCCGAAAATTGCATATTAGAGATATCGCCTATGCGCTGGCCGGTGACCAGAGCTAATAGCATTGCGCACTGAAGATAGGGCGGGTGATCCCCTGCAGCGCTGAATATGGCTTGCCACTCATCCAGTGAAAGACGCTGACGTACTACCCGGTTACGTGGTTGTTTGGTGGCCTGCGCTGGGTTGTAGCCGGGGGGAACGTGCCCAGCGTGCTGGGCCTCTTTGAACACATCAATGATCGCCATCCTCACTACCTGAGCCATTCGGTTATGGCCTTCGGCTTTAATAGCATCGACTATCTCTGCGACCTCTAACGCGCCAACGTCCTTTAAATACATCATCCCGCAATTCTGGCGTAATAATTCGACCGGCTTCTTTTTCTGCTTCACGGAATTTATTTTTATCTCCCCTGACTCAAGACGCTCCTGCTGTATCTCAAGGAAACGATCAAGCCAGGTTGTGACGGTGATAAATTCCCGCGACTCCCGCATTTTTGCGATCTTCTCGTTAATGCTGAGTATTTGCCGGGTCCGCTGTTCTGCAATAATGGCGTTTGCTTCATTTGCGACCTGCTTCGCTTCATCAGCATTGGTTCCCAGGCTGTGAAATTTGCCAGTGATAGGGTGCTTATATTGCCAATACACACGACCAGTGCGTTTATCCAGCTTTGAATAAAGGTTGGGGATTGTAATGTTATGGGTGCGCGGTCTTGCAGCCATCCTCGATAATCCTTCTCAATTTTGGGTTTGCTGTCGGTGCTAATTTCGGTGCGGCGAGAATCCCGGTAAATCGTGCCTCGCGATCAATCATCCATTTCCGGCCAACCTTTACCGCTGGAGGGGCCATCATTCTGCCTTTTGCATACGCCTTTAAAGTGCGCACGCTTGGAGCCTCATTTCCAAATTCATCTTTAGCCCAATCCTCAAGGCTAACCATTCTGGACATAATCAAACCTCATTACCGGACATTATTATTCCGCCATACCGATTAGCGCAGGGCCATTACTGCTTCCATCAACTCCATGAAACACCTTTGCGTGCTTACCTTCCTGGTAGCCGAGATATTTAGCATGAGAGGTGCCGTCATCATCTTTACTGTTACGGGTCTTGGCTTTACCCATGCCCTCATCTTTCAATTTCTCCGCGTAGGCACTCATTTTGGCCTCCTGCTTTTCATCGATGACCAGCTCTTTCACTGCGTGATACGCACCAGAGGCCCAGCCCTCACAAAATTGGTCAGCTAATGCCGCCTTACGTTTTGGGGCAAGCCAGCTCTCGCAGTGCTCGTTGATGAATTTTTTTCGCGCCTGCTTAATCTGGCGTGTCAGAACGTCGAAAATGTACGCAGCTGCAACATCACGGTTATCCAACCCGTAAAAACTAACGACGCGTTTGTAGCGGTAGCCAGAGGTTGCTCTCCAACCTACAAGGCACTTAACAGCGAACGCCTTTTCTATGGTTGTAGTCAGGTAGATCATGTAAAGAGGTAGTTTCTCTGCATCACTTGGAGAGCTTTTGCTCTCACTGGTGCTGATTTCAGAGAACACGACCTCTGATTCACTCAGGCCATGCTCTCGCATAAATGCCTGCGCCTTTGACATGGCGCTGGCAGCTTCTGCAGGGCTGCTGGTGTTCTCTGCAAGACGCATCAATTTCTGGATTTTGGAGAGGTATTTCTTTTTGGCTGCAGCATCCATCACTCACCATCCTTGACGATTTCATTCACTGAGATAGGCGCGATGCTATCCAACAGCAGGCGGGCGCGTGTTCCTCCTGCACCCCCACGGCGGCCAGTTTCTTTGTAGTAATACTCTTTGCCGCTAACTACCCAAGTTGTGGCGCTCTGATGCAATCTGACCTGTTTTTTCCCGGTGTTCGTGATCACTGTTCCGATATGAGTTTTCACTGTCATTTTTCACCACCCTTACCGGCGCGGAGTTGGGCTGCAATTTCTTCGCAGACATGCGTGAGTGCGCAGAGGCTTATCGCGGGATGTGCCTTAACCCTCTCAACACCCTCAGCCCGCACAGAGTTAAGGTAGGCGTCGGTGGCTGACTGTTTCAGCACCTGCATGGCGTCGTATAGCAGTGACTGTGCAGGATTCGGTGAATTCTGTATGGCGTGATAACCCGCCGCACTATATTGGCCTATGAGGCGATCAATGATTTCGCATCGCGCCGCATTCTCAGCTGCTAGCGCGTCACGCTCTGATTCAAGAGCAGAGTAGCGTTCATAACTTACATAACGACCCGCTTTGTGCTCTAACATTCCCCGCAAACCATTATGGGAATAACGTTTAACTTCACTCATCCCTGACTCCTTAACCCATACATTCCATGTAAATCCCACTGGCAATCAGTCGGGCGCGCCTCCTGCTGAACAGGGCAGGAACATACATGCGAGCGGGGTGGGGTCAGTTTGGTGCGCGTGGTGCGCTTCAGGTTGAGCTGCGAAACCAGCCTCGGTGTGTAATCGCCAGGAGTATTACAGATGAGGCGTGGTCGGGGGTATTCGTCGAAAATTTCAGTTATCAGGTCGTCGATGTCCTGGATCATAATCGTTTCCTCGATTATGGCTGGTGGGCTACTGCAATAGCCCACTACCGTTTCTCCACACTAAAAAAAAATTTGTAAGAGGGCGCAAACTCATATGGTTGAGAGCGTCCTTTCTCAAAGGAGTTTTATGACAAAACGGATGTTCGCATTTACGGACGAAATGGTCAATAGCATTTGTTCGCTTTTACGGACGCAGGGCGGGTGGGGCCATTTCTATGGCCATTTTTGAGTTGTCAATTTAAGGGGAGTGTTATGGCAGTTTTGTTTGAACTGATATGCCAGTAGCAACGATCTGAGAAAGCGATTCCAGCTCAATTGTTTTATAGCCAGAATTCATCGGAGCCAGGTAGGCGCTGGGACCGTCAATCACTAGTTTTTTTATTACCGTTGAATTGCCAACGTTAGCCAAAACAATTTGACCTGATTTAGGTGGTTTATTGGGATCAAAAATAACGATGGCACCCTCTGGGATGAGTCCAGCCATTGAGTCATTATCCATTTCTACAGAGAACGCATGGGGGGATACGTCATCAGTAACGGCTGTCCATTCTGAAAATTTGGGATTTTGATTCATGAGATTTCTCCAGTCCCCCGCCTGCGCCAGCGAGACTAGAGGGATTTTCTGAAGCGACCGTTGATCTACCTCACCCCTGTTATTCCTTTGTGAGTAGTTTCCGCCATTTATTAACCATGTTTCCGTTACGTTCAGAATCTTGGCTAATTTGGGAATGTGTGTTGCAGAGGGGTTATTACCGCCATTGACCCATTGGCTAACGGTGCTTTTTGATGCTCCCGTTCCTGTCACTATATCTCTGCTGCGCAAATTGAGTTCCTGCATTTTGCTGACAATGCGATCACTAATGGTTTGTGGAAATTGCTGCTTCATGGTTGTCCGTTTTTCTGAACTATTAATGTTTGAATTATTGACCAGATAACATCCGTTCGCTTAAACTCAATTTGTTCGCTTTTACGGATGAGAGGGTTATGAATAAATCTGAGGTTTTGAATTATTACGGTGGAGTTACAGCAACAGCGCGATTCCTGAACATTGCAAAATCCAGCGTCAGCGGTTGGTCAGATCCTATCCCATGGAAATTTGCGCTGCTGATTTCCGAGATTACAAAGAACGAACTCAAATTCGTGTCCAGCGATTATCCCGAACTGGTGTCGCTATTTGAACCACAGCAGGAGGTTGTCAGCCGTGGGTAATGAACCGAAATGGAAAGCAGATCGCCAGCCAGCTTGGATGATTACGGCGATCCGCAAAACAATCGCCGGTCTGGCTGGTGGATATTCCGAGGCCGCTGAGATTCTGGATGTTACCGAGGACGGCGTTCATAACAGGCTGCGCAATGGTGGCGATCAGTTGTTTCCGATTGGCTGGTCGATGGTGTTGCAGCAGGCAGCTGGTAGTCATCACATCGCAACAGCCATAGCGAAAACCTCTGGCGGCGTGTTCGTGCCACTACCGGATGTCGAGCTGGTGGATTACGGCGATATCAATCAGCGACTGCTGGAGGCTATCGAACAGATCACCCGGTACTCACAGCAGGTGAGGGCGGCTATCGAGGATGGAGTAGTGGAGCCGTACGAACGCGAGATCATCGACGAGGAGTTACACCGTGCTATTACCAAATTACAGGAGCACACGACGCTGGTTTATAGGGTTTTCTGTGCTCCAGAAAAGTGAAAGCGCCAGGTTGCAGCCCGGCGCTTTCGGCGACTACATCAATTAGTGTGGAGAAATAATCGCGTGAATAATTTAAACAGATCCCCGGATTTTCCGCAATTCCGTTGCCTGCCCATGAGGGGCGGACGCAGTCGGCAGCCATTCCGTTATGTGTCGAATTTACAGGGCGCGAGCAATTTAGTCACCCGCGACTACATAGAGCGAGCTGTGGTTGACTACCTCAGAAAATCAAATCAATCAGGGGGCTAAATGCCCCAGCTATCAGACGAAGTTATTCAGCCGTGGGTCGCGCGCTATGCCGATCTACGCGGTGTGATTGTTGAAACCATAGGCGTTGATGTCACGAATAGCCGGGTGCTGTTCAGGCGTCCAGGTTACCCGTACGTTTGCGTCCAGCCCCGCAACCTATGGGGTCAGAAGTTCAGGAGAGTTAGTGATGAGCGTTAAATTGTCTGCATACGTCTGGGACGGTTGCGCGGCGTCAGGTATGAAAATCACCAGCGTGGCCATCATGGCGCGTTTGGCTGATTTCTCCAGCGATGAGGGCATCTGCTGGCCGTCAATCGCCACTATAGCCCGTCAGATTGGCGCAGGCTCCAGCACTGTGCGCACCTCGATACGCAAATTAGAAGCCGATGGCTGGCTGACCAGCACTACGCGGCGTAAGGGGAACCGTAACACCTCGAACATGTATCAGCTAAATGTCAGGAAACTGCGTGACGCTGCCTATGCCCACCAGCCAGATTTTGACGCGTCAGAATCTGACACATCAAAATCTGATGCATCAAAAACTGACACATCAAAATCTGACGCGTCAAAATCTGATGCACCAAATTCTGACCCCTCAAATTTTGACCCGTCGGAATCTGGCAAAAATCCGGGTTTTCACCCGCCAGAATCTGGCGACGATCCGTCAGTAAATTCAAAACATGATCCATTAGATAAAAAACCTATATGTCCAGGAGCTGCGCCCCTGGACGCTCTGCCTGTGGATAAACCCCTGTCTGGTGATTCAGACGCGGTGGTGTGCAGCCCCAAAAGAACCATGTGGGGCAGCGAGGAGGATTTGAAATGTGCGCAGTGGATATGGGAGCAGATCATCCACCTCTACGAAAAAGCGGCTGAGACTGATGGCGAACTGGCAAGGCCAAGAGAGCCGAACTGGACAGCGTGGGCAAATGACGTGCGCCTGATGTGCTCACAGGACCAGCGCACTCACTACCAGATTTGCAAGATGTTCAAACGCGTTCAGGGCGACCCGTTCTGGTGCCGGAACATCCTCAGCCCGTCAAAACTCCGCGAAAAATGGGATGAGCTGGTACTCAGGCTCGGCCCGGTTCAGCGGTCAATTACAGACATTTCCCCAGTGGATTACGCCACCCCAAAAGGGTTTCGCGGTTATTAAGGGATTAAAAATGACAACTTTATCGAAAATTTACGACAACAAATCTAAAACTGAAACGAACATCACTACCCGCAAAACCTACCTGCTGGGCGTTGATGAACTCTATGTCGAGATTGGTTACAACATCCGGGAAATCGATCAGACCCATGTCGAGGAATTTCGCGATGCCTATATCGCTGGTGAGCATGTGCCTCCGCTCGCTGTGCAGGTAACAGAGCAGGGCATAAAAATCATCGATGGACACCACCGTTACTACGGGGCCAAACTGGCACAGGAGGCCGGTCATTATATCCGCTTGGAATGCAAAGACTTCATAGGCAGTGAGGCGGATCGAATTGCCTTCATGGTCACATCCAGTCAGGGGCGCGCACTGGAACCATTGGAACGAGCAGCAGCATATCAGCGTCTGATTAATCAGGGCTGGGAACCGGCGCAGATTGCCAAAAAAGTGAAACGGTCGATCACTGACGTTGAAAACCATCTGGCGCTGATGACGTCTGGTGATGAGCTGATCGCGCTGGTTAAAAACAAAGAGGTTGCCGCCACTACCGCCGTCGCGCTGGTACGTGAGCATGGTGCGTCAGCAGGCAGGGTGGCAAAAAAAGAACTGGAAAAGCTCAAAGCAGCGGGCAAGAAAAAGCTGACCAAGGCCGCCGCCATGACGCAATTCAGTGCCAAACAGTCTCGCCAGCTGGTGGAGCTGTTAGCCAAACATTGCCAGGCAGAGCAGGATGGGGAGGGCGCACGCGTTACTCTGACGCTTGAGACTGACCTGCAGGTGGCTGAGTTGATGGATATTATTCAGGCCGCCAGAGAGCATTACGGCATCACAACGCCAGACGGTGAACTATCACCAGCATCGGCTGAGCTAGAGAACGCCGAGGGTGATGAACTGCCACTGCTGAAAAACGAGATTCTGGAGCAGAGCGGCGTCAAGGTCTGGGCCTGTATTCAGGCGGCGTTCAAATTGAAATCCCAATACACCTATGCAGAATCTAAATATGCGCACACTTGGGCAGCAGACTCAGTAGAGCATCCTGAGCATGTGGTGGTTTCAGAGGAAACCGTTCAGTCAGCTCTGCGGTTGATCCAGCAGCACCAGGACGAACAGACGCTCAAACAACGGCTATCAGATCATCACGATGATCTAGGGCTGGAGATAAAGTAGTTGCAACGGTTCTTTAATGTGCTGATTGATTTAAGCACTGATAACCCATGTACGGTTCAAGAGTTCATCGAGTTGGTAGAACAATAAGATCGGAACTATTGGGATAATGCGCACTTGCCTCACAAAAACATTGTAGGGTTTATAGACAAATAGGGTGATTGATTTATTATTTTCTATATTATGACAGGATTACTTGAAATCTGTCGCTTAAGTAAAGACGGCATCAAGCGATTTACCTTTTAAAAATTCTATAATCTTAAATATCTTAGGCTGCCTTGAAAGAGGTTAAGCATTAAAATAACATGGTTTTCTACTGGTTTATATAGGAGTACGGCATTAAATAGTTTCATAAAAATATTATGATTGATGTTTAAATTAAAGCTCCGTGTTTTGCTATTGCAATGTAATTTTTGGGTTGTCTATGTTTTTAAAGTTTTATTAAGAGGGTTGATATAAGATATGAGTAAAAAAAGTAAAAGTAATTGTGTTTTTTGCGGAAAGCAACCAGAGGGGCAAAATAAAGAACACGTCATACCCAAATGGCTAATGAAACTTACTGGTGATGAAAATAGATTTGCATATTTCGGCAGGAATAAAAATGATGGTAAATTTATAGCGCCTATTGCGAACATGGAAGATATTCTGTCAAAAGAAAAATCAAATTTGCACCGTACATATAGATTTTCTTCATTTCAATTCCCAGCATGCAAAATATGCAATGATGAATTCGCGGTTTTAGAAGGAAATACTAAGCCGATAGTTGAGAATCTAATAAAAAATAATACCCTTATAAAAGAAGATGTACCTATTCTGCTTGACTGGTTAGACAAAGTTAGGGTTGGTACCTGGTTAGGTAACTTGCAGTTAGATAAAAATGGTCATGATATTAAACCCAACTTTGCTATCAAGCAGAGAATGGGTGCCTCTGACCGGGTTTTAATGATTAAACGTATCGAAGGTTTTGATGACGGTATAAATCTCATTGGTACTGATACATATGCTTTTTATTCAACACCTTCAGTTTTTGGTTTGCGAATTAATGAATATATATTGTTCAATATGTCATCAGTATTTATTGTCTCCAAAGAGCTGGGTTTCCCTTATTACGAGTCTTCGGAATACAATTATAATACTGGGAAGGTGGGAGTGGCAATGATTAGAGGTACTGAAGGTTTAAAAAAACCTTTACCTTATATTGATGCTAAAAATATGTCGGTGAAATTGTATCAGCCAATATTCGATGCTAAAGCTATTGATGAGGAAGGATTGTATAAATCAAACTACGTTCGCAATAATAGTTTAGATTATGAAAATGGGAAAGGTGATATTTTTATTGGGGATGATTCAATCCGCCCAATGCGGAAAAAAGAAAAAATTACCTTTTCTAAATGTGACGATTTATATCCATTTTATAGTGAAGAATTACTGGCTATTGATGTTTTGGGTTGGCAGTCATGGGTTGTACATGATTTTTTTTCAAGAATTGATTTATCTAAATTAACGAAGGAACAAAAAGAGAATATGTCAGAGCAATATAACAGTGCGATTAAACTCAACGAAAAATATATAAAAAAAGTTTCTAAACTGAATTTTCAAAAATCCATGGGGTTGATGAGTGCTCTCAAGGATATGGAAGGGGGTTAGTTATCATTTTCAGTTATTATTTATACTGATGCATGGAAATACGTAGCTTTGACTAGGGTTGACTTGAACAAAGTTATAAAGACTTTAGTTAAAGAGTCTCTGAACGCACCAGTGGGACAGGCCATGGAAATCATTAAGGAGACTGCACAGGAGATTAAAAGGATTATTACCCTGCAAGCCATCCTGAATCACCAGAGTCATACATGCTGCGGTCAAAACGCCGCAGCTGGGAGAACGTGAAATACACGCGCTGGGTGAAATCAAAGGCATGCGCTAGCTACAATCAGCAGGTTGATGACCTGCTTCACATCATTGGATATGGGCAAGGGGAGTGAAATCTAAATCCCACGGCATAAATGTGATACCGCTTTGCAGAGCGCATCACGATGAATTGCACCGGGATGTAAGGGCTTTTGAAGAGAAGTATAACAGTAAGATTGTGTTGCTGTTTCGGTTCCTGGATTAAGCAATAGCGATCGGCATTATAGCTTCATTAAAAAATTAAATGTGTGGAGATAATATGCGTGACATGTCAAAGGTTTTGGATTTATGGGGTGCTTGGGCAGCCTGTGATAATAGTGGTGTTGACTGGCAGCCTATCGCTGCTGGATTCAAAGGGCTTATACCTCATGGTAAGAAATCCAGATTACAGTGTTGCGATGATGAAGGAATTAAGATAGACAGGTGTGTAGCAAAGTTAAGAAAAATTAAACCTGAAGAATATGAGTTGATAATAGCTCACTTTGTTATCGGAATATCGTTAAGGATTATCGCCAAAAAGAGAAAGTGCTCAGATGGGACGATTAGAAAAGAACTCCAATCTGCAATGGGATTTATTAACGGTTGCTTGAGCATGATTTAACCAAGTAGGGCAGCTCTGCTTGCCCTAACTCCCACTGAGATCCCTTTTTTCTTTGAATAAATCTTTTATTTTCATTGGGATAAACGTAGATTGTACAAAGGCAAAAAAAGTAAGAAATGATATGCAGTAGCCTAAGTATTTTTTCATCACGTCAATAATCATTTTATCGTGAACTGTATCTTTTGATAAAAGGTAATAAACGAATATTAATGCGAGTGTGAATATATAAATCAGAAACAAGGAATAGTACTTATTAAAGCGCATCTCAAATCTTACGGTTTGATTGACTTTATCATTTTTACTCAATGCGGAGTTTAAAATTGAATTTTCACCTGACATTGTTATGACAAGAAGGAGGAAACCGGAAAGTATTGAGAATACGTTTGCAACTAAATTTAATGCATCAGTATTGTTAGCAAGGGTGGATGTTAAATAAAAAGAAAAGAAAAAAGAGGCGATAACATTTAAAGCTGTTAGAAACAGGCCTTTGAAGTTAATGTTTTTCATGATATCGCCACCTTCGTTTACTTAAACTCTCTATCAACGAAATCGTTAAGGATTTCCTCTGCGTATTTTGCTGATATAGATTTGGAGCCGTATGGTACAGTATAATAGGTTCTTGTCAATCTCAAGTCGTCGCCAGTGATTTTCTCACCTTTTTTAGTTTCAATCCAGAAATCAGAGTCAAGCTCATCTACCCAAGGCTGAGGGTCTTTCTCTATCGATTTAGCTAAAGCCGAGTTACCACGAGCATCAATCGTTAAATGACCTGAAATACCTTCTTGCTTAAGTGATGGCTCATTTTTCATGAATGAGTCTAAAAAGGACGGCTTGTGTATAAAATCACTTTCACTCACTTCAAAATTTACATGAACAGCTCTGAATCCGTCGGTCTTTATTCTGGCTACAACGTTTTGTTTTAGAATAACTTTTGGTTTAATAAGAATACCAAAGTTTTCAAAAATTTTTGCAGTTTTAACTTCAGGCCAGTTCGTGGATATCAAAAGCAGGCAAGCAATCTTGTTACCCTTAACCATATAGAATGCATGCAGATTGTCATGATTTTCAACATCAAGCAGGTCTTTCTGCCCACTAACGGTTGGGGATACAGCAACTTGTTCCTTCGGGTTATATAATGAAAAGTGCAAAAAATGCTTGCTGTTTTTTGTAGAAAATGACTTAAGTTTTAAGTGCTTAGTGGTCGACATCTTTACGATTTTATTGACCTTGAATTTCTGTTCACTCTTGATTTGGTCAAATAAAATGTGAGTGTTGTCATCATTAACTTCAAATGCCCGAACCATTGTCTTTTTGGTAAGGTTGTCCTGTTTTTTCTCTGAAAAATTCATGAGATTCCCTTATGCATTTCACTGTGTTTCCGGATTCTATATAAATATTAACGCGTACGCAAAAATTTATGTATTGTGCTAAGGATGGCTGTTTCGCAACGCTGCTTATCTGTGTTAGACCTGATAAAAGAACGGCGCTCAAACCATCTTTGCAATCTCTAAAAGCGAGCCGTTATCATTTCAGACTATGCTCACTTCAGGATAAATCCTTTATTTTATTAGAAATTACACGGTGCCCAGTCATTGGGCATGAGCTAATTTGGCAAAGGGGAACTTATGTCCTTAGGGACAGCCAGGTTGACTTAAGGCAAATTTTTTCTGGCTTTAATACTGAGCGACTTTTGAGTGAAAATAAAATAACTATGACCGGCATTGAGCTATTCAATGCCGATTGTTTGCGCGTGCTCAAAAGCATGCCAGACGATTCAGTTGACCTGATTGTTACTGACCCGCCTTATTTCAAAGTTAAACCTGACGGGTGGGATAATCAGTGGAAAGGGGATGAAGATTATTTAAGGTGGCTGGATTGCTGCCTGGCGGAGCTCTGGCGGGTGTTAAAACCTAACGGGAGCATCTACCTGTTTTCAGGGCATCGACTCGCATCTGATATTGAAATCATGATGCGTAATCGGTTCAACATTCTCAACCATATCATTTGGGCCAAACCATCAGGTCACTGGAAGGGCTGCAACAAAGAAAGCCTGAGATCGTATTTCCCCTCAACCGAGCGGATACTATTTGCAGAGCATTATCAGGGGCCGTGCAAACCAGACGCCTACGCTCGGAAATGCGATGAGTTAAAACGGCAAGTGCTGACACCCCTGATTGATTATTTCCGTAATGCCCGGTCAGAACTGGGTGTTACCGCTGCCCAGATTGTTGCGGCAACCGGTAAGAAGAACATGACCTCGCACTGGTTCAGCTATAGCCAATGGCAGCTACCCAGCGAGGCTGATTACCTGAAGCTGCAGGCGCTGTTTACTGAGATAGCCATTTCGCGCCATCAATCAGGAACATTAGCCACACCGCACCACCAACTGGTGGACTCGTATCACTCACTGAACCGTAAATATCTGGAGCTGCAGGAGGAGTACAAATCCCTGCGCAGGTATTTCGGCGTCACGGTAGCGGTTCCCTATACAGACGTATGGGCACAGAAGCCGGTTCAGTTTTACCCCGGCAAACACCCCTGCGAAAAACCTGCCGATATGCTGGAGCAGATTATCAATGCCAGCAGCAGGCCGGGTGATGTAGTTGCTGACTTCTTCATGGGGTCAGGTTCAACGATAAAGGCGGCCTTAAAGCTCGGTCGCTCTGCAATTGGTGTAGAGCTGGAAGAGGAACGTTTCCGGCAGACGGTTAGCGAACTGAATCAGCTAATCGAGTAAATCAGAATTTATTAATCATTAAGAGGGACCGCTAATGGCTGAGCCATTAAGCACCGGCGCTACTGCAACCGTAGCTGGCTGGGGCATTGTCACGTCTGCGCTGGTGGGATTCATCACCTCTGTAGATTACTCAATCGCATTCGGTGCGTTTGCCGGTTCGATGTGTTTTATCGTCACCGCCAGCGACCTGACGCGACGACAGATATTTGGTTATTTCCTGTTTGGCTATGCAGCTGGCGTATTTGGAGCCGGATTTGTTGCGGACAAAGTAGAGGACTATTTCGATTATCGGGAAAAACCACTTGATGCCCTGGCTGCTGTCGTTATTTCCGCTGCTGCGGTGCAAGGCTATTTCTGGCTGAAAAATGGTGGCGTTTCAAAGCTGCCGTTCGTTAAAAAATGGCTGGGGGAGAAATCATGATTAGTAGCGATTTCCTGACAGTGATTGATGTCGCCATTAGCACGGCTATTGCGTTGCGGCTGATGGCGTTCAGCAAAACAGGGCGAACACATAAACGCGGTATTTCCTGGATAGCTGCGGGTCTGATTCTGTTTTATGGCAATTTCGCATTGCTATGGCTGTTCGGGCAATACCATGCCAGCGGATGGCCGGTAGTTGTAGCGAACGCGCTGATTTGCGCGGCTGTATTTGCAGCGCGAGGTAATGTCGCACGCATTGTTTCATACCCACCACGGAGTAAAGGTGATGAGTAGAATCATTGAAATCCTAAATTTTGAAGAGGGCTACCGCGAGGCTCCCTATTGGGACACCCGCAATTTTCCAACTGTTGCCGGTGGTATCAGAATTGGCCCTCAGAACGCACCGCTGAATCAATATCAGTTTACCGTCCCGCGCCGTGCTGGTGACGTCTGGAAACAATGCCTAATAGATGCGAAAACCGCCTCTATGAATCGACAGCCTGCAATTGTTGCCGCGCTGGCGCAGTGTAATGACGCACGTCGGGACATTCTCTGCAGCATGGCCTATCAGATGGGTGTGACCGGTCTGGCCGGATTCACTAATACGCTGGGTATGATTGCACGTGGTGATTTTGCGGGCGCAGCTGGTGGAATGCTGAATAGTCTGTGGGCGCGACAGACACGTGACCGCGCCCGCCGTCACGCTGAGGTCATGCGTACCGGTACTTATGATGCCTACAAAGGTTTGATCTGATGCAAACACTATTAACCGTGCTGGCCGTCATTGCAGGTCTGGTAGTGGCCGCGTTCGGTCTGGGTCGTAGCAGCGGCAAAAAAGCAGCTGAAACCACAGCAACAGCTGAGCGGGCGTCTATTAAGGCTGAGGAATCAGAAAAACATATTGAGGTGCTGAAAAATGCTGTCGATGTTCAGCAGGATATTAACAGCCAGCCTGATGCTGTTGTCTCTGAGCGGTTGCGGGAACGGTGGCGGCGGGAGAGTGATTGACACTGGCTGTGAATGGGTTCGCCCCATTTATGTTAGTGACCACGATATCGAGGTTATGAGCGCCCCAACACAGCGGGCGATTCTGGCGCACAACGAAACGTGGGGAAAAAATTGTTTTGAGCAAAAGAATTAACAGGTCCGCGCAGGCGGTAATTTCACAGCAAAAGGAAAGTGTCATGGGATTTAAGCATGAGTTAGGTCAAGTGGTTCAGGTCGCTGTCAGTGGAGAAGAGGGCCACGTGAAGGGCCGTGCCGAATATGCTAATAGCTGCAACCAATACTTAATCCATTATTGCGCCGCTGATGGTCGTGCGGTGGATGCGTGGTTTGAAGAGGGTGAGATTTCACCTGCAGAATCTTTCGAGGAGTGATTATCACAAGGCGCATTTGCTAGTGCGCCTGATGATGAACATAAATCAATGCGTGATACCATTAAGCATTGCTTTTAGGAGGCTTTATGACGGTATCAGATAAAATCGCTTTATGGGGAATGATAGGTTCGTGGTTGTCTGGTGTTGGAACTATGGTAGCTGCAATTTTTGCATGGAAAGCCCTGAGCGGTTGGCGACTTCAAGAGAAGAGGAATGATCGTAAGGCGCTAAAAATTGCCTTGAATAATTACCGCAACCTTATTGCGGTGATGCCTGATAGGTTAGTTCCGACCCCGGAATTTTCACAACCAGCCCTTACAATTCAGGATGGAATGAATCAAGTTTACCAGGCCATAGTTATTTTGGAAGTTAACTTGTTACACGATGATTTGGGTAAGAAGTTTGTTGAGCTAAATGATGTGCATTCCAAATTTATGCAAGGTAAGGCACACAGAGGTGAGATTGCTGAAAAAGTGATAATATTTATGTCAGCAAAGTTTTTAGATTCCTGAATATGCAGCTTCCGGGCGGTTTTATTTTGCCATCACAACTTTGATTCGAAAATATTCACTCCCATATGAATGATGTCTTTTCTTTGTTGAACACAATACTGGCGCTATGCCATTCCTTGCCATTAAGTAGCATTTCAACGCACTGCGTAGGATAAAGGTCATCAGCGGGTTTAAACCGTTCGTATTCTGAGTCAGCATTCAGCATCACATCGTGATTCATGCTTACTATCCAACCATCTGGATTCAAGGGGTTAGACTCCCGGATGCATAAAAGTCTGGCTTGGAAGAAGTCATCAGGCAGGCCTTCGAGCATACAGCCTGTGGCCCATTGAAGAAGTTCTTCAGTTGAATATTGTGGCTTGGAGTCTTGTTGTTTTTGCTGGTTAGTGATTAGTCGCTTGAATGTTTTGAGAAAAGAAAACATACCACCTCCTTGGTTTTTGCCAAGGATAACATATTATTGCTATCACCCTAGGCCGTCTCATCGTAATGGCAGTATCCCCACAAGGAGAGAAAGTGGCCCCCAATACCCGACACATACCAAATCATGCTAACCACCCAAGCAGGCTAAACTCACAAAGGCTTGATGAACGAATCGCAGCCTATGATGGTGAAAGGATTCATTGGATTAGCAAAGCAATATGGCGCCTAGGTATACCTCGCGCCTGATGACGTACTGAAGATGAAGTACGTGCCGAAGCAAAAAGAGTAATATGGTCTCTACCACAAAGTAGGGGGCACCGATGAAGTTTAAGGCAAGATTTGAGGATTACACGGAAGCCGAGTTTATAGCGTTAGTAGCTGAAATTTTCAGTGCCCAAGGCGGTGAAAAGTACCAGGATGAGTTGCTAGAGATCTTCATCGCTGCCTGTGAGCATCCTGAAGGTTCAGACCTGATTTTCTACAATTTCGACGACGACCTGACCCCAGAGAAGGTTATTGCGACAGTGAGAGAGTGGCGCAAAGGTCAGGGCTTGGCTGATTTCACGGCGTAATCATAACACGGCGCTTTCTAACTAGATCGCCTGATGATGAATACCACCCCTAAAAATAAGATTCCATCAGCTATGGCCTGGCGCTAATGTGGGGATTCGTAATTCATTAGCCGAGGTATCAATGAGATTTCTTATTCAGACATTCCTGACCAGAACGAATGATGGCAGGCAACTTAAGTACGAAATTTACTCAAACAGCAGAAAGCTAGATCACTTCGATAAAGTCCCAGAAGGCAGTTCGCGCATCATTTGCTATCAGTTGAATGATAAGCAAATAGAAATCATTGATGACGATGTGGACGTAAAGCCCCTCTTTGAGGCCAACCAGCCTGACCCAAATACTTGGTACTCTGACGGTCAAGACCGGGTGCGCCTTGATATGCTAATTGACTACTTAAGAGACAAAAGCTAACCGCCTTCGGGCGGTTTTTTATTGGGGCAACCAATGATTGTTACACCCGATGCCACTGTCATTGGTGGCACTAATATGCAGGGAATATCAGTACCCGGCGATATCGTGATTGGCGGCCAGAATAAACCGCCAGCCGACACGATATTCATCCAGAACGACAGCAACAAAACACCCACGTCGCCTTGGTATGTCACTCAGGTAGACAGCACCCACTTCACCATGCTGAACGCGACCGCCCCTAAAGGCTGGCAATACCTCGGCGCGTTTTTAGTCAGCGGTGAGACCGGCGCTCAAATCGGGCGCGCAGACGGCGCGGTCTGGACGATATCTAACCCCAGTATGGTGCAGCATATCAGCACATCCGCCGGTGGTCAGGCGGCTGTCAGTATCCTCACTGCCGGAACATGCACACTGACGGTTAAGCTGCGCGACATGGTTTCAACGCTTGTGATAACCGCCGTCTAACAGCCAACCCAATAAATGAGAGGTAGCTATGTCTGAGCCAGTAACCGTAACGAGAACGCCTATCCAGATTTCGGACGGCACGAACAGTGGGCACGTAACCGTCGCTGAGGGGTTTATTGAGTATGCCGATAGTGCAGATTCAATCGCCTGGCATCAGGCCGGTCGCGTTCTAAATGTATACGCTCCATGGGTAGTATGGCTGCGCGTTGCATCTGGTACGGAGGCTGAAGTGGTAGTGACTAAACGGACAGGATAGGCCCATGCAAATCGACCAGTTAAACCGACCGCGACCACCAGAAAGTTTTTTGAATGAATTTAACCCTCACATCAGCCTGACCCCATCTAATGAAATTCATGAGTGGATCACTGAACACATCCTCAGTGAAGACGGGGTACTGCACAATCCTGAGCATCTCCACCTACAGCACGCTGATATTCGATTTATGTGGGCATCGAGCGCTTTCACTAAACGCGGCAGAACTGTGCTGGGTCAGGCTGAGGAGATCATCATGCGGGCAGGTGGCTGGCAAAAGGCGCGCATGCAGCAACAGATGCATGAGTGGTTCGGATATGTTCCCCGCTTCATCATAACGCTGGCTGCAGACTACTGCTGTGAATGCAGTGACCTCGACTTCTGCGCTCTCATAGAACATGAGCTTTATCACATAGCACAGGCGCGGGATGAATTCGGTGCACCTAAGTTCAATTCAGAGGGGCGACCAGTTATGACAATGCGGGGGCATGACGTTGAGGAGTTCGTTGGCGTTGTTCGCCGATATGGTGCCAGCGCTGACGTTCAGCAATTGGTGGAAGCCGCAAGTCAGCCCGCTGAGGTGGCACAGCTTAATGTAGCCAGAGCCTGTGGAACGTGCCTGATGAAACTGGCGTAAATTTTAGAATGCTTTGGAAGAATGGTGAAATATGGCTGCATTAAAACCAGAGGTGAAAGCCTTCATCATTCAGTCACTTGCATGCTTTGATTCGCTAGCGATTGTTGCTGAGGCCGTCCAAAAACAATTTGGCATTAAAGTCACACCCCAACAGATTGAATCACACGATCCTACAAAGGCCAGCGGCAAGGGGCTTGCAAAAAAGTGGGTCGCTCTGTTTAACAGCACACGCGCCCGGTTTCAGACCGAAATATCTGACATCCCGATTGCCAATAAATCTTATCGTCTACGCACGCTTGATCGCATGATGAACAAGGCAGAAAAAATGCAGAATCTTGCGCTGGCCGCATCACTGATGGAACAGGCAGCCAAAGAGGTTGGGGAAGCCTACACTAACCGGCAGAAGTTTGAGCACACCAGCCCTGATGGCAGCATGGCATCAAAACCAACTGTGATTCAGCTTTTACCCGTTGAGCCGAAGCATGAGTGACGCCGTACAACTTCCAATCCCCGCTAAACTTGCCCCCCTTTTTACTGCGGTAGGTAAACGCTATCGCTGTTCACATGGTGGGCGCGGCAGTGCAAAGACACGCACGTTTGCCTTGATGACAGCCGTCAGGGCATATCAAGCGATGATGAATCGTGAGAGCGGCGTGATCCTTTGTGCGCGTGAGTTCATGAACTCACTGGAGGAGTCGAGCATGCAGGAGGTTAAGCAGGCGATCCTCTCCGTCCCATGGCTGGCGTCCAACTTTGACATTGGTGATAAATACATCCGTACCATCGACAAAACGGTGACATATGTTTTCTCTGGTCTGCGGCACAACCTGGACAGCATCAAGTCGAAAGCGCGTATTCTACTGTGCTGGGTGGACGAGGCTGAGTCAGTAAGTGAAATTGCATGGCAGAAGCTTAGCCCTACAGTCCGTGAAGAAGGTTCGGAGATTTGGGTAACGTGGAACCCGGAGCGCGACGGCAGTGCTACCGATAAGCGGTTCCGCAAAGAGGCTGGTGACGACTGCATAACCGTAGAGATGAATTACACGGATAACCCCTGGTTTCCTGACGTGTTGGAGAGGGAGCGACAGAACGATGAGCGCCGTCTCGATCCAGCAACTTATGCCTGGGTATGGGAAGGCGCATACCTCGAAAACTCAGACAAACAGGTGCTGGCTGGAAAATACCGTGTTGCTGAGTTCTCAGACAATCTGTGGAAAGAGGCTGAGCGGCTTTTCTTTGGTGCTGACTTCGGTTTTGCCAAAGACCCCAACACATTGACACGCTCATTTATCTTGCACAACCGACTCTATGTTGAGTACGAAGCCTATGGACAGCAAACCGAACTCGACCACATGCCTGCTCTATATGACACCATCCCCGGTGCACGCGATTGGCCCATCAAAGCTGACTCAGCGCGCCCGGAAACAATCAGCTATCTCAGGCGTCAGGGATTCAATATCTCTGCGGCTGAGAAGTGGCAGGGCAGTGTAGAGGATGGTATTGCCCACTTGCGCGGCTTTGATGAAATCATTATCCACCCACGCTGTAAGAACGTGGCGCGTGAAGCCCGAATGTGGTCCTACAAAACTGACCGCATTACCGGCGAGGTATTACCGAAACTGGCAGATGGAAATGAACACTGCTGGGATGGCATTAGATACGGTCTTGATGGACACATTAAACGCAAGGCTCAGACGATGGGCATGATGATTCCTAAGCGCCTGCAGGGACGTTAAAGCTAACTTGTGGTGAGAGTGCCGAAAATAACCCTTTCACTAAGATTTTTGGCTATGCATTTTTAGGCCGGTTTTATTCACGGTTTATGCAGCCTGATTTCAGCTTTGCCATGAAGAAATCATATAGAAATAACCCGTCCATCATGAATTTCGCATGAGTGGAATTTCTGAATGGCGGGTAACACCCATTATGTTGAATAGGGCCAAAAAAGCCCTATTTGTAAATTTCTTATCTAGGTTTCATCACGTATATTAGTTGTACTGCCATTTGACTGAACTGACCTAATCCCATTTTCAGCACCCTGTTTGGAATCGTACATTTCGCTTGTAGCAATAACTTCGCCGTTGGTTGCTTTTAAAACGAAGTAGTATTGCTGAGTAAATGTAGATAGGGTCGAAGACATTGACAGCGCCGGTGTATTTCTTGTTTTCTTTAAAACGTAATAGCCCATGAGGTATCTCCTTATCCGGCGCACCATACGCCAGTGACCTCACTATTTAACAGCGCCACTAACTGGTCAATTCTTTGTTCCAAAAATGATCGCCCAAGATGCATATTTCTTTATCCTTCGATTTTCGCAAGCCGGACTATACGCAGGAGTTCGAATGGCGCATTGAGCTGTTTCAGCACATCCGGCTAACCTGAAAATTCTGCCTGCGCTGAGGGCCTTTTACTGGAGTAATCCGGCAAAGTTCATTAACTAAAGGTCGCTTTGGCGGCCTTTTTTATTGCCTGAAATCCACCAGCAGGAAAACCATGACTGATAAATTAACACTCGCCGTCAATCACGCGCTGAATGACGTCAGGATGGCCCGTGCGCGCGCAATGGCATTCAACCCTGGCATGGGGCTGGATACAAAGCGCGAGACCGCATGGTGCGAATACGGCTTTAAAGAAAACCTGACATTCGATGATTTGTACAAACTGTACCGGCGTGGCGGCATTGCTAACGGCGCAGTAAATAAACTGGCATCAAATTGCTGGAAAACAAACCCGCAGGTCATTGAGGGCGAGCAGTCCGATGAGTCGAGAGAGGTAACCGTGTGGGAACGTTCCAGTAATCAGGTATTTAATCACCGATTCTGGCGCGCATTTGCCAAAGCAGATATAAGGCGGCTGGTGGGGCGCTGGGCTGGCATCCTGCTGCACGTCAAAGACAGCAAGGCGTGGATTGAGCCAGTTGTTAAAGGTAAAGCGCTGCAGAAAATCACGCCTGTCTGGGCAAGCGCGTTGAAGGTTGCCACCCGAGATAGTAATGGCGCTATCACGATGTGGCAGTACACAGAGACGCTATCGGACGGCAGCACTGCACAGCGTAAGATTCACCCTGACCGCGTTCTGATAATCGGCGATATGTCAGATGACGAGATCGGTTTTCTGGAGCCAGGTTATAACGCTTGCGTCAGCCTGGAGAAAGTCGAAGGCGGCTCAGGTGAGTCGTTTCTGAAGAATGCGGCGCGTCAGCAAAGCATCAACTTCGACAAAGAGGTCGATTTCAAAAATCTGGCCTCACTGTATGGCGTCACGGTGGATGAACTGCAGGAGCGTTTTAACGAAGCCGCACGCGAACTAAATCGTGGTAATGACACGCTACTGATTACTCAGGGTGCTCAGGTCACATCGATGGTTAATGCCGTCTCTGACCCGGAGCCCACCTATGAGGTTAATCTAAAGACATTTTGCGCCTCGGTTGATATTCCCTCGCGCATCATCGTTGGCAACCAGTCAGGAGAGCGGGCCAGTACTGAGGACCAGATTTATTTCAACAGTCGCTGCCAGTCACGCCGGGGTGATCTGTCGTTCGATATTGAGGATATGGTCGATAAGCTCATAGGCCTGCAAATGATCAAACCGGTGGCAAAATTTAGCATCGTCTGGGATGAGCTAAACGAGCAATCGCCCTCTGACAAACTCGAAAGCGCCAGCAAAATGAGCAGCATCAACCAGACCGCTCTCGCCTCCGGGGAGCAGGTGTTCACGGTTGATGAAATCCGTGTTGCAGCAGGTTATGAGCCTGGCGGGGGTAAACCGCTGCCGGAGGATGACGATGACGATGACGAAGAGGAGTAAGACGCCTAGGTTCGCAATCCTACCCAGCAACAAACAAGACCCGACCGGCATTGACCAGTTAGAACGCAAGGCGATGAAGGATTTCGCCAGACGCCTAAAAAAGGTCGGTAAAATTTATAAAGACGCCCTCGAGCGCTTCCCGGCATCCCTCGCCATTAACGCCCGCTATGAATACCAGCTCGATCCGGTTCTGCTGAGCATGGTTCTCAACGACGCCAGCATTCTCACCGATGCCGTGCTGGTGGAGGGAGACCAGAACAACAACTGGTTCAGTGAAAATTACGTTGAAGTTGCCGTAGTACGCGGGACCGCCCAGACATTTGCCAACCTGTCCCAGCAGTCAGCAACCTACCTGGCTGACAGGCAGTCCCTCCAGTCCCTGCTCATGAGTGAACCCTATCAGCGACGAATGACGCTGGTTTACACGCGCGTTTTTGAGGAGATGAAAGGGTTATCAGCGGAAGTTAAACGCAACATGGCGCGGGTGCTAACTGAAGGCATTGGACGCGGGCTTCACCCCTCAGTGGTGGCTAAAAACCTTACCGCTCAGGTTGGCATTGAAACGCGTCGTGCCAAAACCATCGCCAGAACGGAGCTGACTACCGCACTGCGGCGTGCCCGCTGGGATGAGGCTGACGAGGCCACGCGAGATTTGGGCCTGAATATCCGGTTATTGCATTACTCAGCACTCAGCCCCACAACGCGCCAGTCGCACGCTATCCGACACGCTCACCTTTATACGACTGAGGATGTGAGGCGGTGGTATGCCATCGGAGCCAATGCGATCAACTGCAAATGTTCACAGGTCGAAGTGCTGGTGGACGCTAAAGGTAACCCACTCAACTCAAAAATTATTGAGATGGCTCAGGGGGAATACAAACGATATATGGCACTCGCCGCCAACTATTCACATCACTGCTGCTGCCACCAGCACGCAGCCTAATCGAGACATAACCATGCCTATGCAGATTAACGTCACCACCAAGGTGAACAATCAGTCTATTCGCCGCGAAACGCACAACGGTCGCCCGCATCTGGTGCTGCCGAGCTACACGCTACCGGCAAACGTTGTGATGAACGGCGGCCTGTATTCGGCCTCAGAAATTGACGCTCATTATCAGGGGCTGGAGGGCACTCTGGCACCCCTCGGTCATCCGACCGTTAACGGCCAGTTTGTCTCTGCGTTCTCACCAGAGGGCATCAATGTCGGTCACATCGGTGCGTGGAATCGCAACGTGAAGAAGTCTGGCAACCGCATTTATGCAGAGAAATGGGTCGATACCACCGTTGCCAATCAGAGTGAAGGCGGGCGCGAATTGCTGGAGCGCGTAGCAGCCATTGAGCGCGGTGAGGATGTACCGCCAATCCATACCAGCGTTGCCGTGTTTCTCGACCAGCTGGAGGCCAGCGAAGAGCAAAAAGCCCAGGGCATCGAATGGGTGGCGAAAATCAATGCCATGGACCACGACGCCATTCTGTTGCATGAGGTGGGCGCAGCACAGCCAGAGCAGGGCGTTGGCCTGATGGTTAACGCAGATCAGGCCAGAACGCTCAAACCTAATTCAGGCGCGCTGGTGGGGGAAAGTTACCGCGAGCGCGAGCGCCGTCTGGAACAGTCTGCCCGCGATAAATTTGTGACCGGCCCGGATGATTATGCCTGGATCGCCGATTTCACCGACTCGCAGGCCATCGTCATCCGTAATGGGAGTGACGCGCAGGTTTACGGCTACACCAATGAGGGCGGAAAAATCACCTTTGACGATACCGGCTCAAAAGTAACGCGTCAGGAGTCATGGGTGGCAATAGTAGCCAACAAATTCAAATCAATTTTCACACCGCAGGATGGTCCTGCAGCAAACCACCAAAAGGAGGGCGATATGCCTTTAACCAAAGAAGATGTCGAGCAAATCGGCAACATCGTCAGCGGCGCTATCACTGCGAACAACGAGACCACGCTGAAACCCATCGTAGAGGCGCTGGCGGGCATTCAGGCTAACCAGAAGACGCTATCTGACACCCTGACCGCTAATGCCCGCGCCGAAGAGAAAACCATGCGCGATGCGGTGGCAGCCGTTCATGGTGAGATCATTGCCAATGCCCTGACAGGCGAACCGCTGAAAGAGATGTTCAGCAAGCTGGGTGAGGCTGCACACCTCGGAACCAACAGCGCTAAAAACCCACCAGTTACCGGCGCGCCAGACCCTGCTGCATATTTCGGAGGTGCTGCGTAATGGCACGTTATCGTCGCATCAATATCGACGGGAAATCACTCTATAAGACTGAAACCCGCGTGGTAGCTAAAGACCTGCTGCCCGGCAGCGCCGCAGTCATCAACGCCGATGATGAATTTGTGCAGGCTACGTCGTTACGTGGCCGCATCTACATCATTGACGTCGCACACCACCAAGGGCTTTCAATTACTGACGCGGTTCCTGCTGGTGATTCAGCGGTGGGCAATTATGTGGAAGAGGGCCGCGAGCT